>Ga0102924_1005945_pt1 | contig 11584 bp, 7 predicted proteins | sample PaiPotPPM11metaG_FD_80116 | JGI IMG/M metagenome (GOLD analysis project Ga0102924, IMG submission 80116) | Iron sulfur acid spring bacterial and archeal communities from Banff, Canada, to study Microbial Dark Matter (Phase II) - Paint Pots PPM... ...
CACTTGGTGCCTCCGGACATGGTGCCGATGCCCAATGAAATCGCCAACTTCATCCGGAATTCTCAGTTGACCCAATGGTTTTCAGTCCCGTCGGTTCTGCACTACATGGCGAAGTTCGATGTTGTGAAGTTTCAGGACTTCCCTTCCCTTAAACGCCTCTTGTGGTGCGGCGAAGTCTTCCCAACGCCGGCCCTCATCTACTGGATGAAGCGACTACCCAAGATCACATTCACGAACCTCTACGGCCCCACCGAAACTACCATCGCCAGCAGCTACTATACGATCCCCGAGTGTCCTGCTGAGGACAATGCGCCGATTCCCATCGGCATCGCCTGCGACGGCGAGCAACTGCTGGTATTGGATGAACAGCTTCAACCAATGCCGCCGGGCGAAGTGGGAGACCTTTACATTCGCGGAGCAGGCCTCAGCCCGGGCTACTGGCGAGATCCTGAGAAAACCGCCAAAGCATTCCTGCCATACGGAGAAGGTGGTAGCGATCGCATCTATAAGACCGGCGACTTGGCGAGGCTCGGTCCTGATGGCCTGGTGTATTTCATGGGGCGTTGCGATTCTCAGATTAAGAGCCGCGGACACCGTATCGAACTGGGCGAGATTGAGTCTGCACTGAACACGCTCGAAGAAACCAAAGAGTGTGCCGTAGTTGCCATCTCTACGGACGGGTTCGAAGGCACGCTCATCTGTTCCGCCTACGTTCCCCGCGATACTCATACCACCCATTCTTCGGTCCGCACCAAGTTGAGCCGCTTGCTGCCGGCGTACATGCTTCCCGCCCGCTGGATGTGCCTGGAACAGCTACCCAAGAACGCCAACGGCAAGATTGACCGTCGCCAGATCCGGGAGTTGTTCGCGAACCAACTGGACAGCGAACTTCCCGCCTTAGCGACAGCGCATTCGCGCGCCAATTCAAACGCGCACCGCTAACCGAACCTGCCCCCGGGTTAGTATCTTCAAAACTTTCCAAGTCTTCCCTTCGACGTCACCGCGGAGTTATTCTATCTGACACTCGAAACTCACAATCAAGCTGTGGAAGCACGGACGCCGCAAACCCGATCGCGAAAGGTGTTGGTCTGGATCGCGTGGTTCGTCTGCGCCTTGATCGCGATAGAAATCGGTCTTCGCATCGCTCATGTGAGCTATCCCATAGGCGGCAAGGATCTGTTTTTCGCGTGGGATCCCCATACCGCAGTCGCGCCGCGTCCCGGGGCGCAGGGGTTGTGGCACGCTTCGGAATATGATGTCTTCGTCCACATCAACAGCCAGGGTCTGCGCGATCGCGAACACGCCCTGCAGAAGCCGCCAAATACTTTCCGCATCGCCGTTCTCGGCGACTCTTACACCGAGGCACTCCAGGTACCGATGGAAAAAGATTACTCCTCGGTCCTGGAACGCGAGTTGACCGGCTGCCCGTCCTTGCAGGGCAAGAGCGTCGAGGTGATGAACTTTGGCGTGAATAGCTTCACCACCGCGCAGGAACTTTTGCGCTTGCGCGAACGAGTCTGGCCATATTCTCCCGACCTTGTAATCCTGGCCTTCGATACCGGCAACAATGTCTATAAGAACTCTCGCGCTCTGCAGAAAGATCCTTCTCGACCCTATTTCGTCGAGCGCGATGGGAAGCTGGTTCTCGATGACGCTTTCGTCCGCGTCCCCGGAGCTCAGGCACGCTGGCTATGGAACTACCTTTCTTCCTGGTCGATCAAGCATTCCCGGCTTCTGCAAGTGATTGCCGCAGGAACGAACCGGCTGCGTTACGGCAACATCGACGGATTAATACCGACCGGCATGGGACTGTCACCCGCCCTCTACCGCGATCCTACCGACCCGGCGTGGCAGGATGCCTGGCAAGTCAGCCAGGACTTAATTGCAGAAATGAACCAGGAAGTTTTGGCTCGAGGCTCGAAGTTCCTGGTGCTAACCCTCAGCAGCGCCATCCAAGTCGAGCCGAACCCGGCGGAACGGCAACAGCTTTTGAGCCGCGTGGGCATTAGCGATGTGTTCTATCCCGATCACCGTATTGAGCACTTTGCGGAATCGCGCGGAATTCCTATGCTCGCATTGGCTCCGTATCTCCAGCAGTATGCGGAAACAAATCAAGCCTATGTTCACGGCGGGCGTTCTGCGGATCATCAGGGCCTGCTCAATGAACTCGGGCATAAGGTCGTCGGGCAGTTGGTGGCACATAAAGTTTGCCAGGACATCGTCTCCGGCGGGGCATCCTCCGCAATTGCGGCAAAGTAGGTCAGCCCGCGCTAAACGCGATTCTCGACTTCATGAACATCGTTCTAGCGGCGGAAGAAATGGCGGGACTGCAAATGCTCAAAGCATTGGCTCGCAGTCCACATCGCCTGGTTGGAGTTCTGACTTCGCCTCCAGAAACTTCGCAGGCTGCGAACACCAGTCTTTGGAAGGTCGCTAAGGATTTGGGCTATAAAACCTGGCCTGCGCAATCGGTGAAAGATGGCGCTCTGGCGCACTCTCTGGAAGACGGGCATGTCGACCTGCTGCTAAACGTTCATTCACTTTACATCGTTCACCGGGATGTGCTCGCTGTGCCTCGGTTCGGCGCTTACAACCTGCACCCAGCGCCGTTGCCTCGCTACGCCGGGCTGAACTCGGTGAGCTGGGCCATTTACCGGGGCGAGAAAGAGCACGGAGTCACGATTCACAAAATGGAAGCCGGAATCGATACCGGCGCGATCGTGTTCCAGGAGCTTTTTCCTATCACCGATGAGGACACCGCACTCACCCTGAGTTTTAAGTGTACGCAGCGCGGCGTCGCCATTATGCTGAAGTTGGTGGATACCATCTCGGCGACTCCCGACGACCTGCCGCTCGTACCCCAGAATCTTAGCCGGCGGGAGTATTTCGGAGCCGACGTTCCACAATGCGGCCGGCTTTGCTGGCTCGATCCCGCGGAAAATATCGTGAACCTCGTTCGCGCTTGCGATTATTTTCCCTTCCGCTCCCCCTGGGGCCACGCCACCACGCGCTTAGGCAGTGAGGAGCTCGGCGTGATCAAAGCTTCCCGCACCGGGCTGAAGTCGCACGCGGCACCCGGTACGGTGGGACAGGTTTCAAGTTCTGGCGCCTTGATTGCATCCGCAGACGAATGGGTGTTGGTAAACAAGATTAAAAGAGGAGATTCATATCTGGCTGCGGCCGATGTCCTCATTTCAGGCAGCCGCCTCCATCCATCCAGTCAACCCTCGATGAGTGTGATCTAAATGAACAATCCTGAATACTTTCGAATCCGGACCGAAATTGCGGGCGTACTTGCACAAGAGCTCAACCTTGAAGTCTCATCCGAAGACGCCGATCTGTTTGAAACCGGCATACTCGACTCGCAAAAGTTTGTCGAACTGCTGTTACACATTGAACAGCAGTTTGGCACTCATATCGCTACCGAGGACCTGGAAATTGAGAATTTCCGCAACATTGGTCGAATTACGGCGCTAATACTCCGGCACAACAATATCGTTAGCGACGCATCGGCGCAGCCCTGGAACACAACTCGATTCCCGCGCGCCAAATCGTTCCCGATCAACTCTCGCTCCCTCCACTAGAACGGGCGCTGCAAGTCAAGCTCGTATTACGATATGCCTTTAGAGGTTGCGGAAAAACGCCAAAATCAGCGGCTGACAGCCTTGAAGGGGCGCGGCTTCATCCGCGCCGCTCATCGTTTTCAATGACTTACGGCACGGCTGAAGCCGTGCCCCTTCAAAACTTCGGAAGCCGAGGAGTTTTTCCGCAGCCACTCGGAAGCCGTGCCCCTTCAAAACTCCGACGCCCGGAGTTTTTCCGCAAACTGTTTACGCAGCCGCAAGCCGGCTATGTGCCGTCAGAAGATAGGAACCGTTCGTCAGGTCTCACTTCTTGTGGCTATTCTCTTAACAGTTATGTGCAAGACAATGCACTTCCTGTCCTGCGGTGCTGTGAAATTCCTCTTTAATGTCTGACCATGCCCCTAGTTGTGGGTTTTCCTTTCATGTACCTGCATTCACCTCTTCCAAAGCCTCGTAGCAAGTCCGCTTGGCATAGCGGGTGCTACTAACGCGCACAGAGACTATCTGCAAGTGTGCCTCGACGGCTTGAATTCGGCGAAGCAGACTTCGTTCTTACCATGTTGAAGACGGCTGCTGGCAAATTATTTTCACAGTTTGTATTTGACAGCATGTGTCTTTGAAAACTATGATTGTGGTCAACTTTTCGGCTCCCGCAGTTGTTTCCCCATGCGCGAGTCTCCAGGGAGTCTATCCGATGTCAGTTTCTGTACGTCCTATCCATGTCTCCGCTAGCCAAACGCACCTGATTTCCCGGTTCGCACCGGCGCTCGCCGTTCTTGTGGTTATGCTGTCAATCCTGCCTGTTAGCGGGCAAAACACCATCAATACCATTGTAGGTGGCGGCACTGTTACTCCCAGCCCGCTTACCGCCGATATTCCTGGTCCGACTGCAGTCGTAGAAGACCCCAGCGGCAACATTTACGTGGCGCCGCCGAGTTCGCAATACATCTTTCAATTGAAAAAAAGTACGGGCGCGATGACAGTTTTTGCAGGGACAGGCTACATCACGTACCACGAACTCACCGAGCAGGCCACGTTATCTCCGTTGTGGGCGCCATCGGGATTGGCCGCCGACAGCCAAGGCAACGTCTATATCGCTGATACCGGAAATAATGCCATCCGCAAGGTGGATACGAGCGGCAATCTTTCCACCGTCGCCGGAGATAGCAAGCCATGCCCAGGGGGTCTTTGCGGCGATAATGGACCAGCCACTAACGCAAAACTCAACGCGCCCCAAGGGATCGCCGTTGACAGTAAGGGGAACATCTTCATCGCAGACACCGGGGACAATCGGGTGCGCTGCGTGATCATGGCAACTGCCGGCTGCGATTCGGGGTCTACAGGCAAAATTGGCAACATCGTCAACTACGCAGGGAGTCCTTCCTCGTTCTGCTCCTCTTCCACCAGCCCTTGCGGCGATGGTGGCAAGGCCCGGCTGGCCTTGTTGAATACGCCCATGGGAATTGCGTTGGACAAGTCTGGAAACCTGTACATTGCCGACACGCTGGATAACAGAATTCGCAAAGTTACCCGCGTGGGCTACCAGTACATTATCAATACCATTGCCGGTACTGGAGTGTTGTGCAGCAGCAGCACGAGTGCTTGCGGCGATACCGGCGCAGCAACCAGCGCCGAGCTTGGCGCGCCGCGCGCGCTCTCGGTTGACGGCTCGGGCAATGTATATATCGCAGATACCAGGGACCATCGTATCCGGGTCATCACAGGAACCACCATCAACGCCTTCGCAGGTACCGGACAGTACGGCTTCACCGGGGATGGAGGTTCAGCCTTGAACGCCGAACTTTCCTCTGTAAATGGTGTCTATGTGGACGCGACCGGCAACGTATTCATCGCTGATACCGGCAACCAGCGAATTCGCGAGGTAAGCGCAGGCAACATCAACACGATCATGGGCGGCGGCAGTGGCGGCGACGGCCAAGGAGCGGTAGGAACATACGCCATGCTGGCCTATCCCTATCAGGTGGCTGTCGATTCCTCCAACAACATTTATATCGCCGATACCGCCAACAATCGCATCCGGGTCGTTAACACTCAGAGCAGCACCATTACTGTGGCAGGCGTACAAATCCCGCCCGGGGACATCGCTACAGTCGCCGGCACTGGCAACCTCGGCTACACCGGAGACAACGGACCCGCCCTGAGCGCGACCATGAATTCGCCCTTTGGGTTGGTCGTTGACAGCAGCGGCAACATTTACATCGCGGATTCCTATAACGGTGTGGTTCGTGAGGTTGATACCGCAGGAACTATCACGACTGTGGCCGCCTCCGAAGCTGTGACCCTGCCCAGTTCATTGGCCATGGACAAGACAGGCAATCTGTTCATCGCCGATCCCGCCGGACAAGTAGTTTGGGAACTGAGTGGAAGCACGATCAAGGTGGTGGCGGGAACTGGCACTGCCGGCCCCCCCGTGAACGGTATTCCGGCAACTTCAGCTCAACTGGATAACCCATTCAGCGTCGCAGTCGACGGTAACGACGACCTCTACATTGCCGATGCCGGTAACAATGTGGTCCGCTGTGTGATTGGCATCGTCGGCGCGTGTGGAGATACAGCCAAGTCGTATCCGGTGGGCACCATCCTCGGTTACGCGTTCGATGGAAATATTAACTTCGCCGGCGATGGTGGCCCAGCACTAAAAGCCGTACGCTGGTACCCCAACGAGGTGGCTCTCGATTCGCAGGGCAATCTCTTCATTGGCGGGGGAAACAATCCCTTGGTACAGAGAGTCGATCTGGCCAGCGGAACCATCCTTACCGTCGCAGGCAACGATACGCAGTGGTGGTTTTACGGCTTTCAAGGCGACGGTCATGCGGCTAACAAGGCGCACATTGACAACGTCGGCTTAACGGTGGATAGCAATGAGAACCTCCTCATCGCCGACGCCGGCAACAATCGCATTCGCATTGTCCCTATGATTGGCGTTGCCACCTTCACCCCCAAATCGCTCAGTTTCGGGGGTCAGGCGGTTGGCACCCAGAGTTCACCGCTACAAGTTACGTTGCAGAATACGGGGGCGAACGACATCGCCATCAGCAACATTGTAATTGCCGGCGATTTCTCGCAGAACAACAACTGCCCCGCGACGCCCGTTACTCTGCCTCCGAGCAACGCATCTGTTCCCGTGACTTGTACCTTTACCGTTTACTTTACGCCGACCAAGAAGGGCACCCGAAACGGATCCATTACTATCACGGACAATGCTTATCACAGCCCGCAAGTAATTAAGTTAACCGGCATAGGCGATTGATTGACAAGGCCAACTGCCCAGACAAAAACCTGATGTAGAGAACGGGGGGTTCCTAGGCTGAATAGTTGCCAGAGAATCCCCCAGTACATTTTTCATGCTGACACAGCCGGGCGCTAAACGCTTCGAGCGGGAAAGTCTTTGTCGCTGCCGGTTGTAACCATTTGATTTGGCGGTAATCCCCTGCTCCAACATCAAGAGGTGGAAATGCACACACGCACTCCGAATTATCTCCGACTCCGCTTTGCCAAAGAATTGTTGCTTGCAGCCGCTTCATGGCTCCTGCTGAGCGCTTGCCTGTGCGCGCAAACCGTGCCCGGCAACGTTGTCATGATCCAGCCGACTGCCCAGGATGTCCGCGCCCTTTTGGGTAGCGGAAAGATCCAGCACGTGGTCTACATCATGAAAGAGAATCGGAGTTTCGATCACTACTTCGGACAGTTTCCCGGAGCCAACGGCGTAACCTCCGGCACGATTTCGACTGGTCAATCCATTCCGCTTTGGCGGGCTCCCGATGTCCTGTTTCATGACGTAGACCACATGTGGCAAGGCGCCCACATTGCCTACGACGGCGGCAAGATGGATATGTTTGACATCAACAACAATTCCAACGTGAACGGCGATTTTGAAGCCTACACGCAGATGACCCCAGCCGACATCCCTAACTACTGGGCGTATGCCAAGAACTTCGTGCTGGCGGATGAGACTTTTGCGTCCACTTTTTCTCCCAGCTTCACCAATCACCTCTACTGGATTGCTGCCGCCGGAGAAGGTACCCTGACCATTCCCTTTCCGAATTCACAAGGGGTGTGGGGATGCGACACAGCTTCGACGAACCACGTCTCCCAGATGGACGCAGGCGGGGCTATTTCCAACGTCTTCCCTTGCTTCGATCCGTTGACTATGGCTGACACCATGAATGCAGCTCCTAACCCCATTACCTGGAAGTTCTATGCCGCGCCAAAATTTCCCGGTTACGCGTTTTCGTCGTACGACTATGTGAAGCACATCCGATATTCCAACTACTGGAAATCGAATGTCGTGCCCATACCCGAATTTATTAGCGACGCGCTGGCCGGGAATCTGCCGCAGGTCTCCTGGATTGCTACCGGGCCGTACAGCGAACATCCAGTGGGAAGCGTTTGCCAGGGCGAGAACTGGACCGTGCAACAAATCAACGCCATCATGCAAGGGCCGATTGAACAGTGGAATTCGACGGCCATTTTCATCGTTTGGGACGAATACGGAGGTTTCTACGACCACGTTGCGCCCCCGCAACTGGATGCATGGGGACTGGGCCCTCGGGTACCGATGATTATCATCTCGCCCTACGCCATCTCCGGAAAAATCTCGCACACGACTTACGAGTTTTCCTCAGTGTTGAAGTTCATCGAGAAAGTCTACGGGTTACCGGCGCTTACTCGTCGTGATAACGATGCGAACGACATAAGCGACGCTTTTAATTTCAACCAGACTCCCTTGGCTCCTTTTCCCTTGCAGCTGCGGTCATGTCCTGTGGCCGGATCTACGGAAGCGCACTACGGAAACGTGGTGGTGGGAAAATCACGAATCCTGCCTATAACCTTGACGAACTATGGCGAAACTTCGATGACGATTGAAAATGTTGTCGCCACCGGCGACTTCGCCCCAACCGGAGGGGGGACTTGCGGGTCAACGTTGAAATCGGGACAAATGTGCACGGAAAACGTGACCTTTACACCTACGGCCGCTGGCCCTCGAACCGGCACTCTCACGATCACCGATACCGACCCGAGCAGTCCGCAAACGGTGACTCTGCTGGGCGCCGGCACTTACGTCGACTTGCCAATCCTTTACCCTGGCCTCATTTTTTCCTCAGTCAATTTGGGCTCAAGCGCCCAGCAGCAAGTTCAGATCACTAACACCGGCTCCAGTGCATTGACCATTAATAAATTTCAAATGATCGGCGATTTCTCGCAAACTAATAATTGCGGAACTGGATTGACCCCAGGAGCCAGCTGTCAGATTACGGTTACCTACACTCCCACCACCTCCGGTTTTCGCAGGGGCAATCTGGTGATCTGGGATAGCGATCCCGCCAGCCCACAGATGGGGAGGTTAGAGGGAACAGCAACCGCGGTGGATCGAGAACCTCACAATATCTTTTTGACCACAAAGGTAGGGCAAACCAGCGCGCCAAAGATCGTTACCGTCAAGAATACCTCAAGCGCTCAGCTATACCTTCCCAGCATCCAGGTACCTGCGGATTTCAATCAAACCAACAACTGCCCCACCCAGCTCCAAGCTGGAGCCAGCTGCTCCATCTCGGTAACCTTCACTCCCAAGAAAACGGGAGAGGTAAAAGGGACGCTTCTCATCAATGACGCCGACCTCTCCAGCCCACAAGGCGTCGCCCTGCTGGGCGACGGCACCTAGCTCGCACGAAACACATTATCGCCGCAGGCGTGCGAAAGGCCCCCTCGCTTAATAGTGAGGGGGCCTTTTTGCTCTTTGGGTGCCGGGAATAAGGGCGAATACGTTATCACAGTTACCGTACTTCTCTGCGCGGTCATCCCGACCGGAGCATCTCATTCCCAAAGGGAATGAGATGCGGAGTGGAGGGACCTGCTGTTCCCTGCACGCGAGAGCAATCCTGAAAGTGCTCTACGATTCGTCTCCCTCACCCTTGCGTGGAGTCACCAGAATGACGGCCACCGCAGTGTCGCGCGGCGAGCCCGCCCCAGCCTTCCCCCGCAACTGCACCTGGAAAATACAAGTACCCTCTTCGTCCATGCGCAAAGTGGGAACCTCTTCCTTCCTCAGCTCAGGCGACACCAGGCTCAGCACGGCCGGTTCGGCCGTACGTGAAGCCAAGCGGCTGCGACGCGAAAGCTCCGCCGCCGAAAGCACGCTCTCCGCTTCTCGATCCGCATTCACTGGACTGAGCATCAGCACATCGGCAGGTTCGCTTTGGGGGCGCTGGGCGTAACGCATGCTGTAGTACCCCGGCGCAAGTTTCTGGTCGTGAAAATCTTCGCGAAAGTCTTTATCGGTCTCAGGCAGAAAATGGATCACACCCAGCAAGGTCCCGGTCTCGAGACCTCCGTAGCGCGCTTTGGATCCGGGTTGGCCCTCCTGCACACTCGCCGCTTTCACCCAGAAGACTTCGCAAATCGGCGCCTTTAATCCATGAGTTTCGGTAAACAGCAACCATCCCTGCGAATCCAACTTGTCCACTAGGGCGCGGGGAAGAGGGTCTTTTGGGTTGAGGTGCGCGGGTTCAATCGAGTAAGGTTCGAGGGCCCACCCCGGCGTGGCTGTGATGAATACCAAAGCCAGGACCAGCGCGGCAAACACGCCTCGACGTTTGCCTCGGGCTTTGCCTTTATCAGCTGAGATATGCGCGGATTTTGGCATGAATCTAGCTTATCAAACAGGATTAAAGAGTGAAATGGAACCTACTGAAAGAGGGAACACACGCTTGTGGCTTGCTTCTACTTTTCCAAAGCCGGAGCGGAACGCTTCGATTCGAACCGTTCTTTCGCGGCCTGCCGCAACACGGGCAGCACGAACTTATGGAAATCGGCGTAGTGCCGTTTCTTCCAAATCAAACTCGGGTCCTGGCTGACCCGGTACCAGAACTCCAATCCGATGCGCTGCATCCATCGCGGCGCCCGCTTGCGCATTCCTATGTGATAGTCGAAAGCGCCGCCCACCGCCCCGGTAAAGCGAGCTGCAATGCGGCGCCGGTTCGTCCACACCCAGCGTTCCTGCAACGGCGCGCCTAAGCCCACCCAAAGAATGTCAGGCTTGGTGCGGGCAATCTCGCCAAGAATATATTCGTTCAACTCGCCCTCGATTGGTCCCATCGGAGGAGTCCACGCGCCTACAATTCTCAGATTCGGGTGCATCGCCTGGAAGGCCGCCGCAGTGCGCTCGGCCTTCTTGTCGCCGCCGCACATGATGAAAACCGTATAGCCTTTCTCCGCCGCGCGTTTATTCATCTCCACCAGAAAATCAGGACCACACACGCGGCTGCCCACAGGCCGGCCTAAAACCTTGCTGGCCCAGACCAGCGGAACGCCGTCGGGCATGGGAAAGTCAGCCTCATTCAAAGTTTGCCGATAGCGCGCATCGCCACGCGATTCAATCACGTTATAAACATTGATGAAGACCGCATAGCGCTGCTCACCGCGCTGGATACAGGCTTCCGCGTCATCCAAGGTTTGAGCCAGGGTAGTTCGGCGAACCCGCACGCCCAGAATATTGGTCCGGTCTTCGTTGCTTTGATTTACCGCTTCCGGCATGGTTTCCAACGAAGGCATGTTTTTTATAACCTCTGAAGCTTCAATTTAATCCGCGAATAAACGTCGCGCCTACCGCAGTTGTCTCTAACTTTGCCCTCATCTGGGATGCGTTACCTTGTTGCAAACGTCGGATGCACAGTTGATTTAATAGAGTAGCGCGTGAACCGAGCTTGCTGAGGGAAGAATAAGGCCGAAAAGCCCGAATCCTGGTCGCAAGCCGCAGCCAGAAACTGATCGATTCTGCGGTGATTTTGCCCGGTTGTCAATATTAACTGGAACGGTAACATGAAGAAAGTTGCGCCAAAAAAACGCGGCAGGCGCCTACTCAAGCCGTTCTTTGGCTTGAGTGGGCGTGGTGCTTAAAACACCGGGGGAAGTTTGTCCTTGACCGAGCCTTCGCTCTTATCGAGGGTGCACCCGCCTGGGGGACGGCTTAGGGTTTAGTC
>Ga0102924_1005946_pt1 | contig 11582 bp, 12 predicted proteins | sample PaiPotPPM11metaG_FD_80116 | JGI IMG/M metagenome (GOLD analysis project Ga0102924, IMG submission 80116) | Iron sulfur acid spring bacterial and archeal communities from Banff, Canada, to study Microbial Dark Matter (Phase II) - Paint Pots PPM... ...
GGATTGTTTGGCTTTCTCTATTTCTTCCTCGGTGTAGATTTTACCAAGACCGCAAGTGTAGTCTAGGTGGATGCGTTTATACATGCAGGTATTTTCTGGTTCTCTTTCCATTGTATCAAATAAACCTCCGGGCGAATTGGGAGTTGAAATCATAACGATATAGGGATTGGACTTGGCAATATAACGCTCAGAAACGTGTCTTACATCCTCTTGCTCTCCTTTCCTGAAGAAGTCTGCTTCGTCCAGTAGAATGAACTTGGGATTGTCTAAGGCTCTATAGGCATCAAGATGGTTGGAAGGGAAGGCCTCGATAGTGCAGCCGTTTAATTCTAAAACGGTTTCTTTGTTGCTGAATATAACGTTGTGTTTTGTTTCAAATAATGCTTTCAATCTCTTGATCAATCTTATGGCCATGTCAATATTTGGACCTGTAACAATGCAAATTTGAGAATTCCGGTAGTCATCATTCCGCAAGCATAACCAGGCGATATATCTGAGAAAGTATTCGGTGATTCCCAAACCAGTGGCTTTCTTTATCCAAATATGCTTATGTGATTGTAAAGCATCGAAGATTTTCCTCTCGTAATCGAATAGCGGTTTTTCAGCACCATCTTTCATTGGAAGGCCAATTATGTGATTAAAGCAGCAGTCTCCTTCATTCTTAATATCTTCTGCTTTATGCTGCTTACTATCCCAAATCCAGAATGATTTATCCCGCATCCTTTCGAAAAGTCTAGTTTGCTGTTGTGCTTCATGAGTTGCACTTACTCTCTTCTTCAGGTCTTTGAATGTCACTCTCCAGTTACCGTAACGTGATTAATCCGCGCTTTTCAGTGTTTCGAATACTTTCTTTCTGAACACAAAAATTCTGCCCATAATAACCTTAACTATATCATACTCTGATGATAAATTATAAAATTGACAGCCATCTATCCTAAAACACATTGACACCCACGAACAAGTGGAAAATGATTTCATATTCGACGATCTGGATCTGGATACTGCTCTCTTTTATATCAATTTCTTCTCTGCAGCACGTTGCAATAGCAGAGATAAACAAAAAATTCGTCCCCTATGAAAATACAGAATTCGGGTTCAGAATATTGTATCCGTCTGGATGGCACGCGTTCGAATTTTCTCCCTTAGACAGGGTGGGATGTCCAGACTGTCCGCCAATTTATTTCGGTCCAGCAGGATATATTGAGTCCTTATTGAACAGTTCAGAATTTATTTCTCCGGGTTCCAACACATCATTATCTATAAAAGTAGATAATGTCTCCAAATACGAATACTTAGACACAAATACCCTAACTGTAAAGACAGCGCCAATGCCAACAGCGCATGATTATGCCATGGATCGGATTAACGAACTTTCCGGCGGTGGAATACGCGAGCACTATTTGCGAGATATGCCAGTTTCTGTTGGTACTGCACACATCCCAGGATGGAGGGTAGACAGCATGTATTCTGGAGAGCCGGGCTACAACTCTACTGTGTTTGGTGACTATGTAATCTCGACCTACTTGGTCTCAGATAGTAAGGTATACACTTTCACGTATGAGGATCTTCCGTTAAGAGTACCCGATACATTGCCTTTAATGCAGACAATGCTGAATTCGTTTCAAGTAATAAAATGAAGATAGTTTCTTTTCGAGACCAAAACAAGTAAATCACAAATTAGATGAGAAGTCAGCGTAATAAGAGTATCTCCCAAGTACTCTTTAGACATGCTATATTTTTTTGTACGAAGTCTTACTCTTTTCTTGAGTTCCTTGAATGTCACTGTCTCTGTGTATTGCAATGTAAATAGTCAGTACTTTTCAGTGTTTTGAATTACATATTTTCTGAACAACAACAATAATGTATTATGGACAAGATTTCATAGTCATGATAAAATATAAATCAACGTCAACCTATCCTAAAACGTATTGATACCGAGGGGTAAAAGCAAAATTATTTCATATTGGATACTACTCTCCTTGGTTTCAATTTCCGTCCTGCAGCAGGTTGCAGTAGCACAGGTAAATAAAAAATATGTACCTTACGAAAATCTAAAACTCGGATTCAGAATATCGTATCCATCTGGGTGGCTTGTACTAGAAAATCCACCCTCACTGGGGGATACGCTCCTTGGAAATAATGCTACCTGGATATACTTAGGTCCACCGGACAAACTAAACGAGTCATTAATAAAGGGTTTGGATTGTGCGCACTCCACCTTGTTGTGTACACATTCTACTACATTAACCGTGGAAGCAGACAATGTATCCAAATACTTGGATACGAATACGCTTACCGTAAAAAGTCGTACAGCACATGATTATGCTTTGGATCAAATTCTGGGGCGGCGGACTCAGTACGCAGGGGCGGCCGGAGACTACATACGAGATATGCCAGTTACTGTCGGTGCTACACACATCCCCGGATGGAGGGTAGACAGCATGTATCCTGGTGAGCCAGGTTATAATAATAGTGAATATGAAATTTCCACTTATGTAGTTGCAAATAGTAAGGAATACGTCTTCATTTATGGTGATAATCCACTAAAAGTACCTGAAACATTGCCGATAATGCAGGCAATACTGAATTCATTTCAAGTACTAAAATAAGATAGTTCTAAGGTAATAACGACTCTTTTCAAGACGAATATGGCGCCCATCTGCACCCTAAGAACATGTGGTTCGGGAAATGATATTGACTCTATTCATCTAAAATTAATTACTTTAAAAAACCTGATTGGTTGTGTTTGTAGACGTATCTTTGCTTGCTGACGCTTGTTGCTGATAAAGGTCATCACTTAATTCATTATGAGATCTCTTATGATCCGAAATCCTAAACTCTGTTTCATGATCCGCTGTAGATCTTCTTACTAGTTCGTTGTAATTAGCATTAGCAGCCACAAACCTGATAGCATCATCAACTACAGTAGCATTAGTAAGTAGGTCCAATTTCATTCCATAACATTCCTTCGCCAGGGATAGTGCATGTATCTTCTCTCTTGGATCTTGAGTACTTTGTGCTGTATTCCATGCTTCTCTTTGAATTAAATTCAAACCGATGAGGCATTTCTCATATTCATGTGGCAACTTTTCGTCGATATATTTCCCGATATTGTATTTTGCTTGCTCTCTGAGATAAGATAAATCATTATTTACTGTACCGACGCTAACTTGTAATGTTTGGGCTATTTCTGATTGGGTATGCCCTTGGCTGTCTAATTCCAATACCTTGCTTCTACGCCAGTCTATTTGCCGTTCAACCCTTGAGGTCAATTTTTCAATTTTCTCCTTCGTAAATGGGAGTGAGTTTCAATTTCTCTGTTTAATTCCCTGCGCACTATTTACTATCAACCGACTTAATACATTTTTGATTATATTGTTTGAACGAAATACAACATTTTTTGTTTTTTAACCCGGACAGCATGATAATTTCCGATTCCTAGTAGTAGAATTTGATAAGTGCAAACGAGCCAGCGAATCCATATGAAAAGAAACTTAACCTACTGCTTCCTCTCATCATAACGTATCACCGGAGTCATTTCAGTAGTAATGCGACAAAAGAAAAATAAAGATGAGGGGAGTGTTTGGGATTTTCTTGCAGGGTTGGTAATCGGAATAGTTGGTTATGGAATATTATCAGAAATAACGAGACCAAAACCGACATGTCCTGTATGCAAAACAGAACTTAAATATGGACAACCTATTTGTCATGTCTGTAAAAACCAATTAAAATGGAACTAACCCAAATTGACTGTTTTCTCGATTATCGGTGAGTTTCTTGAAAAACCAAGATCTATAAAGGGTGCAGCAGCAAACTGCATTATTTCAGCGGCACTACTTATTTACCTGTATTTTGCTAGTCGGAACGTCTCTTTAGTGCCAGATAGCGATAAACCATACATAATCGTGTGGATAGTAGTTACCCTTTTCTTCGCTGCACGCTTACTCCTAAGAAAAAGAATTATAACGCCAGAAGTCGTGAATCCTATCTGTCCCTACTGTAGCACAACTTTGGAAACACACAGGTTTTGGTGTCCTACTTGCAATCGTGAAATTTGAGTTGCACCTGCAGGTTAATAGTCTGCGACCTGCACACTCAGTCCACTCATATACTTAAATTAGGATCAATGCTTTTCCTTTCATGCAAGTTAACTCCATTCTCAAGGATTTCAGTTATCAGACTTGAATAGGAAATAATTCCCATTTTATTTTCGAATTTATAGCCAGTACAACTTCCCAAAAGAATGGTGCTGTTCTCACGATTATTACTCGATCCATCTAACATGACAGGGCTCCCTGAGACGCCACGGGGACAGAACGCATTCACAGCAAATAAGAAATGGCCATATTCAGGTGGTAGCGGTATGATACTTCCGGGATATTCTCCGGGACGAGTGTCATGCTCTAAGTCGTAATCATAACGGAAACCTATGACTATCACACGATTTCCTATGTCATAGTCATGTTGTTCTTTGGAAAGGTTATTTGCGGTGAAAAAAGATTTGTTCGAATAATATTTTTTATGCTCAGGATTTTTGATAAGTAATTCAGTTAGATTGATAGCGGCTAATTCGACCTCTTGATGTCTGGAGATTCTGCCGTAGTCAAGAAGGTTTTGTTGTGTTAATTCCCACCCATGCGAATATATTCCATTAGCCTTGAATCTCAGAACCAAATTTTCAATAAGAATCTCTTCATATGGATCATTAGACGGGAGTCTCTTTATATGATTAGGAAGAGGATATAAGTTGTGTCTGGCAGTGAGTAGCCATTTAGTCACCGAGTCATGATACAGGAATCCAGTAGAAGTGGCCCCGGACAAATTAACTGTTTTATTTGTGATGATAGGAATAGAGTAGTCTGTGATCATAGGTTCAATTTCAAATATCTAAGGTTAGTTCATCTTAAATTTGAGTTTATCTCGCCCAAAAATTGGGCCGGCCGGATTGGATCGACTACAGAATCATGATGTTAACGCCTCTGTAAGTTTGCTGAGAATTCTCTGTAACAGCATTTAGTGAATGAAGACTGTTTCCAATGACTCATTAGTTTCAATCCACAACGATTATTCATTAGTTTTTTCTTCTCGGCAACCTGTCTTGATTTTGCTCTGTGAAGGTAATCACCCTTCTCTGGATTTCTTGCTCCACATGAGCCATCCCTATACAAATTTGTTACTTTCATGCGTTTCGAAGAACTACGTAACCTTGAGTTTTCAAGTATAAAAATTACTGAAGAACGAAGACGAATGTAAACCGTGGGACTCGTAAACGCGCTTTTTTTTGTCGAGTGAAGATCCACTAACAAATGAACGTGTTACATGTGATTTGAAATTGGTCTCGTTCTGAACATCAATATTTTACCGCTCTTTTCAATTAAATTATATTCTCTCAACTGTTGATGCGTGAATAGAGGTCAGTTGAGGATATCTCTTCAGACTTGACGTATTTCCAACCTTTAGATTTGATCGTTTCCATCAATTCCTCTTTTGTCTGCTCTGTCGTTTTATCACACAAGTCATCATATTCATCCCTGTATTCACTAACATCTTCATCATCAGGCCTCGCATAGTTCCAACAGAAAGTTCCGTAGAATGATTTAAACACTTTAATTCTTCTATGTTGAGAATCTTCATAGTGATAAGCGTAATTCTCTTTTATAGGATGCTCTTCTGATACGTGCACTATAAAGTCATTTATCCAGTTGAGTTTTTTCCCACAGGCTTTACAAGGTGAATAGTTGTAGGAATCATCACTTTTGCTCATTTCTTATTCTCCTCATCACTTCTTATACCATATGTGATGGCTAACGATGAAATCAAGGCCTTCCCAATAATGTCGTTGAATCCTAATATCATTAGTTACCATTTCCCTTTTTACCGGAGATATTATTTCTGCAGACATTACCGTATTTGACGCTTCTGATTTAACCCTAACGATAGAGCATCCTTCGTGTAAATCAGTATCGCCAGGCAAAATTTGAAGAATTGCACGCTAAGTGTATAGATACCGTAATTAAGGTAAATGATATCACGAAGTATTAACTAGGGCCTGAAGGGAGAATCATCGTCTCAGTTGCAAAGTCTACAAGCATCTACGGTATTTTCACATCAAAAGTTACTAAGAAAAAGATTCAGAAAAATCAAGGTTGGATTGATGCGTTGCTTTGGGTAAGTTATCTGCAAGTGACGTTAAAATGAGTCACGTTTTTGGCGATATATAGCAATATATCGTCTAATCATATCTATTTGGATATTATATTGATAGATATCAATCTTCTAGAAAGTAAACCGATGATACAGATCACACTCAATATCTCAAAAGACCCTCTAGAGTTATTTGATTCGAAATAATGGAATATTTCGAATAATCGGGGTTACAAAATAGGCGTAATAGACCACCGTACAGCAAGGGGGGTTCGTTTATCTAATAATTGAAAACGGTATCTGTAGTCTCAGAAGTCGCGCCGAACGCGACTACAGTTACAAATAAAATAATTGAGGCTTTATATTTTTTGACATTTTATTCATCTCCAGAAAGTGTTAGACATGCAGCAAGCAAGGCCTATCAGCCGGTGCGGAAGAAGTAATTATGGTATGCAGATAATGAGTTATCCTGATTCAAAAGCCTTGCTTGCTACCTTCTTTGGACTTGTTGACACAGGATTATCTACAGGACTGTTAGGACGTTATCTGTTCTTTTCAATTCATGGAGTGTAGACTCGTCCATAAAACATATGGCGATTGCAGCCGAGAAGAAATTTAATGTATAGTCACAAAAACAACAAACTTTGGCATTCGACAACCGAACATTAGCCATACCATGAAGAATTTTATTCCTTTTCTCAAATATGCTTATGAAGTCCCTCCAATTTTTGTAAAGGTATTTTGATCCAAGTCCTTTGAATTCTCTAGAATGATTATACCGGTCAAGTTTTATCACTGCCTCGAAGAACGTTAAATTAAGTTTAGCAAATCGAGAATCAGAATTAAAGATTCAGGAAAATAAGCGGTCGATGCCTTCTGGGCTGCCCGAATCGAATTTCATCTAAATGACGTAGGTCGGAAGCCTTCATAAGTTCTTTGCAATGAGAAATATTATCATTGGTAATTTCCGTGATAAACCTTACTCTCACTCCTCTTTTTGTAAGTTCCTTAAATACTGACCAAAGTACCTTTACGGGTACAAACATAGACGGTGAATCTGTAGGTACAAACATAGAAGGTCCATTACGATCACCACAGATGTCTACTGTTTGCTTTACATTTGAATAGTCTTCCAAAGTAACTCGGAACATATCTTCAACATTATGCAATACCTCTGTCTTTTCATCATCATTCGATAGAGTCATGCTTACTAACTATTATTGGAGTTAGTCCACATAGATGTTTAAGTTATTATCGATAACTTACTATTAATACATCTTGTTCCATAATCAGGCGAAGCACTAACGACAATGAAATAGGAGCGGGTGCAATTTCAATTACCAGTCCTGCTTCCTTGAGCACTGTTACAACCTATCCGGCGTTTGATGAATGTTTGTTGAAGCGTGCTTGTGAGTGTGGATATAGGAATTAGTATATCGAATGCAACACACAGCGTTTTTTGGTAGACTTGTGAATGTGTACCGCCACTACGAAAAATGGCCTTATTTAATCAAAATATAGTAGTAATGCATACTAATTCTGTACCCCCGCTGGTAAATGAAGTGACTGTTTATCCAGAGATGCGCGGATTATATAACAAGAATACAGAATTTTTTACTTTAAAAGAATAATAATTAGTAGATTGAAAATAAAATAAATGATAAGCAAGGACGTCAAAGTGACGGTCGAGGAAGTGCTATAAATGCCAGTCAGCAACCCAGTACTAACTACAGGGGCGTTGACTTAATGCAAACGAAGTTAATTTTTGCTATAGTACCAATAGTCTTGATGTTGATAGGAGTTCAGTATCAGCATGTGCAGGCACAAGTGGGTGCGAGTCCAACTGATATGCAAAATATGCACGAAGTAGTTCAGTATATGAATATTATAACGAATATGGCAACTGCTTGTACGACTGCTGCTGAAAATGGCGATACAAATACAACTACCAGTTGTCTTGCAATAATCAGTCAATTACATAACAGCCTCAGAACTGTAATAGAGCAGAATAGAGACGCTATAGACAAGATTCTTGGAATGCCATCGTTACCATGACTACGATCATGACGAAACTAGTACTAGTGATACTATTGGCAGTTGCGATGGCTATTCCTGCAAATGCGATAATTTTTCAAAATGCAAATGCAGATGAGAATTGCTGATACTTTAGATAGTGTCTGTGCCTGGGATTAACATCAAAATAGGTGCTTGATAGAAGTGAACCAAAAAAGAACCATATTCAGTATACCAATAGTGGTATTATTAATATCTCTGAATCATTCCACGCAATTTGCATTGGCACAGACGACATTCAAGACTTATACAAATTCTGCTTTGGGCTTCAAGATAAGTTACCCTGCCGATATGACTATTTCAAACGGCACTAGTAATACAGATCCAATGGGTGGGCCAATGATTACTTTTGAAAACACCTTATCTACTACTGGTCCACTCATTGATGTTATAGTAGAAAATAATTTGCAGATGAATATGTTAGAAGTTATTCTTACGGAGGATCGCAATTTGCCGTCTTCGTTAAATATGACATTACAGACGAGAAACGATCAAAGCACTCTTGGTGGAAATCCTGCTTCTCAGGTAACGTATACGTCATCTGACAACAGTCAGGTAATGACTGATACATATAGCCTAAAAAATGACAAACTCTATATTCTGAGGTTTATAGTTCCCTCTGAACAATCTTCTACATTCTTACCTATCCAATCGCATATGATAAAGTCATTTCAATTTGTGAATATGGGAAAAGTGATTAAATAGAGATGTTTAGACAATAGCCTCACTTCAGACCTTCTTATTTCATTCTCTCGATGTTTAACTTTTCCGATCTTAGTCATTTCTTATTTTTCATCATCACTTCTTATATCACGGGCCGTCCATATGTCTTAGATTCACCAGTCCCGAGAGTCAATTAATGAAGCCTCTCGTCAATGTATTTCTTGATATTATTTTTTGCTTGTAGTCGGATAAAAGTAAGATCTCGGTTGACCGATCCTAAACCTACTTGTAGTATCTTTGCTATTTCTCTCTGACTATGTCCTTTACTGCTCAACTCCTGAACTTTATCTCTACGCCACTGTAGGCGTTCCATCTCTGAAGTCAAACGTTCCATTTCTCTGTGTTCGCTTTAGAGTGTTCCACGTACACGCTTACAGTTTAATACAACAGCCTCGCTTTTATCATTATCATTTAAGCCGCGCTCAACTTTCTGGACTTTGACTCTAATTTGACGTAATATACTACCCAAACATGTGTCAGAGAGGTATCAATAAGCAGCGCCCGCGCCTAGTGGCTTTTCGAGTAGTTTGTCTCATCTATTTGCAATCTTGATACGATTAATTTCTTGTTAAAAAAACTATATTCGAAAACATACACAAGTACTACCAATGCCACGAGTAATTATTTTAGGACTTACACAAAAATGGTTCAAAAGTTTTTAACGTAGTATACCGTAAGTACTACTAATCATAACCTAGCGAAAGCAAGGATGAGACAACAATCGAAACATGATCGTCACATGTAATAAAAATGAGGTGAAAAGATGAAAGAAGTGAACAAACGGCGTCTGTATGCTGACTTGATCAAATACTGTGATCAAATTGGGATACTGCCTGAAGAGACACCAATGTTGATACTTGAACGAAAAGAGTATCATGCATTGTTGGTCGCTAACGGTGATCCGAAACACGCTGGTGGCTATGGAGAATGTAACTGGCAACAACGTACAATCTTCGTGGACGCTGGCAGGAGAGGCTACGGTTACAGGACGTATCGCATACTGAACGGCGGAGATTATGTCACACCGAAATTGGGTCAGAGTGGATACCATTACAGACTACACAAAAGGGGTTCAACCGAATTCAGGGCAGTAAAGGCTACATATAGAACCAAACTACACTGTCTAGTCCATGAATTAGTACATTATAGATTCGGGTATATGGGTCACGGTAAGGCTTTTGAAAAGAGAATCGACGAAGTACTCCGCGGTAAAACATTCCCACCTAAGCATATAGACTTAAAAGGTAAACTGCATGACATTTGAGAAAGGAGGACGCTAAATCGTGTGGCTTGGTGACACAAGTCAGGCTTCCCTCCTATTGTTTTTTTAGCCTAGGAGTAATTATATTAGCGGTAGTTTCAAATCGTCTGAGTGACGGATCCAAAAATTCAGTTCATTCAATTTTACCACAAGTTATACTTACCTTCAACTGGCTTAGTACATTTTTGTTTAACAATGATAATGATACAGAGGGAAAGTAATCGAGAGAATCTGGGAATGGAAATTAGTAAGAAATAGAAATTAGCGATCATTCGTCTCTTTTCTTTATGTATCCAACGTACTGTTATAGGCTACGATGACCAACAAAAAGAAGAAATGATACTTGAATACGAGTTGCTAACTAACATCTATTGTTGTATAAGTTTGGTTGCAGTCAAAAAATAGCCAAGTGTAGTGTAATTAACAGACAATACCTTCAAACCGTGCTCTTCAACCTTTTTCCTTAGTTGAAGGGGCTCATAGAATCTGGCTCCAGTATGCAACATACCTTCACAAATCTTCAGCCACTTCCCCCTTCCTATATTAGGATCAATTTCCATAATAATCATCTTTCCATTAGGTTTTAGCACTCTCTTCATTTCCTCTAAACCTCTGTCCTGATCTGAAAAATGATGAAATGAGGCACTTGCTACCACCTTGTCAAAGTATTCGCCTGGTGAAGGTATATTTTCTGCTCCTCCCTCTACAAATTTAATGTGCGGTCGATATGTTCTGCCGTATTCTACAACCGCATGTTTTGGTTCTAAGACCACGATTTCTTTGCAATCTCTTGCATATACCTCTGTTATTTTTCCTGTATTACCTCCTACATCTAATAAAATATCATCAGGCTTAAAATCTATATGCTGTATCATGAATTGGATTCTTTTCTTCGCACCTAGGGTCAAAAACGATTCTTGTAACTTAATAGCGAATTTGTTATATGGCTCCTTGATATTTGCCATAATGTCGAGTGTTCCCCGATGCAGTGTTTAATCTTTGTGACCCTTACGCCTCACGTTGTCTTTAAAACGGCCAACCGTACCATCATTTCCTACAACGCATACATATCGAACCTTCAACACCTGTTATATTTGATATCAGCATATTTGCTTGTGATATAATATGTTAGGAGAACAAATTGCAGAATTGAAGGGAAAAATTACAGGTCAAAGGGTCTTGGATTCAGAAGACCCGGCAATGGAAACGAGCGCATCTTTCACTGGAAGCATTAAGGGGATGCCGGTGAACGTACTAGTAACGTTCGTCAGCAAACCAACATCCGCCAAAGGAGTATTTCATGGTGAGGGACACGGAGTAATAATGGGTGCAGAATCAGAAATGGCAACATTTAGAGGAGAAGCGTTTGGAAGAATCAGCC
>Ga0102924_1005948_pt1 | contig 11582 bp, 10 predicted proteins | sample PaiPotPPM11metaG_FD_80116 | JGI IMG/M metagenome (GOLD analysis project Ga0102924, IMG submission 80116) | Iron sulfur acid spring bacterial and archeal communities from Banff, Canada, to study Microbial Dark Matter (Phase II) - Paint Pots PPM... ...
GCGCGCAGGACCGGCGCGGAACAGTTGAGCCGGTAGGCCGCGGCCCGCGCCGGTCCTGCGCGCCGGCCAGTCCCGCGTGTACGACATGCGCTACGCCGTCCCCGCGGGGACGCCGGCCGGCCTGGCCAAGATCGGCTGGTTCCTGCTCAACTCGACCCGCGACGGAGCGGGCGGGGTCGTCACCATCACCAGGTAACCGCGCAACAAGAGCGGCGGCGTCAGCCGCCGGGTGGCCGGGGGTCGGCGGGGTCCCCCGGCCACTTCGCGTGCTTGGGTGCATGAACGGGGCCGGCGGCATCGGCCAACTAGCGGGTGACCACTCCCGCTGGGGGAGCGGCCACCCGGCACGGAGGGCAGGCGATGATGCGGATGACCTGGACATGGCCGCAGTGATGCGGGCGCCGACGGCAGGGGACACTGACGCGGCGATTATCAGGCGGTCGGGGCTGGAGCCGGAGTGCTTCGCAGCGATCTTCGACCGGTACTACCCCCAGATTCACCGGTACGCGGCCCGGCGCCTGGGCCACAGCCTGGCCGATGACGTGGCGGCCGAGACGTTCCTGATCGCGTTCGCGCGCCGGGACGCCTACGACGTGTCCTGGCCGAGCTGCAGGGCCTGGCTCTACGGGATCACCTCGCACCTGATCTCCGGGCACCACCGGGCCGAGCAGCGGCGGTACCGGGCCATGGCCCGGGTGGGTACCGACACGGTCAGCGACGGGCTGGCCGACCAGGTCGCCCGGCGCGTGGACGCGGGGACGCGCCGGGCGGCGCTGATGACGGCGCTGGCCGGGATCGCCCAGGGCGACCGGGACGTGCTGCTCCTGGTCGCCTGCGCCGACCTGAACTCAGAAGAGACCGGTCAGGCCCTGGGCATTCCGGCTGGCACGGCCCGCTCGCGGCTGCACCGGGCCCGCCGCCAGATCCGCGCCGCGCTCGGCGAGGCCGCTCGGCCCGTGAACGGAAAGGACTACTTGCTGTGAACGATCTCCTGGACGTGCGACAGGCCCTGGGCGAGCCAGAGCTGCCCTCCCCGGCGACCCAGGCCGCCGCGCGGGCGGCCCTGCTGGAGCACGCCGCCGCAGCCCGGGCATCCCTGTCCCGCCCCTGGCCGGCCGGCGCGCGCCGCCGCCGCCGGGCCGGCTGGCTGGCGGGCGGGATCGGCCTGACCGCCGCCGCCGCGGTCACCGCGGCCGCGCTGGTGACCACGAGCCCGCCCCGGCCGGACGGCCGGGGCAACCACCGGAACACCTCGGCCGAGCCGAGCTCGCGGCTGTCCGCGCGGCAGATCTTGCTGGCCGCGGCGATCACCGCGGCCGCCCAGCCGGCCCGCACCGGTGCCTACTGGTACCTGAAGGAGACCGGTCCCGGCCCGGCGGCCGCTACCACGACCCAGAGCTGGTACACCCACAACGGCTCGACCTACACCCTGCTGCCCCCCCGCCATGTCGTCTTCCTGGCCAGCCCGGACGCCGGATTCGACGTCGGCGCCAGCGCGCTCACCTACCGGCAGATCCAGCGCCTGCCGACCACCGCGGCCGCCCTGACCGCCTGGATCACCCGGTCGTTCGCTCACCCAGTCGGCCCGTCAGGCCCGGCCGGCGTGCCCCGCGCCCGGCAAGGTCCGCCCCCGCGGTCGGAGCTGGGCGGCCAGGTGGCCATGTCCCTGAGCGACCTCCTCTACCAGGTGCCGGCCCCGCCCGCCATCCGGGCCGCCGCGTTCCGGGCCCTGGCCGCGCTGCCGGACGTGACCAGGCTGGGCCAGGCCCACGGCGACGTGACGCTGCGGATATCCGTCGCCGCGCCCCCGGCGAACAAGTTCCCGTCCGGGAAGGTCCCACCCCGGGCCAACGAGATCAGGCTGGTCATCAGCACCTCGACGCTGGCTCTCCACGCGGTGACCAACTATGAGGGCACGACCACGATCCTGGCCGCCCGCTGGACCAGCACCCGCCCCCCGGCGGTCCGGCCTTAGCGTGCGGAGAACCGACCTCTTCCGCAATGGGGGGCCGGATGGGTCAGCGCCTTGTGAAACCCTTCACAAGGCGCTTCCGCGGAAGCGTCAATCGCGTGCGAGCGGCCGGGCTGGCTGGCGTGCGAGTCGTGGAGGCGACGGTGCGGCGCGAGCGCTAGGACCGTCTGATCAGCTCGGCGCGCACGCGCGCGGTCTGCGCTTCGAGCACCGGCAGCAGCGCCGACACCAGGAGGCGTTCCGGCCACCGGACCGGGTTGTTGTAGCCCAGGCTCCGGATGAGCTGGCGGCGGTGCACCTTCATATACAGGTCACGGGTCTGCGCGGTGATCTCGCCGGTGGCTACGCGGCGGTCCAGGTTCTCGCGGCGGTGCTTGAGGGCGTCCCAGCCGTCGCAGGCGATCCCCAGCCGCCGCGCGAAGCCGCTGTTCTCGAGGTTGCTCAGCACGGCAGCTTGCTGCTCGGCGGCACGAGCCAGCTTGCGTTCGTGCCAGGACCGGCGCCACGACTTCAAGTCGAAGATCAGCATGATCGCGATGGGCGCGCTGAACAGGGCCAGCCATACGGCCACCGAAGACCGGATCACCTCAGCGACCAGCATGGCACCGACGGTCGCGTCCAGGAGGGCGGTGGCGAGCAGGCGCCATTTACTGGTGCCAGGCCTGGTCCTGAGCCACCGGAATCTGACGCCCCTCTTCGTGAGGAGCAACAAGGCCTGCCCGATGTGCTGCGCAGCGGAGGCAAGAAGTATGCCGCCCAGCACGATGCGGAGCACCGACATCACCGACTTCAGTTGGCCGTGGCCTGGCCATAAGTCTATGGGTTCCGGGCTATCCGGCCAGGGCGACGATCTGGCGGTGCAGGTCCAGCAGCGCCGGGATGTCGCTCCGCTCGGCGCGGGCCATTCCGCACTCGGTGCAGACGCCCCAGTCTCGGCCGCCGCCGGGGCTGGCGGCCAGGGCGGCATCGATGAGCCGCACCTGCGCCTGCGTGGTCCCCGGCGCCTGCTCGGCCGGGTGGTAGGGCACCAGCGCGAAGTTGAGCTCGGTGCCCGGACCGGTGGTCAGGTCGGCCAGCGGCGCGAAATAGCTCGCCTCGCGCTGGTACTGCGGCACGGTGAAGGACACGAAGCTGACCGGCCGGCCGGCCGCCTCGGTGACCGCGTTCAGCACCCGGACCTGCATGGCCAGCGACTCGGGCTGCTTGAAGTGCTGGTGGCCGGCGTCGCCGTAGCACAGGTGCAGCCCGGCGGGGACGTCGGCGGGCACCTGGTCGATACAGCGCGCCAGCGCGGTGACGATCCCGTCGAACTCGAGGGCGCCGCCGGGTGCGGTCGCCTGCTCCAGGACATCGAACTCCACCGCGACATCCCACTGCACGGCCACGTCGCCGTGCGGGACCAGGCTGAGCAGCCGGTCCAGGTCGGCTAGCAATGCCCTGGTGTAGGAGTCCAGCAGGGCCTGCTGCTGCTCGGGGACGATGAACCGGTCGATCGAGGCCAGCGGCGTCGGGTACTCGATCTGGAACCGGACCCCGGCCGGGATCACGCCCTGGTCGCGCAGCGCGGCGAAGGTCGCGTACGACCCTGGGTAGACATCGGCGTAGCCGAGGTCGGGCCAGCTCGCGTCGGCCGGGTCGGCCCCGTCGGCCAGCCGGAGCCGGGGGCGCCCGCTGGCCGGGTCGGGAGGCGTCAGGACCAGCCAGGGCAGCTCGCGGAACTTCTGCATCTGGAAGACGATCCAGCCGCCCCGGTCCCCGGTTTCCCCGTCCGGGATGCGCCGCAGGCCTGACGGCACCCGCGACACGATCTCGCGCATCACTAACTCGGCATCGGCCAGGTTGACGCTGCCGTTGAAGTGGACATGATCTGGCGGCATGACAGCAGCCTTCCACTCCAGGACCGCACGGGGAATGCCCCGGCCCGTCCTGCGTTATACGGCCGAGGGGTATGAGCGCCCCCGGCAAGGAGCGAGGAGAATATGAGCACGGTCGCCCTGACCAGGGATAACTTTGAGGAGACGGTTACCGGCCCGGGGATCACCCTGGTCGACTGGTGGGCCTCCTGGTGTGGTCCGTGCCGGATGTTCGCGCCCGTTTTCGAGGCCGCGAGCGACCAGCACGCCGACGTCACGTTCGGCAAGATCGACACCGAGGACCAGCCGGAGCTGTCGATGGCGGCTCAGATCGCCTCGATCCCGACGCTGATGGCCTTCCGCGACGGGATCCTGGTCTTCTCCCAGCCCGGCGCGCTGCCCGCGCCCGCGCTCGAGCAGGTCATCCAGGCGGTCCGGGACCTCGACATGGACGAGGTCCGGGAGAAGGTCGCCCAGCAGCGCGCCGAGCACGAGCAGCACGAAGAGCAGCACGCGCAGCACGAGCACCAGGAGGCCTGACCCGCCTAGCCTGCCGGGTAGAGGTTCGGCAGGCCCAGGTAGGGAAACTCGGCCAGCAGGTCGTCGTGCGGGCTCAGGCCGTCCGGGCCGGCCTTCCCGTTGGTCAGCCAGGCAAAGCGCGCGCTGAACACGTCGTCGGTGAGGGCCCGGCCGTTCGGGTAAGCCGCCGGCTGGGTGCGGTCGTAACGCAGGATGTCGGGCAGCACGGCCCGGGCCGCGGCGGCCGCCTCCTCGGCGGCGTAGCCGTTGGCGGCCAGGATCTGGCTCCAGGGGCCGAGGTAGTTGGCCAGGTCGTCGGCGGGCTGGCGGGTGTTGAACAGGTTCCTGACCTCGTTCGGGTTGATGAACGGGTTGATGGTCGGATGCCCGCCGCGGTCCACCTGGACCAGCTCGCCATCGCGGCGGACCCAGACCGAGGCCCAGACGCCGATCTGCGGGTCAGCCCCCAGCATGGTGTCGGGCACCTCCAGGGCCAGCGCCAGGATGTTTCGATTGGCGAAGGCATCCCGCCCGGTCCACCTGGCTCCGTGGAAGGCCCCGTCCGCGTCGGCGAAGAACGGGTCGCTGCGGACGCCGATGAACAGCCGGCCCGAGCCGGCCGGGACGGGCTCCGCGCCGGCGTCGAAGCCGACCGGCGTGGCCGCCATCAGCACGTCCCCGGCCGGCTCGGCCTGCCGCGCGGCACCGCCGGTCGCGTAGCAGACGGTGCCGGCCTGCATGCCATTCCTGAGCTCAGAGAACACGAAGCTGAACGCCACGTCGGCCTGGGCGTCGCCGTCATTGTCAATGCTGATCCGGTAGACCGCCTCGGGATGAAGGTCTGATCTCATCAGGAACGGCGGCATGGCGTTCATGCCCGACGTGTAGGGGTTCACGTCCATGATCAGCGTCGTCTGGCCGGGGTCCGCGCCGCCGAACACGAACAAGTCGGTGAAGTCCAGGCGCGCGTCGTCGCCGGGGAACCTCAGGTCGGCGGCGCTGTAATGATTGGACATACCAGGCTTCCTGCCCGGTCCGGCGGGGCCGTCCTCACCCGGTCCGGGTGATTGACCGCCCCCGGGGCGGCGGATGGGCTGGCCCGGACTAGCGCTAGCCGGCCGGGCCGAGGAAGTGGTCCGGCGGCACGCGATCAGCCTGGCCGAGCACGTCCGCGACAACGTGACCTGCGGTAACCCCGCCCGGCCCGCGCTGACCGGGTTCCGTGAAACTAATCCCAGTCTGATCGCCGTGTCGCCCGTCCGCCCGCTGGCACGGTGGGCGGCAGGATCCGGCCGGTCGTCTCCGCCGGCCCGGCCGGCTGGGTGGCCGGGGCCAGGCCAGAGACATACTCGTCCGCCTCGATCTCGGTGGTCTCTGCCTCATCACTGCGGCTGGATCGCCACCGTGACGGGACGAACAGCGGGATGACCATGCCCAGCCCGGCCGCCCCGGCTATGCCGTTGACGAGCATCGCCTTGAAGCCGGCCCCGAAGGAGTGCGACGCCAGCGGGATCAGGTTGATGGCGTGCGTGACGCTGGCGACGTAGAGACCGGTCCAGCCGAGCAGCAGCAGTCCGGGCAGCCCGGCCGCCAGCGGGGAGATCCGCGGCGCGCCGACCAGGATTCCGGCCAGCAGGCCCGTGCCCGCGACGGCGACCAGCCCGTAGATGATCCGGTGATCGGAGATGAGTGAGCCACCGCTGCCCGGCAGGCCGCTGGTGCCCAGCAGCCGCAGATACCCCCAGGCCCCCGCGAAGAACAGCGCCCCCGCCATGACGATCGCCAGGACGATGCCGATCAGATGCCGCATACAGCCACCTTCCGTCGCGCTTTGCCCGCTCCATGGGAAGAGCGTCAGCGCGGCCACGGTGTTACACCTCGGCGCCTGATCCGGCCCGGTCAGCCGGTCGCCGGGGGCCGCGGGGACGGCGTAAAAAAAGGCTTGGACAATTTCCAGTCCGCTGGGAAAATCGCAGTGCGATGTGGTGCGGCTTGCACCGATATTCGTCATTTCTGCCTTTAATTCCGACAATGGTGCAGTCGTTATACAGAATTAGCCGCTAAGGCGAAGCTATGATCTGCAGCTTATTCTTAGAAACACCGATGATTCCGCTTGACTAAAGGTGTCATCGGTGTAGTCTTCATGGCGCGAATAACGGCTGCGCAGATATGCGGCCGTGCCAATCCAGGAAGCTGGAGGATAAATGAAGAACCCCGCGAAGAAGCTCGTGCTCTCCAAGGAAACCCTGCGCAGCCTCGACGATCAGGACCTGACGAGCGTGGTCGGCGGCACCGGCACCATCGTGTGCGTGGATACCGCCATCTGCAACAGCGGCGTCTGCAATAGCGTCGCCGTCTGCGATAGCGCAGTCTGCCAGTTCAACAGCACCGTGTGCCTTAAGCTCTAGACACTTAGCTACACGGGGTGAGGTGATGTCCCGGTCATTGACGTGACCGGGACATCACGACGCCCGGCGGCATCGCTGGTGCCGGGCGGGCCGGCGACAACATACGGCGCGTTATTGGCCGTATTCGCGTGTGCTATTGGTGACCGCGCGCTCGCGGGAGAATTCGATGGGATGGAATCCGCTGCTTAGCGGTGCTGTACGGGACCGGGCGCTGCTGAGCGCCGCCGCGCTCATGCGGCTGATGACCTCGGCGGCGGTTATCGGCCCGCGCAGCGCCTCGCTGTCGTCCGGCTCGGCGGGGCTGGCCGTCTGCCACGCCGTCGCCGCCCAGGCGGGCCTGGACGACCAGGCCCGCGAGCTGGCCGCGGCCAGCCTGGACAGCGCGATCGAGGTGCTGGCCAGCCAGCCGCTGAGCCTGTCGCTGTACTCCGGGTTTCCTGGCATCGCCTGGGCCGCCGACCTGGTCGACCGGCTGCTGCCCGGCTCGGCCTGCGATCGCAATGACGACATCGACCTGGCGCTGGCCCGCGCCGTCGCGCGCTATCCGGCCAGCGGGCCCTACGACCTCATCGACGGCCTGACCGGGCTGGGCGTCTACGCGCTGGCCCGGTGGCCGCGCCCGGCCGCCGCCGAGTGCCTGGCCGGCGTGGTGGCGCAGCTGGCCGGGCGGGCCTGCGCCGACGCGGACGGCGTGTGCTGGCCGACCGCGGCCGCGGCGCTGCCGGCTCAGCTGGGGCGCCTCTACCCGGTCGGTGCCGTCGATGCCGGGCTGGCCCACGGCATGGCCGGGCTGCTGCCGCTGCTTGCGCGGGCGTGCGCACTCGGCGTCGGCGAGGACACCGCGCGCCCGCTGCTCGACGGCGCCGTCCGCTGGCTGCTGAGCCATCTGGTCGACTCGCCGGCTGGACGCACGGCCCCGGCGCTGGTCGCCACCGGGATCGCGTCGACCCCGGCCCGGTCCGCCTGGTGCTACGGCGACCCGGGAGTGGCACTGGCGCTGCTGCTCGCGGCGCGTGACGCGGACGAGCCGGGCTGGGAGCTGGCCGCCACCGAGCTGGCGCTGCGGGCCGCGCGCCGCCCGCCTGAGCTGGCCGGCGTCACCGACGCCGGGCTCTGCCACGGCGCCGCCGGCCTGGCCCACCTGTTCGCCCGGATGCACCAGCTGACCGGCCGGGGTGAGCTGGCGGCCGCGGCCGTGTGGTGGATGGAACGCACGCTGGACATGTGCCGCCCGCTCACTGAGGCCGACGGCACGCCGCTGGGTGAGGCGTGGAACGAGCCCGGCGTGCTGGAGGGGGCGGCCGGGATTGCCCTGGTCCTGATGGCCGGCTGCCTGCCCGCTGAGCCGGCGTGGGACCAGATGCTGCTGGTGACCACCGGCCTGCCGGCCCCGGTGAGCGCGTGACCGCACCGGAGGTCACCGCGCGGGAGCCGGCCAGGCCGTCCGGGTTCTTCGTGCTCCGCACGCCGCTGCTGCCGCTGGCCGCCCTGACGGAGTGGAGCCAGGGGCTGGAGGCCCGCGCGGTGGCCGATGATCCGGCCGCGCTCGAGGAGGCGGTGGCCGCCGACCGGGCCCGGCTGCGGGCCCGGCTCGAGGCGACCTGTACCGAGCCGGGCTTCCGCGAGGCGATCTTCGTCGCCTCGCCCAGCCTGGAGTCGGCGATCGACTCTTGGCGCAAGGATCCCGACGGCGACCGGGGCCAGCGGGCGGAAGCGGCGCTGGTCGCGTACCTGATGCGGGCCGCGTCCAGGCCGACCCCCTTCGGCCTGTTCGCCGGCTGCACAACCGGCCGGATCGGCGAGACGACCCGGCTGCCCGTGCCCGGTCGCTCTGGGCTGCGCCGGCATACCCGGCTGGACATGGATTACCTGTGGACCCTGGCCCAGGCCATCGAGGCTGATCCCGCGCTGCGCGCCGGCCTGCGCTACCGGCCGAACTCCGGCCTGTACGAGATCGGCGGGCGGCTGCTGTTCCCGGAGGCACGTGACCACGGCGGCAGCCGCTCGTACCATCTCGTGGCCGTCGACAACACGCCGTACCTGGCCCAGACCCTGGCCCTGGCCCGGGACGGCGAGCGGCTGGAAGTGCTGGCCCGGGCCCTGGTGACCAGCGACATCAGCCTGGCGGAGGCCGCCGAGTACGTGGGGGAGCTGGTCGACAGCCAGCTGCTGGTCGCCGACAGCCAGCCGCAGGTCACCGGGCCGCCGCCGGGGGACGACATGGCCACGGTGCTGGCCGGCAGCGGGGCCGGGGGAGCGCTGCGCGAGGCGCAGGAGCGCCTGGCGGCCATCGACGCCGCCGGCATCGGCGCCTCGCCCGAGGCTTACCGCCAGATCGCGGCCGATCTCGGCGGCCTGCCCGCGGCGCCTGACCCGCAGCGGCTCGTGCAGGTCGACCTGGTCAAGCCGGCCGCGGGGACGACGCTGAGCGGCCAGGTCGCGGCCGACATCCTGCGCGGCGCCCAGATCATGCACGCGCTTACCCGGCCCGGTGGTGCGGGCGCGCTGGCCGGGTTCCGGGAGCAGTTCGCGCGCCGGTACGAGACCAGGGAGATGCCGCTGGCCCAGGTCCTGGACGAGGAAACCGGCATCGGGTTCCCGGCGCCGGGCCAGGCCGGGACCGAGGGCGCGCCCCTGCTGGCCGGGCTGCCGCTGCGGGCCGTCGCCGGTCAGGCGGAAACCTGGACCCGCCGCGACGCCTTCCTGTGCCGCAAGCTGACCGCCGCGCTGGCCGCCGGGCGGGACGAGGTCTCGATCGAGGCCGCCGAGGCCGACGACCTGCGCGGCGGCGACGACCTGCCGCTGCCCGACGCCTTCGATGTCGTGGCCGCCATCGTCGCGCCGTCGCCGGACGCGGTCCGGGACGGTGCGTACCAGGTGCTGATCGGCTCGGCCGGCGGGCCGTCGGGTGCCCGGCTGCTGGGCCGCTTCTGTCACGCCGACGACGACCTGCACGAGCTGGTCCTGGCTCACCTGCGAGCCGAGGAGAGCGCCCGGCCCGGGTGCGTCTTCGCCGAGGTCGTGCACCTGCCGCAGGGCCGGACCGGGAACATCCTCAGCCGCCCGGTGCTCCGCGGCTACGAGATCCCCTACCTGGGCCGGTCCGGCGCGGCCGCCAGCCGTCAGCTGCCCGTATCGGACCTGCTGGTGTCGGTCCAGGGCGAGCGGATCGTGCTGCGCTCGCGGGCGCTGGGGCGCGAGGTGATCCCGCGGCTGACCGCAGCCCACAACTTTGCCCACGGCGGCCTCGGGACCTACCGCTTCCTGTGCGCGCTGCAGCACCAGGACATCTGCCCGGGCGTGATGTGGGACTGGGGTCCACTGCGGGACGCCCCGTTCCTGCCCCGCGTGGTCAGCGGCCGAGCCGTGCTCTCGCGGGCCACGTGGAACCTTGGCCAGGCCGAGCTCGCGGCCTTCGCGCTGCCGCGGGGGCCCGAGCAGTTCGCCGCCGTGCAGCGGTTGCGTGACCGGCTCCGGCTGCCGCGTTACGTGGCGCTGGCCGACAGCGATAACGAGCTCGTGACCGACCTCGACAACGTGCTCTGCATCGAGGCGCTGGCGCATCAGGTCCGGCGCCGGGCAGCGATCTCGCTGCTCGAAATGCTGCCCGGCCCCGGCCAGCTGTGCGCGGCCGGGCCGGAGGGCCGGTTTGCCCATCAGGTGATCGTCCCGTTCGTGCGTCCCGCCCCGGCGCCGTCGGGGCCCGGTCCTGGCCGCCGCCCCGAGCGCCAGCACCGGCCGCCTGACGTGGCGCGGCGCTTTCCCCCCGGATCGGAGTGGCTGTACCTCAAGCTGTTCACCGGCCAGGCGACGGCCGACCAGGTCCTGGCCGGCCTGGCCCCGGCGCTGTCGCAGGCGCTGGCCTCGGGCCGCGCCGACAGCTGGCATTTCATCCGGTACGGCGACCCGGACTGGCATGTCAGGCTCCGGGTCCACGGCCCGCCGGAAGCGCTGCTGAGTGACGTCCTGCCCCGGCTGCGGGACCTGACCGCGCCGCTGCTGGCGGCCGGCCTGGTCTGGCGTACCCAGCTCGACACCTACGAGCGGGAGGTAGAGCGGTACGGCGGCCCGGCGGGCATCGCCGACTGCGAGCGCATCTTCCACGCCGACAGCGAGGCGGTCGCCCAGATCATCCGCCAGCTGCCCGGTGACGCCGGCGCCGAGCTGCGCTGGCGGGCGGGCCTGCTCGGGATCGATCAGCTGCTCGGCGACCTCGGCCTGACGCTGGCCGAGAAGCGGGACCTGGCCTGGGCCGCCCGGCAGGGCTACGGCCGGGAGATGGGCGCCGGCGCCGGATTCCAGCACGCCATCAGCGCTCGTTTCCGGAAGGAACGGCCGTCGCTGGAGCCGTTGCTCGCTGGCGCGGGCCAGGCCGTGCCGGGGGAGATGGCCGGGTGCCTGCAGGCCCTGGAGCGCCGGTCGGCCGCGATCGCCGAGCCGGCCCGGCGGCTCCGCGCCCTGACTGACACCGGGCCAGGTCGGCCGGCGCTGGCCATGAGCCTGGCCCACATGCACGTGAACCGGCTGCTCCGGTCGGCCCAGCGGGCTCAGGAGCTGGTCCTGTACGAGATGCTCGACCGCCTCTACACCTCGCGCGCGGCCAGGGAGGCCGCGGGTCAGAAGGCCGCGGTCAGGGAGGCACGTTGAGCGGCCGGCATGTCCGCGGGGCCGGGCGGACCACACGGTCCGCGGCCGCCCGGCCGCCGGCCCCGCGCTCGCCCGGCGACGACCGGTTCGGCCCGACGGTCTTCCGCGAGGAGGCGCTGGACTCGCATGCGGGCGGCGGCCAGGATGGCGACGTCGCGATACGCCTGGCCCAGCACTGGCTCA
>Ga0102924_1005949_pt1 | contig 11582 bp, 10 predicted proteins | sample PaiPotPPM11metaG_FD_80116 | JGI IMG/M metagenome (GOLD analysis project Ga0102924, IMG submission 80116) | Iron sulfur acid spring bacterial and archeal communities from Banff, Canada, to study Microbial Dark Matter (Phase II) - Paint Pots PPM... ...
CGAACGCTCCGCAATCCGACACCGACCCAACCATCGCCATCCTCCACCAAACGAATCAGAGGATCACGACAGATTCAGCACTTCAGCCCCTTGTCACGTACTTCCTTCACCCGATTGCCCTGCGACCGGGCGCGTTTCGGCTTGCCGGGCCGCGCTTTCGCCGCTATCCACCCGTGGTGATCGCAAAGGATAGGCGTGAGCGAAGGCGGGAAGCAGCGGGACCGGGAACGCCTTGTTAAGGCGTTGCGCGACAATTTGCGACGGCGGAAGGCCTCGCCCGGCGAGATTGTCGAGCCGCAAGCCGGAGACGGCGCAGCCGCCCAGGCGGGCGGCCGGGCCGAAGCGGCCATCGTGAAGCGCCGGTCGGCACAGGACGGCAAGGAGACAGTCGTGGATCGCATCAAAATCACCGGCGGCGCAAAGCTCAACGGCACGATCCCGATTTCCGGCGCGAAAAACGCCGCCCTGCCCCTGATGATCGCCTCGCTGCTCACCCCCTATACGCTCGAGCTCGAGAATGTTCCGCGTCTTGCCGACGTGCAGACGCTTCTGCGCATTCTCGCTAATCACGGCGTGGACTACGCCGTTAACGGCAAGCGTCCCGGCGAGAAGGCCGAGACGGGCCAGACGCTACGCCTCACCGCCGCGTCCATCGTCGACACCACCGCCCCCTACGAGCTCGTCTCGAAGATGCGCGCCGGCTTCTGGGTGATCGCGCCCTTGCTGGCGCGCCTGGGTGAGGCGCGCGTCTCGCTCCCCGGGGGCTGCGCCATCGGCACCAGGCCGGTCGATCTTCTCATCATGGCGCTCGAGCGGCTTGGCGCGGCGATCGAGATCGAGGCAGGCTATGTCGTCGCCAAGGCGCCGCACGGTCTCAAGGGGGCGGAGATCGTCTTCCCGAAGGTGACGGTCGGGGGCACGCACACCGCGCTGATGGGGGCCGTGACGGCCGAGGGAACAAGCGTCATCCGCAACGCGGCCCGCGAGCCGGAGGTGACGGATCTCGCCCGATGCCTCGTTTCGATGGGGGCTCGCATCGAGGGAGCGGGCTCATCGACCATCACGGTTCACGGGGTGGCCGCCTTGTCGGGCGCGCGCCATGCGGTGCTCCCCGATCGTATCGAGACCGGCACCTACGCCATGGCAGCCGCCATGGCCGGCGGCGACGTGCTGCTCGAGGGCGCCCGCCCGGATCTCCTGCAATCGGTGCTCGACGCGATCGCGCAGGCGGGCGCCGAGATCTCGGTGACCAATGAGGGCGTGAGAGTTCGGCGCAATGGCGAGGGGCTATCCCCGGTCGACATTACCACCAACCCCTTCCCCGGCTTCCCGACGGATTTGCAGGCGCAGTTCATGGCACTGATGAGCCGCGCCAGGGGCACATCGGTGATCCGGGAAACCATCTTCGAGAACCGTTTCATGCATGTGCAGGAGCTGGCGCGGCTTGGGGCGCGCATCAGGCTCGACGGGGACGCCGCTTATGTCGAGGGCGTGGAGCGGCTCAATGGCGCCCCCGTGATGGCGACTGATCTGCGCGCTTCGGTGTCGCTCGTCATCGGCGCTCTGGCCGCCGAGGGCGAGACGCTGATCAACCGCGTCTACCATCTCGATCGCGGCTTCGAGGCGCTGGAGAGCAAGCTGTCGCGCTGCGGCGCGCAGATCGAGCGCCTATCAGGATGAGGCGGCTCTGAGCGACGCTTGCCGGATACCTGGCCGGCGAGCCCTCAGCTCATCGCCTTGACCAGCGCTAAAGCGAGCGACGACATGAAAATCCAGGCGATCCCGCCCAGCAGGAGAGGCCGCATTCCTTTGGCCATGAGCTTGCGGATGTCGGTCTCGAGCCCCATGGCAGCCGTCGCCATGGCCAGCAGGAACGGGGTGGCGACCTGGGTCAGCCATGACTTCGCGTCCGGCGGGACCGTGACCGCGGTGTTGAGGACGACGACAGCCAGGAAGCCGAAGACGAACCAGGGTGCGGGCGCCGAGGCGCTGTTTTCTCCCCTGCGTCGCGAACGCAGGAAGCCCAGGCTCAAGACCAGCGGCGCCAACAGCGCCACGCGCGTCAGCTTGGCGATCAGCGCGAAATCCCCCGAAACCTGACCGTTCTGGAGAGAGGCGGCCACGACCTGCGCCACCTCGTGGATGGAGCTTCCCGACCACAGGCCGTAGCCGCGCGCGTCGAGATGCAGGAGATGCGGTAAGAGCGGATAGAGGAACATGGCGATCGTGCCATAGGCGGTGACGCAGGCAACGCCGTAGGCCACATCTTCCTCCGTGCCTTGCGTGACCGTGTTGGTGGCGACCACGGCCGCCGCGCCGCACACCGCGGTGCCAGCGCCCACCAGCTCGGCAAGCTTGGGCTCGACCCCGATCAGCCTCCCGGCTTGGACCGTGAACAGGAAGGTCGCCGCGAGAACCGCGCAGATTGAGAGGAAGCCAACAATGCCGACCGATGCGACCTGCGTCAGGGTCAATTGCAGGCCGTAGAGGATGATGGCGAAGCGCAAGATGCGGCGCATCGAGAACTTGATGCCGGGCCTGCAGATGGACGGAGTGCCTACGAGATTCTGAAAGGCGATGCCGATCAGGATGGCCAGGATCAGTGCGCTGAAGGTCGAAACGCCGGGGATCAGCCGCAGGATGAAGGCGAAGCACGCGATCGCGAAGGTGAGCGCGACGCCCGGAAGCGCCGCCGCCGCGGCCAGCCAGATCGAGGGTCTGGGGCGCAGCGGGGGGCTGAGCTCGGGCTCCAGGGCTTGCGCCGCGGGCGCGGCTGTGAGGTCGTTCATCGAGCGTCCAGCAGTCGGGCGGCGAGCCGCGGTCGGGTCTTGGCGTAGAGCGGACAACGAGTAAAGGCCCCGCGGCCCGCTGGGTCCATGCCGCGAGCGGCGCTGGCCCTATGCCTGCCGGGCGGCGCGCGCCGCGGCCAGGAGCCCGCGCTTCACAGCCAGGGCCGCGCCGCGGCCGTCTTCCTCTCGTAGCTTACGATGCTCTCGCGCTTCTGCAATGTCTGGCCGATATCGTCGAGCCCGTGCAAAAGGCAGTGCTTGAGATGCGGGTCGATGTCGAAGCGCACCACCCCCCCGTCCGGTCCGCGGATCTCTTGGCTCTCGAGGTCGATGGTCAAGGTGGCGTTCGCCCCGCGCTCGGCATCATCGAAAAGCTTCCCGATGTCCTCCTGGCCCACCTTGACCAGCAGCATGCCGTTCTTGAAGGCGTTGTTGTAGAAGATATCGGCGAAGCCGGTGGAGATCACGCAGCGTATGCCGAAATCCGCGAGCGCCCAGGGAGCGTGCTCGCGTGATGACCCACAGCCGAAATTGTCGCCCGCGACGATCACCTTGGCATTGCGGTAAGCCGGCTTGTTGAGCACGAAATCGGGGTTCTCCGAGCCATCCTCCCTGTAGCGCATCTCGGCGAACAAGCCTTTGCCGAGCCCGGTGCGCTCGATCGTCTTGAGATACTGCTTGGGGATGATCATGTCGGTGTCGACGTTGATCATCGGCAGCGGGGCGGCGACGCCGGTCAAGGTCGTGAACTTCTGCATGTCGTCCTGCTTGGGCTGGGATCGATGCCGTGTTAGCAGATGGGCGCCGGCCTGGCGAGCCGGAGGGCGCGCGCCGGAGGGCAACGAGGGCCGCCGGCAATTCGCGACAAGGCCATAGCCTCGCCTGTCAAGCATCAATGCCTGACCTCCCAGCTGGTGGTGCCGTCCCTGTTGTCCTTGAGCGCAATGCCCATGGCGAGGAGCTCGTCGCGGATGCGATCCGACTCCTTCCAATCCTTGCGTTGCCGAGCCGTGATGCGCGCCTCGACTCGAGCCTGGATATCGCGCGCCGCGGCAGCGGAGAGCTGCACCACTCCCTTGGCGTAGCGCTCGATTCCTACGAATTCCAAGGTGGCCGCGAGATCGGAAGCCCGGCCCCCCTTCCGCAGGGCGTGCATCTCGGCGATCATTTTTGGGGTGTTGAGATCATCGGCGAGCGCGTCGATGACGGATGCCGGCGCCTCGCCGGGGGGCGCGTTCGCCGCAGCCGCCGACCATTCCGCGAGAATCCGCTCCGCCTCCGTCAGGCCGACCACCGTCCAATCGATGGGCTGCCGGTAATGGGTGGCCAGCATGGCGAGGCGCAGCACCTCGCCCGGCCATGGTCGTCCGCCGAACCTGTCGGTCGTCAACAGCTCGTGGATGGTCACGAAATTGCCCAGGCTCTTGGACATCTTTTGTCCTTCGACCTGGAGAAAGCCGTTATGCATCCAGTAGCTCGCCATTCGCCCGCGTCCGAACGCGGCGCATGACTGGGCGATCTCGTTTTCGTGATGCGGAAAGACGAGATCGATGCCGCCGCCATGGATATCGAACTCATGGGGCCGGGAAAGGCCGGCTTCGCCGAGCCTCGATCTTGCCTCGCCCCATAGCCAGCGATCGGCCATCGCCGAGCATTCGATATGCCATCCCGGCCGCCCGGGCGTCGCGATCCCGGCGGGAGAAGGCCAGCCCGGCTCGTCCCCCCGCGAGGGCTTCCACAGCACAAAGTCCATCGGGTCGCGCTTATAGGGCGCGACCTCGATCCTGGCGCCGGCCAGCATTTCATCGAGGGAGCGGTTCGCCAGCGCCCCGTAACGGGGAAGCGCGCCGGACTTCGCCGCTGCGTCCATCGCGGCCGGAGAGAACAGCACATGCTCGTGCGCCACATAGGCGAAGCCGCCTCGCACCAGCCGCTCGATGATGTCGCGCATCTCGCCGATATGCTCGGTGGCGCGCGGCTCGACGCTCGGCTTGAGGCAGCCGAGTGCGGCAATGTCCTCGTGGAACTGCTTCGCCGTGAGCTCCGTGAGCCGGCGGATCGCCTCGTTCAATGGGAGGTCGGGGAAATCCTGCGCCGCTCGTTCGTTGATCTTGTCCTCGACGTCGGTGATGTTGCGCACATAGGTGACCTGCGCTTGGCCATAGAGATGGCGCAGCAAGCGAAACAGGACGTCGAAAACGATGACGGGTCGCGCATTGCCGATATGAGCGAAGTCATAGACCGTCGGCCCGCAGACATACATGCGCACGTCCGATGCGTCGATCGGCTTGAACTCGCGCTTGCGGCGCGTAAGCGTGTCGTAGAGCTTCAACGTCATGGGAATTTCCGCGCTCGCCCTCAAATCCCGATCCTGCATCGGAACGTCGCGCCGGGGCCGACGCTCCGGACGCTGCGCTAGCGACAAAGATCGGCGATCGGGCAAAGGGCGCGAAGCGAGAGCATGAGCGCTCTATCGCCCCGCGGCGGGCTTTGGTCAAGAGCCGCGGGGACAGCCGCGGGGACAGCCCTGGGACAGCCCAAGGAGACAGGATATGCGAGCCAGAGGCCCGCGCCGCGGCGCAAGAATTCATTTACGATCCTGCCGGACTTCATCTGCGCCGCACGGGTTCTGCTCTGTTGCTCTGTCATCTAAGGCGCTGATTTGCCACGGGAAGATAAGCCACGCCTGTGAAGCTTGCGCCTGCGCTCGCCCCGCCGCCGCCTCGAAGCTTAAGGCTTCTTAAGGAACTTCCCGACAATTCTAGCGTAGCTGAGGTTCGAGCTTGCGGGTCGAGGAATGCGCCAGACGGTGATGTGGGGTGCCGGCATCCTGATAACGGCCGGCCTATTGGCCTATGAGCCGCTCTCCTCAGCAGCGGTGCAAGGCCCGAGCCAGGCTGTGATCGTTGGCGGCGATGGCTACGGCGTGAGCGAATGCCTGACGAGCGGGGCAGCCTGCGGCTCGCTGGTGGCGCAAGGCTGGTGCCGATCGAATGGCTATCGCCGTCTGATCGCCTATCGCAAAGCGAGTAGCAAGGACGTCACGGATGCGACCGGCACGCTGATGACGGACGACAAGGGCAGCAATTCCGTCGTCATCGATTGCGGCTCCTGACAGAGGCTCGGTCGCTATCGAGCGGGAGGCGGAGGCCGCGTGGGCGCCCGCACGCTGAGTTTCTCGGCGCCGGAATCAGGCCCCGGCGCAGGCCGGATGGGTTTGCGACAGTCAGTGGGCCACGGCCTTGGGATGGTGGGCTGCCGGTCCGGCCCGGTGGGATTTATGGCCGAAGAAGAGAGCCTGGCTGATCACGGCCTTCAGCGTGTCATCGTTGAAAGGCTTGGTCAGGAGGAATGTCGGCTCGGGCTTCTCTCCGGTCAGCAGCCTCTCCGGATAGGCGGTGATGAAGATCACGGGCACCTCGAAGCCTTCGAGGATGTCGTTGACCGCATCGAGGCCGGAGCTCTTATCGGCGAGCTGAATATCGGCGAGGATGAGGCCGGGCCTCGTCCGAGCGGCCTCTCGCACGGCCTGGGCCCGGGTTCGCGCCGTGCCGACGACGCGATGTCCGAGCCGCTCCACCACTGCCTGGATATCCATGGCGATGACCGGCTCGTCCTCGATGATGAGCACATCGGTCGCGATGCGCGCCGCAATCTCTCGACCTGCCTCGTCGATCAGCCGCGAGGCCTCTTCGGCCGAGCAGCCGAGCGCGTAGGCGACCCGATCCCGGTCGAAGCCTTCGAGGGCGCTGAGAAGAAACGCTACCCGTGGACGCGGTGTGATCGCCTCGAGGCTGCGATTGGCCATCTCGGCGGGGCCCATCCTTTGCTGGTCCTGGGTTTCGATGTTCAGGCGAATCGATCCCCATAGCGTCAGGAAAATCCGATAGAGCCCGGCGCGCACATCGGAGCCCGGGTCGAGCTCCTTGGGGTCGGCGACGATTGCCTCGAGCGTCGCGAGCGCATAAGCGTCGCCGCCGGCCTGAGAGCCGGCGAGGGCGCGCGCAAAGCGGCGCAGATATGGAATGTGCGGCGAAATGGTCTCGGCGATCGACATTTATCCCCTCGCAGGTCGGAGCCCTCCGGTTAGAACGCTCTAGCGTCCGGTTTGTTCCCGCACCTCATCCGGATTTTCGGCTGCGCGTTGCGCTCCTACGCAAGGTGCGCACCACCTCGATCAGCTGATCGACGTCCGCGCTCATGAGCAGCGCAATCAGCTCGCCTATCGCCGCATCGTCGAGATCCCACCAGGCCGTTTGCAGCAGTCCGGCGATCTGCATCGGGGAGAACCGCAAGCGCGCCACCCGGCCTGGATTGCCGACCGTGACCGAATACGGAGGAACATCGGCGGTGACCACGGCCCGCGCCCCGATGACGGCGCCGTGGCCGATGGTCACACCCGAGAGAACGGCCGCGCCCGCGCCGATCCAGACGTCCGAGCCGATGGTCACATCCCCGCGCGTCGGCGCGACCGGGTCGAGGCGAGGCGCCTTCGGCCACTGCTTCGGATAGAACGGGAACGGATAGGTCGTCACCCATTCGGCGTGGTGATTGCCGCCGAGGAAGATCTCCACCTGGTCGGCGATCGAGCAGAAGCGCCCTATGGTGAGGCGCGCCTTCTCGCCCCACCAGCGAATCCTTGGGGCGCCATAGGTGTGATCCCCGATCTCGAAGCCGTGCCGTCGGACATAGTGCTCAAGGTGCAGACGCGTCAGATTGCGCGGGTTGCGCAGCCGCGCCAGGCGCTTGCGCAGGTGGGCAGGCATCCGGCTTCAGATGCAGCGCCCGCCATCGACCTCGAGCACCGAGCCCGTGATCATGGAGGCTTCATCGGAGGCCAGGAACAGCGCCGCATTGGCGATGTCCTGCGGCAGCGACAGGCGTCCGAGCGGTATCGTTGCCCGGAAGGCCGCACGCTTCTCGGGCGTGTCCTCGCCCATGAACAGCGCGAGCAGCGGCGTCTCGCCGGCGACCGGAGCCAGCGCGACGACCCGAATTTGGCTTGGCGCGAGCTCGACCGCCATCGACTTCGAGAGCAGATTCACCGCTCCTTTGGTCGCATTGTACCAGGCGAGGCCGGGCCTTGGCCTGATGCCCGCGGTCGAGCCGATATTGACGATCACGCCGCCTCCCTTCTCCCGGAAATGAGGCACGAAGGACCGGGCGGTGAGATAGATCGACTTCACGTTGACGGCGAAAATCCTGTCGAACTCCTCTTCCTCGACCTCGAGCATGGGCCGGTTGCGATGCGTCATGCCGGCATTGTTCACCAGGATGTCGATGCGCCCGAAGGCGGCAATGGCGGACTTGGCCGCCGCCTCGACCTCCGCAGCCTTCGAGACGTCGCAGCGCAAGGCGAGCGCGCCCGCGCCGATCGCCTCGGCGACGCTCTCGGCCTTGTCCCTCTGCAGATCGGCGATGGCGACACGGGCGCCTTCGCGCACGAAGGTCTCGGCGATCGCTTGCCCGAAACCTTGCGCCGCACCGGTCACGAACGCGGCCTTGCCGTCCAGCCGATTCATCTCAAGCTCCTGGATCCTGAAGAACCTTAGCCATACAGGTCACGGCCGTTGCGCGGAAGCGCCGGCTCAGGCGGCCGCCACACCGTCATAGACGAGCAGGCCACTTTCGGGATGATGCGCAGACGCGGCGCTCACCTTTCCCGCCACGGCCGCGTCGCGCTCGCCGGATGGCCGAAGTCGCTCGGCCTCAGCCCTGCATGGAACCACCTCATGAAGCTCACGATGTCGAACACCGGGAGTGACAGTCGTTCGGAAAGGGCGAGCGCATAGGGCGCCATGTTGGTGCATTCGAGCAGCACCGCACCGACCTGCGGATGCCGCGCCACGAGCTCCTCTCCGGCTTCGAGGATGTCGCGCTCGGCGGCCGCTACGTCCAGGCGCTGCTCGTTGCCGAGAATGGCGCGGGTAAACTCCGCGCGCCCCTCCGTGCCGATGACCGGCGTGCCCTCGGGCACTCCGGCCTTCTCGAGATGCTCCTGGGTGAGCGAGGCGGCCGAGATGGTGAGGATGCCGACGCGCTTGCCGCGCGGCAGCGTCGCCTGGATCATCGGCGCTTGCATCAGGCTCGAGGTCGCAACCGGCACGCCGACATGTGAGGCAAGCTCGGCCTGGTAGAGCGACAGAAAACCGCAATTGGTCGTGACGCCGTCGGCTCCAAGCGCCACAAGCTCGCGCCCCGCTTCGAGGAAGGCCTCGAGCAAGCCGCTGGCTCGCCCGCGCACCACGCGCTCGGGCGAGGCGCCCGGCACGACCTTGTAGAGGACCGGGAAGGGAAAGGTCCCGGCATTGCCCATGTCGCCAGGGATGCGCGGAAAGCGCGCCTCGAGCATCAGGATGCCGAGCCTGGCGCCGTAGACCGCCTTGCCGCCGAGGGCGATGCGAGAATTATCCGACGTCATCAGGCCGGGACCATCTCAGGCTTCTGTCGGCCACCTCAATCTCCGCCTGCGATCTATCCAATATTGGTTATTGGAGCGCCTCGTTGCGATTTCAAGCCGGCAGTCGCGCTTCGCGGGCGGCAGTTTGCCGGCTTGGCCTCGCGCCGTCCTCGTGCTTAACACCTTTGCGGATATCCGAGGAAACGGTCATGCAACGCATCCTCCCGCCATTTCGCGCAGACCATGTCGGCAGCCTGCTTCGCCCGGCCGAGGTCAAGGAAGCCCGCGCCAAGCGCGAGAAGGGGGAAATCGGTCCGGACAAGCTCAAGGCCGTCGAGGACGAGGCGATCAAGCGTCTCATCAGGAAGCAGGAGGACATCGGCCTTTCCGGCGTCACGGACGGGGAATGCCGCAGGTCCTGGTGGCATTACGACTTCCTCGGGGCGCTCGAGGGCGTCAAGATGGTGGCGGTCGAGCATGGCATCCAGTTCGCCGGCGTGCAGACCAAGGCCGAGGCGCCGCGCGTCATGGGCAAGGTCGGCTTCGGCGACCACCCTTTCATCGAGCACTTCAAATTCCTGATGGCGCATACGAAGAAGACGCCGAAGATGACCATTCCGGGCCCCTCGATGCTGCATTATCGCGGAGGGCGGAAGATGATCAATATGGGCGTCTATCCGCATATGGAGGAGCTCTATGCGGATCTCGGGGCCGCCTACAACAAGGCCGTCAAGGCCCTCTACGCCGCGGGCTGCCGCTACCTCCAGCTCGACGATATCAGCTTCGCCTATCTCTGTGATCCCGAGCAGCGCAAGATGCTGAGGGAGCGCGGCGACGACCCCGAGAAGCAGCCGGAGATCTATGCCGGCATGGTGCGAGCAGCGCTCGCCGAGACACCGAAGGACCTCGCCATCACCATGCATCTCTGCCGCGGCAATTTCCGCTCGACCTTCGTCGCCTCGGGCGGCTATGAGCCGATCGCCGAGCTCCTGTTCAATGCCATGCCGGTCGACGGCTATTTCATGGAATGGGACACGGAGCGCTCGGGAGGATTCGAGCCTTTGCGGTTCCTGCCCAAGGGCAAGACCGTGGTGCTCGGTCTCGTCACCTCGAAGACCGGGGCTCTCGAGAAGAAGGCCGACATCCTGCGGCGCATCGAGGAGGCGGCGAAATTCGCCCCTCTCGACCAGCTGTGCCTCTCTCCGCAATGCGGGTTCGCCTCGACCGAGGAGGGCAACACGCTCGCCGAGCACGAGCAATGGAAGAAGCTCTCGCTGATCGTCGAGATCGCCGCAGAGGTGTGGGGCAAATAGGAGCAATTATATGGCTAAGAAAGCAACCTGAACCGGCCACGAAAGTGAGATCAGCCGGGAGGAGGCGTCAACAGGGTTGTCGAGCTGACGAGACCTATGCCGGTGGCAATGCCAAGAGCCGCATCCGTCGCGAGCCAGACATGAAGAAGGCTGTTCTCTCGCTGGTCGAGCGTGGCGGCAAGATTGCTTCCTTCCACATCGCCGCGTCATAGGCGGCAAGCGCTTGACCAATCGCGTCGCTGGTCAGACCGCGAACGCCTAAACAGAAGGCGAGACGCTTTCGAAGCTGGCGCAAAAAGCGTTCTCAAATATGAGGAGAAGGGCTAATGCCATTCAAAGCACCTAATGACGACTACCCGTCCGCTTCTCATGGGGAAAAGATGATTGAAGTGAAGGTGCGATTTTTCACTCACGATCTCGCCGAGACTAAGGGGCAAATTCGGCCCAAGCACGGTTGGACAGGCGGATATGTGAGATTGAAGCCAACAAGGCCCACAGCATCACGGCCGGAACGCACTTCAGCCGTCCTGGCCTCACACAATTCGAGTCCCTGTCCGAGCTGCCGTCCATCATCGAGAATCTGCTAATTGAAGCAGGCATAACCCTTCATCTGACACCCAAGATGAAGAAGTGGATCGCTGATCCCGCCGGCCAAAGCAGCAGGGCGCCAGCTCCTTCCGGCCCGGATCGAGACCTCGGAAGCTCGCAAGCCTCACGGACGCGGAGCTAGCGGCGAGACACCGTGTCGAGCCGGTGCCTGAAGCGACGGCGACCCTCGGGGGCGTCGGGCGCCCTCGCTCCCGAGAGCCACCCGGCTACTTCGCCTCCGCATGCGTGAAGATGTCGCGATCGGCCGGCCACCTCACCCGCCAGCCGAAGCGGATATCCTTCTGCTCCGCGGCCGCCAAGTCGAAACTCCAGGCGGAGACGCCGCGCTTGTCGGCAGTGGCCTTCGCAGTCGGCGGCGTGTTGGTCGAGAGCGGCTCGACGATGATCTGGTTCACGTCCGAAACCGGCACGCGGTCCGTGACCGTCACATGAATCGGCGCGTCATGCAGGTTCCTCACGCTCGTCTTGAAC
>Ga0102924_1005950_pt1 | contig 11580 bp, 7 predicted proteins | sample PaiPotPPM11metaG_FD_80116 | JGI IMG/M metagenome (GOLD analysis project Ga0102924, IMG submission 80116) | Iron sulfur acid spring bacterial and archeal communities from Banff, Canada, to study Microbial Dark Matter (Phase II) - Paint Pots PPM... ...
ATCCAGGATTATATCGCCAATATGACGCAGGAAGAGAAGGAAGAACTGCTGGCAGAGAAGGTGCGCGAGTGTGAGGGGGATCATCAAAGGGTCGTCGAACTCGGTGGGCTGCACATCATCGGCACTGAGCGTCACGAGTCGCGCCGCATCGACCTCCAATTGCGCGGGCGCGCCGGACGCCAGGGCGATCCTGGCGAGTCGCGCTTTTTCCTCTCGCTCGAAGATGAGCTGCTGCGCCGCTTCAACGCCGACCGCGTGGGGAAGGCCATGGAGATGTTCGGCATCGACGCCTCCACGCCGCTGGAGAGCGGGATGGTCTCAAAGCTGATTGAACAGGCGCAGACAAAAGTCGAGGGCTATAACTTCGACATGCGTAAAAACGTGGTCGATTATGACGACGTGATCGCCAAACAACGCGAAGTGATTTACGCGGACCGCCGCGCCGTGCTTGAGCGCGCTGATCTGCGCGAGCGTATCCTGAATATGATACGGGCCGAGGTCGGCCGCGTCGTTGATGCCTTCATCCCCGGCTCCATGATTGGCGAAGAAGAGGAGCTTGAGCGGCTGTTTATGGCAATGGAGACATGGGTACACGTTCCCGAAGAGATTGTGCCGGAGAACATCCACGCCGCGCGCCGCGAGGATATCAAGAAGAAACTCGCCGATCTTGTTGTTACTTACTACGAGCAGCGTTGCCAGGAGCTTGATGCACAGCAGGCCGCGTACAAAGACCTGCATCCTGAGAGCAACGTCTTCACGATGGGCGACCTTGAGCGCGCCATCACCTTGCAGGTCATCGACCAGTTGTGGATGGATCACATCGACTCGCTGGACGTCATGCGCGCCAGTATTCACTTCCGCGCCCTCGCGCAGCGCGATCCGCTGGTAGAGTTCAAGAATGAAGCTTTCCACATCTTCGAGGATCTGAAGCTGACGATAGAGCGCTCCATCGTCAATTCTCTGCTGAGAACGTTACACAACGAACAATTCATGCTGCCCTCGTCACAGCCGCAGCCGAAGCGCAAGGCGCCGCGCAAGCTGCGCACGAACGCCAACGACATCACGAAAGCCATCGGTCAGGGCAATAATGATGGCGCTGAGGAAAAGCCGAAGGCGAACGCGCGCCGCAGCGGCGCTGCTAAGTCCCAAAGCAACGGCCACAATCGCGGCGGCACGATGGTTGCCGCAGCTAACACAGCGGCGCGAGCGCTTGCATCGAACGTCGGGCGCAAAGATCCTTGCCGCTGCGGCAGCCGCAAGAAATACAACAAGTGCCACGGCGCATGATGAACGTTCACGGTTGTACCGCGGGCAGCGCGGATAGCCATTTGGCGATGGTGGTCTCTTTTCCGTGGCCCATAGCGAAGAAGAGGGTTGAGCTTATTTGCGCGAGTTCACGCGCCGCGCAATAGTCCGCGCGAGCGTGGGCAACGCGGGCCAGGCCAAAGAGGGCCGTAGCAATGAGTTCCTGCGCTCCAAACGCCTGGGCCTTGTCAAATGCATCTTGAAAGAGGGCGCGAGCCGTTTCGACCTGCCCCTGTTTGAGATACAATTCGGCGAGGACGCAGCGCGTTTCGCAAGTCAACCAGGGATGGCCGATCTGTTGAGCAATTTCCAGGCTTTCCTGTAAATAGCGGGCTGCCTGATCATAGTTGCCGCGCAAGCTTTCGAGTTCGCCCAGGTTCTGTAGTACACTGCCGACTCTCAGTTTATGCTCGATTTTGCGTGCGATGCGTAAGGTCTCCAGATAGAAATCCTCTGCTTGTGTGTATTGTTGTCGTAGCACGGCGAGATTGCCGAGGTTGATCAGAATGCCGGTGATGCGCTGCTGATGACCAATGCGACGGGCGTAGACAAGCCCTTCTTGCAAATACTGTTCGCCCAGCGTTTCATCGCCCTCTCTGATGGTTTTAGCTCCCAGGTTTTGCAATAGCGCGCAGATAATTTCCCAGTCTTGCAACTGACGAGCCAGCGTCAAACCCTGCCTGTACAACTCACCTGCCTGCGCATACGCGCCGCGACTTTCAGCGGTTTCGCCCAGGTTTTTGAGCAGGAGCAACATTTTTTGCTGGTCATCAAGCGCGCGTGCGATGAGCAAGCCCTCTTGCAAGTAGTCCTCGGCCCTCGTATAGTTGCCCCGGTTTATTAGCACTTCTCCGAGATGGGCCAGGAGAGCGCAGGTTGTCTCGCGCAAGTCGAACTTGCGCGTCACAGCTAGCCCTTCTTCGTAATATTGTTCGGCTTGCGCGAGATCGCCTCGTAGTTCAGCCACGCGCCCCAGGTGCAACAAAATAGACGCCTCATTGCCATCTTGTTCCAGGGAACGAGCCAGCGCCAGGGCATAGTTGAGATGGGTCTCCGCAAAAGTAAAGTGCCGTTTTGCTTCAAGAAAAGCAGCGCACCTGGTGATGGCGGAAATAGCAGTTGTCGGCGTAGCCAGGGTATGAGCGGTGGAAAGCACCGCCAGGATATTCTGAATCTCCGGCTCGAGGCATTCATACTCGTTTTGATGGGTTTCCACCAATGAGACAAAGAAGGAGACGAAGCGTTCTGCAATCTCCTGTTCGATAGGATGCAGCCGCGTATAGTCCGCGATGGTCTGGTGGAGGGTATAGCGTCCTGGGCTGCTGCCTTCCAATAAGCCGGAGTCTGTCAGCAGGTCGAGCATCTCCACGCTCATAGCGCCGACGGCGATGGCGGCCTCTTCCGAAAAGGTATTAGGTTTAGGCGGGAAGATGGACAGCGTGTGCAAGATGGAGCGAGCTTGCTCGTCCAGGCGCTGCTCGCTGATCTCGATGACTGCACGCAAGGAGTGGGGAGCGCCTGGGGAGAGACTGGCGGAGCGTTCCAGGAGGGTTTGCGGTTCCGCGAGGAGTAAGCGTTCGTCGGCGTGACGCAGCCGCTCGATAGCCATACGCAAGCGGCGAGGCTGACCACTGTAGGACTGCGCGCGCAGGTATTTGCCGATGAGTGTGAGGGCCAGGGGCAGGCCGCCGACGGAACGGGCGAGTTCCAGCGCTCCCCCAGATTCAGCAATTGTGATCTGGGGAGCCAGGCGTGCCAGTAGCGCGACGCTAGCCTCTTCGCTCAATTCATGGACGGTGACGATACTGTGGCAATCGTCGGCGAATTGATTGGCAATGGCTGGGAAGCGCGTTGTCAGGAGATAAGCGCAATTGGCTCCTCCCAGTTTGAAGGTCAGCGCATCCTGAATATCCCAGGCGTCATCGATGATGAGGAGCATACGGCGCAGGCCGATAGCTTCGTGGATAGCCGTCGTCCAGGCTTGAGCCGTACTGGAAGCGGCGGTTACTGAGGGAGCGACCTGGAGCAGCGTTCCCCAATGGTCAAGGAGACCGGTGGGATTGACTGCGCGGCCCAGGCCAACCCAGAGTATGCCATCCTGAAATGTATCCAGGATGCGACTATCGTGCGCAAGCTCCACGACGAGCGCTGTTTTACCGCTTCCCGGCAGACCGTGTAAGGCAACCGAGGCGTTTGCCTGAAGTTGTTGGCACAGATGCTCCACTACTTCATTGCGTCCGACGAGGCCGATAGTTTTGGGCAAGGGAGAAGGAATAGCGGGGTCATGCAGCATTACCGCGTTCACAAAGTTTGCCGACGACTGCGCAGAGGCAGGCGTAGTCCCCCGATTTATCGCGGGGAGTTGCTCCCGATTTATCGTGGGGCGTTCCTCGTCGCTCTGGCTCTCTGCCGGGAGCAGCCCCAGCGCTTCGGCGCTCATGTCGAACAACTTACACAGCCGACGCCGAAAGGTGATGCTGGGAAAGGTGATGCCGCTTTCCCAACGGCTAACGGTAAAGGCGTCAGTCTTGATTTTGGCAGCCACTTCTGCTTGCGACCAGCAACGTCGCTCGCGCTCACGTTTCAAGCGTTCATTGGGTACTTTGCTCGTATCTTTTCTTCTTTTCAAGGCGGCACTCTCCTTAGAAGATTTCTCGCGCTGTACTCTCTCATGCAGGTAAAGCGTCACTCAAACCGCTTCATATGCGCGCTGAGGCTCTTTGCGAGACAAACGGATGACAAGCGATTGTATGTATTTTGACATATTGATGCTATTGATTAGTTTACCATATCTTCCTACACTTGGAGAGGCAGCAAAAGATCGTTTTGCTGCAAGAGCATAGCTAGCAGGAACAGCCAGCAGCTATTTATCGTCTTGACACGAAAAGGAGAAAACCATGCGTCGAATCGTTCTGAGCTTCTCGCTCGTTGTTGCCCTCGCGCTTCTCGTGGCTCTGAGCGCCGTGCCAGCCTTCGCCGCGACATCCACGGCTCATCATACCGCCCGCGCCAATGCTCCGTCTGTGGGGTTGTGTTATACTTCCCCCAGCGAAGCAAACTGTGATAAACAGGACCCTTACACGGAAGGGTGTAATACTATTAGCTATCTTCAGGGCGGTGATCCATGGTATCTACAGGTCTATTACGCGACTGATTCGTACAATCATTGCCAGAGCAACTGGGGAGTCGCCTGGGCTCCCAACAACGAATATACGCAGGAGGTGTGGCTCCAGGCGAAGGACGGTCGAGTACTCTATTACTGTACCTCCGTTGCGGTCTCTTCTGGCCCATGCTTTCTGATAGCGAAGGACGGTTTGTTAACAGCGGTGATCCCTAATGGCTATCAAAGCTGGCACACAGATATGTTATACGCGCCACATACACAGGTACGAATCTATGAGATGTGGTCACCCAACAGCAGCAATCTGAATGGGGCCAGCTCAGGCTATTCCAACTGGCACTGACATGTGACCACGCTTTCTACCTGCCAGCGCGTGCCTGCTCAGCAATGAGCAGGCACGCCTTGTTTCTATAATGTTTTGGTTATACATTCCTTCACAAGCTTCATTGCTATTTCCTGGCCTTTTTACGCCTGCTCATGGTACGCTTTGTTTAGAGCATATTCCTGCAAATAAATAGGGCGTGATTGATTTCGCCCAATGCAGGTATCAGCAAATGGTTATTATTAAAAGGAGACAGCAGGATGAGCGGTCAACAGGATTTCTCAGGTAATGGACATAGTCATAATGGACATCAGAATGGTCAGAGCAACGGAGATCATCAATTTCATGGCAAAAGCCAGGCGGTGATCGACGTGGAGGCGCTGGCTGCTGAGTGGGAAGGCAATCTGCGCTGGCGCGGCGTTGAGCGTCCCTATAGCCCGGAGGATGTCGTGCGCTTGCGTGGATCGGTGCAGATTGAATACACTCTGGCGCGGCTGGGAGCCGAGCAGCTCTGGAATCTGCTGCACAGCGAGCCATATGTGGCGGCGCTGGGCGCGTTGACGGGCAATCAGGCCGTGCAACAGGTCAAGGCCGGGCTGAAAGCGATCTATCTGAGCGGTTGGCAGGTGGCCGCGGACGCTAACCTGTCCGGGCAGATGTATCCCGATCAGAGCCTGTATCCTTCGAATAGCGTGCCGCAGGTGGTACGCCATATCAACCAGGCGCTGCAGCGCGCGGATCAGATTCAATGTTCCGAGGGCAGGGGCGACACGTACTGGTTCGCGCCCATCGTGGCCGACGCCGAAGCCGGTTTTGGCGGGCCGTTGAACGTGTTCGAGATCATGAAGGCTATGATCGAGGCGGGCGCGGCAGGCGTCCATTTTGAAGATCAGCTCTCTTCTGAGAAAAAATGCGGACACATGGGCGGCAAAGTCCTGGTTCCCACGCAGTCGGCCATCAAGCATCTCGTCTCGGCGCGTCTTGCCGCCGACGTCATGGGCGTTCCTACTATTCTCGTCGCTCGCACCGATGCTAACGGCGCGCACCTCATCACCAGCGATATCGACCCGGCTGATCACGCGCTCCTGACCGGAGAACGCACGCCCGAAGGCTTCTACAAAATGCGCGGCGGCCTCAACGCGGCCATTGCTAGAGGCTTGTCCTACGCTCCGTACTGTGACCTCATCTGGTGCGAGACCGCCGAGCCCAACCTGGACGAGGCGCGGCGTTTCGCCGCAGCCATCCACGAGCGGTTTCCCGGCAAATTGCTGGCCTATAACTGCTCGCCGTCCTTCAACTGGAAGAAAAAGCTCGACGATACGACCATTGCCACCTTCCAGCAAGAACTGGCGAAGCTGGGCTACGCCTTCCAATTCATCACGCTGGCCGGTTTCCATGCCCTCAACTACAGCATGTTCGAGCTGGCGCACGGCTACCGCGAACACGGCATGTCCGCCTACGCGCGACTGCAAGAGGCTGAGTTCGCGCTGGAAGAAGAAGGCTACACGGCCACCAAACATCAGCGCGAGGTTGGCACTGGCTACTTCGACGAAGTGGCGCAGGTCATCGCCGGCGGTCTCTCATCGACGACAGCGCTGACCGGTTCAACGGAAATGGCGCAGTTTCGTTGATCCACACGTAATGGTATACAATAGAGAGGTAAAAGGTTTCCGGGCGACCCTTACGGTCGCCCGTGTGCTATCCAATAGTGCAAAACATCCGTAATCCCGTAAGAGTGGTCGTCCTGCATAGCCCGAAACAAGGAATAGTACTATGACAAGCCAACCTGCTTACTCACAAGACATCTCTATCACTGGCCCGGTCAGCGCTGAATACGCTAGAATCTTGACGCCGGAGGCGCTACGCTTCGTCGCCATGCTCCAGCGCCCCCTCGGCAAGCGGCGAGACGAACTGCTGCAACAGCGCGTACAGCGTCAGGCCGCGCTCGATGCCGGCACGATGCCAGATTTTCTCCCTGAAACCGCGCACATTCGTGAGAGCGACTGGACGATCGCGCCTGTGCCGGATGATTTGCAAGACCGGCGCGTCGAGATCACCGGCCCGGCGGAACGCAAGATGATCATCAACGCGCTCAACTCCGGCGCTCAGGTCTTCATGGCCGATTTCGAGGACTCGCTCTCTCCCACCTGGGAAAATGTCATCGAGGGACAGATCAACCTGGGCGACGCCGTGAACCGCACGATCACCTTCACCAGTCCCGAAGGGAAGCTCTATACGCTGAACGATCAGACCGCGACGCTGCTGGTGCGCCCGCGCGGCTGGCACCTGCCGGAAAAGCATGTGCTGATCGACGGACAGCCCATATCCGCCAGCCTGTTCGATTTTGGCCTGTACTTCTTTCACAACGTCAAAAACCTGCTGGCGCATGGAACCGGCCCGTACTTCTACCTGCCCAAGCTGGAAAGCCACCTTGAAGCTCGCCTCTGGAACGACGTCTTTACGCTTGCCGAGCAAGAACTGGGCGTTCCGCTCGGCACGATCAAAGCCACGGTGCTGATCGAAACCATCCTGGCAACCTTCGAGATGGACGAAATTCTCTACGAACTGCGCGAGCATTCGGCGGGCCTCAACTGCGGGCGCTGGGACTACATCTTCAGCGCCATCAAGAAGTTCCGTAACCGTCCTGAGTACATCTATCCCGACCGCGTCCAGGTGACAATGACCACGCACTTCATGCGTTCATATAGCCAATTGACGATCAAAACCTGCCACCGCCGCAACGCGCCCGCCATCGGCGGCATGGCGGCGCAGATTCCCATCAAGGGTGACGCGCAGGCCAACGAAGAGGCCATGTCGCGCGTGCGTGCCGATAAGCAGCGCGAGGCCAGCGATGGGCATGACGGGACGTGGGTGGCGCATCCTGGCCTTGTCGCCGTGGCGAAGGCCGAATTTGACAAAGTGATGCCACAGCCCAACCAGATCGAGCGCAAGCGCGAGGACGTGCATGTCACCGCCGCCGATCTGCTGGCCGTGCCGGATGGGACGATCAGCGAGGGCGGCCTGCGCATCAACATCAACGTGGGCCTGCTCTACCTGGAGTCCTGGCTGCGCGGGTCGGGCTGCGTTCCCATCTACAATCTGATGGAAGATGCGGCTACCGTGGAGATTTCGCGGGCGCAAGTCTGGCAATGGATTCACCATCAAAAGGGCGTCTTGAGCGATGGTCGCAAAGTGACGGTTGAGCTATTCCGCCAGTTTATGGCCGAGGAGTTGGAGAAGATCAAGGCCATGTTGGGCGAGCGCGAGTTCGCCGCGCGTCCTTTCCCAGCCGCGTCCTCCATTCTCGATCACATCATCACCAACGACCAGTTCGTCGAGTTTCTGACAATCCCTGCCTATGAGTGGTTGGGGTAATAGTCATAAGTACAACAGGAGCGACTATCCGACGATAGCCGCTCCTGTTGTACTTATGACTGCTATTTCCAGAACAAATGAACCAATAAAACCATTGTCTTTTCGGACGATATAGAGTATAGTAGAGGCAGGCCAATCAAGAGAGAAAAGAGACTGCTTGATGCAGGAAAGAGTAAAAATCTTATGAATGAAATGCAGCGAGAAGGACATTCATCACTCCATATGCAACATCCTCATTACTCGTCCCATCCTTCTACACCGATCTTCCGCACTATTGAAGGATCGCTTCCTGGTGGAAAGCGACTTGCTGAACCGCTTGCCGTAAGAATTGATTATGATGAAGGGGAATATCTTGTGAGCGAAATGCGCTATTATCTCCATGCTGGCGCTCCAACAATTGAGGAAGCTATTGCTGAATTCAAGCGAATTCTTTCAGATGAATTGGATGCACTTATCAGTGACGAGGCGGAACTCGCCCCGCGCTTACAAGCGCAACTTCGGTATCTTCGCAGTATTATCAGAACGATGTAGAATATATGGCAACACTCGAATCGGATAAAGTGGACAGGGCGCTGAGAAACAAAATGAGAGCGGAGCGTCAAGACAGCGTAGACTGGCGTTACGTGATATACAACAACCAGGGCCAACCAGTTTCCACAACCAGGATTTCAAAGGGTGCCAAGCACACATTGAGCGCGGGTCGGGTCAGCCTCATGGCTCGCCAACTTGGACTCAATACCCCTAAGCAGTTCGTCGATCTCGTTTCATGTTCGCTAAGCCGCGAGGACGCTTTGAAAATTATCGAGGCGAATAGTCCTCAAGACGAACAATAGTAAGGAACAGGGGACATAATAATTATAATATGGATCATATCAAAGAGTTCCCTGAACGTATCAGGCTGCTCGCTATAGATATCGATGGCACGCTGCTCGACCCGGACGGGGAGATTACGCCGCGTACGCGGGCAGCGATTCAGGCGGCGCAGGAGGCGGGGATCGTCGTCACGCTCGCCACGGCGCGGCGCTACTGCAATACCGCCAATATTGCCGCGGAACTTGGGCTGGAAGGCGCTGTCATCGTGTACGACGGCGCGTTAATCGTTACCTATCCGCAGAACACGATTGTTGCCACGCGCACACTACAGGCCGACATTGCCCAACAGGCAGCCGATCTACTGGCGCGCTACCGGGTGCAGCCAGTGGTCCATCCCTATCTTGGCCTGGTCGAGGAAGTATGGACTGGCCCACCTGAACTCGATAACTACTGGCTCGATGCCTACTTCCTGGCATTCTCCGATCAGACGCGCCGCATGCCGGTCGCGTCTCTCTGCGCGGGATATCCCGATCCGCTGCGCGTTGTTGCCTTTGACAGCGAAGAGAAGATTCAGAGCCTTGTGTCGGAGGTCGCGGCGCTGCCGGTGAACTGGACGACGCTCAGGCGCGGGAATTATGGCAGCGCCGAACTGGCGGTGATGCACCCGCAATGCTCGAAGGCGAGCGGCGTGGCGATTGTCGCGGGAACGCTCGGCATTCCTATGCAAGAGGTGATGGCGCTGGGAGACAACAACAACGATCTGGCGATGCTGCGTATGGCCGGGTGGGGCGTGGCAATGGGACAGGCATCCGCGCCCATCAAGGCGGCGGCGGACGCCGTGACCGCCAGCAACATGGAGGATGGCGCCGCGCTGGCTATCGAGCGTTACGCCTTGCGCCGCGACTTGAGCGCTTCTTCAAATTCGCGCAAGCGCGCGATCTGACGGTGATTGGGCGCGGCCTGCCAGCGTTTGCGCTGTACCAGCGCCAGCGCGTCAGAGGCGCACATGCCGTCGTAGATCAGCACGGCGCACGTTAAGAGGACGCTGCGCCCCACGCCATGCTCGCAGTGAATCAGCACGCGCCCGTCTTGCCGTATGCGCTCGTTGGCCCAGACCGCGCCGCGCGTGAGCTGCTCAACGCTCAGCGGAAACGTATCGGGTGTCGGCAAGTGGAGCAGTTCGATATGCTGCTGCGCCAGCGCCAGCGCGTCGTCGCAGTGTTCCGCGCGCGTATCGATGACGGCGGTGATGCCAGCGTGCGCCAGCGCGCCGATATCCGCCGGGCGGACGCGGCCTCCAACGGCCAGGTGCGCCGTCACCCAGCTCATGTTCAGCTTATCTGGCAAAGGAATATGCAGGGCTGCCGCCAGGCGTTCGCTCCCCGAATTCTCAGGAAACAGACGCGCCGCTACTCGCGTCCAGGCGCGATAGAGGAGCCGCACGATGCCGGTGGTGAACCAGCGCGCGCCGGAAAATTGCACCCGCGGCGTTGGTGGGGAGAGTTGTACCGCTTCATCCTCGCGAGCCACATCGGACGGCGGAGGCGTGATCGTAGGATCAGACGACATAATAGGCACATTTTCCTTGCTAGCGATTGTTTCTATCAAATCCGATCCGTGTGGCGGCGCAATCAATTGCGCCGCCACACCAGGGTCACCAGATAGGGTATTAAACAGCGAGTGGCGAATCTTCGGCAGTTTTTGGTTGGTCAGACGCTGTTCTATCGTGCTGCATGACGCGCTGTAACGCGGCAATCGCGCACTCGATCATACTATCATCAGGCTCGCGTGTCGTCAAACCCTGCAATGCCAGCCCAGGCGCGAGCAGCCACCTGACCACGCGATAGCGGTAATTGGCCGCGCCCAGACGCATCAGTTCGTAGGCGATTCCGGCTACCACCGGAATCAGCACAATACGCGAGATCACTTTGATCAACAGCGCCGGTGAGCCGACCAGCGCGAAGACGAAGATCGAGACCACCATCACAATCAGCAAGAAGCCAGTGCCGCAGCGCGTATGCACGCGCGAGGCGCGGCGTACATGCGGAACATCCAGCGGATCGCCCTGCTCCATCGCGTTGATTGCTTTGTGTTCAGCGCCATGATAGCCGAAGACGCGCTGGATATCGGGAACACGGCCTATCAGGTAGAGGTAAATGACCAGCAGAAGCAGGCGAATGATGCCCTCCAGCATGACGCTGAGCCAGCCAGCGCCGATCAGGTTGCGGAACAAACCGGCGATAAATAATGGCCCCAGAAAGAAGACGACAACGGCGAAGCCGAGCGAGAGGACGAGGGAAAAGATCAGGACCGCGCCGCCGATCTTCAGCGGCGGCTCCTCGTCCCCGGTACGCGCTTCTGTACCATCACCGGAGAGTGTTTCTTGCTCTGCTGGAGCGTCGGGGTCAAGTGTGGCGGGATTGAGCGCGCCAGAGGAAACATTGGCTGAGAACATCATCAAGCGCGTACCCAGCACCAGCATTTCCCACAGCAGAAGAATCCCGCGCAGGAATGGCAGCCGAAAGACGCGGCTCTGGTACAGGCGCGCACTGAGCGTCTCTTCATGCACATAGATGCTGTCGTCGGGACGCCGGATGGCAACAGCCACCGAGCGCCGCCCGCGCATCATCACGCCTTCCATGAC
>Ga0102924_1005952_pt1 | contig 11574 bp, 9 predicted proteins | sample PaiPotPPM11metaG_FD_80116 | JGI IMG/M metagenome (GOLD analysis project Ga0102924, IMG submission 80116) | Iron sulfur acid spring bacterial and archeal communities from Banff, Canada, to study Microbial Dark Matter (Phase II) - Paint Pots PPM... ...
AGCAGGGCCACGCAGCAGGCCGAGAACAGCAGGCTCTGGCGCAGCGAGCGGCGTCCCTCGTGGTACATCGACAGCCGCGGGGAGATGGCGTGGAAGGTGACGTCGCCGGCCCGGTGCACCCGCGGCCCGTCCCACCACTTCATCGTGTAGATGTGGTACTCGGCCCGGTCGGCCAGGCGCCGGGTCAGCTCGTGATACCGGATCTCCCGGCCGCCCCGGCTCCAGGGATGCACGGCGTCGACGACCAGCGCGACGACCGGCCGGCGCGCCGCCGGTGACCGCTTGCCCCAGCTCATCAGATGGCCCTCCTTCTGAGCAGCCGGGCCGGCCGGCTGCGGTCGCGCTGGGCCGGGACCTGGCCCCCGGCCTCCCGCCGGTGCCGGGCCGGCGTCGTGCTGGGCAGCGCGGAGACCCCGGCGCTGACCAGGCTGCCCAGCGGCCAGGCGGCGGCCATGGCGCCCAGGCCGTGGGGCGCCAGCAGCCAGCTCAGCCCGCAGATGGACCCGGCGTACACCGCGCCGCTGAGCATCAGCGCGCGCAGCTTCCCGGCCAGCCGCAGCACCGTCCACAGCCAGTTGTTGGCCGCGATGGGCAGCGCGGCCGAGGCCAGGAGCATGAGGCTGACGGTGCCGTGCTGGCTGTAGCCGGGCCCGAAGGCCAGCAGGACCCAGTGCGCCACGGCGATCAGCGCCAGGCAGGCCGGCCCGCACAGCAGGGCCAGCAGCCTGCGGCTGCGCCGCAGCAGCGCTCGTCGCTGCTCGCGGGCCAGGACGAAGTCGCCCGCGTACGCGCCCTCGGCCAGGAATGTCTGCTCAACCGCGGTGATGGCGGCGAACAGGATCGACGCCACCTGAAAGCCCACGAAGTAGTAGGCGGCCGACGCCGCGCCCAGCCGGTCGACCACGATGACCGGCACGACCAGGCCGGGCAGCGCCCCGGCCAGGTTGCCGGCGTAGTTGGCCCCGGAGAACCGGACCAGCGGACGCAGGCTCCCGGCCCACTGACGCAGCCTGGGCCGCCAGCCCAGCTGGCCCAGCATCAGGATCAGGCTGGCCAGGGCGGCCAGGGCAAACCCGCCGCCCGAGGCGCAGAAGACCCCGTAGCCGCCCGCGCCGGCCAGGGCCAGGATGCCGGCCACCCGCGCCACCCCGCCGATGCCGCCGTCGACCACCACGTTCCAGCCCGCCCGGCGCGCGGAGATGAAGACCGAGTCGGTGAGGGCGTTGACCGCCGAGGCGGCGGCCAGCAGCACGAAGCCCGCGGCCAGGGCCGGCCGCTCGATGAAGGCCAGCCGGGGCGCGGTCACCGGGGTGAGCACCACGTACACGACGGCCATCGCGGCGCCGGTGACGGCCACGATCAGCAGCCCGGAGGTCAGCAGCACGTCGCGGTCGGGGGCGGCGGGCAGGAAGCGGACGAAGGAGCTGTTCAGGCCGAGCAGGGCGGCATAGGCGATCACGCCCACCGCCGCGATCAGCGAGCTGCCGCGGCCGATGTCGCCGACGCTGTACAGCCGGGCCGCGATCAGCCAGAAGGCCAGCCCGAGCGCGGCCTGCAGGCCCGCGCTGACGATGAGGTAGAGCGAGTTCCGCACCAGGTGATCGGCCCGCAGCCAGCGCCGCGCGGCCTGGACCCGGCCGGCCAGGCCGGCGGCCGGCGGGGGCCGGCCCCGCGCCGCCGCCGGCCGCCCGGCCGGCCGGGATGAGTGCCGCCCGCGCCCCGGCCAGCCGGGGCGGTCAGGCATCAGCCAGCTCGGCGGGCGCGGCCTGGGCCGGCACCAGCGGGGCCGCGCAGTGGGCGCAGGCGGCCGGGCCGGCGGCCGGGGCCGCGCCGCGCGCCCCGGCCATCACCGGATGCCAGGCCCGCCGGATCCCCAGGATGCCCAGGAAGAACGCGGACAGGATGAGCTGGCAGCTGAGCACCAGGACCGTCGCGGAGGGAACGGCCAGGCCCAGCTGGCGGCCATAGAGCCAGGAGAAGACCAGGCCGCCCAGGCTGGCCAGGGCCAGCACGCAGCCCGCCACCAGGATCCGCTCCAGGTTCCAGACCGACAGCAGCCTGGAGACCCTGGCCTGCTCCGGCAGCAGGCCCTGACGGGTGGCATAGATCCTGGTCAGCAGCGCGAACAGCACCGACTGGAAGCCGATCACGATCAGCGACGAGGCTCCGGCCAGCACGTTGAGGTCGTAGCTGCCCGCCCGTCCGGGGGCCAGCATCAGGCTGGCCACCAGGCCCAGCGCGAACAGGCTCAGGCCCGGAATCAGGAACAGCCACCGCGGGCTGAACAGCAGCAGGAACAGCAGATGCCGCCAGCCGTCCCGCCAGCTGCGCAGGTGCGGAGGCCGGCTGCGCCCGTCGGGCGACAGGGTGGTCGGCACCTCCTCGATCCGCTGCCCGGCCAGCGCGGCCTTGACCACCATCTCGCTGGCGAACTCCATGCCGCCCGACTGCAGGCCCAGGGCCAGCGCGCTTTCCCTGCGAATACCACGAAGACCGCAGTGAAAGTCCCCGACGGGGGCGCGGAAGAATAGCCGGCCGATGAAGCTCAGGACCGGATTTCCCAGGTAGCGGTGCAGCGGGGGCATCGCGCCGGGCGCGATTCCGCCCCGGAACCGGTTGCCCATCACCAGGTCAGCGCCGTTCCTGAGGCGCTCGACGAACGGCATCAGGGCGGCGAAATCGTAGCTGTCGTCGGCGTCGCCCATGATGACATAACGCCCGCGTGCCTCGTCGATCCCGCCCCGCAGCGCATATCCGTAACCGCGCTCGGTGATAGGGACGACCCTGGCTCCGGCCTCGCTGGCCAGGTCCTGGCTGCCGTCGGTGCTGCCGTTATCGGCGACGACGACCTCGCCGTCGATATCGTGCTCAGTCAGAAACCTCCGTGCCCGCCGAACGCAGGTGGCAACGGTCTCGGCCTCATCGAGGCACGGCATCAGCACCGTCACTTCCGCCGGGTCAGTGCACGTCATAACCCACTCGATACCTTCCAGGCTCTAGCGCGCGACACGTTGGTCTGAACAATCCTCGCTGCGGCAACGGACATTATCAGGCCGGGCTCCGAGGTTATGAGCGAAACCCCCGAGCCGAATGAAGGACATTGATTATTCGGCCAGCCTGCGTCTAATATCCTGTTTGAGGCCGTTGCCTGCCGGCATTGATAGCCCGGCTCACTGACCAGCGGTGAAAGGACACTGAACCGGCCGATGCATCTCCTTCAGGCTGCTCACGCTCATTAAATGCCATCTCTCTCTCGGCGACGAGTCCGCATTAGATCGTCATGCCAGGCACGCTAATGTCTGCTGTCGGGCGCGCCAGGCGGGCACCCTATTCATCGCCGCAAGTGAATGGCTGCTGAGGGGAAAGTGAATAGCCGTACTGATACCGCGCCAGAGGAACCGCCGGGCCACGCCCCGGCCGCTCTGGCGGATATCCCGGGTGTCGTCACCCTCCCCGGGCGAGACCTGGCCCCCGGTCGCCTGCTGGTGCCGCCGTCCCGGCTCCCGCCGGGCTCACCTGGCCCGGCGACGCGCTCCGCGATCCGCCCCGCTCCGGCCCGGCCCGCCCCGGCGCCGGCGCGCCGGCGGAGTCGCTGGAGCCTGCCGCCGGGCTGGCGGACGTTCCACCCGGCCTGGGGACTGGTGGTCATCCTGGCCGTGCAGGCCGCCCTGTCCATCCGCCTCATGGGGACCAACACGGCCTTCGAGGACGAGGCCCTGTACCTGTGGGCCGGTCACCTGGAATGGACGCACTGGCTGCACGGCACCACCATCCCGGAGTTTCCCACCTACTTCTCCGGCGCCCCGGTGGTCTACCCGGTGCTCGGGGCCATCGCCGACGGCCTCGGCGGCCTGGTCGCCGCCCGCCTGCTGTCGCTGCTGTTCATGCTGGGCGCCACCATCGCGCTGTGGTCGGTGACCCGGCGGCTGTTCGGCCCGGCCGGGGCGTTCTTCGCCGCGGCCGGCTGGGCCGTCCTGGCCCCGACCGCGCGCCCGGGTGCCTTCGCCACCTACGACGCCATGGCGCTGTTCCTGCTGGCCCTGGCGGCCTGGTTCGCGACCAGCGGGATCGGCCGGCGCGACGCCACCCGCTGGATGCTGGCCGCCGCCCTCACGCTCACCCTGGCCAACGTCACCAAGTACGCCTCGGCGCTGTTCGACCCGGTGGTCATCGGCATGGCCGTGCTGACCGGGTATCCCGCCCCGGGCGGCAAGGGTGCCCTGCGGCGGGGCGCCTTCCTGGCCGCCATCACCATCGAGCTGATCATCGTCCTGCTCCAGATCGGCCGCGGCTGGTACGTCGACGGCATCGAGCAGACCACCCTGACCCGGCACGCCGGCGGCACGCCCGTGGCCACCGTCCTGCTCAGCTCGTGGGACTGGACCAGCTACATCGTCGTCGCCGCCGTCCTGGCCGCGGTCCTGTGCCTGGTCACCACCCGCGCGGCACCGACCCGCATGCTGGTGGTCATGCTGGCCGCCACGGCCGGCCTGGTGCCGGCCCAGCAGGCCCGCATTCACACCCTGACCTCGCTGAGCAAGCACGTGGACTTCGGCGCCTGGTTCGCCGCCATCGCCATCGGCTACGGCGTCAGCAGGCTCAGCGCCATCTCGGCCCGCCCCGTGCGCCGCCGCCTCCTGGCCGCGGCGGGCGTGGCCGGCCTGGCCGTCGCGGCCTGGGCCGGCCTGAGCCAGGCGGTCAGCCTCTACGACTGGCCGGGCGCCGCCAACCTGATCCCGGTGCTGGACCGGATGGTCCGCCCGGGCGACCGCGTGCTGGCCGACAACGCGCCGACCCTGGAGTACTACCTGCCCCGGGTCCGCTGGCAGCAATGGAGCAGCGTGTACGGAATCACGCTGCCGTCGGGCCGGCGGGTGCCCGAGGAGTCCGACTCGCTGGCGCCCTACCAGCGAGCGCTGGACCGGGACTACTTCCGCTTCGTTGTCCTGGCTTTTACCGACAAGCCGCAGCTTGACTCCGCCATCGCTTCCTTCCTGCACACCGATCCCGACTATCACTTCGTCGGCGCGATTCCGTTCAGCAATCCCGGCAGCCACGGCAGCTACCTGCTCTGGCAATACCAACCGAAGCATCAGCCGAAGTACCAGCCGAAGCACTCCAGGTGAGATGACGACAACACTGACCCGGCCGGCAGGCCGGCACCGACTTCAGCCACCCCTCCCGCACGCGCCCGACGACGACGAGAAGTACAGCTACGCCTGGCGATCGCTGCCTTACCTGACCATTGCCCTGGTCATGAGCTGTTTCTGCGTGATACTGGCCCAGGCGTGGCTGGAGGTGAGGAACCCGCTGTTCCTCCCCCTGGGGGTCTACACGCTCACCTTTACCGCCTATCAGGCCATCAGCCTCCCGGTGAATTTCACCGGCCGCGGGTTCGACCTGGACGCGCACCGGGCCAGGGTGGCCGCCTGGCGGCCGCGCGGATATCCGTCGGTCGACATCTTCCTGCCCATCTGCGGCGAGCCGCTGGACGTGCTGTGCAACACCTGGGCCGGGGTCGCCGAGGTCATCGCGAGCTACCCCGGCCAGGCCAGCGCCTTCGTGCTGGATGACGGGCCGGGTGATGAGGACCTGCCGGGGACCGTGACCGGGTTCGGGTTCATCTACGTCCGGCGGCCCAACGTCGGCTACCACAAGAAGTCCGGCAACCTCGGCTACGCCTACCGGCGAACCCGCGGCGACCACATCGTGATCTTCGACGCCGACTTCCGCCCGCGCCGGGACTTCCTGGCCGAGACGCTGCCGTACCTGGACGACGAGACCGTCGGGCTGGTCCAGGTGCCGCAGTATTTCCGGGTCAGCAAGCGGCAGAGCTGGGTCGAGCAGGCCGCGGGCGCGACCCTCGAGGTGTTCTACCGCGCGGTCCAGGTGTCACGAGATCGCTTCGGCTCCGCGCTGTGTGTCGGCTCCAACGCCGTCTACCGCCGGGCCGGGCTGGTAGCGGCGGGCGGGTTCACCGAGATCCCGTACGCCGAGGACTCGCACACCGGCCTGGACATGCGCTACGCCGGGTACCGGCTGGTGTACCTGCCGCTGGTCCTGGCCGCGGGCGTCTGCCCGTCCCAGGTGGACACCTTCATGCGCCAGCAGTACCGCTGGTGCTGCGGCGCCACGTCGCTGATCTGGACCCACCACCTGTGGCGCGTCCCGATGCCCTGGCGGGCCCGGCTCCCGTACATCGCGGGCTGGCTGTGGAACCTGACCACCGCGCTGCGCACGCTGTTCCTGCCGCTCGTGCCGGTCGGCCTGCTGGCCCTCATGCCGCAGGAGATTCAGCTGCGAAACGCCGTCCTGCTGATCCCGGCCGTCATTACAGGCACGATTCTTTACCCGCTGTGGCATAACACCAGATGGACCATCCATATATGGCCGCTGGCCGTGGCAGTCGGCTGGGCCCAGGCACTGGCGATATGGGACTTCGCGCGCGGAAAGGTCATGTCATGGGATCCGTCGCGCGGGCCTAAGGACGCCACGCGGCGCTTTCGCAAGGCGGTGTGTGTATGGAACGGTACCCTGGCTCTTCTATGGCTGCTCCTGGCGCTCTGGCGAATCGATCAGACACATTCCGTCCGATTCGCCGTGGTAACGCTGTTCGGGATCGTGAACCTGGCCACCATCGTTCGGGTGGTTCTGCCAGGAAAGGGGGGCGCCTGAACCTGCGCCGGCTGGCCGCCTGCGTCGCCGGCATCGTGGCCGCGTCGGCCTGCCTGGCGGCCTGCCTGGCCAGCGCGGCTCAGGTCAGGCCGGGCCTGGCCGGCGCCGCGCTGCCCGCCCGGCCCGGCCACTACCTGGGGGTGTTCGAGCCCGGCAGCGACCAGTCCTGGGCCCCGGTCCAGGCCTTCGCCAGTGCCGTCGGCCACCGACCGGACATCGTGCTCATGTACAGCAGCTGGTACGAAGTGTTTCATCGCGCCTTTGCCGAGCGCGCCGCCGCCCACGGGGCGGTGCCGATGATCCAGCTCCAGCCGGCCGGCATCAGCCTGGCCCAGATCGCGGCCGGAGGCTACGACAGCTACCTGCGCGAATACGCCCTGGCGGTGCGGTCGTACGGGCGTCCGGTCATCCTCAGCTTCGCCCACGAGATGAACGGCACCTGGTACTCGTGGGGCTACCCGCACGTCTCGCCGGCGACCTGGGTGGCGGCCTGGCGGCACGTCGTCACCCTGTTCCGTAACTCCGGCGCCAGCAACGTGACCTGGCTGTGGGCACCGAACGTCACCCAGCCCGGCGCCCCGTCCCTGAGCGCCTACTGGCCGGGGGCCCGCTACGTCACCTGGGTCGGGCTCGACGGGTACCTGGCCAACCCGGCCGACACCTTCAGCAGCGTCTTCGGCCCCAGCATCGCCGCCATCCGGCGCCTCACCCGGCAGCCGCTGCTCATCGCCGAGACGGCGGTGGGGCCCATGGCCGGGCAGGTGGCGAAGATCCCCGGGATATTCGCCGGAATGCGAGAGGACCAGCTGCTGGGGATTGTCTGGTTCGACGTGGCCCAGCAGGGCGGAATTTACCGCCAGGACTGGCGCCTGGAGGACAACCCGGCCGCGCTGGCCGAATTCCGCGCGGAAGTGCGGCAATACTGGTAAGAAAGTGAGGGGATCAGCCCTGCAACGCAGAGCCTTCATGTCCATGATGGCCGGAGTAACGGTGGCCGGTACCAGCGCGGTGGTTTTACCGCAGCTTTCCGGCGGCCATGGCCGCCCGGCCGTGAAGTACGCCTTCCACGACGATTTCCGGGGGCCGGCCGGCAGCGCGCCCAACCCGGCACTATGGACCTACGACATCGGCGGTGGCGGCTGGGGCAACAACGAACTCGAGGTCTACACCGCCTCCCGCGCCAACAGCTTCCTGGACGGCCAGGGCCACCTGGTGATCCGCGCCACCAAGGACGTCACCTGGACCGGCGGCAAGGCGCAGACCACCTACTACAGCGCCCGGCTCAAGACGCAGAACTCGTTCAGCCAGTACCAGGGCACCTTCGAGGCGCGCATCAAGCTCAGCGCGCACAAGGGGCTCTGGCCGGCCTGGTGGATGATGGGCCAGAACATCAGCCAGGTCGGCTGGCCCGCCTGCGGCGAGGTCGACATGCTGGAGAACTACGGGGAACGGTACGTCGAGACGACCGTGCACACGCCTAACCAGGACGACTCAGGGACGCTGAGCTCCTACGGCACCGTTCCCGTGAATGACGGATGGCACGTCTGGACCGTGGTCTGGGATAACGCCGGCTTCCGCTTCTACCGGGACGGCCGCGCCTACCTGACGGTGACCCCCGGCGACCTCCAGGACTGGTGCTTCAGCTCAGGCGAGCCGATGTTCATGCTGCTCAACCTGGCCGTCGGCGGTACGGCCGGCCCGCTGCCGCGCGGCACTAAGTTCCCGGTCGACATGCTCGTCGACTACGTCCGGGTCTGGTAAGGCCGCCCTAGGCGGACAGGGCCGCGATCGTCTGCTCGGTCCACCGCAGGCTGGCCCGGTGCACCGCCAGCCCGTGGTCCAGAGCCAGCCGCGGGTGGCGGTCGCTCATGCTGGCCGTCGCGGCGTACCGCTCCAAGCCGTCCGTGAACCCCCTCAGCGCGTCGGCCAGGCCGTGCAGGAAGGCCAGGATCTCGTCGCGCGGGAGCGCGTGCTCCATCATCACGAACCGCATCAGGTGCAGGCCCAGATCCGGCCCCACCGTGGCCGGCGCGACCGGCGTGCGCAGCCAGCCCAGGTGCAGCGTCCGGCCGGCCGGCGTCGGCTCGTAGACCCGCCGCTGCCGAGCCGACTGGCCAGCGCCGTCGGCCGGAGCATCGGCCCGGACCAGGCCCTTTTCCTCCAGCCGCCGCAGCGCCGGGTACAGCGTGCCCGAACTGGGCTGGTAGACGCCCATCGGCGTGACGGCGAACATCCGCTTGAGGTCGTAGCCGGACGACGGCGCCAGGCAGATCAGGCCGAGCAGCACCTGCTCGAACGAGGTCAGCGGCCGGTCGGTCATGAGCAGAACTCTATCCTTGTCGCATAGGTCGAAACGACCTATGCTTCCTTGCTGATGGATCCCAGTAGCCCTGGCCGGCCAGTCGCCGCGGCCGACCGGCCCGCCGGCGGAAACGGCGCCCCGGCGGGCAGCCGGCTTCGCTCGGTCGCGACGATCCTGATCTTCGACATCGCCCTCCCGCTGGCCGCCTACAACCTGCTGCGCGCCGCCGGCCTGAGCGCCGTGGCCGCCCTGCTGCTGAGCGGGGTCTTCCCCGCCCTGACCGTGACCGCCGGCGCCATCCGGCGACGGCGGCTCGACACCGTTGGCGCCCTGGTCCTGGCCGGGATCGTCGTGGGGACGATCCTCGGGCTGGTCAGTCACAGCGCCCGGCTGCTGCTGGTCGAGGGATCGGTGCCCACCGGCATCTTCGGCCTGGCCTGCCTCGTGTCGCTGGGCACCCGTCAGCCGCTGATGTACGGCTTCGCCCGCGAGTTCGCCGGCCCGGACACGCCCAGGGGCCGTGAGATGACCGCGCTCTGGCAGCACGCCGGCTTCCGGCGCGTGTTCCGGATCATCACCGCGGTCTGGGGCGTCGCATTCCTCATCGAGGCCGCCCTGCGCGTGATCATCGTCTACAACACCTCGACCGGAACCGCCCTGGTCATCTCCAAGATCACCCCGTTCGTGTTCGCCGCCCTCCTGTCCGCCTGGACCGTCGCCTACGGCACCCCACCGGCGACGCCTGGGCGAGCGCCGGAGCGCCGCCCCCGACCGCCTCTCCCGAACTAGTCCAGGGACTGACGACTCAGAACACTAGAGTGGGGATATGCCCGATATGAGCCCGCAGATCTTTGCCTATTCTGGGGTCCTGAATCGCCAGCCGGATGAACGGGGTTCGCTGGCGCTGGTCGACTATGCGGTGAGCCTGGCCGGGACGACCCAGCCGGCCCGGATGTGCTACATCCCGACCGCCACCGGTGATGCCCAGCAGGCGGTTGACGGGTGCAGCCAGGCCTTCGCGGGACGGGGCGATATCAGCCTGAGCATCCTGCGGTTGTTCACTCAGCCGAGCGTGCCCGACGTGCGGGAGCACCTGCTGAGCCAGGACGTGATCCTGGTCGAGGGGGGCAGCGTCGTCAACCTCATGGCGGTCTGGCGGGCCCATGGCCTGGACCAGATCCTGCGCGACTGCTGGCTGGCCGGGGTCATCCTGACCGGGACCAGCGCGGGCAGCCTGTGCTGGCACCTGGGCGGGCCGACCGACTCGTTCGGGGACGCGCTGGCCCCGTTTACCGATGGGATGGGGCTGGTGCCGTTCAGCAACGGGGTCCACGACGACCTGGCCGACCAGCCGCGCCGCCGGGTCTACCGGGAGCTGGTGGCGAAGGGTGAGCTAGCGCCGGGTTACGCCACCGAGGACGGGGTGGGCCTGCACTACGTGGGCACCGAGCTCCGCGAGGCGGTCAGCATCCTGCCTGGCAGGCAGGCCTGGCGGATCGCCCCCGACGGGCGCGGCGGCTATACCGAGGCGGCGGTCAGCCCGCGGCTGATCTGAGCGGGCACCGGGCCCGGGCAGCCGCAGCTCTCCCGGATCACGAGCGGCGCGGGCAGGCACTCGACCTGGAGCGGCAGGCCGGGATCGGCGATCCGCTCCAGCACGCGGGCGCAGGCCCGCTCCCCCAGCCGCTGCATGGGCTGGCGAACGGTGGTCAGCGGCACGCTGAGCAGCGCCCCGGTCTGGATGTCGTCGAAGCCGGCCACGGCGACGTCGCCGGGGACCCGCAGGCCGGCCGTCTGGAGCTCGCGGATGGCGCCGATGGCCATCTGATCGTTGCCGCATACGATCGCGTCGGGCCGGTCGGCCAGCGGCCCGGCCAGCATCTCCCGCACCGCGAGCTGCCCGCTCTGCGCGGTGAACAGGCCCTCGCTTGACCCGGTCACCCGCACGCCGGGGTAGCCGGCCACCGCCGCCTCGAACGCGGCCAGCCGCTCCTGGGCGTCGGGGGCCTCCAGCGGGCCCGACACGTAGTACAGCCGGGTCCGGCCGTGCAGCTCGACCAGGTGGCGGACCAGCTCGCTGGTGCCGGCCCGGTTGTCGGCGTGAATCACGTCGGCGTGGGCCTGGCCGGGGCGGCCGGCCACCAGGACGATCGGGATGCGCGCGGCCAGCACGGCGAGCTCCTCGGGGCCGACCACGGTGCCCTCGGCGACGATCAGCCCGTCCACCTTGGCCGCGATCTTCCGCAGGCGCTCAGCCGGATCGCCCACGTCGCCGCCGCGGGGCAGCACGGAGATCAGCAGCGACCAGCCGATCTCGGTGAGCGCGGCCTCGGCGCCGCGCATGACCTCGTCGAGGAACAGCAGGCCGTCCTGCTCCACGTCGGTGCCGGGGCCGGGGCACTTGAACCCGACCAGGCCGATGACCTCTTTGCGCTGCCGGGCCAGGCTCTGAGCCGCGCCGTCGGGGATGAAGCCCAGGGCGCTGATCACGTCGAGCACCCGCTGCCGGGTGGACGGCCGGACCCGGTCCAGGCCGTGAATGACGCGGGACACGGTGGCGGTGGATACCCCGGCCTCGCGGGCCACGTCGTAAAGGG
>Ga0102924_1005955_pt1 | contig 11573 bp, 8 predicted proteins | sample PaiPotPPM11metaG_FD_80116 | JGI IMG/M metagenome (GOLD analysis project Ga0102924, IMG submission 80116) | Iron sulfur acid spring bacterial and archeal communities from Banff, Canada, to study Microbial Dark Matter (Phase II) - Paint Pots PPM... ...
ATGGCCGGGAGCTCGCCGTCGTCGGGGCCGTTCGTCGTGAGCGGCGCGGCCTGCTCCATCCGGGCCAGTGCTTCCAGGTAGAACGGATTGCCCCCGCTGGCCTCGTGCAGCGCCTGGTAGCGGGCCCGGCTCAGGCCCGGGCCGAGCAGTTCCTCGCTCTCGGCCAGGGTCAGCGGGCTGACCGGCAGCTCGCGGCCCTGGTCAGCGGCCGTGCCGAGCAGGGCGGCCAGCCGGGGCGAGGCCTGGGCCGGGCGGTAGGCCACCGCGACCAGCACCCGGCCCCTGGGCGCATGGCGGACCAGGTGGTCAAGGAACTCCACCGTGGCACTGTCGGCCCAGTGCACATCGTCCAGGATCAGCACCAGCCCGGCGGGTTCGGCCAGGTCCTCCAGCAGCCTGCGCAGCGCCCGGTACACGTGGAGCCGGCTGGTCAGGTCGCCGCCCGAGCCGGCGGCGGCCGGGCCGCCCTGGCCGGGCGCCATGGTTCGCAGGGCCGGCAGCACGGTGGCCAGCAGCGCGATGGTCTTCGGGTCCAGCCGCTCGGTCAGGCCCGGCAGTGCCGTCTCCACCCGGTCGTCGAGCGCGTCGATGACCGACCCGAACGGCATCCCCTGCTCGAACTCCGCCGCCCGGCCCCACAGCACCGGCAGTCCGCTGGCCGCCGCCGCGGTGGTCAGCTCGACTAGCAGCCGCGTCTTGCCCGCGCCTGGCTCGCCGACCAGGCACAGGAAGCGGAAAGCCCCGGCGCTCGATGCGGCCAGCTCGTCGGCGAATGCGCGCAGCACGTCACGCCGCCCGACCAGCCTTCCGCGTTCCGTGCCACCGTCCATGCTGCGCTCCACAACGACATGCGCCTACATTCTGTGGTCGCGCACGGCGCCGAACTAAACGGATTACTCGCATTTTAATTGGTGGCCGCTCAGCCGGTGCTCATCAGCCCGTGCTCAGCGGGCCGGGTCGATGATCCGGTAGCCGACACCGGGGACAGTCTCGATGACCGCGGGCTCGCCCAGCTTGCGGCGGAGCCGGCTCATGGTCACCGAGACCGTGGCCGTGAACGGGTCGGCGTGCTCGTCCCAGGCCTGCTCCAGCAGGTCCTCGGCGCTGAGCACGGCACGGTCGGCGCGCATCAGCGCCTCGAGCACCGCGAACTCCTTGCCGGACAGGTCCAGCGGCTGCCCGTCGCGGTGGGCGGTATGGCGCAGCGGATCCAGCTCGACCCCGGCCGCGCGGAAGACGCGGGACCTGGCCGCGGGCTGGCGCCGGGCCAGGGCGCGGATCCTGAGCACCAGCTCGGGCAGGTGGAAGGGCTTGGCCAGGTAGTCGTCCGCCCCCAGGCGCAGGCCGCTGACCCGGTCGTCGGGGGAGCCCGACGCGGTCAGCATGAGCACCATGACGGCCCGGTCTCCGGTCGCGATCATCCGGCAGATCGTGTCACCGTGCACTCCCGGCAGATCACGGTCGAGCACGACGACGTCATAGGCGTTGAGGTCGAGCTTGGCCGTCGCGTCCGCGCCGTCGTAGGCCACGTCGACGGCCATGCCGTGGTCCCGCAGGCCCTCGGCGATGCCGTCGGCCAGGCTCCGGGAGTCCTCCACGACCAGGACCCTCACGCCGGGACTCCGGTGTCGGCCCGCAGGGCCAGGGGCAGCTCGATGACCACCTGGAAGCCGCCCTCGGGCAGGGCGTGCAGCTCCAGGCGGCCGCCGTGCATCTCGGCGATGGCCGACACAATCGACAGCCCCAGGCCGCTGCCCCGGTCCGAGCCGGTCCGCTCCGGGCCGAGCCGCCGGAACGGCTGGGTCAGCGCCTGGACGGCATGCTCGTCAAGCACCGGGCCGCCGTTCTCGACCAGCAGGCGGGCCGAGCCGCCGGCCACCTCGGTCGTGATGCGAACCCAGCCGCCCGGCGCGTTGTGGGTGATCGCGTTGTCCACCACGTTGCTCACCATGCGGGCCAGCAGCATCTCGCTGCCCGTGACCAGGGCCGCCGGGCACTCCTGGTGGCGCACCTCAAGGCCCTGGCCGGAGATGAGCGCGGCGCGCTCCGCGGTGGCCGCGCAGACCACCGTGTCCAGCGGCAGCGTGGTCTCGTCGGCGGCCGCGGGCTGCTGAGCCCGGGCCAGGACCAGCAGCCCATCGAGCAGCCGGTCGATGTGATCGAGCTCGTGGTGCAGCCGGTCGCCGAGGTCGGCGATGTGCGGCGGCGCGGGCTGGGGCTTGCCCAGCGCGACCTCCAGCCAGACCCGCATGGTGGCGTGCGGGGTGCGCAGCTCGTGCGAGGCGTTGGCGACGAACTGGCGCTGGGCCTGGAACGACCGCTCCAGGCGGCCGAGCAGGCCGTCGAAGGTGTCGCCGAGCTGCTTGATCTCGTCGTCGGGGCCGCTGAGGCCGAGCCGTTCGTGCAGGTTAGTGGCGGAGATGTTCCTGGCCGCCGCGGTCATCGCGCGCAGCGGAAGCAGCAGGCGCCCGGCCACCAGCCAGCCGACAATGACGGCCGGGACCGTCATGATCACCAGCGCGATGGCCGACACGACCAGCAGGCTGTGCAGGTCGAAGCTGTGCTGCGCGGCCTGTATCGAGCCCGAGTAGTGGGTGACGCCGTGGCCCGGCGATACCCGGGCGATGGACCTGCCCGGCCTGGGTCCGGGGCCGATCACGGGTCCCTGGCCGGGCGCGCTGCTCGAGCCGGAACTGGAACCGCTCGACGAGCCGGTCGCGCCCTGCCACAGGCCGACCGTGACGGCCAGCAGGGGGATGCCGGTGACGACGAACACCCCCCAGCAGGCCAGGGCCAGGCGCACCCGCAGGCTGCGCCGCGGCGGATGCCAGCCGTGAACCCCCACGCGCTCCTCCTTGGGCCAGGTAACAGTCCAACGATGCCCCTCGCGGCCTTACAGCGGCCCAACAGCCGCTGTTGGGCCGCTGTAAGCGCCCGCCACGTAGAACCAGTCTCGCAACGGTTCAGCCGATAGAGAGGGATAACAAGATGCCAGGCGACGCGCACATCAGGAACGGCCCGGTCCGGCGGGCTGCAATCATCACCGTCACGCTGGCCGGGGTGACGTGCCTGGCCGCGGCCTGCTCGGGCTCGCCAAGCCCGGCGCCCCGCTCAGCGCCGGCCAACCCGGCGGCCATGGCCCTGGCCTACTCCAAGTGCATGCGCGGCCACGGCATCAAGGACTTTCCCGACCCCACGATCAAGAGCAACGGCAACGGCAGCAGCGTCGGCCTCGGCCTGCGCGGCGGCAAGAACAGCGATCTGAACCCCCAAGACCCCGCGTTCCAGGCGGCCAGCCGGGCCTGCCGGAAGTTCCAGCCGGGCGGCGGCAACCCGCCGCAGCAGACGGCGCAGGAACTGGCCGCAGACGTCAAGTTCGCCGCCTGCATGCGCTCGCGCGGCTTTCCCAGCTTCCCCGACCCGGACAGTCACGGCGTCTTCAACCTCCCCGGTGCGATCAACTCCCAGTCGTCGCAGTTCAACTCCGCGGTCAGCAGCTGCCAGTCGAAGACCGGCGCGCACGCGCTGAGCCTGCGGCAGACCAACACGACCCCCGGCGGGAGCGGCTCGTGAGGGCGGGTGTGGTGGCCGGGGTCGTGGTGGTGGCGGCCGGCAGCGTGGCCGGGCTGGCCGCGGCCGGGGAATTCGCCCGCCCGGATCATCCGGCCAGCGGCGGCCCGCGCGGCGCGGCGACGCAGGCCGTGTCGCGGCAGACGCTGATCGCGCAGACCGCCGTGAACGCGACCCTGGGCTACGCCGGTTCTTTCGCCGTGACCGGGCGGGCCGCGGGCACGCTGACCTGGCTGCCCGCTCCTGGCCGGGTGATCCGCGCGGGCGGGCTGCTGTACCGGACCGGGAACGGGTCGCCGACCTACCTGCTCTACGGGCGGGTTCCGGCCTGGCGGGCGCTGCAGGAGGGCATGAGCGGCGGAGACGTGCGCGAGCTCAACCACGACCTGGTGGTGATGGGATACGCCAGCCGCGTCGGCATCTCCGCCCTGGGCTGGGACTACTTCTCCTGGGAGACCGCGTATGGGCTGGAGCGGCTGCAGCGGGCGGTGGGCTGGACCCAGACCGGGACGCTGCCGCTGGGCCAGGCGGTGTTCGAGCCGGGCCCGCTGCGCGTGTCCGCCCTGTCGGCGTCGCTGGGCGGCCCGGCCGCGGGGCCCGTCCTCACGGCGACGTCGGCCCGGCCGGTGGTGACCATCCCGCTGAACGCCGCTCAGGAGTCTGAGGTCAGGACCGGCGACCAGGTGAGCGTGACCCTGCCGGACGGCGCCTCGACACCGGGCGTGATCTCCGCGGTGGGCAAGGTGGCCAGCGGGACCGGAAGCTCGGCCATCATCACGGTGGACGTCCGGCTCCGGCATCCGCGGGCGGCCGGGGGCCTGGACCAGGCCCCGGTGACGGTCGAGATCACCACCGGCAGCGCGAAGAACGTGCTGGTCGTGCCGGTGGACGCGCTGCTGGCCCAGGGCAGCGGGCGGTACTCGCTGGAGGTGGTGGCGGACAGCGGCGGCCATCGTCTGGTGCCGGTGAGCGTCGGGATGTTCGACAACGCGGCCGGGCTGGTGCAGGTGTCCGGGCCGGGGCTGGCCATCGGCCAGCGTGTCGTGGTGCCGTCGCTATGACCGTCGCCATGACAGCCCCTATGACCAGGGCCAGCACGGTGCTTGAGCTGGACCACGTGTCCCGGATCTATCCGGGCTCGCCGCCGGTGACGGCCCTGGACGGGGTCAGCCTGGCGGTCGCGGCCGGGGAACTGGTGGCCGTGGCCGGCCCGTCGGGGTCGGGCAAGACCACGCTGCTGCACCTGGCGGGCACCCTGGACCGGCCATCGGCCGGCCGGGTGCGGATAACCGGCCTGGACGTGGCCGACCTCAGCGACCGGCAGCTGGCCGGGCTGCGCGCGGCCAGCATCGGGTTCGTGTTCCAGCAGTTCTTCCTGGCCGAGCACCAGAGCGCGCTGGCCAATGTGGCCGACGCGCTGCTGTACGCCGGGTACCCGGCGGCCGAGCGCCGCCAGCAGGCCGCCGTGGCGCTGGAGCGGGTCGGGCTCGGCCACCGGCTGGCGTCCCGGCCCACCCAGCTGTCCGGCGGCGAGCGCCAGCGGGTGGCCATCGCCAGGGCCCTGGCCGGGTCGCCGGCCATCGTGCTGGCCGATGAGCCGACCGGCAACCTCGACCAGGCCACCGGCCATTCCATCCTGGCCCTGCTGGACGAGCTGCACGCGGCCGGGACCACGATCATCGTGGTCACCCACGACCAGGCCATCGCGGCCCGGATGCCCCGGCGGATCGGCATGCTCGACGGGCACATCGTCACCGACACCGCCGCGGACCTGGCCCCGGCGCGGGGAGCGACGTCATGACGGCCACGGCGGGACGGCCGCCGGGCCCGGCCCCGGCCCGGCTGCGGGCGGCCGACCTGGCCCGGCTGGCCGGGGTGGGGCTGCGGACCAGGAAGCTGCGGGCCGCGCTGTCGGCCCTGGGCATCGCGATCGGGGTGGCCGCGATCACCGCGGTGCTGGGCCTGTCCCAGTCCTCCCAGGCCGGGCTGCTGGCCGAGATCGCCCGGCTCGGCACCAACCTGCTGACCGTCCAGAACGGGCAGACCCTCGGCGGCGGCACCGCCGAGCTGCCCAAGGCCGCCCCGGCCATGATCGGGCGGCTGCCAGGGGTCAGCACCGTGCAGGACACGGGCGCGGTCGGCAGCGCCAGTGTCTACCGCTCCCCGCTCATCCCGTCGGTCGAGACCAACGCGCTGAGCGTGAGCGCGGCCAGCCTGGGCCTGCTGCACACGGTGGGCACGTCGGTCGCCCGCGGCACCTGGCTGAACGCCGCCACGGCCCGCGAGCCGGTCGCGGTGCTGGGCTCCGCGGCCGCCCAGCGGCTGGGCATCGACCGGCTCTGGCCCGGCGAGCGGATCTGGGCCGGCGGCCAGTGGTTCTACGTGGCCGGGATCCTGCGCTCGGCCACCCTGGCCCCGGAGATCGACTCCTCGGTCCTGATCGGCTTCCCGGCCGCCGAGCGCTACCTGCACTACGACGGGCACCCCTCCAGCATCTACGTGCGCGCGCAGACCAGCCGGGTGACGCGGGTGGACGGCCTGCTGGCGGCGCAGGCCAATCCGGGGAATCCGGGCCAGGTGGACGTGAGCCAGCCCTCGGCCGTGCTCACCGCCCAGGTCGCCGTCAAGGGCGCGTTCAGCACCCTGTTCCTGGGCCTCGGCGCGGTGGCGCTGCTGGTCGGCGCGGTCGGGGTGGCCAACATCATGGTCATCTCGGTCCTGGAGCGCCGCAGCGAGATCGGCCTGCGCCGGGCCCTGGGCGCGACCCGCGGCCACATCCGGGTTCAGTTCCTGTCCGAGGCCGTCCTGCTGTCCCTGGCCGGGGGCGCGGCCGGAGTCGCCGCCGGCGCCCTGGCCACCGCCAGCTACGCCCACGCCAAGGGCTGGATGGTGGTCATCCCGGCCGAGGCCTGGGCGGGCGGCCTGGGGGCGGCAGTCCTCATCGGCGCGCTGGCCGGGCTGTGGCCCGCCCTGCGCGCCGCCCGCATGTCACCCACCCAGGCCCTGTGGACGGTTTAACAGGCGTGAACCAAGGGCGGAATGAAGACGCTGATCATGCACTACGCGGGAGGCAAGCTCTAACAGCTGGCGGGCGCGAAGTGCCCGGTCAGCAGGCGGTCGAACTCCCTGGCCGGCAGGGGGTGCGAGAAGAAGTAGCCCTGGGCGATCTGGCAGCCGAGCGTCTGCAGCCCGGTCACCTGCTCCAGGGTCTCCACCCCCTCGGCCACGGCCGATATGCCGATGGCGTTGGCGATGTCGATGACGGCGCGGACGATGGCCAGGTCGACGCGGCTGTTGGCCACGCCCCGGATGAAGGCCCGGTCGACCTTCACCTCGTGGACCGGGAACTGCTTGAGATAGGCCAGTGAGGAATGGCCGGTGCCGAAGTCGTCGATGGCCAGGCGCACGCCCAGCCCGTTGAGCTTCCGCATGATGTCGCGGGCACCGGCCAGGTCGTCCATGACCATGGACTCGGTGATCTCGAACATCAGTGACGCGGGGAGCAGGCCGCTCGCGTCCAGCGCGGCGGCCACCTGCGTCAGCAGGCCGCTCTCCTGGAACTGGCGGGGCGAGAGGTTGACGCTGACCGGCAGTTCCACGCCCAGCCGGTCCCTGATCGAGCGCACCTGGCGGCAGGCCTGCTCCAGCACGAAGCGCCCGATGGGCAGGATCAGCCCGGTCTCCTCGGCCAGCGGGATGAAGCCCATCGGGCCGATCAGGCCGTTGGTCGGGTGCCGCCAGCGCACCAGCGCCTCCGCGCCCACGATGTGCTTGCCGTCCAGGGAGTAGAACGGCTGGTAGTGCACCTCCAGCTCGCCCCGGTCCAGGCCCTTGCGCAGGTCGGCCTCGATCTCCAGCCGCTCGGCCGACCGGGTCCCCATCGAGGACTGGTCGAACACCCGGTAGACCCCCCCGCCCTTGACCTTGGCCTCGTACATGGCCACGTCGGCATCGCGCAGCACGTCGTCGGTGCTCTTGCCGGGCTCGGTCATGGCGATGCCGACCGACACGGTGGCCACCATCTCGTAGCCGCCCGACAGCTCAAGCGGCCGTTCCACCGCGGCGCAGATGCGCCGCGCCGCGTTGACCGCCTCGTACTGCCCGGCCACGTCCTCCAGCAGCACCACGAACTCGTCGCCGCCGAACCGCGCGATCAGGTCGTGGGCCCGCACCACGCTCCGCATCCGGTCGGCGATCGCGACCAGGAACTCGTCCCCGGTCACGTGGCCCAGGCTGTCGTTGATGCTCTTGAACCGGTCCACGTCGACGAAGATCAGCGCGTGGGTCTGGAGCTCGACGGCCGACCGGCGCAGGGCGTGGTCAAGCGCCTCGACCAGCAGCCGGCGATTGGCCAGGCCGGTGAGGTCGTCGTAGCAGGCGTGATGGTGCAGCTCGTCCTCGAACGCCTTGCGCTCGGTGATGTCGCGGAAGGCGATGACGGCGCCCGACGGCCGGCCCTCGCTCATGACCGCCGATGCGGTGTAGGCCACCGGGATGGCCACGCCGTTACCGCGGCGGAAGCGCGCGTCGTCCTCGCGGATGATCTGGCCGGTGCGCATGGCCTGGCGGGCCGGGCCGAGCAGGAAGTCGGGCGCCGCCAGGGCGGCAGGCGCCGGGGCCTGATCAGCGGTGATGGGCAGCTGCGGCAGGCCGATCAGGTCGGCCGCGGCCGGGTTGACGAAGCTGAGGCTGCCGTCGGCGTCGACGGCGCAGACGCCCTCGCCGATGCTGAGCGTGATCTTGGACAGCCGCTCGCGCTCGATGCGGACCTGCTGGTACAGCTCGGCGTTGGTCAGGGCCCCGTGGCCCACCGCGGCCAGGGCCCGCAGCAGCCCCCGGTCGGCGTCGTCAAAGGGCTCATCGCGGCGCCGGCCGGCCGCCGTCAGCCACTGCTGCTGGCCGTCGATGGTCATGGCCACGGCCAGCTCGCAGGGGTCGGGGGCGGACTGGCGCAGCGTGGCCTGCGGGCTGCGCAGCAGCCGCCGGACCGACTCCAGGATGGTGTGCAGCACCGGCTGCCGGTGCAGCTGCCGGTTGGCCTCCAGCGTGACCTGGTACAGCCCCTCCATCCGGGCCCGGTCGTACAGGGCCGCGTACCTGGCCCCGATCAGCCAGCGGCCCAGGATCAGGCCGGGGGCGGCCAGCGCGATGGCCCATGCGTGGCCGTGGATGGTCAGGGCCAGCACCAGGCCGGCCAGCGCGGCCGCGCCCGCCAGGGTGAACTGGATCCGCAGGTCGCTGGCGAACTCCTCCCAGGTCATGCCCATCGAGGCCAGCAGGCCGGCCACCAGCGAGGTGTTGACCGTCTCGAACACGGCCACGCCGAGGACGACGGCGGCGGCCTGGGCCAGGCTGACCGAGCCGGACGGTACGGCCAGCGCGCGGCTGGCGGCCAGCCCCAGCCCGGCCGCGACCAGGACCTGGCCGCTGTTGAAGGCCGACTTGACCAGCGGCCGGCCGCGGATGGCCTGGGCCATGCTGGTGGCCACCGCCATGGTGCTCAGCACCAGCACCGGCGGCACCAGCACGGCGAGGATGACAAAGAAGCACTCGTCCACGTGGGCGGCCTCCGACTCGCCGCCCCGGTACACGATCAGCGGCCACATCCAGCTACCGAGCTGCAGGATGCCGATGGCCGCGGCCGCGGCCCACTGGCTGGCGGTGACGGGCGCCTGCGACGGCTCGCACAGGCCAGCCAGCAGCAGCGTGGCGACGCCTCCGGCGATGGAGGCGGCCACGATCGCCTTGGCGGCGCGGGGCAGCATCATGACCTGGCTAGGCGGCGAGCGCCGCTAGTTCCACTCCGACGCGTTCCAGGCGCCGTCGTTCCAGGCGGCTCCGTTCCACGCGGACCCGTCCCAGGCCGACCCGTCCCAGGCCGACCCATCCCACGCGGCGCCGTTCCAGGTGGCGCCGTTCCAGCCGCCGTTGTTCCAGGCCCGGCTGGTCCAGTCCCAGGCGTTCCAGGCCGAGCCGTTCCAGGACGAGCCGGGCCACGGCGGGCCGGGGGTGCCCCTGGGCCAGGAGACACCCGACCACAGGTTCGGGTTCCAGGTGTCGACCGGGCTGCCGCCGGGGGACAGCCTCACCGTCATCCCGGGCAGCGCCGGGAGCAGGCCGAACGTGGACTGGGCCAGGTTCATCGGCCCGGCGTTGGCGGCGGCGTAGGCGTTCAGGGCCCCGTGGCCGTCGACGAAGGGATTGCCGACCGGGCCCTGGCTGGTCGTGCCCAGCAGCCGGGCCTTGAGCTGGTCCGGGGTGAGGCCGGGGCTGGCCGCCAGGATCAGCGCCGCGGCGCCGCTGGTGATGGCGGCGCTGAACGAGGTGCCGGAGCCGACGAAGTTGCCCGAGCCGATGCGGGCCGACGGGTACTGGTCGTAGATCGTGGAGCCGGGCGCGGCCAGGCTGACCACCGAGCGGCCCGAGGTGACCAGGTCGGGCTTGGCCCAGCCGTCGACCAGGGTGGGCCCCGCGCTGCTGAAGTTGGTCATCTCATCGTCGCCGGCCACCGGCTGAGCCAGGTCGTCAAGCGCGCCGACCGTGATGGCCAGCGGGTCGTCACCCGGAGACAGGATGGTGCCGTTGGCGGGCCCGGCGTTGCCGGCCGAGGTCACGACGGCGATGCCCGAGTTCCAGGCCGCCTCGACCGCCAGGTCCAACGGGTTGATGGTGGTGGACTCGAACGGCTGGAAGCCCAGGGACATGTTGAGGACCCGGATGTTGTCGGCCACCCGGTTGTCGACCGCCCACTGCAGGCCGAGGATCAGCCGGACCAGGTCGGTGGTGCCGTTCGCGCCCGCCACCTTGATCGACACCAGGTTGGCGCCCGGCGCCTCGCCCTCGTACTGGCCGCCGGATGAGGCCCCGTCGCCGGCGATCAGCCCGGCCACGAAGGTGCCGTGGCCGTAGTCGTCCTGGAAGGGCTGGTTCTCGCCGGTCAGGTCGACCCCGTCGATCAGCCGCCCGCCGAAGTCGGGGAGGTTGTCGATGCCGGTGTCGATCACGGCCACGGTGACGCCCTGACCGGTGTCGCCGTCCGCGAACAGCTGGCTGGCCCCGGTCTGCTGGAGGAACTCATCGGACGGCGTGTGCGGGCCGGTCGACTCGGCGGCGGCCTGGGTCGACTGGACGGTGACCGAGACATCCGGGGTGACGGTGATGCCCGGCAGCGCGGCCAGCGCGGGCTCGAGCGCGGCGGGGATCGTGGCCTCCACCCCGTCGATGATGCGGAACTTGTTCAGCACGCTGCCCAGCACGTCCAGCACCGCGGTGACCGGGCTCAGCAGCCCGTCCGAGGTGACGACGACGGTCTCGGTGGCACCGGACGAGGCCGAGGCGGCCGGGGCGCCGACCACGGTAGAGGCGGCTAATGCGGCGGTGACCAGGCCGGCCGCGGCGGCCAGCCGATTTCGGGAAGTCCGGTTTCGTCCAACCCGCCTGCGCTCGGCCGGTCGCGCTCCGTAAGCCCCCCGCGCCACGGCTGACCCAGTTCGGCTCATTCGCCACCCCTCCCCTGGGCGCCCGCGGGTGCCCCCCAAATTCGGCACCACCATACGCTGCAGTTTGCAGCCTGAAACATGAATTTCGCCAAGATCTCATGACCTCTGCGGAATAAAATTCATTATCGGGATGATGTTGCCCAAAATGCCGCCCGCTGCCGCCGGGGAATTGATGGTCGCGGCTTACGCGGGAGTCGGGCCTGATGGCCCGGCCGGACCGGCGACTCCCAGGCCAGCGGGCGGGACCGGACCCGGATTGACCCGCGGTCGAATTGCATCGCTAATGCTTTCAATAGCCCGGCTCACGCCCGGGCCGAGCACGGCCAGCCCGCCGATGGGCACGTCGACCCAGGCGAGGGAGACCGCGTGCGCATTCATGAGAAAAAGCACTGTTTGCACTAGAAAGACGCCGAGCACGGTCCCGAGTACGCCCGCCCGCCGGCCGAATATGCTGACGCCGCCGATCAGCACCGCGGCGAACGCCATGATCGTCAGGTCGATCCC
>Ga0102924_1005957_pt1 | contig 11570 bp, 10 predicted proteins | sample PaiPotPPM11metaG_FD_80116 | JGI IMG/M metagenome (GOLD analysis project Ga0102924, IMG submission 80116) | Iron sulfur acid spring bacterial and archeal communities from Banff, Canada, to study Microbial Dark Matter (Phase II) - Paint Pots PPM... ...
GCCAGCCGTCCGCGAGCACGGCCCGCCGTCGCCGGAAGATCCGCGCGTCACCCTCACGCAAGATGGCGAGCGCCTCGGCGGACAGCTGGTAGCCCGCCGATCCCTCCTGCCGCCGTGCTTCCAGGATGCCCCGCCGCTTCAGCCGGGAGATGGCCGAACGTACCGCGGGCTCGTCCACCCCCAGGTCGGCGAGCAGCCGGATGAGCGCCGCGACCGACAGCCAGCCGCCGCCAGACCGGGCGTAGAGCCCGTAGACGGTCACGATCAGGTGCCGCAGCCGCGCCGACCGGGCGGTCGCGTCCCCGCCCGGTTCGTTCGTTTCGGCTACGACCGTCACCGGCTCACGATACCAACTGCGCCGACGGCCGCCGCGGCCTACAGTCGGCTCATGACCGATAAGGGCACCGGGCTGCCGGACTACGCCGACCTGCCAGCCGCCGCGCACGGCGGGCGATCCGCCTGGGGCCTGTTCGGCGCCGACGACAACCTGGGCCTGGTCAACCTGATGACCGCGGACCGGATCGCGGCCGCCGCCCGGCTGGTCCGGCGAGGGCAGGTGTTCTGCCTGGACATGCCGCTCGGCAGCGTCTCCCCGGCGCTGGCCACGTTCCGCGGGGCGCCCCGGCACCACGTGCTGCACACGCCCGGGACGGCCGGCTTCGACGACGTCTACGACAACTTCTACCCGCAGGCCTCCAGCCAGTGGGATTCCCTGGCCCACTACGGCTACCTGCCGGACCAGCTGTACAACGGCGCCACCGAGGCGCAGGTGCTCGCCGGCACCCGGAATACCATCGACCACTGGGCCCGGCACGGGCTGGCCGGCCGCGCGGTCCTGCTGGACGTCGAGCGGGCCATCCGCGCCGCAGGCCGGCCCTACGATCCCGGCGGCCCCGTCGCCATAAACGTCGAGGACCTGGAACTGGCTCGCCGCCAGGCCGGGGTGGAATTCGCGCCGGGCGACGTCATCTTGCTGCACACCGGCTTCGCCGCCTGGTACGTCCGCCAGCCCGACCAGGTCAAGCGCCGGCTGCACGGCAACGTCATCGCGCCCGGCGTGGCCCACACCGAGGCGGTCTGCGAGTACCTGTGGAACAGCCACGCGGCGGCGATCGCCGCCGATAACTTCGCGGTCGAGGTCTTCCCGGCCGACTACGATCCGGCCGCGCATCCGTTCGGCTTCCTGCACCACGTGCTCATCGGCCTGTTCGGCATGGCCCTGGGCGAGCTGTGGTGGCTGGCCGACCTGGCCGCCGACTGCACCGCCGACGGCGTCCACGAGATGTTCCTGGTCAGCGCGCCGCTGAACGCCCCCGGCGGGATCGGCTCACCCGCCAACGCGGTCGCGATCAAATAACCAGAGCCGCCGTAACGATAACGGGACGTTCGGCCCGTACCGTGGCGTTCGGAACATCCCGAAGGCCTGGCAGCGCCCTGGAGCCCGCGCACGTCACGGTGTGGACCGGCGAGCTAAGACCCGGGCGTAGTCGGTGATGTCCTGCTCGAATTCGGCCACCACCTGCGGGGTGAGGGTGCGCCGGGTCTGGCCGATGGCGTGCAGGATGTCGCCCGTGCTCGCCTCCTCCGAGCCGTGCTCGAACATGACGCGCTCGAACACCAGCTGCGCGGTCCGGCGCGCGGCGAATTCGATGTCGGCCGGGGTGAACAGCCGCGACTCTTCCACGATCGCGGTCATCTCCAGCTCGCCGTGCGGGATGGCGGCCAGGTAGCGGTCCCAGATCGCCTCCCGGGCGGCTCGGTCCGGCGTGCCGATCGGGATCACGTAGTCGAACCGGCCGTGCCGCAGGAACGCGGTGTCCAGCGCGCGTACCGAGTTGGTGGCGCAGATCAGCAGCCGCTCCTCCTGCTCCCGGAACGGCGGGATCAGCTTGAGCATCTCGTTGGTCACTCCCTGCGCGGCCGAGACCGTGCGCGGCTGGCGCGACCCGGCGATCTCCTCCACCTCGTCGATGAACAGCACCACCTTGTCCAGCTCGGCGACCAGGGCGAACGCCTCCCGCAGGGCGGCGGCCAGGCCGGCCGGTGACTCGCCCGCCAGCCGTGAGGGGAACAGCTCGACGAACGGCCAGCCAAGCCGCGACGCAGCGCCCTTGGCGAAGGTGGTCTTGCCCGTGCCGGGCGGGCCGAACAGCACGATCGCCCGCGGCGGCACCAGCCCGAGCCGCTCGGCCAGTTGGGGCTGGGCCAGCGGCAGGATGACCCGCCGCTCGATCAGCTCCTTCTCCCGGACCATACCGCCCAGCTGATCCCAGGCGTCGGTCCGCACCATGCGGCCGCCGAGCTGGCCGAGGATCCCGGCGCTAGCCGGGCCGACCGGCTCGACCCGCTCGTACAGGACCATGCCGCGGCGCGCCCGGTACCCGGAGTGCTCCAGCGCCAGCGGGCCGATCTCGCTGTCCCCGTCCAGCAGGCACTGAATCCGGTGCACGCCGGCCGACACCAGCCGCCGCTCCAGCTCGCCGAGCATGGCGCTGCCGATCCCGCGGTGCCGCCAGGCCGCGGCCAGGCTGATCCGCATCACCCAGGCATGGTCGCCGCTCACGATCGCGACCGCCGTCCCGGCCAGCTCCTCGCCGACCACGGCCACCACCGCCGGCTGGTGCGAGCGGACCGCCGCGATCAGGTCCGAGAGCCCGAAGCCGGGCGCCTCACTGCTGGCCTCCGGGTTGTCCCACAGCCGGACGGCCGCGTCGAGGTCGTCGGCGTGGAAGTCACGCACCCGCCACATCGTCATGCGTCAGTGTCTCACCCGGCCAGCCAGCGGGCGCGGGTCAGCTCTCCGGTACTGCCCGTACCGCGGCGCGGATGGCGTCCTCCAGCCCCTCCAGCGGGAGCTTGCCGTCGATCCGCTCGCCGTCCACGTAGAACTTCGGGGTCGCGTTCACGCGGTCGCGGATCCCCTGCTGCACGTCGCGCTCGATCTTCGCGGCGTACGCCTGGCCGGTGACCTCGTCGCGGAACCGGCCGACGTCCAGGCTCAGGTCTGCGGCGCAGTCCAGTAGCGCGTCCAGGTCGAGGCGGGAGGAGGGCTGCAGCAGCCGCTCGTACATCGCCCAGAACTTCCCTTGCGCTCCGGCCGCCTCGGCCGCCTCGGCGGCCTGCTCCGCGTGCGGATGCAGCTGGACGATGGGGAAGTTCCGGAACACGAACCGGACCGTGTCCGGATACCGGGCCAGCATCTCGCGCACATCCCGGGCCGCGCCCCGGCAGTACGGGCACTCGTAGTCGCCGTACTCCAGGACCGTCACCGGCGCGTCGGCCCGGCCGAGCACATGGTCATCGGCCGTCACTTCAGTTACCGCGAACTCCTCCACCAGAGCATGGTACGGGACGACGGGTCAGTCCTTGACCTCCCGCAGGCGGCCGGTTTCCACCTCGTAGACGAAGCCCCGCACCGAGTCCTTGTTCGGGATGTAGGGACTGGCCTTGATCCGGGCGATGGACTGGCGGACATCGGCGTCCAGATCGGGGAACGCCTCCAGGGCGAACGGCGGCCGCAAGCCGGTGTCGGCTTCGATCTGCGCCTTCACGTCGTCGTCGTGGAACGTGAGCATGCCGCAGTCGGTGTGGTGGATGAGGATGATCTCGTTCGTGCCGAGCAGCCGCTGGGAGATGGTGATGGACCGGATCACGTCGTCGGTCACCACCCCGCCCGCGTTGCGCACCACGTGCGCGTCGCCCTCGGACAGGCCGAGCACGCCGTAGGGGTTGAGCCGGGCGTCCATGCACGCCACGACCAGCGTGTGCGAGGCCGGCGGCAACGGCAGGTCCCCCTTATCGAAGCTCGCGGCGTAGCGCTCGGCATTAGCCACGAAGGTGTCGGTGCTGCTCACGGTTCCTCCCGGGAGAACGGATCTTGGCCTCGCTGGAACGTATCCACTCAAACCCTAGCTTAATCTCGAGCTATCAGACCAGAATTGTCAGCTACCCTCGAGGCGAATGAACCCCGGGGTTCACCTCGCTCTATCAGCGTGAACCCCGGGGTTCATTCGGTTGAAGCGCCCGCGACCGCCAAAGCGACCCGAGACAAGGGCCTCAGCTCGAGCTGAGCCGGTCGATGAGGTCCTGGTGCAGCTCCCACAGCCGCTCGGGCAGGTGCTCGCCGAACATCCGGAAGAACTCGGGCATCCGGTCCGCTTCCACCTTCCAGTCCTTGGCGTCCACCGTGAGCAGCAGGTCCAGGTCGGCCTGGCTGAGCCGCAGGCCGTCCAGGTCCAGCGCGCCGGGTGCCGGGAGGTTCCCGACCGGCGTCTCCACCGCTGCCGCGTCGCCGGACAGCCGCTCGACGATCCACTTCAGCACCCGGCTGTTCTCGCCGAAGCCGGGCCACACGTACCGTCCGGAGGTGTCCTTGCGGAACCAGTTGACGTAGAACAGCCGCGGCAGCTTGGCCGGGTCCGGCGCGGCCGCCCCAATGGAAAGCCAGTGACCGAAGTAGTCGCCCATGTTGTAACCGCAGAACGGCAGCATCGCGAACGCGTCCCGGCGCAGCACGCCCACCGACCCCTCGGCCGCGGCGGTCTTCTCCGAAGCCACGTTCGCCCCGAGGAACACCCCGTGATCCCAGCCGAAGGACTCGATCACCAGCGGGACCGTCGAAGCCCGCCGCCCGCCGAACAAGATGGCCGAGATCGGCACGCCGGCCGGGTCGTCCCATTCCGGCGCGATGATCGGGCACTGCTCAGCCGGGGTGGTGAACCGGGAATTGGGGTGCGCAGCCGGCTCGGGCGAGTCCGGGGTCCAGTCCTGGCCCTTCCAGTCGGTCAGGTGCGCGGGCGGCTCGTCGGTCAGGCCCTCCCACCACACGTCGCCGTCGTCGGTCAGCGCCACATTGGTAAAGATCGAATTTCCCCACATAGCCGCGACCGCGTTGGCGTTGGTCTTCATGCCCGTACCCGGCGCGACGCCGAAGAAGCCGGCCTCCGGGTTGATCGCGTACAGCCGCCCGTCCGGCCCGAACCGCATCCACGCGATGTCGTCCCCGATGGTCTCGGCCTTCCAGCCGGCGATGGTGGGCTGCAGCATGGCCAGGTTGGTCTTGCCGCACGCCGACGGGAACGCGGCCGCCACATAGCGCGGCGAGCCGGACGGGGGAGTGAGCTTGAGGATGAGCATGTGCTCGGCCAGCCAGCCCTCGTCCCGCGCCATCACCGAGGCGATCCGCAGCGCGTAGCACTTCTTGCCCAGCAGCGCGTTCCCGCCGTAGCCGGAGCCGTAGGACCAGATCTCCCTGGTCTCGGGGAAGTGCGAGATGTACTTGAGCGAGTTGCAGGGCCACGGCACGTCCTGCTGACCCGGCGACAGCGGCGCCCCGACCGAGTGGACGGCGCGGACCCATGACCCGCTTTCCTCGATCGCCCGCAGCGCGGGCGTCCCCATCCGGGTCATGATCCGCATCGACACCGCCACGTACGGCGAGTCGCTGATCTCGACGCCGAGCTCGGAGATGCCGCTGCCGAGCGGCCCCATGCAGAACGGGATCACGTACATGGTCCGGCCGCGCATGCACCCGTCGAAGATCTCCGCGAACGTCTCGCGCATCTCGGCCGGCGCGATCCAGTTGTTGGTCGGTCCCGCGTCCTGTTCCCGCTCGGCGCAGATGAACGTCCGGTCCTCGACCCGGGCCACGTCCTCGGGGTCCGATACGCACCAGAAACTATTCGGGCGCAGCTCCGGGTTGAGCCTGGTGAATGTCCCGTTGTCCACCAGCAGGGCGGTCAGCCGGTCCCATTCCTCCGGCGAGCCGTCGCACCAGACCACGGCGTCTGGCTTGGTCAGCTCCGCGATCTGGCGGACCCACGCGGCGAGCTCAGGGAGGCTCGTTTTCTCTTGATTATCGGGGAAATCTGCGCTGAACATCGTTGTCTCTCCTGCGTCGGTCCCGGCATCTGGGCTATCTGCGTCATCATCTGCGTCACCAAAGTGGCTCATGGGGCGGCTAAGCCGCCGAGGCGGTGCGGGGGGCCGTGATGGCCCAGTGGATCGCGTGCACCACGACCTGCCCGGCCGGGCGGACCAGGACGGTCTCGGTCACCGGCAGTCTGGGCAGGTTGAGCGGCCGCCTGGCCCATCCGGGCAGGAGCGAGACCGCGGCCGCGGCCAGCACTCCGTACGGGGCCCGGGCCAGCACCGGCAGCGGCGGGCGCAGCAGCAGGAACCGGGCCGCCTCGCGGGCCTCGGCCGTCGCGGCCAGTTCAGGGCGGTAGGCCCGGATCCGGTCGGCGAGCTCAGCCTCGGTGCGCGGCGGGTCGGGAACGCCGAGCTCGGCGCCGATGCGAGCCATGTCGGCCACGTACCCGTCACGGCCGGCCTTATCCAGGGGCCGGGTGCCGAAGCGCGCGTGGGCCCGCAGGAAGCTGTCCGCTTCGGCGATGTGAACCCAGGTCAGCAGGTGCGGGTCGGACGCCGCGTACGGGCGCCCGTCCGGAGCGGTCCCGGTGACCCGCTGGTGGATGGCCCGGACCCGCGCGATCGCCTGCTGCGCCTCCGCGCTCCGGCCGAACGTGGTCACCCCCACGAAGTGGCTGGTGCGTTGCAGCCGGCCCCACGGGTCACCGCGGTAATCGGAGTGCTCGGCCACGGCGGCCATGGCCAGCGGGTGCAGTGACTGCAGGAGCAGGGCCCGGATCGCGCCGATGAACATCGCCGAATCGCTGTGCACCACGCGGATCGGGCGGTCCTCGGCGAACCAGCGCTCGCCCGGCTGGGCGGGCGGGCGCGGGCGCGACGTCGTCTGCGGGCCCGCGACCCGCTCGACGATCGCCGCGCCGATCCGGCCGCGAACCCGGCCGGCCGCGCCTAGGGCTCTCATCTACCTATTATTGCCCCGCGGACGGCCTAGACAATTTCTCCCGAACGGACCTGGGTGCGTGACCTCGGACACGTTCCTCGCTCGCCCCCCCTCGCGCCACGAGCGCGTCCCGGAGGCGTGCCAGCAGCCGGGCGATGTCCGCGGGAAGGTCGCTGGGGTCCACGGCAGCAGCCTAAATTGCCGTGGCTTCGCGGGCCTGAGTCCCGCTATCGTCGGCCTGGGGTCAGCCGATCGGTGGATGGGTTTCAGCCGTCTGGACCATGATGCGGTTCAGCCAGGAAACTGGCTGGCCGGTCGATGCGCGCCAGGCGCTGCATTGCGACGCTGGTACTTAGCAGCTTCAGAAGTTCAGGGGATACGAGGGGAAACATGGAACCCACATCTGCGGCGTTGACCGAGGAGACGCAGGCCGTTCCGGCTGCGCACTCGGTTGCCCTTACCAAGACGTACGGGGTCGGCCAGGCGGAGGTACACGCCCTGGCCGGCATCACAGTGACCTTCGACCGTGGCCGGTTCACGGCCGTCATGGGCCCGTCGGGGTCGGGCAAGTCGACGCTGATGCACTGCATGGCGGGGCTGGACCGGCCGACGTCCGGGCAGACGTTCGTGGGCGGGCATGACATCGGGACCCTGGACGACGCCGGGCTGACCCGGCTGCGCCGGGACCGGATCGGCTTCGTGTTCCAGTCCTTCAACCTGGTCCCCACGCTCACCGCGGCGGAGAACATCGCTTTGCCCGCGGCCCTGGCGGGCCGCAAGGTCGACCCGGAATGGCTCGGTTACCTGGTCAAGGAGCTGGGCATCGGCGACCGGCTGACCCACCGTCCCAACGAGATGTCCGGCGGCCAGCAGCAGCGCGTGGCGTGCGCCCGGGCGCTGATCAACAAGCCGGACCTCATCTTCGCCGACGAGCCCACCGGCAACCTGGACTCGAACGCCTCCGCGGACCTGCTCGCGTTCCTGCGGTGCTCGGTGACCGAGCTCGGCCAGTCGATCGTCATGGTGACCCACGACCCGCGCGGGGCCGCGTACGCGGACCGGGTCGTCTTCCTGGCCGACGGCCAGGTGGTAGGCGAACTCCACCAGCCCACCGCCGACTCCATCCTGGAGCGGATCCGGACGCTGGGGGCCTGACATGTGGAAAGTCACGATCAAGGGCCTGCTGGCCCATAAGCTCCGGCTAGGACTGACCGCGCTGGCCATCGTGCTCGGCGTCACGTTCATCTCCGGCACGTTCGTCCTGACCGACACCCTGCACAACACCTTCACCACGTTGTTCAGCAACATCTACTCCAAGATTGACTTCCAGGTCCGCGGGGTCGCCCAGCTCGGCAACGGCGGCAACGCGGTCCGCAACGAGCTGCCCGAATCGCTGCTGGCCACGGTCCGCGGCGTGCCCGGAGTGGCCGCCGCCGACGGCCAGGTCACCGGCTACGCCCAGTTCATCGGCCACAACGGCAAGGCCATCCAGACCGGCGGCGCGCCCACCCTGGCCGTGAGCTTCAACTCCAATCCGCAGCTCTCCAGCCTGCACCTGATCGCGGGCGGTCCGCCGACCACCTCTCAAGACGTGGTGATGGACGCCGGTACCGCGCAGAAGTACGACTTCTCCGTCGGGCAGCAGGTCCGCGTCCTGACCACCGGGCCGACCCAGACGTTCACCATCACCGGCATCGCCGAGTTCGGGACGGCTAACAACCTGGCCGGGGCGACCCTGGCCGCGTTCACGCTGCCGACCGTTCAGGCCATCGCCCAGGAGACCGGCAAGCTCGACGACATCAACGTGGTGACCGCTCCCGGCGCCAGCAAGCCCGCGGTCCAGCAGGCCGTCGCCAAGATCCTCCCTCCGGGCGTCCAGGTCGTCACCGGGCAGACCGTGGTGAACGAGAGCACGAACTCGGTCGACCAGGCGCTGGGCTTCTTCAACACGGCGCTGCTGGTCTTCGCGTTCATCTCCTTGTTCGTGGGCGGGTTCACCATCTTCAATACGTTCTCGATCATCGTCGGGCAGCGGACCCGGGAGCTGGCCCTGCTGCGCATCGTCGGGGCGAACCGCCGCCAGGTGTTCCGTTCCGTGCTCGGTGAAGCCGCCATTACCGGACTCGTGTCCTCGGTAATCGGCCTGGGCCTCGGCGTGCTGGCCGCGCTGGGCCTGGAGGCCCTGCTGCGCGGGTTCGGGATCACGCTGCCACCCGGATCGCTGGTCTTCGAGCCGCGCACCGCGATCGTCGGGCTGCTGGTCGGCGTCGGCGTGACGGTCGTGGCCGCGCTCGGCCCGGCGCGCGGTGCCGTGCGCATCCCGCCGGTGGCCGCGCTGGATGATCGCCGGTCCGGCCCCGCCGCCTCGCTGCGGCGCCGGTTCATCGCCGGCACGGCCCTGGCCCTGGTCGGCGTGATCTTGCTGGCCATCGGACTGGCCAAGCCAGCCATCGCGCTCGTCGGCGTGGGCGCGGTCGCCATCTTCCTCGGCGCCGCGACCCTGGCCCCGGCTATCGCCCGCCCGCTGTCCAGCGTGATCGGGCGGCCGCTGGCCCGGCTGCTCGGGGAACCGGGCAAGCTCGGGCGGGAGAACTCCATGCGCAGTCCCCGGCGGACCGCGCAGACCGCCGCCGCGCTCATGGTCGGCCTGGCCCTGGTCGCGGCGATGTCGGTGTTCGGCGCCTCGGTGTCCCGGTCGGCCACCAGTAGCGCGGACCAGGCCATCAACGCAGACCTGATCGTGACTCCCACGGGGTCCGGCCAGCTCAGTAACTCGGCGACGTCGCTCGCCTCGGGGGTGCCGGGTGTCACCGCGACCAACACCATCTACGGCGGGCAGTTCGAGTTCCAGAACACGCTGTCCAGCCTGGCCGCGGTGTCCACGAACAACCTGGCCAGCACGGTGAACCTGCGCATGACTTCGGGCACCTCAGCCGCTCTGGCCCAGGGCGAGCTGCTCATCGACTCCAACACGGCGCAGAACAAGCACCTGGCGGTCGGCGACACCGTGCTGGCCAGGTTCGCCCTGACCGGGCCGGCCACGCTCCGCATCGGCGGGATCTACCAGGCCAACGCCCTGATCGGCAGCTACGTGGTCAGCTCGGTGTTCTTCCTGTCCCACTACCCGGCCCGGCCGCCGGGCGCCCTGCTGCTGCGCACCAACGGCAGTACCACGGTAGACAACGCCGTCACCCACGCCCTGGCCTCGTTCCCGAACATCCAGGTCCAGACCCGGGCCCAGTACGAGCAGGCCCAGGTGTCGGCCATCAACCAGGTGCTCGGCCTGGTCTACGCGCTGCTCGCCCTGGCCGTGCTCATCGCGCTCATCGGGATCGTGAACACCCTCATGCTCTCGGTGTTCGAGCGCACCCGTGAGATCGGCCTGCTCCGCGCGGTCGGCATGCGGCGGCGCCAGGTCCGGACCATGATCCGCTCCGAATCGGTGATCCTGGCCATCTTCGGCGCCATCATCGGGATCGTCATCGGCACCGGCATGGGCATTGCGCTGGTCTCGTCGCTGAAGAACCAGGGCATCACCGACACCGTGGTGCCCTGGTCCAGCCTGGTGATCTTCCTGATCCTGGCCGCCCTGCTGGGACTGGTCGCCGCGAGCTGGCCGGCCCGCCGGGCGGCCAAGCTGGACGTGCTGGCCGCCATCGCCGCCCAGTAGGTCTGCTGGCAGCGAAATCTCAGCGTACGGGCGGGATCCCGCCCGTACGCTGAGATATGGCCGAGAGCGCGAAGGTCTATCCGCTGCGACGAGACGCCTCGCCCCCGCAAGCGCGTCCAGAGCCCCCGCCTCAAGAACCACTGTGGCGGGAGGTGCTCGGTCAGCGTCTGCGTACGCTGCGCCTGGATCAGCAGGAAACCCTGGCCGAGACCGCGGGCCGGGCCGGGATCTCCCCCCAGTACCTGTCGGAGATCGAGCGTGGCCGCAAGGAGCCGTCGAGCGAGATGATCGCGGCCCTGGCGGGCGCGCTGGGGACCACCCTCATCGGGCTGACCGAGCAGGTGACCGACGACCTGCGCCACGAGCAGGCGGCCTGGACGTCGCGTGCGTCCGGCCCGGTCATGCTGTCGCTCGCGGCCTGACCAGCTGCCCCTCGGCGTCCGCCGACCGCTGGCCAAGAACCTGATCGACGAGCCCGTAAGCCAGCGCGGCCTGGGCGTTGAACACCCGGTCCCGGTCGGTATCCGCGCGTAGCGTGGGCACGGACTGGCCGGTGTGCGCGGACAGGATCGCCTCGATGTCGGCCCGCATCCGCACCAGCTCGTCGGCCTGCAGGATCAGGTCCGGGATCGGTCCCTGGCCGCGCGCGGCCGGCTGGTGCAGCACCACCCTGGCGTGCGGCAGCAGCGCCCGCCGTCCCGCCGTGCCGGCCGCTAGCAGCACCGCGCCCACGCCGATGGCCTGGCCCACGCAGGTCGTGGCCACCGGCGCCTGGATGTACTGCATGGTGTCGTACACCGCTAGCATGGACGGCAGGTCCCCGCCCTCGCAGTTGACGTACAGGTTGATCTCCAGGTCCTGGCTTTCCGCCTCCAGGTGCAGCAGCTGGGCGATGAGCGTGTTGGCCACGCCGGGATCGATCCCGGTGCCGAGGTACACGATCCGCTCGGTGAGCAGATGCGAGTACACGTCCATGATCCGCTCGCCCCGCGGATGCTGGGCGATGACGTTGGGAATCGTGTAGCTGCTCATGCCTTGCTCATTTCCGGGCTCTGCAGCCCGATCCGGTGCCGGCGGGTCGGCATGACC
>Ga0102924_1005958_pt1 | contig 11569 bp, 7 predicted proteins | sample PaiPotPPM11metaG_FD_80116 | JGI IMG/M metagenome (GOLD analysis project Ga0102924, IMG submission 80116) | Iron sulfur acid spring bacterial and archeal communities from Banff, Canada, to study Microbial Dark Matter (Phase II) - Paint Pots PPM... ...
CTGCTGGACGCGGTCGTCGTGACGGAGATGCGGGCGGCGTGCGCGCGCGGCGAGCGCGTGTTCTTCGTGTGTCCGCGGATCGAGGACGACGACGAAGAGGAGCAGGTGGGCGTCACGAGCCGCGGAGAGCAGCTGGAGCGCGCGCTCGCGCCGGCGCGCGTCGCGGTGGTGCACGGCGCGATGCCCGCGGCCGAGCGCGCGGCGGCGATGCGGTCCTTCCGGGCGGGCCAGGCGGACGCGCTCGTCGGGACGACGGTGCTCGAGGTGGGCATCGACGTGCCGGAGGCGACGCTCATGGTCATCGACGGCGCGGACCGCTTCGGGCTCGCCCAGCTTCACCAGCTCCGCGGCCGCGTCGGACGCGGCGCGCGACCCGGGCGATGCCTCCTCGTCTACGACGAGCCGTTGCTCGACCTGGCGCGGCGCCGCCTCGAGGCGCTCGCGCAGACGAACGACGGCGCGGAGATCGCGCGGGCCGATCTCGCGCTGCGCGGCGCGGGGGACCTCGGCGGAACGCGACAGTCGGGCATCGTCGAGGACCTCCTGTGGCTGGACCCGACGCAGCCGCCGCGGTGGATCGATCGCATCGAGGACGACGCGCGGGCGGTTCTCGCTCGGGATCCGATGCTGGCGGCGGCGGAACACCGCGCGCTCGCGCTCGCGGTGCGTCGCTTCGCGGTGACGCTGGCCGTTCGCGAGGAGGCCGGCTGAATGGCGATGCGTCGGTGGTTCGCGAGCGCGCTCGTCGACTGCGCGGCCGTCGTGGCGGCGTGGGGCGCGATGCTCCTGGCCGAGTGCGTCGCCGTCCAGCTCCTGTGGGCGGAGCACTTCACGGCGTCGTGGGAGTACACGCTCGCACGGCGGCTGGTGGTGCCGATGGCGCTGGCGATGCTCGCGCCGTCGGCGCCGCTCTTCGTCCTCGCGTGGAGTACGGCGAGGCGGGCGGCGCGCCGTCGCGGCGGCGCGGGCCTCGCGCTCGCGATCGCCGGGGCGCTGGGGGGCGGCGCTGTCGCCTTCGGCGTCTCCACGGGAAGGCACTTCGCGCACGCGGGGGTACGCGCTGCCTTCGTACTCGCGCTGGCGCTGGTGGGCGCGATCTGCGCGCGTCAGCTCGGCGTCGCCGTCGCGCGGCTGTGGCGTCGACCGCTGGCTCTCGCCGCCGTCGGGATCCTCGTCGCGGTGGGAGGCTGGCTCGTAGACGGCTTCGTCCTGCCCCGGCTCTACCCCGCGTTCCATGCGGCGACCTTCGTCGCGACGCTCGTCGGGGGGGCGCTCTTCGGCCTCTCGTTCCGCGCGAGCGTGCCGCGTGCGACGGGTGCCGCGAAGCTCGTCGCGTTCCTCGTCGCCGCCGTGGTCGCCGGGTGCGCTCTCTGGACGCCGCGCGCCGCCGCCGACCTGAATCGCGCGAGCAACCTGCGCATCGCGCTCGTCGAGCACGCGCCGCTCCTCGGGCGCGCGGTCCTGCTCGCGTCGCGCTGGAAGCCCGCCGAGGCGGACGCTTCGCCGGCCGCCGCCGCGACGGTCGGGCCGAGCCTCGAAGCGGCTCGCGCCCTCGACTGGACCGGGCACGACATCGTCCTCATCTCGATCGACGCCCTCCGCGCCGACCACGTCTCGGCGTACGGCTACGCGCGATCGACCACGCCGAACATCGACGCCCTCGGGCGCGAGGGCGTCGTCTTCGACCACGCGTACTGCCCGACCCCCCACACGTCGTACTCGATAGCGTCGATGATGACCGGCAAATACCTGCGGCCGCTCATCGCGCTCGGCCTCGGGCAGGACTCCGAGACGTGGGCGATGCACCTGCGCCGCTACGGCTGGCACACCGGCGCATTCTATCCGCCCGCGGTCTTCTTCATCGACGAGGATCGCTTCCCGACGTTCGAGCGCGAGCACCTGGGGTTCGAGTACGCCAAGGTGGAGTTCGCCGATCCCGCGCTGCGGGAGGAGCAGGTGAGCAACTACCTCGACCACGCGCCCGCCGGGGTCCCGCTCTTTCTGTGGGTGCACTTCTTCGAGCCGCACGAGCCGTACGTCACGCATGCGGAGCACGCGTTCTCCGGGGGGGCCTCCGCGGACATCGACGCGTACGACAGCGAAGTGGCGACGGCCGACGACGGCGTCGGTCGCATCGTGCGCCTCGTGCGCGAGCGTCGGCCGGGCGCCGTCGTGATCGCGACGGCGGACCACGGCGAGGAGTTCGGCGAGCACGGGGGGCGGTACCACGGGACGTCGGTGTACGAGGAGCAGGTGCGGGTTCCGCTCGTCGTCGTGGGGCCGGGAGTCCGCAAGGCCGCCCGCGTGGAGACGGTCGTGCAGACGATCGACCTCCTGCCGACCGCGCTGTCGGCGCTGGGAATTCCACGGCCGGCCCGGCTGCGTGGTCGCGACCTCGGCTCGCTGCTCGCAGGCGATGGCCAAGCAAAGCCGGACCCCGGCTTCGCATTCGCCGAGACCGACGACTACGCGCTCGTGGCCTCCGGGGACGACCGCCTCGTCTGCGAACGACGCCTGGGGGCGTGCGCGCTGTATCGCCCGGGGGACGATCCCGGCGAGCGCCGAGACATGGCGGCGCAGGCGCCTGCGCAGTTCGATCGGCTGCGGGCGAGCCTCCGGGCGGTGGAGCGCGACCACGGGCGCTACGAGGCGGGCGACGGGAGCGCGTGGCCGGAGGCGATTCGCCGCGGGATGCAGGGCGAGGTCGAGGCGGCGCCCGACGTGGCGTCGCTCCTCGACGACGCGGACGTGGCCGTACGGCGCAAGGCCGCGCAGGTGTGCTTCGAGTTGCGCGCGCCCGCGACGGGCCCGGCGCTGCGGCGCGCCGTGGCGCGCGACGAAGACGAGGAGGTACGCCGCTGGGCGGCGCTGGCGCTCCTCCGCGTGGGGGAACCCGCGGCGCCGCTCGACGGCACGTCTCCGACAGCGCCTCGGTTGCGAGGCGGCTTGGACGATGTGCCGGAGCGGGGTCGAAACCTGGCCGAGTCCCTCCTGCGGGACGCGAATCGCGACTGGCGCCGCCGCGCGGCGCTCGCGCTGGCCGAGCGCGGGGAGGAGCGGGCGTGCGACGAGCTGGGCTCGTGGTGGACGGATGTGCTGCCGCCGCCGGGGCAGGGGGCCGCCGAGGGGGAGCCCGGGAGGTTGGCGATGGACCTGGCTCACGCGCAGGAGCTGCTCGCCGCGACGCGCAACGCGCGTTGTCGCGGTGCGGTGCCGCAGCTCGTCCGCGCGCTCGAGGACGTGCGCGCCCGTCCGTACGTGGCCGACGCGCTGGGCGCCCTCGGCGACCCGCGGGCCCGGGCGCCGCTGCTCGCAGCGCTGGCGGACGAATCCAACGTGACGACCCGTCCCCATGAGGCGCGGGCGCTTCTGGCGCTGGGCGCGCAGACGAGGGCTTGGTCACCCGGAACGTCCCTCGCGACCCTCTCGGTGGCGCTGCCGCACGGGCCTGCCCGGCTCCTGGCGCTCCTGTCCGACCCGCAGGCCGCGCTGGAGGCCTCCCTCGACGATCGGCCGTGCTCGGCCGGGGGGGAGGGCGCGGTCCGCTGGATCGAGCTAGACCGCGATCACGCCGACCGCGTTCGCCTCGCGCTGCGCGCCTCGAGCGGAGACCTGGTAGCCGTTTGGGTCGCCTCGACCGGGCGACTTGATTGACCCGCCCCGATCGCGCAAATAGTCTCGCGCGGCGGCCGGTGGCCTGACGAGAGGAGCTTTCGCGTGCCCGACGATACGAAGAGCGGCGACGACCAACGACCGGACGAACCCGAGGCGCCCTCGCCCGAGGGCGAGGACGACAAGTTTCGCCCGGATGCCATCGCCGCTCGCGTCGCCTCGCTGGGCGAGGAGACGGAGCTCGATCGCATCGCCCGCGAGGAAGAGAAGAAGCTCCACGAGCGCAAGAAGCAGACGAAGGGCAAGCGCGGGCTCGAGGCGGCGGCGTCGAAGCGGCTGGCCAAGATCGGCGAGGGGACGGTCAAGCGGCCGGCGTTCGCTGCGGACGCCATCGCGCCGGAGGCCGACCCGCTGATCGAGCGGGCCCGGCGCGCGGGGCAATGGATCAAGGAGCACGGCCAGCTCGCCGGGGCCATCGCTACCGTGGCGGTGCTGGGTATCGGCGGCGCGCTCGGGTGGATGGCCTGGCAAGACAAGCGGCAGGCGGAGGCCTCCGCCGTGCTGGCGCAGGCCTTCGCCGACGAGCGCGGCCACGTCTCCACGAAGGAGGACGACGACGAGGACGACGCGAAGTCGCGGCCCGTCCTGTATCCGACGTTCAAGTCGACGACCGAGCGCCGCGACGCCGCGCTCGCGAAGTACCGCCAGGTGGAGTCGAAGTACCCGGGCACCGGGGCCGCGTATCTCGCGCGCCTCAGTGAAGCGGGGCTCCTCCTGGATCAAAGCGACGCGAAGGGGGCCCTCGCGGCGTACGACGAGGTGAAGGCATCGCCCCTGGCGCAGGCGGACGTGGAAGTGCGCGGGCGCGCCGTCGAGGGGATCGGCTTCGCCGACGAGCTCCTGGCGCAGACCGACGCGGCGGCCAAGGAAAAGCACCTGGACGACGCGCTCAGCGCGTACAAGCAACTGGAGCAGCTCGACGCCAAGGGCTTCAAGGAGCTCGGCATGTACCACCAGGCGCGGGTCCTCCAGGCCAAGGGCGACAAGGACAAGGCCATCGAGCTGCTGAAGGACGTGCACAAGCGGGTGACCGAGCCGGGCGCGAGCCACCCGTTCTCGTACCTCGAGTTCGTCGTCGAGGACCGCCTACGGGCGCTCGACCCGAGCGCGCTTCCGCCGAAGGCGCCCAAGATGGGCGGTCCGGGCGGTAACATCGACACGAGCGACCCGCAGATCCAGGAGCTTCTCCGGAAGCTGCAGGAGCAGCAGCAGAAGGGCGGCGCGCCGAAGTGAGCGGCAAGGCGCTCGGGGCCGCGGCCTCGCTCCTCGTGCTCGGCGCGCTCGCGGTTGGGTGCGGCACGCTCGAATCGAGCAACGACCGCGTCAACCCGGACAAGCCGCTCTGGTACAGCCGCCCGAGCGGCGCTCTCCGCGTGGTGTTCAAGCGAGACCTGACCGCCGGGTCGCAGGTCGTGGGCGAGGCGTACGAGAAGGGTCGCGCCGAGATCGACCCGATTCACGGGCGGCTCTTCATCGGGACGGCGGACCACGGTCTCTACGCGCTGCGCACCGACGACGGCAGCACGATTTGGCGCTTCGAGACGCTCGCCGCCGTGCAGAGCGAGCCGCTGTACGACCCCGACCTCGACCTCGTGTACTTCGGGTCGAACGACGGCGCGCTCTACGCGGTCCACGCGTTCGACGGCAAGCTCGCCTGGCGCTTCGCGAGCGGCGCCGAGATCGGCCGGCGGCCGGTCGTCGTCGGCGAGATGCTCTATTTCGCGAACGGCGCAGACAACCTGTTCGCGGTCGACCGCCGCACCGGCAAGAGCGTGTGGCACGTGCACCGTACTCCGGCGCTCGGGATGGAGGTCAGCGGCTACGGCGGACCGGCCTACGACAACGGCATGGTGTTCTTCCCGTACTCGGACGGCCACGTCGGCGCGTACGACGCGCGCGACGGCAACGAGCGCTGGATCCCGGTCGATCTGTCCGCCGAGGCCGAGCAAGCGCAGGGCGGGCAGACCGTCCGCTACCTCGACGTCGACACCACGCCCGTGCCGCATGACCTGGGTCCTGCCGGCAAAGTCGTGTACGTGGCGAGCTACGCCGGCGGCGTATACGCCCTCGACCAGGAGCGAGGGGCGCCGGTCTGGAAGAACGACCGCGCGGTCGGCGTGACGGAGCTCACGCTCTGGCGCGAGCCGGACCACATGCCGCGCCCGGGCACGCCCGAATACGCCCCGGGCGGTCCACCGCTGCCGGCGCGCGAGATTCTGTTCGCGTCGAGCGGCTCGACGGGACTCTGGGCGCTCGATCCCGCCAGCGGAAAGGTGCTCTGGCGGCTGCCGTTGCCGGACGGCGGAATCACGGCGCCGGTGACGATCGCCGGGGCGCTGCTCGTCGGAACGACCCGATACGGCGCGTTCCTTTTGTCGCCGCGCAACGGTGGTGCAATCGACGGGTTCGACCTCGGGACCGGGTTCTCGCAGACGCCGGCGGCCTATGGCCATCGGGGGTTTCTGATGAGCAACGCGGGGACGCTGCTCGCGGTCCAGGCCGAGCTTCCACGCGCGGCCGATTCGACGGCGTCCGCCGGGCCCTAAAAAGGGTCGCGACCCGAGCGACGACACGACGACGGCGTGCGCGGGGCCCTAAAAGGGTCGCGACGCGAGCGACGACAAGGCGCCTCCCCTACGTGTAGGTCTTTTGCCGCTAAGGGGCATTATGTGAAGTCGTCGTTCGGCGCGCCCGGGTCCGGGCGCGGGCCGACGGCCTGCGCGACCAGCTTCGAGGGTTCCTCGCTCGCCACGCACCAGAGCTGATGCGACGCGCGCGTCGCCGCGACGTACAGCGCGTGCCGCGCCTGCGGCGTCTCCGGGTAGCTCGACGCGGTCGTCTCCAGCAGCACCACCTCGTCGAACTCCAGGCCCTTCGTCTGCCGCACGTCCGTCACGTCCACCCCGGGCTCCCACGAGAAGTCCTGCTTCGCCACCCGCCGCACGTTCGGCACCTCCGCGCGGGTCAGCCCCTCGAAGTACACGTCCGCCTGCTGCGGGAACCTCGCCACGAGGGCCACGTTCGCGTCTCGCTCGTCGCCCGCCAGCTGCCGCAGCACCTCCGCCAGCCAGGCCACCGCCTCGCCCGAAGACGCGAACTCGAAGAGCTCCACAGGCGGCCCGTTCCGCGTCGTCTGCGGCACGTCCGGGTGCGCGAGCGGTCCGAGGACGTCGCGCGCGAACCGGGTGATCTCCGCGGTCGACCGGTAGCTCACCTTCAGCGGCTCGAGCTTCGTGTGCGGCACCCCGAGTCGGTCGAGCAGCGCGTTCCAATCGAGCTCGCCCCGCTCGTCGCCATCCTCGAGCATGCGCTGCGCCACGTCTCCCGCCAGCGTGATGCACCGCTCCGGTCCTGCGAGCTCGAGCAGCACACGCAGCTCCACTGGACTCGCGTCCTGCACCTCGTCGACGAAGACGTGCGCCAGCCGGATCGGCTTCGCCTGCGAATCCACCAGCGGCCCGCGAAGCACCTGCCAGCACCGCAGCAGCAGCGCGCAGTCCTCCGTGTCGATCGCCGGCTCCTCCCCGTCGCGCTCCCCCTCCGCCCGGACGCGCGCCTGTCGCACGCACCACGCGTGCACCTGGTCGAGCTGCCCCGGCCCGAACCCGGGCTCGCCGGCGAACGCCTCGCCCAGAAGCTCGCGCGACGTCAGCAGCTCGTCCCAGGCGCCCGCGACCGACCGCGTCTGCGTGCGCAGCCGCGCGACCAGAGGATCCAGCGCGCCTCGCGTCACGTCCGGCAGTCGCCCAGCTTCTGTCACGCCGGAGAGCTGCCGCTTCCCCGCCAGCCACGCTCCGAGGAGACTCACCCGCACGTCCGGCGGCGTCGCGTCGCGATCCACGCGCGTCGCCTCCCACGCAGCGATCACCTCCGCGACCGCGGGCCACTTCGACGCGGCCTCGCGGATCTTCGCGTCCGCGTCCTGCCCGATGCGCGCCACGATGCGGTCGATCCCCCGCAGCATCGCGGGGTGCGACTTGGCGCGCGACACGACGACGGGCGTCTCCTCGCTCGTTTGCGTCGGCAGCTTCGGGAACATCTGGGCGACCAGGCGCGCGGCGAAGCGCGCGAACGTCGTCACGTTGACGCCCTCGACGCCCAGCGACGGAAGCACCCGCGACACGTAATGACTGAGGGCCTCGTTCGGGACGACGACGAGGATCTTCTCGGGACGGAACCGCTGGGGCTCCTGGAACGCGAGGTACGCCACCCGGTGCAGCCCAACCGTCGTCTTGCCGCTGCCCGCGCTTCCCTGGATTGCGACGAGCCCCGAGCTATGCCGCGCGATGAGGTCGAACTGCTTCTCGTCGAGCAGCGCCGCGATCGCCGGCAGGTGCTTGTCCTGCCGCAGCTGCCCGTCCGCCGCTACGCCGAGCCGCGCCTCGCTGGCGATGCCGTGCCGCGCCGCCCACTTGCTCTCCGTTTCGAGCCGCGCTTGCCTCACCGCGACGCGCTTCCAGACCCCGTCCTTCCCTCGCACGAACGTCCCCTGCGGAGCCGACACGCGGACCAGCTCGCCCCCCGCGATCGTGACGCCGCGCCGGACGACCATCGCGCCTTCGACGACGCGGTCGCCCAGGAGCTCCTCGTAATCGTCGCCCTCCCCGTACCGGTAATAGATGCGGCTCACCGGCGCGTGCCGCCAGTCGACGATGCGGATCCCCTCGCCCGAGTCGACGTACGACCGCGCCCCGATGAGCACGTCGCGCCGGCGCTTCGGCGGAGCGCCCGGACGGCGCTCCCGCGCGGGCACGGGCTCCTCCAGCCGCATGTGCCCGAAGTACGGCGTTCCCCGGTCGACGCTGCCGCTGATGCTGCGGCCCCGGTGGGCGCGCAGCGCGCCGAGGTGGTGCATCTGCTCGAAGAGCGCCGGCAGATCCTCGGGCTTCGCCACGGCCACTTCGTCGCGGAGCTCGAGCAGGCGCCCGTCGTCGAGCACCCTACCCTGCGCGGCCGAGACGTCCGCCCCGACGGCGCGGTCCAGCGCGCGCTGGACCGTCCTCAGCAGCTTGAGCTCTTCGCCGACGATGCGAGTGCCCTCGGCGTCGTCTTCCAGGCCGCGCGGCGGCTCGGTCGACGGATCGGGACGGGCTGGGATCGGGTGTTGCGCCACGGGGAAGCGATCTATCTAGATTCGCCCAGCGGTAGCGCGCAAGTCCCCGAGCTCACGATTCCGACCGGCTCAGAGAATGTACTGGTCGCCCAGTCCGCAGACGTGCAGGTTGAGCCCGCGCAGGCGGGCGCACTCCTTCTCCACCGCCGCCTGGAAGCTCGGCTTGATATGGTAGAGGAGCGTGGGCAGCTCCTTCGCGCGGCCGTTCGTGAGCTTGCGCATGTCGCGGGCGAGCGTCTCGGGCGTGTGGTGGCCGCTCACGCGGGCGAGGCGCGCCTCCGCGTTCGGGAAGCTCACCTCCATCAGGATGGCGCGCAGGTCCTCGGTCTCGCTCAGGACTTCCCAGAGCCGATCGGTCGGGCCGGTGTCCCCGCTGTACGCGAGCGTGCCGCTCTTGCCGCGCACGACGAACGCGCAGCAGTCGATCGTGTGACTCACCCGGACGGCGCACACGCGGTAACCGGCGATCGTGATCGGCTCCTCCGGCTCGAGCTGCAGGTAGCGGATGGCCGGGCGGCGCGCGTTCGGGATGCGCGAGAAATCCGGCCAGAGCAGGTTGTTGAAGAAGTGCTTTTTCAGGATGCCGAGGGTGCGCTTCGTCCCCGCAACGATGAGCGGCGCCGCGCCGCGCTGGTTTCTGTTGTCGGCGATCGTCGCCAGGTCGCGCACGTGGTCGAGGTGCGCATGGCTCACAAGCACCGCCTCGAGCTGGGTCTGCGCGGCGAGCTCCATCCCGCTCGTCAGCGAGCCGGCGTCGATCGCGATGACGTCGTCCAGCACGAACGCGCTCGTCCGGTGCTTGGGCGTCTCGCCCCCGTGACAGCCAATGACGCGGAGTTCCACGGCGGCCCGGCCTACCCTTCGAACCGTCGCGGCATGTCGAGGAACTCCATGAACTCCAGCAGCCGGGGCACCTCCATGATTACGATCCCGCCCATCTCGTCGTCGACGGCGATGCGCAGGCGGTGCAGCCTCCCCAGCACGTCGTCGACCTGCGCGGGGTCCACCCCCACCTCGAGCGCGAGATCGGCGCGCGACACGCGCACGCGCACGCCGAGGCCGGTCTCCTCGCCGAAGGTTTCCGCATGGCGCTTCAACCCGTGGAGGACCCTCGCCTTCGGATCGGGGTTGAGCAGGATCTGGATCAATTCATCGGCCGAATCGAGCCGGCGCGCCAGCTTCTTCACCAGGCGCAGCGCGATCTCGGCGTTGTTTGCGATCATCTGCTCGAGGGTCGCGGCGCCGAGCACGAGGCACCGCGCGTCCTCGAGTACTACGGCCGTCGCCGTCCGTGGCTTCCCATTGAGAATCGCCATCTCGCCGAGGAACTCGCCGCGCCCGAGCGTCGCCAGCGGGCGCTGGTCATCCCCCACGCGCTTGAGAATCTGAACGAGCCCCGACTGGATGACGTACATGTCCTCTCCGCGCTCGCCCTCGCGAAAGAGGACGTCGCCGGCTCGGAATTCGCGACCGAAGCGCGAAAATAGCGGGTCTGTCATGAAGGATTGGCTCGCCCGAGACAAAGTCTACGGCCACGCGATCGAGCAAGTCAAAACGGTTGAGGCACCCGGATCGCCCGGTCCCCAGGTCCTCGTGCGGTCCGTGTGCGAGGTCGGCGTGGCGGCACCCAGCCCCGTTGCGCAGCGCATCCGTGGACGCGCCCGCGATGGTGCCGTTCGTGCTCATCGCCGCACGCATGAGCAACCCCCGAATCTTGGGAATCTTGGCATCTTCCTCGGGGCGCTGTGGCTGTTCGATCGCCGTCCTCGCGGCGGCGTGCGGCGGAAACGGCGCACCGACGTCGTCGCATCTGACCGCCGACGCCGGCATCGCCGACGGGCAAGCCCGCGACCACGCCGCCGCCCCGCTCGCCGACGCAGCGGGCGACGTGGCGGATTCGATGGGCCAGCCCGCCGACGGCGCGGCCGCCGCCGAGGCCGGATCTCCCGGCGCTCCGGACGGCGCGGCGGGGTCCGTCCAGCCCGGCGCCGACGGCGGCCCGCGGGGAAGCGTCCTACGCTTCGCCGACTGGGCGCCCGACGCCGCCTCCGCCGGCTATGACCTCTGCATCGCCGCCCCCGGCGACCTCTCCTGGATGGGGCCTCTCCTGGGAACGGGTGTGCCCTTCCCGCGTGTCAGCCAGTATGTCCAGGTGCCGGCCGGCATCTACGACGTCCGCGTCATCGCCGCCGGGGGCAGCTGCATGACGCCGATCGCCTCGTCGGTCGGGCTGCCGATGATCACGTCGACCACCCGCATGACGTTCGCGCTGGTCGGCGCCGTCACGCCGCGCGGCGACGACTCGCCCGCGAAGATCGCCGCGTTTGCCGACGACTTCGCGGCCGCCAGCAGCCGGGCGGCCGTCCGCTTCATCAACGCGAGCGGCGCCGCCGCAGCCGTCGACTTCGGAACGGGCTCCTTGGCCGCGGGCAACTTCCAGCCGCTCGCCACCGATGTCCTCTTCGGCGAGGCCTCCAGCGAGGCCCCGGACGGAGGCGCGCCGGACACGAACGGTTACCTGCTCATCGCTCCGCGATCCGCGGTCACCGTGAGCGCCCGCGTCATCGACGGCACGATGGACCTCGCCACCGGCACGAACGCCACCTGGGCCGCCGGGAGCGTCGACACGATCGCCCTCGTCAACGGCGGCAGCAACGACGCGATGCCGCAGCTCGTCTCGTGCCGCGACGACGCGCCGGCGGTCGAGGGCTTCTCCGTGTGCGCGCTCCTCGGGCGCTAGGCGGGCCATATCCTCTCGATGGCGCCGAGAGGACCGCGCGGCGC
>Ga0102924_1005959_pt1 | contig 11569 bp, 9 predicted proteins | sample PaiPotPPM11metaG_FD_80116 | JGI IMG/M metagenome (GOLD analysis project Ga0102924, IMG submission 80116) | Iron sulfur acid spring bacterial and archeal communities from Banff, Canada, to study Microbial Dark Matter (Phase II) - Paint Pots PPM... ...
CAGTAGGGCGGGCGACTAACTGAGTGTTGGGATGATCCCCGAAACCAGGTAGACCTCGATCATCGCGACGATACCGACGGCCGCCGTGAGGATCAGGCTGTACCCGATGGTCCGGCGGAAGATCTCGCCTTCAGAACCCACCCGATTGACGCCCGCGGCCCCGACCGAGAGATTCTGCGGACTGATCATCTTGCCCATCACGCCACCCGACGAGTTGGTGCCGGCCGTCAGGATGGGACTCAGGTGATGTCCGCCGATCACGATTTGCTTGGCGGTGATTGCCTGCATCGGGCCGAACAGCGTGTTAGATGCGGTGTCGCTCCCTGTCAAAAAGACGCCCAGCGCACCGATGAACGCCGAGAAGAACGGGAAGAACGCGCCGGTTTCCTTCATCAGCAGGGCAAGTGTTGACGTCATCCCGGAGAAGTTCATCACCGCGGCGATACCCAGGATGAACGCGATTGTCATGTTGGGCAGGGCCAGCTGACGCAGCGTCCGTCCATAGGTCGTAAACAACAGGCGCAACGGCGCACCTCTGATGGCCATCACGATGAAGGCGAGAATGGACGCGTACAGCACCAGGCTGCCGGCGGCTGCCAGGAAATCCCAGTTGAACGTGATGGGGTACGCGGTTGACTTGCCGACGATGGGCGGTTCGCGGAAAATTTGCGGCTTGGGTTTGGCGTCCGTGCCGGTGTAACTACCGGGCCACTGGAAGCTCCAGTAGGGGAACTTGAAGGCCTGGGCGTTCTCCGTGATCGGCGGCCCGACCCACGGGTTGGGGCAGAGCTTGAACCCGGGCGAACCGCACTTTAGATCGGCGGTGAGATTGGCCGGCGTATGAAGGGCGTTCTTTACGTTGCCAGGCGGGCTGCCGCTGAAGAACGGCAGGTTGCCCATCTGGCCGATCAGGATGACTACCACCAGGATCACGTACATCATGTAGGCGCGCACGATCCGGGCGGGCGGATCGGCGACCTGGGCGACCGCGGCGCCGACACTTCGAAACCGCGGGGCGGTGCCCGCCGGCGCCGGCACGCGGTCGGCCGCAAAGCCCCAGAGCGTCTTCGGCTTCCAAACACGAAGTAATAGGGCGACGGCCGCCATCGAGACGAGCGCGGCGAGCACGTCGGTCAGCTCCGGACCGATGAAGTTCGAGACCAGGAATTGGACGACAGCGAAGACCACCCCTGCCGTGAGGACAGCCGGCAGGACTTCGACCATCCGCTTCCACCCGGCGAGCACGACGATGAGGAAGCCGGGAATGATGATCGAAAAGATGGGGAGCTGGCGACCAACCATCGCGGAGAGGGCGAGCGTCACCGGCGTCTGATCGGCGGCGCTGTGTCCGATGATGGGCGCGGTCAGCAGACCGAGCGTGACGATCGGGATGCCGATCGACCCGAACGCGACGGGCGCGGTGTTGGCAAGCAACGCCAGCACCGCCGCGCTGATCGGCTCGAATCCGAGGCTGGCAAGGATCGCCGCCGAGATGGCGACGGGGGCGCCAAAGCCCGCGATGCCTTCCATCAGGGCGCCGAAGCAGAACGCCACAAGCAGCGCCTGAACCCGCCGATCCTCGGTCAGCCGGGTCAGCGAACGCCGGATGACGTCGAAGTCGCCGCTGGCGATGGTCAGGTTGTGGAAGAAGACCGCATTGAGCACGATCCAACTGATCGGCCACAACCCATTCGCCATTCCTTCGGTGGTCGCGGAGACGTCGAGTCCGAGCGGCATGCCCCAGACCAGCGCCGCGAGCACGGCCGCCGACAGCATCGCCGTAAGTGCGGACAACCATGCCGGCAGCCGAAGGACCGCCAGCATCACGAACAAGAGGTAAAGAGGAATGCCCGCGACGATCGCCGAGAGAAGAATGCTGCCGCCGAGCGGCTGGTAGACATGGTGAAACGCGAGGATCGCGATGGCCCCACTCATAACGCGGAAACCTCCCTTCCTTTCGGATCGGTCCTTACGTACAGGCGCTCTCGTACACGTTACACAGCGCAGGCGCAAAACGCCACAATTGGCGACATGGCAGAGGCGCCGCCGCACGGCAAAACCGGTCACGCCGCGCTGCTGAAGCTCGATGACTTCGAGCCGGCCGCCCAGGCCGTACTGCCGAGGGGCATCTACGACTACATCGCCGGCGGAGCCGAGGACGAGGCCACCCTGCGGGACAACCGCGACGCCTTCGCCCGCTACCGCTTTCGCTTCAAGATCCTGGCCGCAGCCGATCGCCCGGACCTGAGCACCGAGGTCCTCGGGCAACGCTTTACGATGCCGGTGCACTTGGCGCCGGCGGCCATCCAGCGAATGGCCCACCCCGAGGGCGAGGCCGCCGCTTACCGGGCGGCCAGCGATGCAGGGATTGCCTACTGCCTGAGCACGCTCTCGAGCGTCTCCATCGAAGACCTCGCGACGGCCGGCAGCGGCGTCCGCTGGTTCCAGCTGTACATGCACGCCGAGCGGGCCGTCAGTGCGGCCTTCGTCGAGCGCGCCGTCGAGGCCGGCTACTCGGCCATCCTGCTGACCGTCGACCTGGCGAGAACCGGCCGGCGGGAGCGGGACATCCGCAACGCCTTCAGCTTGCCGGACGGTGTCTCATATGCCAACCTCGAGGGCCGGCGGCGTACCGCGACCGCCGAGGGCCCGGACCCGTTCGCCCGGAACGTCAACGCCAACACTAACGCCGCCCTCGGCTGGGAGGATCTCGAGTGGCTGGTGGCCAAGACCTCGCTGCCGGTGATCGTCAAGGGCGTCGTCCGCGCCGACGATGCCCGCCGCGCGGTCGAAGCGGGGGCGCGTGGCCTGGTCGTGAGCAACCACGGCGGCCGCCAGCTGGACTACGCAATCGCCAGCCTTGACGCCCTTCCCGAGGTGGTCCAGGTCGTAGGCGGCAAGGTGCCGGTGCTGGTGGACGGCGGCGTCCGGCGAGGGACGGACGTCCTCAAGGCATTGTGCCTCGGGGCCGCTGGCGTCCTGATCGGGCGGCCTTACCTGTACGCCCTGGCCGTCGGTGGTGCGGAGGGCGTTCGCGGCATGCTGGAAATGCTGCGCGAGGAAATCGCGCTCTCGATGAGCCTGTTGGGGGCCCGTCGCCTCAGCGAGCTCAGCCAGGACCTGCTGGCGAGGCTCTAAGAGCCCGCGGCCGTCTCGCGGGTCACGGTGTCGAGCAGGGGCTGGATCACCTTTGCCTGCCAGGCCGCGGCGCCGTTCTGGGCAGCGGCGAAGCTGGCCGCGACCTGCTGGCGTGCGGTGGCCAGGTTTTTTGCGGTCTGCTGCGCGACCTGCGTCTGGTTGGCGGCCGCCGCCAGGGCGTACTGCTGCGCGTCCGTCACCACGGAGACCAGGCCATCGATCCAGGTCGCCCACAGCGGGTCAAGGAGCGCGTCGGCAAAGCCGGCCGAGACCTGCTGCGGTGCGAGGTCCTCGGCTAGGGTCGAAGATGCCCGCGCGGCGTCGGCCCACGCGTGGGCGTTGAGGGCCGGGTCGAGCGTCGTCGAAATCTTCTGCGCATCCTGCGACACCTGCTGAGCAAGGGTCAGCTGCAGGATCGCGGCATGGGTCAGCTTTTGGCTGGCCTGCAATGCCTTGTCCAGGTGCTGGAGGGCAGGACGGTCGGTGGCGATGAAGGCGGGCGAGTGCAGCTGGAATGGGAGCCCGTCGGCCTGCGCCATGTAGCTCTGGGCCAGCTGGACATGGCCCAGCGCGTCGTCGGCCGCCTTCTCTGCGCTCTTGGCAAGGGCCAGGTCCTGGGTGAGTTGGGCGTCAGAAAGGCTCATGCTGCCCTTGGCGGAGATGTCCGCCCAAAGGCGATTGACGTTGGTATTGACCTCCGCGGTCCCCTTCCGCGCCAGCGCGCGCTCGCCGGCTTCCGATTGCGCCAGCTGCGCGACTCGCTGGGGCAGCACGATTTGGAGAAAAGCCCCAATCGCGCCGATGGTGATGAGGAGGACCACGATGACGAAGATCCAGGTGCCCCAGGAGACCCGGCGGGCCGGTCGGAATACCCGGCGCGCTGGCGCCGGTCTGGGGAGAGCCACGCATAGGTAACGCTGGCCGCAAGCCTCCTCTTGCCATCGATCGGTCCAGCCGCCTCACCGATATGTGACGGTCCTGTGGCGGAGCACCGACCCCGACCCGCCGACCGTCGAGGCGAACCGCATCGGTGTCGCGAAAGCCCTGTGCTAGAGTGAATTTTCCGCAACCAAATGGCCTACATCATCACCGAGACATGCGTCGACCTGAAGGACAAATCCTGCGTCGACGTCTGCCCGGTCGACTGCATCATCGACGGCGGGGCCGAGGACCGGATGCTCGTGATCAATCCGGACGAGTGCATCGATTGCGGCGCCTGCGTGGACCCTTGCCCGGTCGCCGCGATCTATCCCGAGGACGAGGTCCCACCCGAACAGAAGAAGTTCATTGCCTGGAATTTCGATTACTTCAAGAGCGATGCCGACAAGGCCCGCGTGCGCGCCGAGATCAACGCCGCCTACCCGGAGAAGCGCAAGACCGAGGGCGCGCCTTAAGGCGGACTGCTGCTGTCGGGCTCCGCGCGCAGCGTGCTGGCGCGACGGACGAGTTTCGCGGGGAGTTCGATGACGCGGCGCGGCGGACCGAGCCAGCGCTCCAGCAAGGCCAGGACTTGCGGCGACGGCGGCTTCGTCTCCTGGCCCTCGGTCTCGAACAGGATGTCGGCGATCGCCTCGGCCGGACCCGACGGCTTTTGCGCCCGGCTCAACTCGAGCCAGCGCGCCGTGATCCAGAGGTACATGTCGGCTTCGGTCCGCCCTGGGAAATGCGCCAGGATGTCGTACTCGCGGATCAGATCGGCGATCGGCTTGTAAACGTTGTCGTACCAGCTGGCACTGGCCTCGGCGATGCTGACCTCACGGTATTGCTGCAGACCCATGAAGTAGCGATGGCCGAGGATGTCCTCGAAGATTCGGTCGTAGCGTCCGAGCCGGCTGACCGCAATCGACGCCTGGGGGCGCACCCGGTCGAGCTGGGTGCGCTCGAGGAAGTCGACGTACTCTCGGGCCTGGAGAAGGGCCGCCGCATCCATGTCGCCGGTTAGCGGCGCACGGGTCTTCACCTCGATGACCCGCGCCGGGATCGTTTTCCAGCCCAGGTGACGGGCGACCGATACACGGTGGTGCCCATCCTTGACGAAGTAGACATCGCCCAGGTGGTAGACCTCGATCGGCGGCACCGGCTCGCCTCGGCGCATCGCCTCGTCAAGCTGTGCCCAGCGCTTGCGCATCTGGGGCTTGACCGGAAGAAAGGAGGCGTCGAAGTCGTTGGGGCGGCCGACCGAGCCACGGATGTCGGCGATCGGGACGTCTTTGAGACCGGTGTAGCTCTGTCCCTCGAGCCGGGCGGCGCGACGCACCTCATCGAAGGAGAGCAGCGGCCGGGTGTCGCCGCGGAGCACCGCGCCGGCGTCGCGAAGGAACGCCTGGATGCGGGCGGTCTCGAAATCGGTGCGGGCGCGAAGCTGTTTCATCGAGGCGAGAGCACGATCAGCCGGTGACCGACGACGTTGATCACGCGGGTCTCTCCCAGCCGGGCCTCGCGGATGATCTCGCGCCCATAGGGATGGACGTGCCCGTGCAGCAGCACCCGCGGCCGCATCCACTCGACCGCCCGGCGAACCGCTACCAAGCCGCGATGCGGCGCATCGCTGCCTTCATTGACACCGGCGGGCGGACCGTGGGTGATCAGGACGTCGGGGTGGCGGAGTCGGAGCTTCAGCCGCAATGCCCGCACTTTGCCCATCATTTGCCGCTCCGTGTACTGGTGGGCGCCGTCGCTATACCGAACCGAGCCCTCCAGGCCGGCGATCAGCAGCCCCTTCTCCTTCACCACGCGTCCGTCGATCTCCGCCTCGTGCGGGTAATCACCCTGGCGGCCTGGCGGGTCGTGGTTGCCGCGAACGAAGACCAGAGGAGCGGCGTAGATGGTAGCGAGCGCGTCGAGGTAGTCGGCCGGCAGATCCCCGCATCCGATCACCAGGTCGACGTGGCCTTGCGCCTCGACCGTGCGCTCGTCGAGCAGCTGGGGTTCAACCTCATCGCTGACCGCCAGCAGGCGCACGTCCACCGCGCCGCGTGCTTCTACGCCAGCTCGGCGAAGAGGGGATCTACGTCGCGGTGGTACAGAGGCAGGTCGACCAGCGGATGCTCTTTGAGGGCTGGAACCTTGACGGCCAGCTGCTCGTCGTACGTCGGCAGGTCGACCGAGTAGAAGACGCCGACGGCCAGGCTGTCCTGCATTTCGTAGGAAGCCCGCAGCGCCCGCGTTTTCTTTTCCACCATCTCATCGATGTTCGTCGGGTCTTTGACGACCGGGTCCCACGTCGAATCCGCTTCCAGGCGCCGGATCCGCGCGCGACCGATGTCCTCGCCGGCGTACCACTCCTTGGTGCGCAAGTCGTTGTACACGGGGCAGGTCTGGAAGATATCGAGAAACGACGTGCCCTTGTGGTTGATCGCCTGCACGATCAGGGACACGAGATTCTTGACGTCGAGGGCATAGCCTCGGCCGATCCAGGTATAGCCCGCACCCAGCGCCAGGGCGATCGGGTTGACGCCTTCCTGAATCGAGGCTTCGGGCATCGATTTGGTCTTCAGTCCCTTCGCCAGGGTCGGTGAGGCCTGTCCCTTGGTGAGTCCGTAGACGCCGTTGTTGAAGACGATGTACGTCATGTCGACATTGCGGCGGCCGCTGTTGACGAAGTAGCCGGCGCCGATGCCGTAGCCGTCGCCGTCGCCGCCGACCGCCACCACGGTGAGCTGGTTGTTGGCCAGCTTGGCGCCGGTCGCGACCGGCAGCGCCCGTCCGTGCAGGGTGTGCAGCCCGTAGGTGTCGATGTAGTGCGGCGTCTTCCCCGAACATCCGATCCCGGAGATCATCGCGATCTTGTACGGGGGGATCTGAAGCTGGTACAACGCCTGCTGGATGGAGCTCAGGATGCCGAAGTCGCCGCACCCGGGACACCAGTCGACGTGGACCTCGGTCTTGTACTGCTGCAGCACGAACTTCTTCGGGGCGGCGGCAGCTGTTGCCTCAGGCATGGGAAACCATGACCTCCTTCTTCTGCTCGGAGAGGGCGGCACGCACGCCCTCGACGATCTCATTGCGCGAGAACGGCCGGCCATCGTATTTCAAGACGTGGTGGTCGAGCGCGACCCCGGTCTGCTCGGCGATCAAGGCGCCCAGTTGCGCCGAGTAATTGTTTTCGATCAGCACCGTCGACCGGGCACCGCGCAGGATGCCCGCCACCGCATCGGCCGGGAATGGGCGCATGAGGCGGATCTGCAGGAAGTTGACGGTGCGGCCGTCGGTCTCGAGCTCGCCCATCGCATCGAGGATGGCGCCCTTGGTCGCGCCCCATCCCACCAGCGTGAGGTCGGCCTGGCGTGGACCATGGAGGGTGAACTTCGACGACGCCGGAATCTCGCGGGCCGCGGTCTCGAGCTTCGCCATGCGCTTTCGCATCATGGCAATCCGGTTTTCGATGCCTTCCGTGATGTGGCCTTCCGGGTCGTGCTCGTCGCTGGTGGTGGAGAAGATCGCGCCGGGCGTCCCGGGCACCGCCCGCGGACTGATGCCGTCGGCGGTGAGGGCATGGCGGCGGTAGCCATCGCCATCAGGCTCCTGCGGCTGATAAATCAGCCCGCGGTCGATCTTGAGCTTGCTCATGTCGATGCCGTCGTTGGTGAACATCGATGACGCCAGGAACTTCTCGAGGAGCACGACAACGGGCATCTGGTAGCGATCCGCCCAGTTGAAGCTCTCGAAACTGTCCTTAAAGGACTCGTCGATGTCGCCCGGCGCGACCACGATGTGCGGGAAGTCCCCGTGCGCGGGATGCAGCGCGAATTGCAGATCGGCCTGCTCGGTGCGGGTGGGGAGGCCGGTGCTGGGGCCACCGCGCTGCCAGAGGAAGACAACCGGGCCGGGAGCCTCGGTGATGGCGGCGAAGCCGAAGCCCTCTGACATCAGGGCAAAGCCAGGGCCCGCGGTCGAGGTGGCGGCCCGCACGCCCATGTGCGCCGCGCCGATCGCCATGTTGATGCTGGAGATCTCGTCCTCGCACTGAACGACGGTGCATTGATACTGCGGCCCTTTCTGCTCCAGGTAGACGCTCTCGTCGGTCGCCGGGCTGATCGGGTAGTAGGTCTGCATGCCGAGGCCCGCCTTCAGCTTGGCGATGCCAACCGCCTGGAAGCCCTTGATCAGCATCCGGTGCTTTCGCTGTTCTTCCGGGACCGGCGTCAGCCGCCGTTCCGGCTTGGCGTTGAAGTGGCTGCGCGCGTAGGCGGCCGCGGCGCGCACCGCGGCGACGTTCATCTCGGCGGCTTCCGCCTTCCGGCCTGTGAACTCGTTGCGGATCGCCTCGAAGAGCAGCTCCTCGTCGTAGCCGGAGATGCCGATCGACGCGCCCAGAGCCACGGTGTTGCGCATGACGATGTACTTGCGCGACTGCCCACCCTTCCCGACCTCTTTCAGGGCCTCTTCCAGCACCTCGAAAAAGGGGATCGGATAGAGATTGATGTCGTCCCGGCCGAATTGGCCCGGGTCGATTTTCAGGTCAGCGTCGTAGATGACGCCGCCGCCGCGCGCCACCTGGTGGACATGCCCGGTGTGGCTCGGATAGTGCTTTCGCTCGGGGGCATCGCCGAACAGGGATTCCTGGTCCAGCGCGACCAGCATGTGGATCTCGTCGACGTGCGAGTGGACCGGGACCGGGGCCGCGGTGACCCGGTAGTAGCTGTGCTTGCCCATGATGTTCGAGTGGAACTCGATATTGGCGAAAACGTGGAGACCGCCTCGGCTCAGCGCCTTGGCATAGATCTCGGCTGAGGCGTTGATGCCTCCACCCTGGGGGCCGCCTAAGACCCAGGAAAACTCCCGGCGGCTCAGTTCAGTTGGCACGACCAGCGTTGATTGTAGTCCGCCAGACTCCGGGAATTTGCTGCTGGCAGTTGAAGCAGCTTCCCCGGCCGGTGAGCCGATCGTCGACGATTCGGTAGCCGATCCGTCGGATCAGGGTGGTCTGGCAGCGTGGGCAACGGGTGTCCTCGTAGCGGCCCACGCGGCCGGGCAGGTTGCCGGCGTAGATGTACTGCAGGCCGGCCTCCTCCCCGATGCGGGCGGCCCGCAGCAGGGTCTCCGGCGAGGTATTGTCCGGCTCCTGCATCTTGTAGTCCTTGTGGAAGGCGGTGACGTGCCAGGGGATGCTCGGTGACAGGCTGCTGAGGAACCTGGCGATGTCGCCCAGCTCCTCGTCGCTGTCGTTGAAGCCGGGGATGATCAGGGTCACGATCTCCAGCCAGAAACCCATCTCGTGCACCATCTGGATGCCGTTGACGATGTTCTCGAGTTTGCCGCCCAGGGAGCGGTAGTTTTTGTCACGGAAGGACTTGAGGTCGATCTTGTAGAGGTCGGTCCAGGGACGGATGTACTCGAGGACTTCCCTGGTGGCGTTGCCGTTGGAGATGTAGGCCGTGGTGAACCCGCGCGGCCGCGCCGCCTTGAACACCTCGACCGCCCACTCGGAGGTGATCAGGGGTTCGTTATACGAGGTGGCGACCACACTGGCACCCTGCCGCTTGGCAATATCGACCAACTGCGGCGGTGAGACATCCATCGGCTCGGTGAGCGCCCCAGGATCGCGCAAAGCCTGCGAGGTGACCCAGTTCTGACAGTTGTGGACGACGGCATGATTTGCGAGATAGGTATGCGGTCCGTCGGTCTCGAGATTGAAGACTGGTCCGCGGTATTGCCGCCTCATGGTTTCATCGATGGAAAGGAAGTCCAGCGCTCCGGCAAGTGGGGCGCACACAAAGTGTCTCGTCGTGAGCGCTGCTGCACGGATGAACTCTGGCTCGTCGACGCCGGGAGCCTCCGTAGCAAGAACGGGATGGTCGAGTGTCGCCTCGAACGGCTTCAAGAGTCGCGGCGCAATACGGACAAGCTCTCCTTCGTACTGATGACGGAAGATCCAGTGGACGCGGTGCTGGCGATTGTCGCCGCCGGTCGCCGTCAATCCGTCGGGCGGCCGGCGCCGATGGGCATCGCCGCTTGCGTCAGCGGTTGATGTTTCCCAGAGGTCGTCCAGGCGCCGCATTCCCGAATTCGTTGCAACGCGAACGTCGCCCGCGAAGCAATAGCTGCAATGCAGGTCACAACCCAGCATTCCGAAGGTGAGGGCATCGGTTCCTGGAAACGCGTGGAAGAACGGCTTCTTCTCGATGGGGTCACACTGCAGCGCGCCGACGTATCCGCGGGGAACCATCAGCGTGCCGCCGCGGTTGTAGCGGACCTTGCAGATGCCGCGCAGCCCGTCCTTAATCAGGCAGCGGTGGGCGCAGGCGTAGCAGCGAACCTGCTTGTCGGGCAGCTTCTCGTAGAGCGTTCCGAGGGCGCCTTCGTCGACCCGCCGGTCGAGCGCCTGCGAGAAGGGCGTGGCCTCTTTGGCCGGCATGGACTGAATATACGACCGTCGCTGCACACTAGCATCGAATGCAAGAGATGGACCAGCTTCGAGAGGTCATTCTCATCCTGGTCGCGGTCGGGGCGGTGCTCAGCGTTACCGGCCTTGCGCTCGGGCTGTATCAGGTCAGAGCGGGACGTCTTACCATGCGCTGGCTCGCCTTCCTTCAGAGCCCCTTGCGGAAGGTTCCAGCAACGCCGGAAGATACTCGAAGGAACGGCTGGTCTGTGGCCTTGAATGGCCTCGCAGTTCTTCTGCTCGATGTCATGATTCTTGCCGGCCTTCTGCTTCCAAGCGCACGTCGTGATGCCGCCCTCGCCATCAGCTATGGGGTCGTCTCTTTGGCAGGCTTTGCCGCTGTTTTCATGGCGATTCTCACGGCTGCCCGCATCAGGCGCGATGTACACTACCTTCCGCGTAAAACGGCCGCTTTGATGTCGTCTGCCCCCGGGCCGCCGGCTGACTAGTTTCTGCCTACGCGGCGTTGGGGACGACGTGCAGCCGCTTCGGCCGGACGAAGCCGCTGTCCGGGTGCGGGTCGAAATAGCTCATCGGGACGGCATTGCCGGTCGACTCCAGAGTCTCCAGGATCCGGGGGATCGCCCCAGTGGCGGTCAGCATGCCGGTGACCTTCCCGTCCTCGTAACCCGACTGCTTGTAGACGAAGATGTCCTGGAGCGAGATCTGGTCTCCCTCGATCCCGATCACCTCCGAGATGTAGGTGATCTTGCGCGAGCCGTCCCGCAGGCGGTTCTGCTGGATGATGATGTTGATGGCCGAGGCGATCTGCTCGCGGATGGCTCGGGAGGGGAGTTCCATGCCAGCCATCAGGACGAGCGTCTCGAGCCGGGAGATCGTGTCTCGAGGCGTGTTCGAGTGGACCGTGGTCAACGAGCCATCGTGACCGGTGTTCATGGCCTGGAGCATGTCCAGCGCCTCGCCGCTACGGACTTCGCCGACGACGATCCGGTCGGGCCGCATTCGGAGGGTGTTGATGACCAGGTCGCGGATGCTGACCCCACCTTTGCCTTCGACGTTGGTGGGCCGTGACTCGAGGCTGATGAC
>Ga0102924_1005960_pt1 | contig 11568 bp, 11 predicted proteins | sample PaiPotPPM11metaG_FD_80116 | JGI IMG/M metagenome (GOLD analysis project Ga0102924, IMG submission 80116) | Iron sulfur acid spring bacterial and archeal communities from Banff, Canada, to study Microbial Dark Matter (Phase II) - Paint Pots PPM... ...
CGATCTATCTTTCCACCAGTGGCAGGCTGAGCGTCGCGGTAGTGCCTTTGCCTGGCTCACTGGTAAGCGCAAGAGAGCCGTAGTGCACTGCGGCGATGCCGCGCGCGATCGAGAGGCCGAGGCCGTGACCACCAGCTTCGCGGGCGCGTGCTTTGTCCACGCGGTAAAAGCGCTCGCCTAACCGCGCCATCTCCTCGGGCGCGATACCAATGCCGGTATCGCTCACACGCAGGCAGGCACGGCCATCTTCGCGAAACGTGCGCACGCTCACCTTGCCGCCGGGCTGATTATATTTCAACGCGTTATCAAGCAGGATGAGCGTGGCCTGCTCTAAGAGCACACGATCGCTCAGCACATGCGCGGCCTCCTCTTCCTGACAATCCAGGGCAATCTGTGCCTGAGCCGCCAGCGATTGCGCACGCCGCACCACACCTTGCGCGACCTCAGCCAGGCTCAGAACCTCCTGCTCCAGATGCAGTTGCCCGGCGTCCATCTGCGCGAGGAGCAGCATGTTGCTGGTCAGCTTATCCATGTAGACCGCTTCTGTCGAGATATCCTCCAGCAGTTCCGCGTCTTCCTCGGCCAGACGTGTGCGCCCGCGCAGGAGTACATCGGCGTTGGCGCGCAGGAGCGACAAGGGGGTGCGCAATTCGTGCGAGACATTGGCTATAAAGTCGCGCTGGCGTTGAAAGGCCAGCCTGAGAGGTCGAAGCGCGTTGCGGGCCAGGTACCAGCCGCCCAGGGGGGTACACAAAAACAGACCCATAAAGATGGCTGCGAAGAAAATATTCACGATGACGGCTCGGCGAGCCAGCGTCTCCGCTGGAGTCGTGCCCAGTTGCACAACGCCCAGAACCTCGGCATGATTGGGGCCGCGCACCACCATAGCCTGGCGCACGATATCAGGCCGGGCTGAGCCGAGAAAGACAAAATCGAACGTCACTTTTCCACTGCCGGTTTCGTCCAGCGCGTCCTGGGCAGTCGAGCCATCGTGGAGAGCCGCCAGGGCCAGAGAATTGTCGAGGAAATGCGCTTCGTTGCCTGATCCCACCCCGAATGACTTCACCAGTTGTCCACGCGCATTGTAGCACGCGAGCATATAGCCGTGGGCGGGCAACGCAAGCGGGCAGACCTCACCCGACGGCGCGGCTCGCCAGGTCGCGGCCAGTTGCGCAACCTGTCCCGCTAGACCGTGCTCGCTCGAAACAAAGAGTATCCAGGGGACCGTTGTGCCGATGCCCAGGCCCAGCGCAAGCACCAGAATCGCCAGCAGACTCATATACCAGAGAATCAAGCGCCGGAACAGGCGGGCAAACAGAGCCTCGTCAGGATCGGCTGCGAACGCCCTCCGTCTCCACGGAAGACGCAGCCATTGTTGAACGCCCATACTTTCGCTTGCTCCTCATCTTTACTCTGAACAGAAGAAGAATTTACTCCTCAATTTTATAGCCGACGCCGCGTACCGTCTTGATCAGCGCTCGCGAAAAACCCTGATCGATCTTCTCACGCAGGTAGTGAATGTAAATGTCCACCACCTTGGAGAGCGCGTCCAGATCGTAGCGCCAGACGTGGTCGATGATCTGCGTGCGCGTCAAGACCTGGCGCGGATGGCGCATCAGGAACTCTAACAGGGCGAACTCTTTCGAGGTCAGTTCGATGACGCGTCCAGCTCGCCGCGCCTCGCGCCGCACGAGGTCCAGGGTTAGTTCGCCCACACGAAGTTCTGTTGTCTCCTCAAACGCCCGCTCACGCCGCCGCAGCAGCGCATCGACGCGGGCCAGCAACTCCTCCACTGCAAATGGCTTCACGAGATAGTCGTCAGCGCCCGTTTTCAAGCCCTTCACACGATCCGCGACCGTTCCGCGCGCGGTGAGCATCAAGATTGGCGTAGCAAGATGATGAGCGCGCACCTGGCGACAGATTTCGATGCCATCCATGCCAGGCAGCATGAGGTCCAGTATCACCGCGTCATACGTGTCGCTGAGCGCCAGGTCGAGGCCGGTGGGACCGTCGTGCGCCAGATCGACTGTATGCCGCTCCTCGATCAGCACCCGGCGCAGCAGGGCCGCCATCTTGCGCTCATCCTCCACAATCAGGATATGCATGCGTGTCTCCTCTATTTACGAAGCTTCACCACCATTGTAGCTCACACAGCGTGCTCATGTGGAGATGTGGCAGGCATGCACCCAACCCCACCCCGGACGCGGGCAAGCAGCGTCCCATTGGCGTCAAGTTAAGGTACTGTCAAGGTTGATTTCACGCGAGAATCTCGCCTGACCAACCAATCCCGTACCATAGTAGGGACGTCTGCTTGTCTGCGTCCTCGCGCCCACGCACCACTGTTGCCTTCACATGACCATCTTGCCTAACTTGACGCCTATGGGACGCGGGCAAGCAGCGTCCCTACTATGGACGGGGATTTTGTACAATTGCACCGTTGTCGCGTCACAGCAACCAGAATGCCCTGTTTTTCTGGGCATTTTACGCGACCATCTTGCCCCCACGACCAACCCCGTCCATAGTACGGACGCCCCTTGTGTGCGTCCTGGGACGGGGCGTCCGGGGTGGCGGGCTATGGGTGGGGTTGCATCAACTACATTCTCGCACCAGCCATCTGCGCTTGTTGAGCATGCATCAGCCAGACGTAGCCATCCTCCAAGCCAGGTTCAGCGGGCACAGCTCCAGCGAGCGGCGGGAGGTCGCCAACCACGCGATACTGGACGCTTGCGCCCATATTCAGCGCGGAGACGATCGTGAAATTGCCTTCGGGGCGCGGGCCAGGTGTCTTGAGCAACCAGACTTTCCCCTGGGTGGCTTGCAGCATTTGCGCGATAGTGCCCTGGAAAAGCGCCTGGCCGCTCTTCATGACCGCGATATTCTGACAGGTCTGGGCGATATCCTCGACAAGGTGCGTTGAGAGCAACACCGTGCGATTGCCGCCCAGATCGGAGAGTAGATTGCGGAAGCGAATGCGCTCCTCCGGGTCCAGCCCGGCGGTTGGTTCATCGACGATCAAAAGCTGGGGATCGTTGATAATAGCCTGCGCGATCCCCAGGCGACGTTTCATTCCGCCTGAGAACGTCTTGATCTTGCGCCCGGCCACGTTGCTCAAGGCCACCGTCTCTAACACCTGCTCCACGCGTTGCTGACGCGGGCGACGATCCTTTAAGCCTTTCAGCAACCCCACGTAATCCAGGAACTCGCGCGCACTCAGGTCCGGGTACATCCCCAGCTCTTGCGGCAAGTAGCCGAGCAGATGTTTCACCGCTGCGCGTCCCTGCTCGCTGGTGCCGTCGTGCTGGCCGATCTGGAGCGTGCCGCTAGTTGGGCGGAGAATACCCGCCATAATCCGCATCAGCGTCGTTTTGCCCGCCCCATTGGGTCCCAGCAGGCCAAACATACCAGCCGGAATCGTCAGGCTCAGCCCGTTGAGCGCGCGCACATTGCCGCGATAGGTTTTTGTCAATTGACTAATGGTAATATTCATCGTGTCTTTCCTTCATTATTCTGTTGATCCGCAGGACCGCGGCGGGCGCGATGGCCGCCGCTACATTCACGGGACGTGCGATGGGCGTTCGCGCGGGTTGAACCATCGTCGTCAATCATCATATCCATCGTTTGCCCACGCACGCATGGCATGGTTCTCGTAGAGCGATCCGTTAGCGATGCGCGTGCTCCCAACGCAGGTAGAGCCACGCCAGAGCGATCGCCACAAAGCTCAATCCCACTAGCAATGTAATGCTGGCAATACCTTGCAGAATGGTCAGATTGAGGCGCAAAAAGACCCATGGATAATGGAAGAACGCCTCTTGCGCCCAGGGGCCAGTGGCGTTGAGCATGGTCCCGGTTGGCGTAGGAATTTTGAAACGCGGGCTGGTGAGGTTGGCCCAGAACCAGTAGCCGATGAAAAGAATCTGGTAGAGCGGCACCTTGAGAAACGCGGGCAGCGCCAGCGAGAAACCCGCCGCGAACAGCATGCCGGGCAGCGGGATCGCGGCAAATGCTTCCATGGCCAGCAGCAGATCGTGTGGATTGTGAAAGCGCGCCAGGATAGAGATCACGCCAGCGATATACAGGATTACCACCGGGATCAGCGTCGCCAGCGTGCTGCCAATATATTTGCCGAGCAGACGCGCACCCAGCGAACCTGGAAAAGTATCCAGGATTTCATCGACATGCAGCTTTTTATCACGCGCCAGGCGATCAGCCAGCACCAGGCCAACGCCCACGGGCACGAACCAGGCGGTGAATTGGGCCAGGTATATCACAGCGTCGAGCGAAGTCACCTCCGAGCCGGTCGTGAAAACCAGCCAGAGCAGGCCGCTCAGCGCGCACACCAGCGCTAGCACGAACCAGATCGAACGGCGGCGAATCTGCATGAGAAATTCGTAGCGCAACGCGCCGCCTGCAATCGACAGAGTATTCATGAATCAGGCATCCTCTCCGAAAAAGCGCCGCTCAGGGTTGCGCAAGAACCACCAGGCAGCGACCAGTAAAATTAGCGCGGTCGCGATCAGTTCCAGCCGGTTAGCCAGCCAGAAAGCAGCGCCGGGGTTAAAGAGCGTCGCGAATAAAAACCAGGGCTGCATCCAGTTGTGCTGGGCGAAGTAGCCGTGGAAAGTCAGTTGAAAGAGCCAGATGCAGCCGAGGAGCGCCCCGCTGCTGGCCCGACTACGCAGAAGCAGCGCGAGCAGAATACCGGCCCCGGCCAGCCAGAGCGAGGGTGCCAGCCAGGCCAGTTGACCTACCAGTAGCGGCTCTCCGGGCACCCAGGGCAGCAACAAGTAGAGAACCAGGGTCGCGCATAGTTCTACGAGCAGCGTCCAGCCCAGCAGCAGGGCGAAGCGCAGGAAGAGAATCCCGCGGTAGGTCGCTGGCATGGTCAACAACAACTCAAGCGAGGCATCCTGAACCGCGACCGTGGACAGGACAATGCCAATGGCCAGCGGCAGACAGGCTTCGAGCGCGGCAATCAGCAATTGAGCAATAAAGCTATGCATAACATTGCCCACGAAAAGCATGGCCGCCATACCAGCGAAAGCCACTGCCAGCGCCAGCGGAATGAGGAAGAGCAGCGGCCCAAGGATACGTATTTCATAGCGCAAGTGATCCAGGCTCAACAGATGTCTCACCAGCAGACCCTCGCTCTCATCGCACCGTGTCTTCCTAACAGAGTAGGAGTGCCTTGAAACTCCAACATACACCATTTTCTCCATTTCTCAGCATCTTGCATGAGCGTCTTCCCGCCAGAGTGAGGGGCTTAGCTCAACGTAATCAGAATAGTGGAGCAGAATTAGAGGAAGGTTGGAGGAAGATTTGAAATTTCTTACGATTCAGATAATCCCCATCCGAAGCATAACGTGAATAGAATGGACCGCGCAACGGTCCATTCTGTTCACGTTATGCTTCGGATGAACGAAAAAGCTTTGTTATTAATCAGCAGAAACAGGTTCATGGGCTAGTTCGGCGCTTGAACCGAGGTAGGTTTGAAGCTGGGCCTCTCCCTGAGGGCTGACCAGGAATGTGACCATATCGCCAGCGAGAATCACTGTGCTGCCACGCGGGAAAATCAATTCACCTTCGCGGCGCAGGGAAACCACCAGGCAGTCATCGGGCAAGCGCGCATCACGCAATGGGTGCCCCACCAGCGGCATCGTGGGTTCAATTTTGGTCTCCAGCATCACCGTACCTTTGACCAGCCCGCGCATGCGCCGCAAATCTTTGGTCAACGTGCGTCGATACGCGTGGATAATATCCCCGACGGTCAGTATCCCCAGCACCCTTTGCTTCTCAAGGGTCTCCTCACTATCGACCACCGGCATCCAGCTAATGTGCTGGCTGGTCAGATGTTCCAGCGCATCATCGAGCGTCTCATCGGGATGCACATAGAGCACCTGCGTGGTCATAATCTCAGCGACCGTACTGTGTTCTCGCTCGACGGGTGGCATTTTCTGAATATCTCGCTGAGTGAGAATACCGCGCAGAAATCCCTCCTGGCTCAGCACCGGAGCGCCGCTGACAGAGGCTTCTGCCAGCTTTTTCTCTGCCTCGGACACGCTCTGTTCCGGAGAAAGGAAAAGCGTCATCGCAGCCATAGCCTGGCCCACGGAGAGCGTCGAGAGCAGCGGAACCGACATCTGCAAGCGGTGCGCGGGCGAATCAGCGCGCGTGTCCACCTGACTGGTATAGATCGTGTTCTTGCCTACCAGGGCCGAGGCGATCCCCACGGCAATCATGGCGGGGCCAGCATGGAGAGATTGCCGGTCATCTCGGCAACCATGAGCATCACCGCCAGCGGCGCGTGGGCAATGCTCCCGAAGAGAGCCATCATACCCACAATCACAAACGGGGCAGCCGTATCGGGCAAACCGGGCAGCACATGATATGAGAGGCGCCAGACAGCCGCTCCAAGCATACCCCCAATCACCATGCCTGGACCAAAGATGCCGCCTGATCCCCCAGAGCCGATCGAGAAACCTGTGGTCACAATTTTCGCGAACGGCAGGATCAGAATCACCCAGAGCGGGATGGAGAAGAGGCCAGACCCCATGCTGATCTGTATCCAGCCGTAGCCCATGCCCAGCGCTTGCGCCAAGACCAGCTACCACCCCGATCAAGCTACTAATCAGCAACCACTTGAGCAGATAGCGCGGATTCTCAAAACTCCGTTTGGTGCGCCGGATATGAAACAGGCGGCGCAATAAGGGAATAACATCAAATGATTTCATACAACGACCATTCCTTGTTCTTCACTACAAAGATAAATGGGTGGGCACTTACCCAAATAACGAACAAAAAAGAGAAAGTATTACGCGAACAGGTAACTATTTCTATCCAGTTTGTCCAAGACCCTGGAGAATTAAACGGGCAACATGCGGCGCCTGCCGGGCCATCTGCTGGGCTGTTTGCCCAAGCACACGCGCGGAAAGCACATAGGATTCGGTTAAAGAGATAACCATCAGGGCTGCGGCGTCGATATCCGAGCACTGGATCTCTCCACGCGCCTGGAACTGCTCAAGCAGCAGCGCGATCACCGCAATATAGTCGCGTAACAGCCTGGTCGCCTCATCCTTAAACGCCCGGTTGACGCCATAGAGCGCGCTCATATAAACATTGAAACTATCATCATCCTCAACCGCCAGGTCAACGAACGCGCGGAAAAGCCGTTCCAGTCGCTCCTGCACGCTTCCCTCCGCAGCCAACGCGCTACGAACCGTCGCCAACTGCGCCTGGGCAATGGCTCGCAACATAGCCAGGAAGAGTTCGCGTTTATTCTCAAAGTACAGGTAGATGGTCCCCTTACCAATACCCGCCAGTTCCGCAATCGTATTAATATTGGCCTGATCAAAGCCCAGGCGAGCAAATTCCCCGGCAGCGATCCGTATAATATGGCGACGAGTCGCCTCGCGCATCTGTTCGTCGACAATTTTCGGCACATGTCCCCCATAGAAGCGCCAGCAAGCTCCTGCCCGACGCTTTATATTGAGCAGGTAGTCATTTATCTATCGAGAGTATACCTGCTTGCTTAAGGTCGTGTCAAACACAGTTATATGAAATCCGCGTAAATTGTGTCTCTTGCCATCGTGTGAATGGAGCGACGGGCGCGAGGGCACCTGGTCCAACAAATTCGGGCATGATTGTGGCGGCGAGTCCGGGCTGATTTGTAAGCATAAGTAATTACTTCTCCACTCGCTAAATACATATAAAACGCGAAATATAGCTAAATATCACAGTTCACGCAAAACAATCGCTCCGATTGACTGTATCTCTCGCAAAACCTCCTCGACAAACGGAGCAGGCAGGGATAACATCGCAGCGATTTTCTCGGCATTTCTTATACCATCGATCAGAACATAGACTTGCCTGTGCCTGCGCGGCCAGCCATTCATGTCCATGGGGCCCATTTCTATGAGGCGATGCGGGACCAGCGATCGTTGAGTAAAATCGGCTGGCCAGCGTGGAACAGGCAGGGTAGGAGATGTCTGAGAACGGTTAGGAGGGAGAGGGGGCATCTGGCCTAACGGTCCAGATAACGAATTTCGGTTTGGCTGGCCCCCAGACAACTCCTGCTCTGGCATGGCATCAAAAACCCAGTTCAGCTTTCCCACCGCGGAAACGGCGCGGAACGCATCTTGCCCTGTCAGTAAAGTTTGTCCCCTGGAGTCTTTTACATGACATGCAATCATTTCTCCGCGCTGCAATTCAACGATAACAAAGCAAGGCTTTTTCAAACGACGAGGCAGCCCTGATGAAATCTCCGTTCGCAGCAAACCGCTTCGCCGGAACTCACGCAGCAACTGCAAGAGTGTCGCAAGGTCGATTGTATACACAGCGTATCCTTTCGCACGTCAGTACAGGGAACCGCGTTGTGTCCTCCTACCAACGCGCCAAGAATTGATAAATATCTATAAATACGGTCCCGACATGACGGCACGTTTTTTCCTTTGCTGGTGCATGTGCTGTTCGCTGGAAGGCAATCATGGCGTTTAGGACAAGCAATCGTTTCATTAATGCAACGAGTCATTCGATTCTATATCGATTTTTACTCTAAAGCTTGATCTACTCATTTAAGTATACGCATTGAAATAATGCAGCAAAATATTGAAGCAACTCTTCTGGGTGTTCCGAAACATGCACTTGCGAACTAGCATACATCACCGGAGCTCTAAATGTAAGCCTTTAGCATAAAAATTTCATTAAAATAGACCCCTATTACCAAGGTTTGCCATTACTAAGAAGGAGCAGCAAATCTATGGCTGACATTCCTGCAAAGTCCGCACCTATTGTGAATTGAGCTGGCAAAACGAAGCCTTGCCAGCTCAATTCATTTTCAAAGATAAATATACTCGTTAATTTTTCCCCTGCATCCTCGTTACATACTATGAAAGAGATCCCGATCTCACCGCTTGAAATTAAAAATGAGAGGGCCCTTGGCATGGTATATCCTCGCTGGCACGTTCGCCACGCATCCTGGCTTATCCGCACCCGTTGGCAACAGCGCACGTTTCTAGTCTGCGTGCTGCTCTCCTGTTGCTTACTCCTACTCAGCGGCTGTGCCTCGTTGCTGACTGGCGTTGATAGCAATCCTCCAGTCGTGGTGACACAGCCTACCCCCACGGCTACAGCGACCCCTCTGCCTTTGAACACGGAGAGCGAGATCGCTCAAGCCCTGACCCAGAAGATGAGCCTGGATCAGAAGCTGGGGCAGATGGTGATCTCGGAATTTTATGGCCCGACCCTGAATGGCGATCTGACGCAGATGATCAAGGACAGCGGGATCAGTGGCGTGCTGATCGAGAACAAAAACGGCAATGCTCAGACGCGCGCGCAACTGATTAGCCTGAACCAGGCCATGCAGGGTCAGGCCAGCATCCCGCTCTTTATCAGCACAGACTTCGAGGGTGGTCTCGTCAACGAGTTGCGCCTGATTACCGGCGAGCGCTCTTCGGAAACAGCTATTGGCGCGACCGGGAGCACACAAGTCGCCTATAACGCGGGCAAGGGAGCCGCGAACGATCTGAGCGCGCTCGGCTTGAACGTCAACTACATGCCAATCGTCGATGTGCTGACCAACCCCAACAATCCTGGTCTGGTCGATCGCACATTTGGCAACAATCCAACTATCGTAACCAACATGGGCCGTGCCTACCTCCAGGGTTTAACGGACGGCGGCGTGGTCGGCTGCCTGAAGCACTTTCCCGGCCTCGGCAGCGCCAGCGTCGATCCCCACAAACTGTTACCCACCATGGACCGCAGCCTCGCCACCATGAATGCTGTGGACCTCGTGCCCTATCGCACGCTGATCAACGAGGGTATTGTGCCAATGGTCATGGTCACGCATATCCTCAATCCTCAACTCGACCCCAAGCTCCCAACCTCGCTCTCGCCAAACGTCGTCACCAATTTGTTGCGCAACCAGCTTAACTTCAAAGGCGTAATCATCAGCGACACCCTCTGGATGGGCGGGATTAGCAATACCTATAATCTCACCCAGGCCGCCATTCTCGCTATCAATGCTGGCACCAATCTGATCCTCGGTCCACGCGGCCTCCAGGAAACGCAGACCATGCTCGCGGGCCTCAAACAGGCCGTGACCAATGGCACGATCTCCATGGACAAGATCGATACATCGGTGCAATATATTTTGCAGATGAAGCTGCACTATAAAATCTTGAGCCACGCGACGGCTTTGCAACTGATTAATGGAGGAGCTACGCCGACGGGAAAGAGTGAGACAGGACACAGTGCTTATGCTGTATCGGTTGCTGACGTAAAGAGAGGTCTGGTCTAACAGAGTTGCTTACTCATAAATGGTGGCATCAGATTCTTTGCAAACATTAGAGAACTCGATGCTGCCACCGTCAGGGCCAGGAACATGCCAGTAGTGCAAACGCCAGCCCGCGCCATGTTTTGTCACATCCAGTCGCCATGCTTTGGCTTGATCGCTGCTCCTGATCCTTTGAGGACTGTCTGGCGCGAGGTTTACCCTGAGTGGATGGAGTTTCGCACTCGCGCTATCCTTTACCTGCTCAGCAATAGTTGCCGCTGCCTGCACAATGATTCTTCTGAGAACATTTTCCTGTGTATCCAGGCCATTACTGGAAATGGACTCAATAAAATAGGTGCCGAGGCGAAATGGCAAGGAAATCTTGCCAGCTTTTTGCCAATCCTTTTGAAGCTGCTGCTCTATAGCGTAAACTATTCCGGCTTCTCCCTGCTCCCAAAGTTCCAATACATCGATTAAGGGCAACAGACCTTCAGGCGCAAAGAGCAGGGGAAACGTCTGGGTGATTATATCGCCCGGCTGACAAGCTAGCTCTGGTATCACATAAGTAATGGTTGCCGAGATTGTGACTTCTTGATTTTTATCTGAAAATTTCAGTGTAGCAATGTGCAAGGCGCTAGCAAAAGGATGAGCAGTGTGTTTACAGATGCAGGAGGTAACAAGAAGTGAGTGAATACTGGTCTGGATAAAATTGGGCCAGCGAACTGCCATAGCTTCAGGGCGAATAACCACAGAATCATCTTTTAACTCTGCCAGGTAACCGAAATCCTCCAACTGGTTCCCAAGGTCAAATGCAGGATCGCGAAAAAATTCGTTGACTCCTCGTGCAAGCAGGTTGGGATTGATATCAAGGCGGTATCTCCGCTGCAGATTGCGCAGATTTTCAAAGCCTGGGAAACGCCCATGTGCTTCTAATAGTTCGGTAATAGTTGAGGAATGCAACCATGTAAAATGAGCGCTCAATGCCTCTTTCAGCCAGATTTCCAGATTCTGTAACCACTCTACAATCCCTTCCCTGTCAGTCTCGTCAGCAGGCGTCGCAACGATCACAGGGTCCACAAAAATATTCGTCATATCGCGCTTTCCATGCTCGCTTTCTCAGATTAATGGGAACGCCGGGAGTATTAAGCCTGCTGTGCTTTCCGAGCGCGCTTCCGCAAACTAGCTGCCGTGATTCTATCCTCTTGCAACATCGTCTCGTCAAAAAAGCCATCCGGCCAGTTCAGAATATTGCCATTCGGTGAAATCTCTACCTTCTCAAACTTCGCCGCGCCCTTCTCATC
>Ga0102924_1005962_pt1 | contig 11566 bp, 12 predicted proteins | sample PaiPotPPM11metaG_FD_80116 | JGI IMG/M metagenome (GOLD analysis project Ga0102924, IMG submission 80116) | Iron sulfur acid spring bacterial and archeal communities from Banff, Canada, to study Microbial Dark Matter (Phase II) - Paint Pots PPM... ...
CACTCACGGCTCTGCGCAACGGACTTTCGCCCGTCAACGCGCGGCTCCAGGCCAGGCTTCCTGGGACGTGGCCGGAGCGCCGGTCTGTGACGATCCTCCTTCCGGAGGCCGAACCGAACGCAGTTTGTGCGGGCGTTACCCGCCCCGACCTGTCCCAGTCCAGTGGATGCACCCCACGGAGCGCTCGTAGTGGCGTCCCGCATGATGCCCAAAGCCGCCCGGGAATAGAACAATTCTCGCGCTTCCAAAAATATTGTAATTAAATCAATATAATGCGCCCACAAGAAAGAGGGCTTATCTAGCAGGAATATTATAGGTAGCATCAATTCTCTTCGAGAAATCTACGTCGATCCCAGTCGCGCTGATCGTGCTCAGCTTTGCCGCTACTGTTTCGGCTCCACAAGGAAATGGATCGAGTCGTCGTTCTGGCTACTATTGTTATTGTCGTTGTCACTCAGATTCTGACGCTCCGGAGCGCGTCTGCCGCGAAATGCTGAGCTTACCGCAATTGAGATGTCGCTACACCCGCAACGCCATTCATCAAGCGGCGTTTCGAACGAAATTGTCATCTTGATATTGGTCCTAGTAGGACGACAATGGCAGCAGATAACGAATGCAAGGTGCTAGTCTGCCCGTCAGCGAAATCGCGCCTGTCGTTCAAGAAATCGCTCCTTAGCCGTCATCTCACTTTCCCGATCTTCCTCCTCGTCCTCGCGCGGCTCGAGCCAGAGCATGACAATCGCGAAGCTCTCACGCTGGCCGAGAATCTGCTCACATAGCTGCGGGGCAGGTTTACCCCGCTCGATATCAATCCAGATATCGGGGATGCATTCACAGATATCCGAGGCGATCCCAGCACCGATGCCGCGGCGCTTCAGCAACGAGGCGCCTGGAACAGGTTGACCGCTCCGCACCGTGATGAACGGAAACTTCAGGTGCTTATAGGAGAACAAAACCCTGCCGCCCTTTGTGAACACAAAAGCGAGAATTTCGTCGTGGTAACGTGCATAGGCGTTTGCCATCGCCTGCTTGCTCACCTCAAACTTGGCCGAGAGTCGCACCATGTGGCCCACGTCGGGGTCCCGGCGTTGTTTGAGATAAGGTCGCAAAAGGGGCGGCGGCATGAGCATGAGTGAGGAGAACCGATTAGCCTCGACTTCCATGCGACCTCGGCGGTCGCTTTCTTTGGCACTCAAGCGCCGCATGTCCTCTCGTGAGCAGAGAAATTGCCCGTCTGCGTTTGGCATATGCGTCGGAATGAGAAAGTGGCCTAGCTCGTGCCCGATCGTGAAGCGTTGTCGGAATGGATGACTCGCGCGCGTCAGGATCACGCCGCGGCTGCGCGCCCTATCGGTTATCAGTCCGCCTTCGAAGCCTTCGGTGTCAAATTCCTGGATGTCCGCGATGTCGAGCTGTCGAGCCAGCTCCTTGATTGGAACCGGGACCTTGAGATCCGGCGCGGCCTTTAGAATGAGCGTGACCAGGCCTTCGGGTGAGCCAGCACCTTTTCCGTCTAGCTCCATCCGGGACAGGGCCATCTAGGTCTTGCTCTTTTTCTCCGGGAAGGCGGCCTTCATGATGGCGCGCATTCGTTCGCGATCGAGAGGCGTCAGCTTCTTTAGGTCGCGATACATAGCGACCAGATCTGCCTCATCTTGGTCCGGATTCTCTCCTACCAAGTACGACACTGACACGTCAAAGTAGTCCGCGAGGCCCTTGAGCAGGTCCATTGTCGGGTTCGTACTGCGGCCCTGTTCGATCTCCCAGATATGGGCCTTTGACGCGCTTACTGCGTCGGCTACGTCCTGCAGTGACTTATTCTTCTTTATTCTCAGCTGCTTGAGCCGAGCGGCAAGGCTCATCCCGAATCTCTCCTGGTTAGAGTCACGACGGGGTAGCCACTTCCGAGGCCACCCCGTTCACAACAGTGAACGCATTCGTATCACACGACTTGACGGATCGCAACGTTCGATTTATCTATACGAGATGGGGTGCCCTTATAGACGGGCAAAGGCCCCGAAAGGAGGTTGCAAATGTCAGATAAACCAGGAGAGCACGAGGACGATCGCGATCGGCGTGACGATCACGATCGCGACGACCATGGGCGAAACGGTCCGCCGGGCCCCCCGCACCACAAGCCGCCGGGCCCGCCCGAACCGCCGAAGCCCCCGCCGCGCCGGGTCGGCTGACTTGAGCAGCGACATTGAAGAACCGGTGCCCCACTGGGACCGACGCTTTCCAGGTCGGTACCAGTGGGAGATGGCGGCCTTCGAGAAGGTCGGCATCCGCCCGGTAGTCGACCGTGAATTTTTGGCATCCGGCCAGTTGGTGCTCATCTTCGACTGGCCGCTCGATGGCCGCACAATCCGGTTGAAGGCGATTTATCCGGATAGCTATCCATTCCTTCGACCTCTGATCTTTCTTACGGACCCCAAGGCCTTTCCGACCCGTCACATCAATCCGCTCGACGGAAATCTCTGCTTAATCGGGCGCGACACACGCCAATGGGTGCCTGGCCTCACCGTGCCGGCGTTGTTGTCGGAGCAGCTGCGTGACGCGTTGAACGCAGGACAGAACGAAGATCCGCAAGGCGAGCCAGATGAGGTGTGGTGGAACCACGTCGGGATCCCCGGGTCGTATTGCCTCGTCGATTCCTCTTGGTCACTCGGGGATGCCGATCAAGGCAAACTCACGTTACGGTACTCGGTCCAGTGGGAAAACGAGATCCCGATTTTTCAAGCTGCAGTAACCAAAATAACAGACGCCGCCGGTGCGACGGCTGCTGAGTGGCGGGGTGCGCTGCCGACCATGCTCACCGGCCAAAAAATCCACGAACAGACTGTGCCTTGGGAGCGCATTGACCGGAGAATGCTGCCGAACCCGATGGAGAACGATACATACCTGCGGGACCTCGTTCGCCGCAGCCGATTTGGTGAAAAGACACGCGAGTTTCCGCTCGGTTCAAAGGATTCGTTCAAACGCGCGAAACTGCTTGCCTTCACCTATCAATCGGAAATCGGGTGGATGAAGTCGGGCACAGCATGGCTGTTCGTTCTCATTTATGGCGGCACAAAGGGCTTCAGGCCGGACTCCCACAAGCCTTTACAGCTGGGCGTCATTCGCACCTATCGTGCAGGACCCAGGGACCTAGCGGCCCGAGTGCCTGCGATCGCGATGCTCCAGGGGAAAACGATCGCGGTCGTCGGCTTGGGCGCACTTGGAGCACCACTCGCCCTCGAATTGGCACGCAACGGCGCCGCGGAACTCCGCCTTCTCGAGTTCGACGTCATTGAACCGGGAAATTCCGTTCGCTGGCCTCTGGGCTGCAGCGCATGGGGCCGAATGAAGCTCGATACGCTATCTCAATTCATTCAAACCGAATATCCGAACACGCGCATCGTTCCTGTCCCACACCAGCTCGGGACCTTTTCGAATAATGATCCCGCTAAAGGCGACGAGGCCGCGCTCTCGCAGACACTCGACGGCGCCGATATCATCATCGACGCGACCGCATCCTATGGCGTCACCACGCTTATTCGCCAGTTCTCGCGCTCAAAGCGTCTGCCACTAATCGTGCTCTATGCCTCGCCGACGGTTGATGGTGGCGTTGTCGCATCATTCGCTCCTGACGGTGGCTGCCCCGTGTGCCTTGAGTGGGCCTGGCACGACGGATTGATGGAGCCGCCGCCTGGATTGTTTGCGGATGCGCCAACTGTCCAACCGCCCGGTTGTGCGGATCGAACCTTCGAGGGAGCCTCTTTCGATCTGCAGGAGATTTCGCTACAGGCGATGCGCGTCACATTAGCGGCGCTTTCGACCGACGCTGGCAGCCAAAATTCGATGATATACACAATGCGCTTGGTCGACCCCGAGGGCCACCGGAGGCCTCCCTGCTGGCGGGTGGACGCGCTCTCACCCAATGGGCGCTGCACATGCAAGTAGCATGGCTACATTCGACCGTGCTCCGCGACTGGATGATGGAAGCCGAGATGCATTATCCGCTGGAAACCGGCGGCGTTCTGATCGGCTATTGGGCTAACCCCGCTACGGCGGTAGTCACCCACGCCGTGGGTGCTGGGCCCCGATCAGTGCACCGGCACGATTCCTACGATCACGATCACGAATGGGAATCGTCTGAGATCGCGTTGTACTACGAGCGATCACGCGGATCGGAAACCTATCTCGGAGATTGGCACACGCATCCAGATGCCAGATCCGGTGATCTCAGTGCCTTAGACCGGCGGTCATTACGACGCATCATCGCATCGCCTTCGGCTCGTACATCGCGACCCCTCATGACCGTTCTATTTGGAGATCCTCATAATTGGACATCGGCGATCTGGCTTGCGGAGCTGAAGCGGTTCTGGCTCTTCGACAGACTGATCGTCTATCCGGTCACCTCCCGCGTTTTCGAGGATTCCACTAAGTACGCGGCTTCTCCGGAGGGCTGAATGGAAAAACGATTAGATCGTGCTACTTCGACCAAAGATAATTGCTCTGAACAATCCGAGCATAATCGGCCTGCGCGTTTAGGCTTGAATTCCGTTTATAGTGCTCGTCCGTGATTGGGGGACTGCTATGTCCTAGTAGCGCGCTCGCGAAATACGGCATATCGCTTATCACATCGGCGGCGGTCGTGGCCCCTGCGGTGCGAAACAAGTGCGGTGAAATCGCTATTCCTAGCGTCTCGAAAGTTGTCTGGGTGATCAATGATCCGACCTTTCGCTTGGTCATAGCACCGCGTGTCTTTGAAGAAATCCAAAGGGCCTTCGTCTTGTCTTGGGATCCGGTGAGCAGAATCGGCCGCGCCTCGCTCAGGTAGAGTTCGATGTATGGGTTAAGCCACCTTGCGACTGGGCGCTCTTCCGGCCGCTGTCGTGTTTTGGTCGATCCTGCCGGTATGGAAATCCACCACTGTCCTTTAACTTGTTTGAAACTCGTGCCGATCTCCAAAGCCGCGAAATTTTTCAGTCTCGTCGGATTTAGCGCGAGAATAGCAACCATGAGGCCGTTGCGAATGCCCCGCGAGCGTTTGAACTCGGTTTCCGTATAGCCATTTGCTTCCACGATGAGCGTAAGGCCGGCCCTGACAAGCTGCTCCGCATAAACAAATCGATTGAGCTTTGATCTCGGCTCTTGAATCAGATCGAGATCTCTCTCGATCTCGATGAGCCACGTAAAATCGGTTTGAGGCGAGAGCAATTGCGCCGCCCGGCGGAGCTTGTAGATGCAATTCCAGGCCGTTACCGAATTTATCTTGCCTTTGAAGTCGGCCATGTAGGCATCCACGTTGGCCGAGGTGACCTGGCTAGCTGCCGGGGCGTTGACGTCGAGCCGACCAGTTCGCTGGAGGAAGCCGAGGAAGCGACCATACCGACTTGCGACATCGTCCAGGCTGTCTGGGGCTAGATGACTGCCGGAACCTCCTTTTTTCAATCGAACGGTCGGGCGACAGACATCTTCCTCCCAACCGAGTTGATCCGCCTCGGGCCACTCACTCCGCGGAAGGATTATTCGCTCGGTATCTGACTTCGGGTTGCCTGCGCGTTTCATTCGTCAGGCTCCAGTTCGTCGAGACGCTTCTTGATGATGTCGCTGAACATCTCGTTGGCAAAGATCGTCTCCAGCGCCACATAGAACCGCATCGTGGTCGCGAGATGCTTGTGCCCCAAAAGCTGCCTGGCTCGTTCGTATTGGCCTGGAAACGCCTGGATGAAAATCGCCGCTGCGGCATGTCGAAACTGATGGACACTGACTTTCAGTCCGGTCGCTTTGAAGATTCGGTCTGTGACCTGGATGCTCAAGGTCCTTGATGTCTTCACCTCTTTGGTTTCGCCGGGAAACAGCCAAGGGCCATTCGATCCACGAAGCAGGACGGGTCGATAGTCATTTATATATTCGTCGATGATGGCTCCCACCTCAGGTATGATTTTGTGCTGCAGGTCGACCCTGTTCTTGACATCCTTCCTGGGGAACACGAGCCAATAGGGTCCATCGATCTCGCCCGGCTTGATGAGGTTCTCGCCAAGCTTGATTTTGATCAGATTGCCGAGCCGTATCGGGGCAATCGACAGGATGGCGATCGCAACCGCGATACTGGCATTCACCGCCGCTTTCGTCGGTGCGGTATATCGGTCGCGCCGGGCTTCCTCCATCAGGGCCCGCGCCAATTGAACCACCTTGTCCCAGACGCCCTCGGTCAGAACCGCCCGAATGACGTTCAGGTTCTTTTCGGTGATACCTCCTTCTCTGTGTTCCTCCATGGCGGCGCGGAAGTCGTCGAGCTTCTCGAGATCGCTGTCCGGCAGGCATTTCGTTTCTCGCGCGATCGAAAGAAGCTTCCAGGCCATATCGATGGTCCACGTGCGAGGTTCGTCTCCGTTTTCCTCCCAGTAAGCTTCGAGCACCTCCTCGACCAAGTCTGGGTCCACCAAGTCCGAAAGTGAGTTCAGGCTTTCAACCGGATAGCCCTGCTTCACCGCCATGCGGGCGAAGGCCTGGAGTTCACGCCGGCGAGTATCGATGGTCGATTGCTTGCAAGGTCTGATGCGCTTCCCCCGAATGCCGCGCCTGATCTTCTTGAGTCCGCCCAGGTGCTCCTCGATCTCTCGGCGGAGCTGCTCGGAGAAATCCTCCCATGGGACTTTCGTGAGCGACTTCACCGGCGGCGTGATCAGGCGCTGCTTGGGCCATCCGGAGATCTCATCCACGCAGTCGTTCCAAGCCCGAGCAATTCGCCGTCGTGCGGCATCATCGGTGGCGAGAGCCGTGGTCTGGCGACGATAGTCCATGTAACCGTCCAGCGCCTCCTCATTGACTCCGTTGGGATCGATTCCTTTCGCCGAGGCATAGCGGATCAGCCCCGAAAGCCGCTTTCGCCGGAATTCTTCGGGAATTAGCGCCCTTAGCGCGCCCCAGGCCGGCGTCAAAACTGTGCCACGCTTGGGCAGGTTCTTGGCGCCAGCGAACCACGCGAGGCTCGCCCTGACATTGGCCTTGTGATTGGACAGCGTCTTCGGATTGCAGCCGACACGGGCGTGGTGAAGTTGCTGCAGGGCCGAGTTCACCCCGGACCAGCGCCCGGCGATGCCCTCCGGTAGTCGGCCGATGCCGGTGCAGACCTGACGCAGCGAGCAGGCCCAGTGGGTCTTCTTGCTCGAACTCAGGTCGGTCGCCACTCCGATCGCGGCCAACACATCGGCAATCGAGGCCTCCAAAAGCTTCGTTTCAGTCATTAGGCGGGCGTCCTTGGCGCTCCTGATGGATTGGGTTTCCTCATCATTTATTTGGGTGCAGATTGGGAAGTCGTCAATAGTGTATTGGGTATCAATACAGTCTAAATACTTCCCAATACTTGTTATTCGAAGTTCTTCTTCATGTATAGTTGTTGACGGAGATTGATCTTCGTTCCCGATGCGTCGGGCATTCTCTCGCCCCTCACTGCTCGCTCGTGGAGAGACGCTGGCGCGACTTCGTCCATTGCTGGAGAGCAACCTCGCCGTAACGAATGGAGCGCCCGACTTTGATGAAGGGCGGCCCATCGCCGCGCATGCGCGCCTTCGCGAGCCACGATTCGCTGACCTTCAGCAGCAGGCCCGCTTCTTTGGGCGTAAGAAGGTTCGCGAGGCTAGAGCTTGGCTTTTGCGGCGAAGCCCCCGTCGACGATTGAATAATCACCGGTACTTTCTCCATCGGCTATTGCCCGGCATCGCGGGCGATCACCGGCTGAGATAGAGACAGCCCAGGGGTTCGCACATCGACAAATGGGGTTAGCGGCGACGGGGGTTCTGTCGATCGGTTTTAGGCAATCGTTTACGACTGCGCTCCAGGCGCTTGCCGCATGCTCCAGGACTAGGGGACCGCATGTACGGATCGAGAAACGATTCGAGTGCCTGGGCAGCCTCGAATAGCCAGCCGCCATACTGCTGACTGCTTCTGTCCTTGTTCAAATTGGGTTTGATGCCCGCCTTTTGGGCAATTCCTAACAACAGAGAGGTAAATCCATCGTACCAAAGCAAGGGATTGCGACCGTCATTTGGCGATTTCCTCGCCAGGTCTGCGTAAGCGACCAAACATGCTTCCCCGACAGTGGCAGCGCTTTCTTGAAAGGCTTCAACCAGTTTTTCGGCTTGATCCACACTGCCGACAGTCGCATTTAATCCCAAAATCTCTATAACTTGAGACGTGACCTCATACTCTATTTGAGTTCGAAGCCCTGTTGCCCGTCCGTTCAGAAGACGCGATGCTGCGATGAGGCTTTTGCCGGTTTTCAGCAAGACAGCTGCGACGGGCAATGTTTCTTTAGATTCCTCTTCCGCCATCCACACGCCATACACGCCAGCCAGGTCGAGATATAGATCGTGTATCTCGGCTTCACTGTAGATTGCGATGACTCCAATTTTAGAGAGGGCTCGTTTAAGTTCGTCCTCGCTCTGCCTCGGCGTGACGACAGGTGCTCCTCGAACGGGTAGTCGTTTCATCTCAGTATCGCCATTCGGCCCGCGGGCCATGAGGCCGTGTCCGCTTTACCGCCAATAACGGACACGAAACACCAAGACCGGCGAGTCCGCTATGGGCCGCCAGCGGACATCAGCGGTAGTAACTCTGCGTCTACGCTCACATAGTGGCGCTCAGGCCCCCATCGACAATGATCTGTTGTGCGGTGAGGTAAGCAGCGGCGTCCGATGCCAAAAAAATGGCGGTCCCGCCGAGATCGTGCGGCTTGCCCCACCTACGAAGCGGTACTCTGTCATTTATGCGGGCGACAAATGCCTTATCTGCTACGAGGGAGGCAGTAAGCTCGGTCTCAAACCAACCGGGTGCGATGGCATTGCAAGTGATCCCATATTCGCCCAGTTCGGCAGCAAGAGAGCGAGTAAGGCCGGCAAGTCCACTCTTGGACGCTGCGTAGGCATGAACCGTGCGCCTTCCCAAAATTCCGACGACGGACGTTGTAAATATAATTCGACCGTGCCCTTGGCTACGCATCGGCACTGCCGCCGACTGAGCCAGAAAAAAGCACGCGCTTAGATTAGCCTCTAGAACCGCACCCCAAGTCTCAGAGGTCCAATCAGCGAGTTGCGCGCGATGGGTGATGCCGGCGTTGGCGATCAATATGTCTAGACGCTGGTGACGAGCAACGATGGATTGTATCGCAGCATCTGCGGCATGACGGTTGGTCACATCAAATACGGAAGTTTCAGCACTAAACCCGCGATCGAGGATTCTATCGGCGGCCACCTTTAGTGTTTCTGCATGTCGCCCATTGAGAATGACGGTCGCGCCAGCCTCCGCCAATGCCTGGGCCATTGCGAGGCCGAGACCACGCGAGGCGCCGGTGACAAGTGCAATCCTTCCGCTGAGATCAAAATATCCAGGCATGCTGCATTCCCCGAAGGCTTTACGACGTCGGTTGGCTCAATCCACAATTCTACCTTAAACGAACGGATTTGACCTTTAGGATCGCGCATGTCCGCTCGGGGTCAATAGCTGCCGCTCAACCGTAGCTCTGGAATGTCCGCTATTCCCCCGAAAGCTGGCGCGAAAGTTGCCGAGCGGCGCCTAAGGGTCACACGCGGACATCAGGCTGGCGTAAGCCTAGGCCAGTTCCGAAAGCGGAGATTCGTCGTTCCGAGCGGGATGTCGGACAACTGCAACTTTCTGCCTCACGCACAGCAACAAAGTTGTCGCGAAGGGCTCCTTCCCGATGACCAGTCGATGACGTACCTTGGAGACTTCCAGATAAGTGAGGGTACTGATGATCACGAAAGCTTTTGTAGCAGCATTGATTGGCCTGGTCTCGTTCATTTCAATCGGCGCGCGTGCGGCCGATGTAAAAATCCTGTGTGCAAGTGGCATGAGAGAAGTAGTGAGTGAGCTTCGGCCTCAACTCGAACGGGCGACGGGGCAGCAGGTGACGGAGAGCTTTGGCGAAGCAGGGGAGCTTCGAAAACGTATCCAAGGCGGCGAAGCCGTCGATCTAGTTGTCTTGCCACGAGTTGTGCTCGATCAAGTTCTTTCGGACGGAAATATTGTCCCAGGCACGACAGTCGATGTTGCTCAAAGTTCCATGGGAATAGGCGTTCGAGCAGACGAACCGAAGCCGGACATAAGCACGCCGGCTGGGTTTAAGCGGGCGCTATTGGCTGCAAAGGCAATCGCTGTGACAGACCCCGCCTCCGGAGGTGTAGCCGGTGTGTATATCGCAGATTTGTTTCAGCGCCTTGGGATTGCTGACCAACTCAAATCCAAGCTCATACTGACGCGGGGGCAACGAAACGCGGAATACGTCGCCAAGGGCGAGGCCGAAATTGGCATACAGCTGTCGAATGAAATCCGGATCGTGCCGGGGATTGAATTTCTTCCGCTGCCAGCTGAGTTTGCGCGGACGTTCGTCTTTTCAGCGGCCCTCGCGTCGAATGCCAAGGAAGTGAGCCCATCAAAGACAATGCTCCAGTTTTTTACCGGACCGGATGCCACGGCAGTGATCAGAGCCAAAGGCATGGACCCGATCGCACCGAAATAGCGTGCACGTTTGGGATTACGCCGCTCGAGTGCGAATGTCACGCGATGGGTCATTAGCGGATGCGGCGCCCCCAAAGGAGCGATGTCCGCTCTACACCCCCGAAAGCGGAAATTGGATCGCCGGTGCGGGAAGTCCGCTAAGGGCCACAAGGGGACTTATCAATTCGATTTCCGGACGCGTTTAAACTCGAGCCTATGAATGACCTCTTGGCCTGTGTGCGGGTCTTTGGCTGGTGCTCCGCTGATCGTAAGTTTGTCGCCCTCTAGTTTGTAAAATCGCACCTGATCGGTGCCGGTCCATGCCTGGTTCCAAGACGCATCGACATGGTGAATAGCTTTCTCATCGTCGACCGAGTAGGTGCCCGCATATGCGAGCATGCTGTCAAACAGCTTTATCTTCTCTGCATCGTTTGGCGGAAGGGCTGCCGGTCGCGGACGGTTTCTGTTGACGACGAGCGCATAGAAGCGACCGTCAGGTCCGTAGTTGATATATCCAACGGGGTCAGCGCCGAGCGCGTCGACTTTCTCGCCGGTGGCCACGATTTCTCGTTTCCACGAAGTCATATTCCAAGTGCCCAAAAGCGCACCGGTGTCCACCATTACCCCCTCCGAACGGGTCTTGCACTTGGTAAGTGTACTGGATGCCAATTGCTACGGCTAACGTTCGCTATGGGTCATTAGCGGACATGGCAGCTTCGACAGCGGAGCGTCCGCTCTACGCCCGAAAGCGGACATCAGCGGCCGCCGCTCGGAATGTCCGCTATGTGCCAAAAGCAGACATCCCAGCCGGTTCAATTCCTGCCCGGTCGCAACTGCAACTGTCGCGTTTCAGAGTGAGCAATTTGGCTCAGACTTCCGTCCAACCCACATAATATTTTTATGTAGGCGATGCCAGCCTCCGGGCGATTTAGGTGGACCCATCCGACGGAGTTCTCCGTTAAACCTTCGTGGAGGATTTGTGCAAAAGACCAATTTCAGAGAACAGTTTACCAATGTCGCAGACGCCTGCGCACTGGCTCAGAGCATTGTCGATACGGTCCGG
>Ga0102924_1005963_pt1 | contig 11563 bp, 10 predicted proteins | sample PaiPotPPM11metaG_FD_80116 | JGI IMG/M metagenome (GOLD analysis project Ga0102924, IMG submission 80116) | Iron sulfur acid spring bacterial and archeal communities from Banff, Canada, to study Microbial Dark Matter (Phase II) - Paint Pots PPM... ...
GGCCTTCCCCGTAGCCCAGCAGGCCGATCGCCGGATGGCGGCCCTGGCCGCGCACGGTGTCGGCGGTGGTGACGATGACGGCTCCGCCGCCCTGGTTGATGGCGCAGCAGTCCAGCAGGTGGAGCGGGTCGGCGACCATCCTGGAGGTCACGACGTCCTCGATGGTGACCGGGCCCCGGCGGCCGTTGGTGGACAGCGGGTGCAGCGTGGCCCCGTGCCGCTGTGCCACCGCGACCTCGGCGAGCTGCGCTGACGTGGTGCCGAACTCATACATGTGACGCTGCGCGAGCACGGCGTAGTCAGACACCCTGGTGGTTCCGTAGACGTACTCGTACGGGCCGCTGAGCATCGCCATGGCGGCGACGGCCTCATCGCGGTTGGCGCTGCCGTATCCCTGCGGCGTGCCGGCCACCGCGTTCACTAGCAGCACGGCATCGGCCAGCCCGGACTCAACCGCGTAGACCGCGAGATTGAGGTTTGAGGCACCCTTCGCCGCCCCGATACTGCCGTCAGCGTGAAACCGGAGCGGCTTCCCGAGCAGGTCGAAGCCGAGCACGGCGCCGGGCAGGCCGCCGCGGATCCCGACGCCCTCCGGCCCGTCGCCGACCAGGCCATCGATGTCACCCAGGCTGAGTCCGGCGTCCGCGCAGGCGCCCTCGGCGCACTCCCACCAGACATCGGTCTGCAGCCTGTCGCTCAGGTCACCCTGGGCGGTCTGAAAAACTCCCGCGATAGCTGCGGCACGTTGCCGTCGAGGCATAACTTCTGACCCCGCTCCCTGTTGCCTGGATGCGGCCACTGTTACTTGGATAGTTGTAAGAATATCGCACTGTCTAGGGCGATCCGCAAGAGGATGCTTGAGAAGCACACCTCGTGACCGGCCTGATCCTATCGACCAGCTCTAGGACAAGCGGGAAGGCAGCAGGTTGCAAGCCCGACAGCGCGATCAGCCGCGAGGATTCCTTCACAACGCCGCAACAATTCGACGGTATCCTGACTGTCGATGCGTCACCCGACCAAGCAAGGACTGAACCGATATGACCGAGTCCCAGGAGCAACCTCCCGTCGAAGCGTGCAAGGCGCTCGCGGATCCCGTGCGCTGGGCGATCCTGCAGCGGGCGTCGGGCGTGGACCAGGTGGCGTGCCAGGACCTTGACAGCCTGCCGGTGTCGAAGCCGACGATCTCTTATCACCTCAAGATCTTGAGCCAGGCCGGCCTCATCAGCGTCCGGAAGATAGGCCGCAACTCCTATTACTCGCTGGAACGAGAGGCGGTGCATCAGGTTGTCGACGCGTTGTGGTCACTGGCGCCGACGCCTCGTCCGCTGGTGTCCGGGGAGCCGGCGTACCTGAGCCCGCGCCGCCGGCAGCGCCGGGCCGCGGCCGACAGCACACGAGGATTGCTAGTCAGCCGTCACGAGTCCCAGCCGGGGGACGAGGAGGAGGCCGTCGTCCTGACCTGGTGAACATGTCCCAGGGGACGCGGGCAGCTCACCGGCCGCGGAAATCGGGGGCGCGGTGGCTCCGGATGGCGTCGATGCCTTCGTGGATGTCCTCGCTCGCCAGCGTGACCGCCTGCGCGAGCGCCTCGGCCTGAAGGCTCGCTTCGAGCCCCTGCTCCACCTGCGCCAGCGTGGACTTGGTCAGCCGCACGGCGATCGGCGCGGCGCGGGCGATCTTCTCGGCCATGCTGACGGCGAAGGGCACCACGTCATCCGCGACCGCGCTGGCCAGGCCCCAGTTCACGGCCTCATAAGCACCGACTGTGCGGCCCGTGTAGAGCATCTCCCTGGCCCGGCTCATGCCGATCGCCTCACGCAGCAGCCACGTCGCGCCGAGGCCAGCGTGCGTTCCGATCTGCGAGAAGGGCGCGCTGAACGTGGCTGTCGGCGCGGCGTACCGCACGTCGCAGGCCAGGGCCAGGGCCAGTCCCGCGCCGACGGCCGGCCCGTTCACGGCGGCGATCACCGGCACCGCGATGTCACGTGCGGACAGCCAGGACCGGTAGAACGGCAGCAGCTTGCTGCGCAGCTGATCAGGGGTGTTCTCGTGAGCCCGGCCCTGATCCAGCCAGGACAAGTCGGCGCCTGAGCAGAACGCGCTGCCGGCCCCGGTTACCACGACCGCGCGCACGTCGCCGTCCGCCATCACGTCCGCCACTGCGTGGTCCCAGGCCACGGTCATCTCGGCGGTCATGGCATTGCGCATCTCGGGCAGGGACAGCGTCAGCAGGGCCACGCCCGCCGCCGGCCTGGACTGCGCGACCGGTTCGGTATCTGTCTCCAACGTCTTTCCTCTCGGCCGCCTCATGAGGCCGCTCCGGCCGGTCCCGGCTGCTACCGGGCCGCGGCGATGTAACCCAGGTACGCACGTTAGCCGAGCAAGCGCCGGCACGCTGATCTCAGCCCGGACGCGGCTCGCCGTCGTCGCCCCCGCGCTGCGGAACCGCCGCTGCGCCCGGCGCGCCCGGCACCAGGGCGTCGCCGCCGGAGTCCTGAATCGCGGGGGCTCCGATCAGCACGGACTTACCGCGGGTTGCCTCACGCCGCCGCTCCAGCCCTTCGACGAGTTGCGCCCAGGTGCCGCTGAGACCGCGCGGCATGAGCAGCGCGATCAGCAGGAACACGCCAGCGAAGGTAAGGGGGCCCACGCCGGGTGCCCCGTTGGCGAGGGAGGTTATCTCGTTCGAGAGCAGCACGATGACGATCGCGCCGACGAAGCCGCCCCAGACCCGAGCGGCCCCGCCCACCAGGGCGACGACGATGATCTCGAACAGCGCGGTTGAGCTGAGGAACAGGTCGGAGTTCACCTCCAGGCTGTACTGCGCGTAGATGACGCCGGCCGGCGCCGCGATCGCGGCGCTTACCATGAAGGTAAGGATCCGCATCCGGGTGTTGGGGATCCCGACCGCCGCGCTGGCCTCGGGTGAGTCCCTGACCGCCGTGACGTAGTAGCCCGCCCGGCTCCGCTTCCATACGGTCAGCACCAGCATGGCTACCACGCAGTAGACGAAGAGCAGGCGGGCGAAGGCAGCCTGGGACGAGAACTGCATGCTCCAGAACGTCACATGCGCGGGTGCGGTCACGTACAGCCCGATCGCTCCCCCCAGCGGCCCGATGGCGATGAGTACCGGCGGAATGGCCTCGGCCACGATCAGGGTGATCAGCGCGGTAATGATCGGGCCGGAGCCGGCCCGGCTGCTGGCCAGCGCGATGGGCAGGGCCAGCAGCGCCGCGACAACAGGCGCGATCAGCAGGCTGAGCCAGGGCGACACGCCGAACCTGTCATACAGGTACACGTCGGTGTACCCGCCGGCGGCCAGGAAGACCACTTGCGCGAGAGAGAAGACGCCGAGCGATCCGTACAGGAAGTTGAAGGACGTTCCGCCGACGGCGTAGTAGAGGGCCAGCACCAGGACGCTCAGCGACGCGGCAGGAATGATGCCCAGGAAGATCCAGCCAAGGGCCGTCCCGAGCACCGCGACGACGATCGTGATCACTGTCCGTCGCGTCATCTCACACCTCCACTGACACGGGCCGGATGAGCAGATACCCGAGGATGATCAGGAGCGGGACCAGGGTCGTCCATGCGGTGGACGCGTAGCCCACGGCCAGCGAGTCGATCACCCCGACGACCAGGCCGGCGACAACCGCGCCGACGGCGTTGCCGACACCGCCGAGGATCACGACGGCGAAGGCGGCGATCAGGTACGTAGATCCCGCCTCCGGCGTCATCACGGTGAACGGCGAGATCAGCAGCCCGGAAACGCCGGCCAGCACGATCGACCCCACGACCGCGGCCCGCCGGGCAACCGGCACCCTGACGCCGTACAGGCCCGCGGCCGAGGCGTTCTCGGCGACCGCGCGCAGGGCCCTCCCCCACCGGGACATCCTGAGGAAAAGATAGATGCCGACCGCGACAGTGACCGTGAAGATCGCCGCTACCAGCTCGCTGCCCGAGATGGCCTCCCGGAACACGGTGACCGACCCCAGCTGATAGTTCGTCAGGTTGACCGGGTTCTCCCCGAAGATCTCCGCCAGGCCGCCGTTGAGCACGAGCAGGAGCGCGAGCCCGACCAGCAGCTCGCCGATCGGCCCTACCTTCCGTCCGCGCCGCTCGTAGACCTCGGCGACGCCCCAGCCGGCCACGCCGAAAGCCAGCGCGACCGGCACCACCAGCAGGTAGGGGTTCACGCCGAGGTCGTGCCCGATCCAGTAGCCGGCGTAAAGTCCGACCGCCACGAACGCGCCATGGGCGAAGTTCGCGATCTTCCCGACGCCTAGTACCAGGCTGAACCCGACGCCGATGAGCCCCAGGACCGCGCCGCTCAGCAGCCCGGATATGAAAAGCTGCGCGAAGTACATGTGCTTCCGGCCCTCCTTAGGCCACAGTCCTGGGCGCTCAGTTACCGTCGGCGCAGGTCAGGGTCTGTACAGGATCGGAGCTGCGGCCGCGATCGTCGGCGGGTAGACGCCGACCATCTGCCCGTGCTGGATCTGCACGTAATATTGCACCGGGCTGGCCAGCGAGCCGTTCAACGCGAACTGCTGGGGCGCGCCCGGGTAGATGTTGCCCATCGCCTGGGTGAGCTTGACCTTGTGCAGAGCTGCCGCGATCGCGCTCCCGCTGACGCTGCCAGCCGTCTCCAGTGCCGCCTTGAGGAACATGAATGCTTCCCAGGCGGTCGGCGACACGCCCTCCATGTCGGTTCCGTAGGCCTTCTTGAAGGCAGCGTTCGCGGTCAGGAAGCTCTGCGGCATGCCCTTGAACGCGGGGCTCGGGCCCGACCCAGCGAGCATCCCGTCGGCCTGCTTCCCGAGCTGCGCCACGAGGAGCTGCGGCTCCGCGGTGGCGAAGAAGACCTTGACCGCGGACGGCGGCTTGAACGTCGAGGCGAACAGCTTCGCCAGAGCGACGCCATCGGTCGGATAGCCCTCATTGAGGAGCAGGTTCGGAGATCCATGCAGCATCCGGGCCGCGACAGAGGAGAAGTCCGTTGTGCTCAGCGGGTACTCAAACCTGTTGACGACCTGCATGGTCTTGTTAGCGGCCGTGAATCCCTGATCGAGCTCAGTGCCGTAGGTCGTGTCGCTCACCGAGATGGAGGCCCGGATGTGCCCGACGTGGAGATCGCCGGCAACCGTCGTCAGGAGGTCGTAATACGTCTTCGCGATCTGGCCGGTCGTTGAGGTGCACTGGAAGACGTCGTTAAACCCCCGGCTGGTGATCTCCGAGGCCTCCGCGCCGATGGAGATCCACGGGATGCCGGCCCGGTGCGACACGTTGGTGCCGCCGACCACGGTGTCGGATACCTCGCCGCCGATGATGACGTTGACGTGGTCGGCCACCGCGGCGCTGGCCTGTACCGGGCCCTGCGCCGGATCGGTCTGGGTGTCGAACTTCTTCAGCACGATCTTGGCGCCGCCCAGCGACTTGATCCCGCCGGCGGCATTGATCTCGCTGGCGGCCAGCTTGTAGGCATCGAATTCCTGCGTGCCGAGGATGCCCTGCGGACCGCTGAAATCGGTGACCACACCGACGACTACCTGCTTCACCGCCGTGCTCGGCGGGCCGCCGGTCGAGCCGCCCGAGCTGTCGCTGCCGCACGCGGCGGCGGCCAGGGCTACGGCGGCGGACACGGTGATCACTATGGCGTGGCGCTGCCATCTGTGTGGGTGCAGGGTTGTGCGCATGATCCGGGTCCTTTCGTGAAGCCAGTTAGGAGGAGGCGCGGGCCGGCTATTGCACGGTCTCGGTGCCGAACATGTAGGCGGCGACGTCGTGCTTGTCTGCCTGCTTGGCAGGCCTGGGCACGCCGAGCGCGCCGTCCTGCATGACAATGAGCGTGTCCAGGATGTCCAGTACGCCGGCGTTCTGCTCCGCGAGGAGAATCGCGACCTGCTGCTCCGCGCGCATCCGGCGGACCGCCGCAAATACCTGCTCGACGACGATCGGGGCCAGTCCCTCGGACGGCTCATCGAGCATGAGCGCCCTCGGCGACGCCATCAGGCCCCGGCCGATCGCCAGCATCTGCTGCTGCCCGCCCGAGAGTGAACGAGCGTGCAGGTGCGCCTTCTCGCGCAGCACCGGGAAGAACTCGTAGACGACCTCAAGGCTGGCGGCCCGCTCCCGCTTAGACCGCAGATGACCGCCGGCCAGCAGGTTGTCGACGACGCTGAGCGACGAGAAGAGCTGCCGTCCGGCTGGTACCAGTACGAGCCCGGAAGCGCATCGCTCCCATGCTGGCCGGGACGACACGTCGTTCCCCTCGACGGACACCGAGCCCGACTCGGCCGGCAGGTCTCCGGCAATTGCCGCCAGCAGGCTGCTCTTGCCGGCGCCGTTGAGCCCGAGGAGGCCGACGATCTCGCCCTTCCCGACCCGCAGGCTGGCATCTCGGACTACCCGCAGCGCTCCGCGCCGGACGCAGAGGCCGGTTACCTCAAGCTGGGTCTCGGTGGCCAAGGTAGCTCTCCATGACGGTCGGATTGCGGAACACCAGCTCCGGCGGGCCGTCGCAGACGACCAGACCGCTGTCGATCGCCAGGACGCGGTCGGCCGCGGCAGCGATGGCCCGGACGTTGTGCTCGATGATCAGCACGGTCATGCCCTCGTCGCGGACCTGTCCGACGAGGGTGACCATCTCGTCGACCTCCTCGGTGTTCAGGCCGCTGAATACCTCGTCGAGGAGCAGGATCGACGGTCGGGTGGCCAGCGCACGCGCCAGCTCAAGGCGCTTGCCCTCCACTGCGTTGATCGACGCCGCGGTTTTCCGGCCCAGCGTCCCGAGGCCGAGACGATCGATGACCTCGGCAGCGGCCTGCGCCGCCGCCCGGCGGCGCAGGCCGCTGCCGAGCGCAGCAGTCAGCACGTTCTCGTAGATGGTGAGTGAGGTGAAGGGCCGGATGAGCTGGAAGGTTCTGGCCACCCCGAGCCTGAGCCGGCTGTGCGGCGGCCGGGCCGTGATGTCCGCACCACGCAGGTACACCTGACCCGAGGTCGGCTTCAGCGATCCCGCGATCAGGTTGAACAGCGTCGTCTTGCCCGCGCCGTTGGGCCCGATGATGCCGAGGATCTCGTGCTCGCTGACCCCCATCGAGATGTCGGCTACAGCCCGGAAGCCGCCAAAGACCTTGGTGACCCTCTCGGTGCTGAGCAGCCACGGTGCGCCAGACTCGGTCATAGCCCCCCGGCCTTTCAGTGCTGGTCGTCGCCACTGCGACGACACGTTGCCACCTATTGGGGGGTACCGTAATGGGCCAGTTCACGTTCTGTCAATAACTGTCGAAGCGTCGTAGTATAGGGCTCTGAGCAGGAGTTTCTCCTCCCCGGAGGCCATTGACAGTGCTCGGAGCTTACGATAGTTTTACGTATCTCGAATCCGCTGCGACCCTGGCCGCAGCGGAAACAGCGGCGGCAGGGAGCGCACGGACATGGACTTGCAGCTGTCCGACGAGCAAGTGGCACTGGTCGAGACCACGAGGAAGTTCCTCGACCGAGCTATGCCTTCGAGCGAGGTGCACGCGATGGCTGCCGACCAGCGCCCGATGCCCCTCGATTACTGGGAACAGGCAGCGGACCTGGGCTGGACCTCAATGCTGGTCCCCGAGCCGCTCGGCGGCGGAAGCCTGAGCGGCAGGCCCGTCGCCGACCTCGCCCTGGTCGCCGAGGAGATCGGCGCGCACGCCGCGCCGGGCCCGCTGGGCGCGGTCAACGCCGCCGTGGCGTGTATCGCGCGGTCTGGCACGCCGGAGCAGCAGGAAATCTTGCGGTCGGTGGCGCTGGGCTCGACCATGCTGGTGTGGGCGCCCGCCGAAAGCACCGCGTTCTGGGATGGCGGCCCCGATTCCGTTGTCGCCGAGCGGCGCGGGGAACGCTATGTGCTGAACGGCGCGAAGGTCGGCGTCGAGTGCGGCCTGGAGGCCGACTACTTCCTGCTTTCCGCCCGCACTGATGCCGGGCCGACACAGTTCCTGCTGCCCGCCGGTACCCCGGGCCTCGGCTGTCACCCGCAGCTCTCGCTGGATCCGACGCGGCGATTCGGACGGCTCAAACTCGACGACGTATCGCTGCCTGACAGCGCCATTGTCGGCACCGAGGGCGGGGCCGCTGAGGACCTTTCTCGCGCGCTTCTCGTGCTCCTCGCGCTGCAGTGCGCCGACACCGTCGGCGCGACGGCGCGGACGTTTGAGCTCGTCATGGACTGGGTTCGCGACCGCTATGCCTTCGGCCGCCAGCTCGGGTCATATCAGGCCCTCAAGCACCGACTGGCCGACCACAAGCTCTGGCTCGAGGTCTCGCTGGCCGCCTCCGCCGGCCTGACCGCGGCAGTCGCCGACGAGGACCCGGACGCCAGCCGCCTGGCCGGCGCCGCGAAGGCCATGATCGCGGAGACGTCACTGAGGATCATTCAGGACTGCATCCAGATCTTCGGCGGGATCGGCGTCACCTGGGACCACGACGCGCACCTCTTCCTGCGCCGGGCCACGACGAACTTCGGTCTCGCGGGAACCGCCAGCCAACACCGCGAGCGACTCTGCGCGCTCGTCGCCGACTGAGGGGAGCCACCTCACATGACCACATCGAGCCAGGACACGGCAGTCGGCGGCGGTCCCGGGCCCGGGACCGCTCCGGCGGACCTGGACGAGTTCCGTGCCTACACGCGGAGCTGGGCCAAGGCCAATCTGGAGGAGCGATCCGAGGCCCCGCCCGGCCTTGGCAGCACGTCCGACGACGAGCTCCGGGCGAGGGTCGCCGAGCACCGCGCGATTCAGGCGCGGCTCTTCGCGGCGGGGCTGGCCGGGATCCGGTACCCGGCGGAGTACGGCGGGCAGGGCCTGTCCGCGGCGCACCAGGGCGTATTCATCGACGAGACCGGCCCTTACCAGATGCCGACGCAGCTCAGCGTCACGCTGGGCATCCTCGGGCCCACAGTCCTCGACTACGGCACCGAAGAGCAGAAGCGCCGCTACATACCGGGCATGCTCTCCGGGCGGGGCATCTGGGTCCAGCTGCTGTCCGAGCCGAGCGGCGGCTCGGACATGGCCGGCGCGCGAACCCGGGCCGTCCGGGACGGCGACACCTATATCGTCAACGGCTCGAAGATCTGGACAACCGGCGCGCACGTCGCCGACTTCGGCCTGCTACTCGCGCGCACCAACCCCGATGCCACCAAGCACCACGGGCTGTCGATGATCGTGACGCCGCTCGACACGCCGGGCGTGACGATCTCCCCGATCCAGCTCGCTACCGGGACCAGCGACTTCTGCCAGGAGTTCCTCGACGACGTGCGCCTGCCAGCGGACAACCTGCTGGGCCCGGAGAACGAGGGCTGGCCGGTCGCGTCGCGTCTGCTGTACCACGAGCGGCAGATGGTCGGCGGCATCGGCCTGAGTGACACGCGCAACCATCCCGCTCCGCAAGCCGGCGAGAGTTACGAGGTTATCGCCCAGGCCAGGCAGGCCGGGATGCTCGGTGATGGCGCAACCCGGCAGCTGATCGGCGAGTGGCTCACGCTCGAGTTGCTGTATCCACTCGCGGCGCAGCGCATCAGCGCTCAGCTGCAGCTAGGCCTGCTTCCTCCGCCGGGAGCCGCGTTGCTCAAGCTTCTCGGCGGTGAGATCCCGTACCGCAAGGCGGATCTGTCTGTGCGTGTCGCCGGCCTGTCGGCAGGCGTATGGTCCGCCGCCGAGGACGGGCCGGGCGAGCCCCGGCAGGCAGATCCGGCCGGCTTGGCGTGGCTCGTGGCACGGACGTCGACGATCGCCGGCGGGACCAACGAGATGCAGCTCAACCAGATCAGTGAGCGGGTGCTGGGCCTGCCGCGGGAGGCGACTCCGGACAAGGACGTGCCGTTCGCGCAGATCCGGCAGAGCGGCCGCTGAGCACCGACCATATCTGTCCCGATGTATCAGGAAAGCAGCCAATGACCGATCTGCTGGTCGACAAGTACGAGCACGCGACCGTCTGGACGCTGAACCGCCCTCATCGCATGAACGCCATGGGCGGCACGCTGATCGAGGAACTGACCGAGGCCGTCCGCGAGTTTGAGGCAGATCCGGCCCAGCACGTCGCGATTCTCACCGGAGCCGGGGAGAAGGCATTCTGCGCGGGCGCGGACCTCAAGGAGATGGCCGAGAGCGCATCCTCAGGACGCCGCCTGCCAGTGGTGTCAACCCCGGACATTGCCGGACTGGCCGCCTGCGAAAAGGTGACGATCGCCGCGGTGAACGGCGTCGCGATCGCTGGCGGCCTGGAGCTCAGTCTCTGCTGCGATATACGGATTGCCTCGTCGAACGCTACCTTCGGGGTTTTCGAGGTCAAGCGCGGCATCCTGGCCGGCATCGCCGTCAACGTCCTGCCCCGCCTCATGCCGATCGGCGCGGTGATGGATCTCATGCTCTGCGCGGGGCGGCTGACGGCCGAGGACGCCTTCCGTCTGGGGCTCATCCAGGACGTCGTGTCTCCCGATGACCTGATTCCTGCCGCGCTCCGGCGGGCGGCCATGGTGAGCAGCAATTCGCAGGCTGCCGTTCGCGGCACTAAGCAGGTACTCCGGTTCTGGCGGGACGCGATGATGACCGAGCAAGTGCGCTATTACCAGGCGGTAATGCACCGAGTGCTGCTCAGCGGCGATGTCTTCGAGGGACCGCTAGCCTTCGCGGAGAAGCGCGAGCCGCAGTTCAGCCCGGGATTCCCTGACCCATTCGCCTCGCTCCGCCGCGACACTGAGACCCAGCCAGAGGACTAGCGATGCCGGAGCCACGTTACCTCAGCTATGAAAAGCTCCGGGATGGCACGATTGTCAGGATCACCCTTCAGCGACCGCAGTTCAGGAACGCGCAGAACCGCGGAATGCTCGTTGAGCTGGGGTTGGCCTTCGAGGACGCGGAAGCCGATGACCAGGTGCGGGTCGTCATCCTGGCCGGGGCCGGGCCGGTGTTCTCCGCAGGCCATGACCTCGGGACAGCGGATGCCCTGGCCGAGCAGGCCGAGGGCGTTTCCCGCCACGCTACATTCTCGGGCTTCGGCGCGATGCGGCACGGTGCTGAGCGTCGCATGCTCCAGGAGTGGCACTTCTTCTTCCAGAACACACTGCGCTGGCGGAATCTGCGCAAGATCCTCATCGCCCAGGTACAAGGCGACGTCCTGGCGGCGGGCCTGATGCTGATGTGGTGCTGCGACCTCATCGTCGCCGCCGAGCGGACAACCTTCGCCGACGTCGTCGGCACCCGGCTCGGCATGTGCGGCCTGGAGTATTTCGCGCATCCGTGGGAGTTCGGCCCGCGCAAGGCTAAGGAACTGCTGCTCACCGGAGACTCGATTTCTGTGGACGAGGCCTATCAGCTGGGCATGGTGAGCAAGGTCTTCCCGGCCGCCACGCTCGCCCGGCGCACGCTCGAGCTCGCCGACCGCGTCGCCCGGCTGCCCACCGTGACCGCGCTGCTCATCAAGGAGTCCGTCAACCAGTCAGTGGACAACATGGGTTTCTACAACGCCCTGCAGTCCTGCTTCACTCTGCACCAGCTCAACCACTCGCACTGGGCCGAAATCCATCCCGACA
>Ga0102924_1005964_pt1 | contig 11563 bp, 15 predicted proteins | sample PaiPotPPM11metaG_FD_80116 | JGI IMG/M metagenome (GOLD analysis project Ga0102924, IMG submission 80116) | Iron sulfur acid spring bacterial and archeal communities from Banff, Canada, to study Microbial Dark Matter (Phase II) - Paint Pots PPM... ...
GCGCCGGCACCGGTCACGACCACACCCGCTCCGGCCCCCGTGCCGGCCGCCGGGCCGGCGGTCGCAGCCCCGGTCTCAGTGGGCATCGTGAACTTCAAGTTCATGCCCGCGACGGTCACCGTCAAGGCGGGCACCACGGTGACGTGGACGAACAAGGACGCGATCGGTCACACCGTGAACTTCCACGCCAACGGGATCAACTCTCCGTCGATCCTGAACCAGGGTGACAAGTTCTCGCACACGTTCACCACTCCGGGGACGTACGCCTACATCTGCGACATCCACCCGTTCATGCACGGCACCATCGTCGTGACGGCATAGGAGGGCCTGATGCTCGAAGGACAAGCACACGGCGGGGTTCTGATCGACCACGCTGACGAGTCAGGCGATCGTGCCAACCCGGTCGGGCGGGCCCGACCGGCCCGTGGGCCTCGAGGCGGCACGGTGTGGTGGCTGAGCGTCGCGGCCTCGGCGTCGATCGCGGTCGGCGGGTACGTGCACCTCTGCCTGTATCGACACGGGTACAGCACCATCCCGGTGATCGGGCCGGGGTTCCTGATCCAGGTCATCAGCTCCGCGGTGCTGGCGGTCGCGCTCGTCGTGCCCTGGCGAGCGGTGCACCTCGGTCACCTGGTCGTCCGCCCCGCGACGGAGGTCCGCCTCGGGGCGCTCGCCCTCAGCGTGGGGACCCTGGTCGCCTTCGGCCTCACCCGCCGGCCGGGCGGCCTGTTCAACTTCCAGGAGCGAGGCCTCCAACCCGCTCCGCAGGGCCTGATCGCGCTGCTGGCCGAAGGGTCGGCCCTGATCCTGCTGGCGGCGGCGCTGCTCCTGGACTGGTGGAGCCGACACGAGGGGGCCGCCCGACCGACGCCGACGCACCCGACGCCAGCGCTGGTCCGGGTCCGGCACCGGTGACCCCTGTCGGGGTCCGGTGTAACCCGACCCGCTATCTAGCAGTGGTGAGCCCTCTGCGTCGGTCCCGAGCCCTCCGCGCTGCCGCCCCGCCTCCCCCGAGCGGGGCGGCAGCGCGGGTCGCGGGCTCGGCCTCGCCGGTGGCCGGTCGGGAGGCGCACGCCCATGCGGTGCCCTCCGAGGAGATCCGCCAGGAGCCACATACAGTCCCGTGCCTGCGCAGCGTCAGCGATGACAGCTATCCCAACTGGGAAGCGATCTACCTCGACAACGTCGAGCGCATCTATCGGATCATCTACAGCCGGGTGGGGAACCGCCCCGACGCCGAGGACCTCACGGCTGAGGTCTTCCACGCCGCCCTGGGCCCACTGCGGGTCGCGGCGTCCAAGGGCGAGGTGCGTGCCTACCTGCTCGCCACCGCGCGGACCGTGCTCGCCTCCCACTGGCGCCGCCACTACGGCGCCGAGATCACCTCCATCGACGTCGAGGGCGACCTGCCGGCCCTCGACGAGCCGCCGCTCGAGAGCCTGGCCCCGGAACGAGTGGCGAGGATCCTCGCCGCGCTCCCGGAACGGTACGGACGTATCCTCCAGCTGCGGTTCCTCGAATCGTGTTCCATCCGAGAGGCCGCGGGGGCGATGCAGGTCAGCGTGGCCAACGCCAAGGTGCTGCAGCATCGGGCGCTGCGCCACGCGGCGCGACTCTTTGAGGAGGCACTGTGAGCACGCGACGCGTCACGGCCTTCATCGAGGCCCTGCTGGGCAACCGCCGTCCCCGACCCTTCCAACCGGACGCCGAGGACACCGAGGCGATGCGGGCCGCCATCGAGCTGCGCGCCGCGCAGCCCGGCGCCACGCTTCCCCGCACCGAGTTCGTCGCCGACCTGCACCAGCAGCTCGCCCACGCGCTCGGTGACGAGTCGACGCCGCTGGACGAGCTCGCCGGTCGCCGGTTCAGCCGCCGTCGGCTCTTCGAGGGGCTCACCGTCGCGGCCGCGGCCGCGGCGGCGGGGGTCATCATCGACCGCGACCTCCTGAACGGCGGTGGCGGCTCGTCCCCGAGGGCGGGCCGCACGCTCGCCCCGACGCAGGGCGACTGGCAGCCGGTCGACCTCAAGACCCCGGTCGGAGCGGGCGACGTCGCCCAGTTCACGACCGCGTCGACGGTTGGCTTCGTCGTCAACGACGGGCGGCGGCTGTCTGGCGTCTCGGGCGTGTGCACGCACCAGGGCTGCCTCCTCCGACACAACGCGGCCCGCGGGCGCCTCGAGTGCCCGTGCCACCGAGCGGCCTTCTCGCTCACCGGCGAGGTGCTCTACCAGACCTTCCCCGAGCCGCTGGCCCCGCTGCCACGCCTCCGGGTCCGCGAGCGGGACGGTCAGGTCGAGGTCTTCGAGCCCCCGCAGGTCTGATCGCCGGGCGCGGGTTGGAGGCGGGCCCCCGCCGGGATGCCGTAGGGTCCCCGGCCGTGGATGTCTCCAGCTACCAGCACACCGGATCGATCTCGATCGATCGCCCGCCCGCCGAGGTGTACGCGATCGTCAGCGACGTCCCCCGGACTGGGGAGCAGAGCCCCGTGTGTCAAGGCGGCACCTGGGACGACGCCGCCCAGGCCGGAGCGGTCGGGGCCTGGTTCACCGGCCACAACGCCATCGGCGACATGAAGTGGGACACGCACTGCCAGGTCATCGCGGCGGACCCGGGCCGGGAGTTCGCGTTCATCAACCACGGGCCGAGCGGCGACGCCGAGCTCGTTCGCTGGGGCTACACCTTCGAACCCGAGGGGAGTGGCACCAAGGCGACCGAGTCGTGGCAGGTGCTCCCGGCCTACCCGGACTTCGTGCAGGGGCGCGACCCGGAGATGGACGTCACCGGCCGCCTCGACGGCATGGCCCAGCTGGCGCGCGACGGAATCCGGGACACGCTCGCGAACCTCAAGCGGATCGCCGAGTCCTAACGCCGGCCGGTCAGCGGCTGACCGTCGCCGTCTCCTTCGCCGGCGCCGGCGGGCGCGGCCGCAAGGCGGCGACCGCGCTCACGACGAGCGCCACCACGACGATCGCCAACGCGACGGCGAGGCCCTCGTTGCTCAGACCCAGCAGCTTGAGGCTCGACAGCGCCAGCACACCGGCGAGCACCGGGCGGAGCCACATCGTGCTCGCGCCGGCCGAGATCCGGGCCCCGAGGTACACGGCGGGGATCGACCCGATCAGCAGCGACAGCGTGAGCCCGAGGCTGACGTGCCCGAAGAAGACCTGGCCCAGCGCCGCCGCGCCGACCAGCGGCACCGCCTGCACGAGGTCGGTACCGACGAGCCGGCGGGAGGTGAGCCCCGGGTACAAGAACATGAGGGCGACGATGATGAGCGTCCCCGAGCCGACCGACGTCATCCCGACGATGAAGCCCCCGACCACGCCGATGGCCAGCGTGGCGAGCCGGCGCACCGGCGGCCGCTCGTCGCTGGCAGGCTGGCCGCGGCGGCGGTCGAGCAGCACCTTCACGCCGATCCCGACGACCGCGACGGCGAGGGCGGCCCCGAGCGCGAGCTGGATGTCGTGCTGGAGCTCGCGCCCGTTCGCCAACGCGTTCAGGGACCACGCGCCGAGGAACGCGGCCGGCACCGATCCGAGGGCGAGCCAACCGACGAGCCGGAAGTCGACGGTGCGGCGGCGGAGGTGCACCGCGCCCCCGACCGGCTTCATGAACAGCGACGCCACCAGGTCGGACGAGACCGCGGCGCCGGGTTGGACGCCCAGCACCACCACGAGGATGGGCGTCATCAGCGCGCCGCCGCCCATGCCGGTCAGGCCGACCGCGCACCCGACGATGGCGCCGGCCAGCGTGACAGATGGGCTCAGGGACGGCACCGGTCGTTCCTCTGCAGTAAACCGATCGGAATACTGACAATTTAGCGTGCTCGGCGCCTGAGCCTCGCGGCAGCCGCCCGGTGCGAGACTCAGCGGGTGGACCAGCGCGTCTCGCTGGTGACGCTGGGCGTCGCCGACGTCGCCCGAGCCCGCGCCTTCTACGACGCGCTCGGCTGGTCCGGGGAGTCGCCCGACGGCGAGGTCGTCTTCTACCAGGCCGGCGGCATGATCCTGGCGCTGTGGGGCCGCGACAAGCTCGCCGAGGACAGCGTCGTGACCGACGCGGGCGGCTGGGGCGGCGTCACGCTCGCCTACAACGTCCGGTCACCGGCCGAGGTCGACCAGGTGCTCATCGACGCGGCGGCGGCGGGCGCGACGGTCGGTCGGCAAGGCGCCCCGACGTTCTGGGGCGGCTACTCGGGTGTCTTCATCGATCTCGACGGCCATCCGTGGGAGGTCGCGCACAACCCGGGCTGGGCGCTCGCCGACGACGGCTCGGTGCGGCTGCGCTGACCGGCCGGTCGCGACGCGTTCTTGCACCCCGGCGTCAGCCGTCGTCGAGGGCCAGGTCGAGGCGGGCGAGGCGCTCGGGGTCGGTCACGGCGTCGATCTCGACGATCCGGTCTTCCCGCACCGTGAACGCCATCACCGAGAACGGCCGTCCTCGCGGCGCGACGACGACCCCGGCCGCGCCGTTGACGAGCGCGGGGCGGACGTACGGGGACAGGTGCGCGAACGTGAGCGCCTGCGCGGCCACCCTCTCGGCACCGTGCAGCACCACCGAGGTGGCGGGACGGAGGACGCCGCCGTCCGAACGGAGGACGATGTCGGGGTCGAGGACCGCCACCAGCCGCTCGAAGTCGCCGTCGCGCGCGGCGGCGAAGAAGGCGTCGACCACCGCTCGCTGCCGGCTGAGGTCAGCGTCGGGCGCCGGGGCCGCCCCCTGCACCCGCCGGCGGGCGCGGCTGGCGAGCTGCCGGGCGGCGGCGGGGGAGCGGCCCACCATCGGCGCGATCTCGTCGAAGGGCACGGCGAACATGTCGTGCAGCACGAACGCCAGCCGCTCGGCGGGCTCCAGCGTGTCGAGCACGACCAGCAGCGCCAGCCCGACCGAGTCGGCGATGAGGGCCTGCTGCTCCGGGTCGCTGTCACCCTCCCGGCTCACGACCGGATCGGGCACGTGCGGCTCCAGCGGTTCCTCCCGCCGGGACTTACGCGACCGCAGCTGGTCCAGGCAGAGGCGGGCGACGACCGTGGTCAGCCAGCCGCCCAAGTTCTCGACCGCGCTGGTGTCGGAGCGGCTGAGCCGGACCCAGGCCTCCTGCACCGCGTCCTCGGCCTCGCTGAGGGAGCCGAGCATCCGGTAAGCGACGGCGCGGAGGTGGGTCCGGTGCTCCTCGAACCGCTCGGCCAGCCACTCGTGCTCCGGCATCGTCACGATGGGTCTGCTCCCTTCGTCACCACCATGACGGACGGGACGCCGCCGATGTGACGGCGACCGGCCGGCCCGGCCCTAGTCGGCCTGCGGGAAGATCCATCGGCCGCTGAACTCGACCATGAGGCGCCCCGGCAGCTCGGCAACCCGCACCGCCAGGTCCCCGCAGCTCGGGCAGCGGAGCACGACGCCGGCGGCCCGGAACCCGCGATGGGCGCCGATCGGGTGCCGGGTGTGACACGACTGGCAGATGCGCTCCGCCGTCGTCGGCTCGGCCACGAGGATCTCCTCGAGCAGCCCGCCGATGGCGTTGCCGTCCACGTGCTGGTCGCCTGGGGTCATGTCAGCCTCCCGTCGGTCCGAAGCGCTCGGTCTTCACTCGCTGTGGCTCATGGCCCGCCGCCACGAGCAGGTTGGCGACGTGCTCCACGAACGGCGTGGGCCCGCACACGAACACCCGGGGTCGGCGGGCCGGCTCGGGGCCGAGCTCGCGCAGCATGTCGGCGTCGACGCGTCGGGACCACCCGTCCCAGCCCGGCGGGGTGGATCCGGTCAGCGTGTACCGCACGTCGACGCCCCCGCTCGCCATCGCGTCCAGCTCGTCGCGGTAGAGGACGTCTTCCCAGTGGCGGGCGGACACGAGGAGCCGGGTGTCGACCTCGGCGCCCGCGTTGGCGCGGTGGCGCAGCATGGCGGCCAGCGGGACGAGGCCCGACCCGCCGCCGAGGAGCACCAGCGGGCCGCCGTCGGCGGCCTGCCAGGTGAAGTAGCCGCCGATCGGGCCCCGGAGCTCGAACGTGTCGCCCGGTCGCACCTCGTCGGTGAGATAGGTCGAGACCTCGCCGTCGTCGAGCCGCTCGACCGTGAGCGCGAGGTGGCCGCCGTCCTCGGGCGCGGACGCGATCGAGTACGAGCGCTCGGCCTGGTAGCCGTCCTCGGCGGTGAGGCGCAGGTCGACGTGCTGGCCGGCCAGGTGGCCCGGCCAGTCGGGGACGTCGACGACGAGGTTGCTCGCGTGCGGTGTCTCGGGCCGGACCGTCAGCACCGTGACCTCCATCCAGCGCAGCGGGGCGCGGCGCGGCGTCAGTCGCTCCAGTACCGCTGCTCCTTCCACGGGTCGCCCCGGTTGTGGTAGCCGAGGGTCTCCCAGAAGCCCGGCTCGTCCCGGTCGAGCAGCGTGAGCCCCCGCAGCCATTTGGCGCTCTTCCAGAAGTAGAGGTGGGGGACGAGGAGCCGGGCCGGCCCGCCGTGCTCGGGCTCCAGCGGCTCCCCGCCGAACTCGTAGGCGACCGACGCCTGGCCGTCGGTGACGTCCTCGAGCGGGAGGTTCGTCGTGTAGCCGCCGTCGCTGTACGCCGACACGTACTCCGCGCCCGTCTCGACGTCGGCGAGCAGCTCGTCGACCGACACGCCGGTCCACGTCGTGCCGAGCTTCGACCACTTCGTGACGCAGTGGATGTCGACCGTGAACGTCTCGCTCGGGAGGGCGAGGAACTCCTCCCACGACCAGGTCCGCTCCGTGTCCACCGCGCCCTTGATCGTGAAGGACCACTCGTCGAGCGGGGTCTGCGGGGTCGGCCCCGCCGAGAGGACCGGGAAGTCCTCCACCACGTACTGGCCGGGTGGCAGGCGGCTCGGGTCGACGTCGGTGCGTCGTCGGCCGTGGAACCCGCGAGACACGCGCGCCATCAGGACCGGTCGCCGGTCACGACGTCACGGCGCCGAGCGCGGCCATGGCAAAGAGTCCACTCCATGCGATGGCCGGGACCAAATCTGTGGCCGGCTCGGCGTCCGCCGCGGTGCCGAGCGGCGCCCTACGCCAACCGCATCGGCCAGCGGCGCGACGGGACCGTGCGGCGCTAGCTGACGGTCCGGCCCGCCGTTAGCGCGGCGGGTCCTGGAGCAGCCCGATCGGGTTGCCGTCGGCGTCGCGCACCGTCGCGATCAGGCGCCCGCCGCCGACGTTGGTGGGCTCGTGCTGGGTCTGGCCGCCCGCCTCGACGAGCGCGGCGAGGCTGGCGTTGATGTCGTCGACGTGCCAGTAGGGGACTGGTCCCGTCATGCCTTTCCCATGGCCGTTGGGGTCGAGGCCGACGTCCTGGTCGGCGGCCTTGAAGCCGACGTAGTAGGCCTCGTCCGCGTACGGCTCCACGCCGAGCAGCGTCCGGTACAGCTGCTTGGCGGCGGCGAGGTCCTGGACCGGGTAGATGATCGTCTGCACGCCGGATGTCATCGGGGGCTCCTCCCAGCTCGGTGTTACGTCGGTGGGACCTGGATCGTCATCGCCTATGACGGATCCCAGCCCGAGGAGGTGACAGGTGCCGGAGCGGGACTGGCTGGCGGGGGAGTTCGAGGCTCACCGGGCCCACTTGCGGGCCGTCGCCTATCGGCGGTGGCGGGCACGTTCTCGGGGCGGGCGCTCGCGGCCGAGGCGGCCCTCGTCGACGGCGCGGTCGGGATCGCCTGGTCGGTCGGCGGCCGTCCGAAGGTGGTGTGGGACCTCACGATCCGGGACGGCCGGGTGGTCCACATCGACATGCTCGCCGCGCCGGACACGCTCGACCACCTGGACCTGACCCTGCTCGGGCGCTGAGCGGTCGGGGCGCCGGCGCGACCGTGTGATCAGGCAGCGTCGAACTTGGCGAGCACGACAGGTGGCTCCTCGACCGGCGCCAGGGCGGGAACGGTCGGCCGGGATGGCAGGAGCACGGCGGCCATCGCGGCGCCCCCGAACGCGACCGCGCCGGCCACGTGCAGGCTGCCACTCAGGCTGTGCAGGAAGGCGGCGACGGCGGCCGAGGTGAGCCGACGGGCCGGGATCACGAGCCCCGCCTGGCCGAGGTGCTGGGCCGCGACGAGGGCGCCGCCGAGCGACCCGCGGGCGGCGTGGGCGGCCTGGGCCGGGAGCCCGGGCGGGATCGTCACGCCGAGCCGGTTGCCGTACAGGGAGGCGGCGATGCTCCCGATCACCGCCACGCCGAGCGCGGCGCCGAAGAGCCGGGTGGCGTCGTTGACCGCCGACCCGACGCCGGCCTTCTCCGTCGGGACCGCGCCCATGATCGCCTCGGTGGCGGGCGCGGTGATCAGGCCCACGCCGCCGCCCCCGACGATCATCTGGCCGACGATCGTGAGGTAGTCCGTCGACGCGGACGCGGCGGCGATCCAGAACAGCGCGACGCCGAACAGCGCCAGGCCGCTCGCTACGACGGCCTTGTTCCCGATCCTCACCGCCAGCTTCGTGCCGAGCAGCGCTGCGACCGCGATGGAGGTCGCGACCGGCAGCAGGCGGACGCCGGTGCCGAGCGGCGTGTAGTCCTTCACGAACTGGAAGTACTGGGTCACGAGGAACGTGAAGCCGGTGAGCGTGAAGAACCCGATGGTGATCGACCCGCTGGCGGCGGTGAAGCGCAGGTTCCGGAACAGGCTCACGTCGAGCATCGGACGGGCCTGACGGCGCTCCACGCTCACGAACACGCCGAGGATCGCGATTCCGGCCGCGATGGCCAGCAGGGTGCGGGCGTCACCCCAGCCCCAGTGCGGCGCCTGGATGATGCTGAAGACGAGCGTGCCCATCCCGGCGCTCGAGAGCAGGAGCCCCGGCCAGTCGATCGGCGGCGCGGCCGGGTCCCGCGAGGTGGGGACGACCCACGCGATGAGCAGCGCGATCGCGGCGGCCAGCGGCACCATGAACAGGAAGACGCTGCCCCACCAGAAGCGACCCAGCAGCCACCCGCCGACGATCGGGCCGGTGGCGACGCCGACGCCGGTCGTCGCGCCCCACAGCCCGATTGCCTTGGCCCGCTCGACCCGCTCGGTGAAGACGTTGGCGATCAGCGACAGCGTGGACGGGAAGATCCCCGCCGCGCCGAGCCCCATGACGACGCGGGCGGCGATGAGCTCACCCGACGTCGAGGCGAGCGAGCCGGCCAGGCTGCCGGCGCCGAACACGACCAAGCCGAGCAGGAGGATGCCCTTGCGCCCGACGCGGTCGCTGAGGCTGCCGGCGGCCAGGATCAGCGCCGCGAACACCAGCGTGTAGGCGTCGATGACCCACTGCAGGCTGGTGGTCGTGGCGCCGAGCTGGCGCACGAGGCTCGGCAACGCGACGTTCACGATCGTCACGTCGATGTTGATGATCAGCGCCGCCAGGCAGAGCGCGAACAGGATCCAGCCCTTGTGCTGATGGGCCGGGCGCACCCCGGCGTGGGGATGAGCAGCGGACTCGATGACGTCGTCCATCGGGGCTCCTCCGCGGCTTGGGTGAGGCGGTGCCGCAGAGACTAAAGTCGCTAGTTGAAGGAGTCAAGTAGAAGATTGAGTTTCTAGTGCAGGAGGGGTAAACTGGTTTGGTGCGCTCCTATGAGCAGTACTGCGCCGCCGCGAAGGCCCTGGACGTGGTGGGTGACCGCTGGACCCTGCTCATCGTCCGGGAGCTCATGATCCGCCAGCCCCTGCGCTACACCGACCTGCAGTTCGGGCTGCCCGGCATCGCGACCAACCTGCTCGCCGACCGGCTGCGCAAGCTCGAGGAGCACCACGTCATCGCCCGCGAGGCGGCGCCGCCCCCGGTCGCGACGACCGTGTTCCGCCTCACCCCGCGCGGGGAGGCCCTCCGACCCGTCCTGGGCGCGCTCGGCGAGTGGGGCGCGCCGCTCCTGCGGGAGTGCTCCGACGACGCCGCCTTCCGCAGCCACTGGCTCGCGCTGCCGCTGCGCCGGCTCCGCGATCGATCCCCGGCCGACCCGCCCGTGACGATCGAGGTCCACACCGCCGACCAGCCCATGCTGGTGCGGACCGTCGACGGGGGCGTGTCGGTCGAGCCGGGCACGGTGCCCCGCCCCGACGCCACGATCAGCGGGTCACCGCCGGTCGTCGTCGAGCTGTTCCTCGGCGCCATCGACCTCGACGCGGCCCGAGCCCGCGGCCTCGTCTTTGAGGGCGAGCCCTCGGCGTTGGCGCGTGTCGTAGCCGGACACGACCGCGTCGCCGATCCCGTGAACTGACGCAGCAGCGCATCGGAAATCGGCGCGTAACGCGCGACGGATCGGCCGGGCAGGCGGTCGGGGAGGCCGAAGGCGGCGCACCCGTTGGCTGCGGGCAGTACGACCCGGGAGCCCTCGCATCCACGGCCCTGCCCCTCGAACCACCGGCCCAGTCACGCCGACCGCCTCGCTGCGGTCTGGCTAGCGTTCATCGCCGTGAAGGCCGCCGTCTACTACGAGACCGGACCGCCCACCGTCTTCCGGTACGAGGACGTGCCCGACCCGACGGTCGGCCCCGGCGACGTCCTCGTCCAGGTCGAGGCGATCAGCATCGAAGGCGGCGACACCCTGAACCGCGCCGGCGGTGAGATGGCGACCCGGCCCCACATCGTCGGGTACCAGTGCGCGGGGACGATCCGCGAGGTCGGCGCCGAGGTGCGCGACCGGTCGGTCGGGCAGCGGGTGGTCGGCACCATGCTCTGGGGCTCGCACGCCGAGCGGGCGGTGTTCCCGTCCATCCTCACCTGGGTCGTGCCCGACGGCCTCGACATCAAGGCCGCCGCGTGCGTGCCGATCGCGTTCGCGACCGCCGACGACTGCCTCTTTGAGTTCGGGCGGCTGCAGCGGGGGGAGACGGTGCTCGTGCAGGCCGGCGCCAGCGGCGTGGGGCTGGCCGCCATCCAGCTCGCCAAGCGCGCCGGTGCCACGGTCCTCGCCACCGCCTCGAGCCACGAGCGGCTGGCCCGGCTCGGCGAGTTCGGGCTCGACCACGGGATCAACTACCGGACCACCGACTTCGCCGACCGGGCTCGGGAGCTCACGGACGGGCGCGGCGCCGACCTGGTCGTCGACTCGGTCGGCTCGACGCTGTCCGGGAGCATCCGCGCCCTGGCCTACCGGGGCCGGTGCACGCTGGTCGGCCAGGCCGGGCGCGACCAGCAGCCGTTCGACGCGTCCTCGCTCATGAACGGCAACCAGACCCTGGTCGGCGTGTTCCTCGGCGCCGAGGTGACGACCGACCGCGTGCAGCAGATGGTGGCGCGTCACCTCGACGACGTCGCGGCCGGGACGCTGCGGGTCGTCGTCGACCGGACCTTCCCGCTCGCCGAGGCGGCGGCCGCGCACGCCTACGTCGAGAGCCGCCAGGCCGTCGGTCGGGTGGTCCTGATCCCGTAGCGCGGGCCCGGGACCCGACGAGCCGGACAAGTCGGGCAAAAGGCCACCGCGGCCCCGACCCGGCCGCCCAGCGGGCGACGCGGAAGACTGGACCGCCCCCATTGTTGGGTATGCCCGGTCGAATCCGGTCGGCTGGGAGCGGCATGCCCGACAACTGCCCGCACTGCGGGGTCGCGCTGGCGTGGGCCACCC
>Ga0102924_1005965_pt1 | contig 11562 bp, 15 predicted proteins | sample PaiPotPPM11metaG_FD_80116 | JGI IMG/M metagenome (GOLD analysis project Ga0102924, IMG submission 80116) | Iron sulfur acid spring bacterial and archeal communities from Banff, Canada, to study Microbial Dark Matter (Phase II) - Paint Pots PPM... ...
GTCAGGGACTTCATCGCCTACTACAACCGGACCATGGCTAAGCCGTTCAAGTGGACCTATCAGGGCAAGGCTCTGGCGGCCTAAAGTGCCGAGTTATCTGTGCCAAGCTGTACTAGAGCATCGAAATCGCCTCCCCGCGCCGCCGAGAAGAAGGCATCGACCACCTCCCGTTGCCGTGCGAGATCGGGGTCCGGAGCCGGGGGTTCGGCGCCCCGTACCCGGCGTCGGGCTCGACTGGCGAGCTGCCTCGCCGCTGTCGGGGTTCGACCAACCAGGGGGGCGATCTCCTCGAACGGCAATCCGAACGTGTCATGGAGGACGAACGCCAGCCGCTCGGCCGGCGTCAGGGTCTCGAGCACCACCAGGAGGGCGAGACCGACTGAGTCGGCCAGCACTGCCTCCTCCTCCGGCTGGAGCTCTCCCTCTTGGCTGATGATGGGGTCAGGCAGGTGCAGCCCGAAGGCTTCCTCGCGTCGCACGGTGCGCGCCCGCAGCATGTTCAGGCACACGCGGGCGACGACCGTCGTGAGCCATCCGTCCAGGTTCTCGACCTCGCCCGCCCCTGATCCGCTGAGCCGCAGCCAGGTGTCCTGCACGGCGTCGTCGGCTTCAGTAAGTGAGCCCAACATCCGGTAGGCAACCGCCCGCAGATGGGCCCGGTGCTCCTCGAAGCGATCCGCCAGCCAGTCGTTCTCGTCCATCTGTCACATCTTCCCATCGCCAGGTGTCATAAGAGTGACCCCCACATACAATTGATGTGACAGGGAATACCGACAAGGAGCACACGATGCGAGTCTTCGTGGCGGGGGCGAGCGGTGCCATCGGCACCCGGCTCGTTCCTCAGCTCATCGAGCACGGTCATGAGGTGATCGGCACCTTCCGATCGCCTGGAAACGCCGAGCGGGTCCGGGCACTCGGGGCGGAGCCGATCGCGCTCGATCTGCTCGACGCGCCCGCCGTGCGCCAGGCCGTCCTCGAAACCAAGCCCGAGGCGATCGTCCACCAGGCGACTGCCCTGGCAGATGCGCGCTTGTCCCGGAAGTTCGACCGGACCTTCGCCCAGACCAACCGGCTTCGGACCGAAGGGACCGACGCGCTCCTGGCTGCCGCGCGGGAGGCAGGCGTGCGCCGGTTCGTCGCCCAGAGCTTTGCGAGCATGCGCTACGCGCCCGAAGGGGGACCGGTCAAGACCGAGGACGATCCGCTCAACCCCTCCCCGCCGGCAGGGGCGCGCGAGTCGAACGCCGCGATGGCCCACCTCGACCGGGCGGTCACCAATGCCGGCGGGATCGCGCTTCGCTACGGCGGCTTCTACGGCGCTCCCAACGATGGGTTGCTCGAGCCCGTCCGCAAACGGCAATTCCCGATCGTCGGCGACGGCGGGGGCGTCTTCTCCTTCATCCACCTCGACGACGCAGCCGCCGCGACGGTGCTCGCGCTTGAACACGACGGCCCGGCGATCTACAACATCGTCGACGACGAGCCCGCACCGGTGCGCGAGTGGCTGCCGGTGCTCGCGCAGGTGCTCGGTGCCAAGCCACCCCGCCGCGTCCCGGTCTGGCTGGCGCGGCTGTTCGCGGGCGAGATTGCGGTCCAGATGGGAACCGAGTCCCGCGGCGCCTCGAACGCCAAGGCCAAGCGTGACCTGGGCTGGACGCTCCGTTACCCCAGCTGGCGACAAGGCTTCGTGGCCGCCTACGCGTCAACCACCCAACGGACGGACGCAACAGCTCATCCGGCCGATAGAGCCAGGCACTCGCCGACCTAAGTGCCTTCCGCTCGGTGACGAGGTTCATGCGTGCCTGCCGCAGGGGAACCGTCTGATCGTCCAACGCGTGAGTTGCGAGCGGGCCGAAACCGAGTGTGGACGGGACATGAGACTGGTCGGCCGCCCGTCGTTGCCTGGACAGTAGACGGTAGGACGTTGAGAGCCGTGGGCGCTCTGTCCGTTCAACTGACCCAGGACGAGGTCGCATACCTGGAAGAGCCGTACGTGCCGCATCCCATCGTCGGTCATCAGTAAGTAACATGACAGACGTCCCATGGAGATATGCGCCGGACTGGCATGAGTCATCCCGTCCACTACACCCGCACTAGGGACGAGTACATCGCCTACCAGGTGGTCGGAGACGGTCCTATCGATCTCATCTACACGCCTGGAATCTGGTCCAACCTCGATGTGATGTGGGAGGAGCCGCGCTGGACCCGCTATCTGAACTGACTCGCCTCGTTTTCCCGCCTGATCCTGTTCGACATGCGGGGCGTCGGGCTCTCCGACCGAGGACCGGAGCCACCCCTGGTCGAGCTCCAGATGGACGACATCGGTGCCGTCCGCGGTCCACCGCCGCAGCCGCTCGTGCGCGGTCTTCCAGGGCCCGGAGCGTTCCGGCAGGTCACGCCATGGCGCCCCGGTCCGCAACGTCCACAGAATCCCGTTCAGCACCTGCCGGTGATCGCGCCACCACCGCCCCTGGCCCGACACCGGCAACCGCGGTTCCATCCGCGCCCACGCCCGATCCGTCACCTCACCCCAACCAACCACAACCACGAGGCCGCTGGTCGACCGGCTCAGCGACGGACGCGGTAGCGGATGTGCGTGGCCTCCGGCGTGTCGATCACCCGGACGATCTCCAATTCGACGCGCGACGGCACCACCTCGAACAGCCGGCGGCCACCACCGAACAGCACCGGGATCTGATGAATTTGCAACTCGTCCAGCACACCGGCCGCGAGCGCCCGTTGTGCCGTGTACGCGCCATGCACCAGCACGGTCCGGTCCCCGGCGGCGGCCTTCGCCTGTGCCATCGCGCTCTCGATCCCATCGCTCACGTACGTCACCAGCGGATACTTTGCGACGGACGGGCCAGGCGGCCGGTGACTGGGCACGAAGATCGGGACCCCGTGATGATCACCTCCCCAGTGGTCGACCTGCTCCACGGTCCGCCGACCCGCCAGCACCGCACCGGTCGCGTTGATCTCGTCGAGGAACTCCCCGGCCGGCCCGGCCGGTCGGAAGAACTCCTCGTCCGGAGTGACGAACCACTCGTGCAGCCGCATAAAGCCGTCGCCGCCGGGGTTGCCCGGTTCGTCGTTCGGACCCGCGATGTACCCGTCGAGGGACATTGACATGTAGAGCACTGATGCGGACACTGCGACCTCCTGTGGTCTCGATCCAAACTGGTTTCACCGTGCTGGAGACCCGGCACGTGTGTGTCGCTATGAAGCGGATTCCGGGGCGCCGTCCGCTCCCTTCGGATGGTAGATCAGAATCAGGCACTCCCCGGCCGGCCGGGTCTCGGCCAGCCGCACGGCAAGCGGCTGGCCGGCCTCGCCGAAGAGCCGTTTCCCCGCCCCCAGCACGACCGGGTAGAGCATCAGCCGGTACTCGTCGATCAGGTCGTGCTCCTGCAGCGCGCGCACCAGGTGTCCGCTGCCATAGATCAGGATGTCGCCATCCACCTGGTCCTTGAGCCTGCGGGCCTCGTCGGGGAGGTTATCCTTGAGGACGGTCGTGTTGTTCCAGTCGCCCCGCCGGAGGGTGGACGAAACGACGTACTTGGGCAGGCCGTTCATCTTGGCGGCGAAGCCGATCTCGTCCGTCCTTGACGGCCAGGCCTGGGCGAACCCCTCATAGGTCACCCGGCCCAGCAGCAGCGCGCCCGCCGCGGTGAGCTCGTCGAGCTTGAACTGATCCCCTTCTGCTCCACGGTCGAACCGGAATGCCCAGCCGCCGCGCTCGGTTCCCTCGGATCCGCCCGGGTCCTCAAAGACGCCATCCAGCGTGATGAACTGCGAGACCACGATCTTGCCCATCGATTCGTCCTTTCGTCGCCAGTGTGAGCCCGGTCTCGATCCGATCCTTGGTTGCTCGACTCGAAACAGCCTCCAGAAAGGCGTCGAACACGGAGGACCGAAATCGACATCCACTTGCAATTTCCCGTAGCTCGGTTCCGCGGGTCGTATCCGGTAGCGTGTTAGCCGGCCAGATCATCGCGAAAATCCAGAAGTGTCGTGTTATGTACGGGACGCTACACTAGTATGAGGGTCCTCCCATCCGATCTCGCATAGGGGAAATCTGCCATGACGGACACGCAGAAGTCGGCCAAGAGCACCACCGACAAGGCGTCCAAGGGATTCACCGACGAGGAACGAGCCGCGATGCGGGAGCGCGCCAAAGAGCTGAAGGTGGCCGCGCGTAAGGCAGACGGGGAACGCGACGTGCTCGCGAAGATCGCCGAGATGCCGGAACCGGATCGCGTCATGGCCGAGCGGCTCCATGCCCTCATCACAGCCAGCGCGCCAGCCCTCTCGCCGAGAACCTGGTACGGGATGCCCGCGTACGCCAAGGACGGCAACGTCGTCTGCTTCTTCCAGAGCGCGCAGAAGTTCAACACGAGGTACGCGACGCTCGGCTTCAGCGACAAGGCGAACCTCGACGAAGGCGCCATGTGGCCGACCGCCTTCGCGCTGACGGAGTTGACCGCCGCCGACGAGGCACGGATCGGCGCGCTCGTGAAGAAAGCGGTGAGCTGAGGACTGCGCCCCGCGCAGGGCAGGCAAGCCAATGTGCGGTGTGCCGCCCCCTTCCCATTGGCGCAGCATAGTCTCGCTCAGCCCATGTGTCCAGTCATGTACGGGACACTACACTACTACGTAGGAAGTGTCCTGGACATCCGGGTAGCATCGCCGTCTTCTCACGTCCTGATGAGGTACTGGAGGTAAACCACGCCGTTGCCGAAACGGCGTTCGTCCAGCAGCTCGAGATTGAGGCGGACACTATCAGGAAAGGACCGGTTCCCGCCTCCCACTACGATGGGCGTGAGGAACAGCTGGAACTCGTCGACCAACCCAGCGTTGATCGCCTGGGCGGCGAGGTCAGGGCCGCCCACGGTGATATCACGTCCCGCTTGCGCTTTCATCTGCCGGACCGCTTCAGGGTCGAAGGCTCGCTCGATCCGCGTCCTGGCGCTGGAGACCGTCTCCAGCGCTCTGGAGTACACGACCTTGTCGGCCGCCTGCCATATCTCCGTGAAGTCCTGCGCGACGGCCGGCTGGTCGGCGAGGGTGTGCGCGGTCTCCCAGTAGACCATCGTTTCGTACATCCGGCGCCCGTAGAGATAGGTGCCAATTGTCCGCTCGAGGTCGTTGACGAAGGCGAATACCTCCTCGTCCGGCTCAGCCCAGTCGAAGTTGCCCTTCTCGTCCGCTACGTAGCCGTCGAGTGACGTGATTGCCGAGTAGATCAGCCTGGGCATGGTGGGCCTCCCCTTTACGTATTGTGATTGCATATCGCAACCAGCCCCAATAGCAAAGGTAGTGGAGTTTGCAGACAGACTGCCGCAAGTGTCGCTGAAGTACTAGGCCGCCGGACGTAAGACCTCTTCGCTGTCATTCGCAGGCCGATTGATCGCCGTCGAGACCGGATGCGCTTCCATCTTGGCCGCTGCATACGGTCGCAGAAGCGGCTGTAACCGCTCGGGCTCGGTCACCTCGGGGTCAAGCCAGAGTGCCTCATCCTCGGGCCGGATGATGACCGGCATCCGGTTGTGGATCGGCGCCATTAGCTCGTTTGCCTCGGTCGTGATGATGGCGCAACTGCGCAGCTGCCTGCCTTCGGCGTCGGTCCAGCTGTCATAGAGGCCAGCCATCCCGAAGACCTCCCCGCTCTTGAGACGGATGTGATACGGGATTTTGCCCTCGAGTGTAATCAGCCATTCGTAGAAACCGGTGGCAGGAATCAGGCAGCGGCGATAGCGGAAGGGACCGCGGTAGCTCGGTTTGGTCGCAACGGACTCCGCTCGGGCGTTGATCGTCTTCCCACCGAACTTGGCCTCCTTGGCCCAGTGGGGCAGCAACCCCCAGCGCACCAGCTGCATTTCCTGCTGATTGGTGATGATGACGACCTGTTGGCTGGGAGCGATGTTGTAGCGGGGCGGGAGCCCGGGCAGCTCATTCTGGGTGGCAAACCGAAAATGCAGATTGCCGGGACCGACGAGGTTGAATCGACCGCACATAGACGCCTCCGTGATGGGAACCCTAACCACCCATCTTAGAACGAATGACCTAGTTGGTGCCACCCTGAGCTCCCGATCGGGCCTAATCTTCCCTGTGCAAATGGGTCTCCAGAGGAGAGAGGCAGCACTGCCCCGTTTGCGGCGGAATCTCGCCAAGAAGCTCGAAAACCGACCTGGGGTCTTTAGTAAAGATTCTTTAAGTAGGCACGCTTGGACGACTGAGTGGTAATTGCCCCGAAGGTTCGAACACTTTTTCCCTGAAGAGTGGAACACTCCTGCTCTGCCCATCGCTCGTGTCTCGCCCCCATGCGTCCCAGTGCATGCGACGCTTAATCGACGCTGCTCCTTGACGTTTGATCGACCCTGCCCTCTACCGTTTGCCTCTTGCTTCCAGTCGTGCGAATAGATGCATACCCTCTGCTCGCGGAAGGGAGTCGAGGCTGTCTACTCCCTCGACTCCGACCTCCCAGGGTCTTGACCCGTTCAAGATCGCTGGTGCTTCCATCTCCGGCTGGTACCCGAGCACCAAGACCGCCAGCGGCAGGCAGGCCTTTACGTCGCAACTCGAGTTCGCCCTCTCGCCCGTTTCTGGAGTTCCACCCGCTGGTGGTGTCCTACCAACGCGACGATCTCAGCCCAGCCGAAGGCGGGGCTGGACGCGCGTCCAGGGACGGTGGGAGCCGCCGAGCGCACGGACAGCCACCTAAATGCCTCCAGGGAGGTACCGCGGCACAAAGCCATCCCGGAGGCCAGCCCGGATCTCGTACTCCATACTCCAGCTCCGTTCAGCAAGCATTTAGCCACCCGCCTCCCTTGCGTGGACGAAGGGTGAGATAATGGGTTGAGCCTTGAACAGGCAGTTGGTGGGATTCCGCCTCTGCTTCTATGGCAGGACGACCTCCCGGAGCACGACGACCTCACCTCCGGGGTGGCATAGTATGTGTAGTCTGAAGAGGGCCCACAATGGTAACCACTGCAACGGAAGTCCCTCCCGCGACCGATTACGACGAGATCGTGCGAGTCGTTCAGCTCTACGTCGACGGCTGCAACGACAACGATATCAACAAGTTCAAGGAAGCTTTTCACGAGGATGCGTGGATCTTTTTCACCTTCCCGGACGGAACTCTCTTCAAGGATTGGATCGCGAACTGTTTAGAGGGGTGGGCGGCACCGCCCTCGTGGAACATCCGGGGCCGCATCATATCAGTGACTCAGGCGGGAGACATTGCAACCGTACTCCTCGGGTTCGACACGACCGACGAGTGGGCGCCGGGGTGGGTTGACCGCCATTCGCTGCTGCGCACCGACGGCGTCTGGAAGATCACCAACAAGACGGCCACTCACAGCAGCCGCGCTGCGTGGGCCAGTGCGCCCCTACAGGATGATGCGGGCGTGGATGTCATGCCGCCCATTTTACCCGCGATGCGCTGGCAGGCATATCAGACTTCGGCGCTGGCTACCAGCCGATACGTTCCCCGCACTCCGTCATCACACAGATTCTCTAGCCGCTTAATTCCTGCCTGCGCTTGAGGAGTGGCACGCATCGCGGCGAGGTCCTCGCTGCTGCGCCAGGGGCCAACCGAATAAAACAGGAGCGGGTCAGCGACATCCTGGATCAGTATGCCCTGACCTGGGCCAGGAGGGTTCGGCAGCGCGCGGAATATATCGCCAAGCGCTTTCCAGGCTGCGATGAATTCGGCCTCTTTGCCGGGTTTCACGCGCCACATGCCGTGTGTATAGTAGACTTCGCTCATTGCAGATTGCCCTTTTCACTATCAGACTTGCGAACAATGATATGCAGTAATGCCAATCCGGTGTGATCACGCTGCATGATTCTGGGGCAGATCATGGAGATTCGCCTCAATCCAGTGCCAGCGGGTGAGTTGCTTGATCCGCTCAGGGTCGGTGTCCAGTTCGGCCAGGATCGCCTCCACCGCGGCGACTTTCGCCTCGATGGTGGGATAGACGATGCCCTCGATGTGCGCCCGCAGTTCCTCGAAGACCCGCTCGACGGGATTGAGCTCTGGCGCATAGGATGGCTGCTCGATGAGCGGGAAGTCCTTCCCGCGGACCGCGGCATCCCGAGGGCCCAGAGGGCGCCCCGTGCCCGATCCCACACCAGTGCCGCCAGATCGGTCTCGGTCCTGGTCGCCTCGACCAGCGTCGCGGCAACGCTCCCTTGCATGGTCCGGCTCCAGAAGTGCCAGAGTCTGCCCCCGATGGGATCGACCACCAGATGGAGGTAGCGCCACTCCCGCACCAACTGGATGCGCTGCCTGACCTTGACGCCCCGCCGTCCCCAGACCCGACGGGTGGTGCCCATGAGCCCGACCCGCATCTCATCCGCCCAGCCCACGCGCCGCTCAACCGTGAAGCCGACTGCCTTCAGCGCGTCGCGAAGTCCCCCTTTTTCCAGGCCTCCTGCTCGGCGAGCTGTGCCTTCTCGTGCAGAGGACGTGGGACCTTCGGTTTGCACCGGAGCCGTTCCAGCAGGCTGTACATGCCTCCCTCGGTGTACGTGACCCCAAAGGTCTCGGTCACCCAGGCACGAATCGCCAGCGCATTCCGAAAGCGGCCCGTCGCTACCTCCTGCGCGAGGTGCTCCTGTTGCTCCTCGGTCAGCCGAGGCGTCTGCCCGTACCCACCCATCCGATGCGTTCGGACCGCCTCCAGCCTACCCGTCCGATACCAGGCGACCCACCGTTGGACCGTCCGGTACGTCGTTCCGACGAGCCCAGCCACCTCATCCATGCGTCGCTCGCCGCTCCGTAAGAGCCACAGCGCATGCAGGCGTTGCCGCACATCCACATCCCGCTCGACACGATACGCTTCGCGCAACGCCTCCTCGGTATCCGCCTCATCCCACGCCACTACAAAGGGCCGTCCGCGCCCCGCCATCTCGGGTCTCCTCTCCAGAACCCGATTTTACGTGACCATCAAAGCGGATTGGTATTACACGATGTAGCCCTTCGACTATTCACCTTCCCTGGGGTCATATACTTGCGGCCACTTATGGAAGATCGATCTGTCGTTCTGGCTGTCGGACGAGCCAAGAGACCACATCCCCTACCTGCAGCGCCTTGTGGCCCCGCTGACCACCGAGACTAGGCTTGCGATCCTCTGGATCAAAGACATCTGGCACCGCCTGCCCTCTCGATAGATCGGCAGCCATTCTTCCTCCATCTGGATGGATCCCTCCTGGGAAGGGAAGAATGCCGGACGCACAGTCTCTTGCACTGCGATCGTGTGCCATGAAAGATGGTCGCTGCAATACGGACCCCTGATGAGCTTCAGCTCCCAGTGGTGGGCAGCTTGGCGGAAGAGCAGTGCTGCCTGCTTCCGGATCGCCCCATGGACCCTGCTAAATGCTTCCAGGGAGCAGCTGCGGCATCAGCGCATCCCGACGTCAAGCTCGTCTGCCAGATTCGCTGCAGCAACTCGGCGCAGGAAGCATTTGGACGACACCCGATCGGGAGTATCGTTCGAACCTTCAGGGCAAAACGGGTCCCTCCGTGGCTTGTGTTCGAACCTTGAGGGGAAATGTTGCTGCCCGAGAAGTCGGCCACCTCAGTAATCGGCCAACCGTGGCGCCGAGCCTGCTCCACTCTTTAGGGAAAAAGTGTTCGAACCTTCGGGGCAATTACCACTGAGTGAACATCGCCAGGCGAAGAGAAAGGGCCGGGCACGAAGACCCGACCCCTCTCCTTCACGGAGTTCCGCTAGACCACGGTGGTGAAGATTGCCATGGCTCCGTGGTTCGTGCTGTGGTGATGATGTTGGATACCAACTCCGTACACGATCACGAACAGGATCGCCATCACGATCAGAAGAACCGCCAGGATGATCAACCCCTGCCGTAGTCTTTTCTCCATTGGCCTCAGCCATCTCCTCGGCTGCCACGCGTACCTCGTTGCAGGTGGCATTGCCATCGGCACCTCCTGTCTCGTTCGACCCGGCTACCAGTCGTAGTAGGTCGTCGGATCACCCCAGTCGTCGATCCATCGGCGCTGACCGTGGTGGAAGCAGAAGCTGACCCAGCTGGTCACGAGCCCGGTACAGATGTCCATGCCGTACTGGAGGCCGTAGTAGGGTGGGCCGCCGCCATTGAAATTGACGAAACACGAGTTGATGGCGACACCGAGGCCACCGGGCGTGCACTGGTTGTGCCAGTTGTAGACGTTGTTCTCGTTGGCGACGCCGTCTTCCCACTCGTTCGCGCTCCAGATGTTGCCGTTGGTGATGTCGGTGAGCTCGTCGTCGTTGGTGAAATACCAGAAACCGCAGCAAATCGAGCCGTTTGCCACGACTCCAGCAGTAGGCGCGCCGCTCACCACCTGGCGGCCGGCGGGGACCGGCAGGTGACTGGCATAGAAGCTGTAGTGGAGCATGGAGCACTGCTGCGCCCTTGCCTGGGCGAGTCTGGCGGCAGGAACGCCGACCAGCAGTCTGGCGCACGCCGAGGGGGACAGGTCGATCCGCTCGACCTTCACATTGGGATTGCCCTGAGCGGCGAGCGTGTGCAGCGGGACGCCGCTGGCGACCTCCGCAGCAGTCGCCGCCTGAGAGGGAGGCGCAGACTGCGCCAGAGTCATGGACGCGCTGCCCACCACCGCTGACACCGCCACGAGGGCGGCTACAATGGACCTGATCATCCGAGCCTCCTTTTGCACGGTTCGATGATCACTTGCCGCGCCGAGGAGCCAATCTCGTGCGCGGCGTCTTTCTTTCGCCTCGTGAGAGGCGGGGGATTTACTGAACTGAGTTCGTCCAGCGGGCCTTTGCACCATGCAGGGATACCCCCTTGAACCCTGCCGGCGCCCGTGGGACGCTTACCTCGTGAACCTCCTTTCTGCTGGATCCACCCAGCCCACAAATGGAGCCTAGCAGGGTGCGCAAGTAATAGCAATTATCAGCAAGTAGACGCAAGTTTCTCCGGTACCATGAAGCTATTGCAAGGGTCGCAGAGGCAGGATTGGCGCGTTGGATTCGGGCACATGAGGCTGCGGAGATGCTCGGAGTACATCCGAGCCGCATCTCTGTGCTCATCAGGCAGGGGAAGCTTACCTGGCGACCTGATCCCCTCGATGCGCGCGTCCACTTAGTGGACGCTGAGCAGGTTCAGGCGATCCTGGATGAGCGGCGAGAGCTCTATGGCGAGAAAGAGGCCGAGGAGGCTGGATACCAGTAACGGCTGCAGGCTCCTCACGTGGGCGGAGCCCCTCGGATCGCAAGAGTCACGTGCGTCCTTTGCTGCCAGTTTGCCGCGACTTCCTAGTCACGCTCGGCACCTTCTTGGGCGGGCCGCTCTTGCTCCGTGGTCATGGATCCGATTGACCGGACCCCGAAAACTGTTCCGCCTTGTGTGAGAGTCGATCATCATCGGTGGGTGCAGGTTGCAATGTAGGTCCGGAACGCTGGCGCGAGGCGTTCCGTTCGGTGCTCGATGGCATCGAGTCGCGGTTCGCCCGGTATGAGCCGCTGCGGCACGCAGCGCGTCTGCTGTAGTTCTAGCTGACTTTGGCGGCCAAGTCTTGATAGGGAGGGACGA
>Ga0102924_1005966_pt1 | contig 11560 bp, 11 predicted proteins | sample PaiPotPPM11metaG_FD_80116 | JGI IMG/M metagenome (GOLD analysis project Ga0102924, IMG submission 80116) | Iron sulfur acid spring bacterial and archeal communities from Banff, Canada, to study Microbial Dark Matter (Phase II) - Paint Pots PPM... ...
CGTTCCAGGCGATCCAGTTCAAGCTCGCCGACATGGAGACCCAGTGCGCCGCCGCACGCGAGCTGCTGTACCAGGCATGCGCCAAGGTAGACCGCGGCGATCCCGAGATCGGGAAGTTCTCGGCGATGGCCAAGCTGTTCTGCTCCGATGTCGCGATGGCCGTCACGGTCGAGGCGATCCAGGTGCTCGGGGGCTACGGGTATGTCAAGGAGTACCCGGTCGAGCGGATGCTCCGCGACGCCAAGATCACTCAGATCTACGAGGGCACCAACGAGATCCAGCGCCTCGTGATCGCCCGCACGCTCTCCTAGCGCGATGCGCGGATCGCAGCCCACCGCTCGCCGAATTCTTCTCTCGGCGCTGGCGGTGCTGACGCTCGGGGTGGGCGCGCTGAGCCTGGTGGCCGGCTTCTCGGACTCGTTCTTCGTGCGGCTGCTCCAGGGCCTGGCGGTGTTCGGCGCCGGCGTTGTTTTGGTGGGTGGCACGGCGCTGTTCGTGATGCTGCGGCTCGCGGGCTGGAAAGATCCGGAGTCCGAAGAGGACTTCGACGCGCTCGTCGAGCGAGCCGAAGCGCTCGCGGCCGAGGGGTCCTGGGGCGAATCGTTCGATGATGATGAGGCGCTCGACCCGTTCGACGAGGACGACTTCAACGAGCTCGTGCGCGAGGCGCTCGACGAGCTGTCGCTCGAGTTTCACGCCGCGCTCGAGCACGTCGCGGTCGTGGTTTCGGACGGCGGGCGACGCAGGCGCGCTTACGGCCTCTACCAGGGCGACACGGTCGCGCGCGACTTCTTCCACGACCGGATCGTGATCTTCCGCGACACGCTCCTGCGCGACTTCGGCCATGAGCCGGGGCTTCTGAAAGCCCAGGTCACCCGCACGGTTCGCCACGAGCTGGCCCACCACCTCGGTTGGGGCGAGAAGGGCGTGCGGGGGCTGGGTCTGTAGGAAGGTGTTGCGCTGCGCGAGACGCACGCACACTTTCTTCCGTGCAGTGGAAGAAAGTATGCGCCGATCGGCCGGTAGGCTCCGCACCAACCACCGAGGAGGACTGAACGTCAATGCCAGAAGCCGTGATCGTCGATGCCATCCGCACTCCGATCGGCCGCGCCGTGAGGGGCTCACTGAAGACTGTGCGCGCGGACGATCTCGCCGCGATCCCGCTGAAGGCGCTCCAGGAGCGAAACCCGGGCGTCGACTTCGGCGAAACCAACGACGTGATGATGGGGGCGGCGTCGTCGTTCGGGGAGCAGGGCTACAACATCGGCCGTAACGCAGCTTTGCTTGCCGGCATCGACCACCACGTTCCTGCCTGCACCGTGAACCGCTTCTGCGCTTCGTCTCTTCAGACAATCCGGATGGCGTTCCACGCCATCACAGCCGATGAGGGCGATCAGTACATCGCCGCGGGCGTCGAGGCCGTCTCACGGGCCGGGTTGGGCGCGGGCATGATGGAGGAGACGAAGCACCCGCAACTGAACGGCTCTGAGGGCTCGCTCTATGACGTGTACATCCCGATGGGGCTGACCGCCGAAAACGTCGCCGATCGCTGCAAGGTCACGCGCGAGCAGCAGGACGAGTGGGCAGTGGTGTCGCAGTCGCGGGCCGTGCAGGCGCGCGACGACGGGCACTTCGACGCCGAGATCGTCCCGGTGCCGGTGGCCGCCCACAAGGACGTCGACAAGGAGGGCAACGAGATCGGCGTCCCCGACACGGTTGTCGCCAAGGACGACGGCCCGCGCGCAGGGACGACGATGGAGGTGCTGGCCCAGCTGAAGCCGGCGTTCAGGGAGGACGGGACGGTGACCGCCGGCAACGCGTGCCCGCTCAACGACGGCGCCGCGGCGGTGCTGATCATGTCCGAGGAGAGGGCGTCGAAGCTCGGCCTGAAGCCTAAAGCGCGGATCATCGCATCGACGGTCGCAGCGATCCGCCCCGAGATCATGGGCCTTGGGCCGATCCCGCGATTCAGGCGCTGCTCGTGCAGACCGGTATGTCGATCGACGACGTCGACGTCGTCGAGATCAACGAGGCTTTCGCTGCGCAGATCGTGCCGTGCAAGGAGGAGCTCGGGATCCCCGACGAGAAGCTCAACCCATTTGGCGGGGCGATCGCGCTCGGTCACCCATTCGGGATGACGGGTGCGCGGATCATGACCACGCTCCTGAACGGGCTCGAGACACTCAACGGGAAATACGGCATCGAGTCAATGTGCGTCGCCGGTGGGATGGGCCAGGCGATATTGGTCGAGCGGCTGTCATAGCTCTGATCAGCCCGCCGCGCCCTGGAGCTCGCCCAGCGCCGCGACGAGGCCAGCTGCCGCCGTCGACACGGGCGGGTCGAGGTCGCGGTCGGCCAGGACCCCGAAGCACACCCGACCGTCGTAGGAGACGACCCCGACCGACAGGCACTGGTTGGACGGGTTCAACGGCACGACCGGATAGACCTCGGCCATTCGCACCCCGCTCAGGTAGAAGGGCTGCTGCGGGCCGGGGATGTTCGAGACCACTAGGTTGAACGCGCGCACTTGCCCCATCGCCCGGGCGAGCATTCCGGAGACCATCGGCGGCGCCCATCCCGAGGCGGCGAGCATCAGCGATCCCGCGCGGACCGCGGCCGAGTCCTTCAGCTCGCTCGTCTGCGCGGCGATCGCTCGGATCCGGTCGCCGAGGTCGTGGCCGAACACGGGTAGGTCGACGAACACGGTCGAGATGCGGTTGCCCATCTCGCCGGCGTCGTCGTCCCCGCGCACACTCACGGGAACGAGCGCGACGGGCGGGCGACCTCCGGCGGAGAACGCTCCGTCGCCGGCGGCCGCCAGGTAGCGCCCGAGCATTCCAGCGACGATCGCCAGCACGACGTCGTTGACGGTGCCTGCGTGACTGCGGCCCACGCGCTTTATTGCGTCCAGCTCGGCGTGGGCGACTACGTAGCGGCGGTTGGGCGAGATCGGCCGGTTCAGCGGCGTCATCGGCGCCTGCGGGCGGGCGCGGGCCAGCTCGAGCGTGACCTCCGTCGCGCGGCGCATATCGGACGCGGCACGGCGCGGATCCGGGTCGAGCGCTCGTAGCATTCCCTCGACCATCAGCTTGGGCGCGCGCTGGAGGGGCTTGGCAGCCAGCCGCGCGACGTGCTTGCGAGGATCGTACTTGCGTGGCGACCACTGTTCCTGGGGCGGCGGGATCTCGAGCGGCTCCTCGGTCGGGTCCAGCACCAGCGCCGCCATCCCTATCGCCGCCATCCCGTCCACGAGCGCGTGGTGGACCTTCATCAGGAGCCCCTGGCGCCCGTCGCTCAGCCCCTCGATCAACGTGCACTCCCACAGCGGGCGCGAGCGGTCGAGCCGGTGCGAGAACTCGCGTCCTACCAGCACGCCGATCTCGGCGTCCCCGCCGGGCTCGGGCAGCGATGCCTGCCGCACGTGCCAATCGAGGTCGAACGCGGTGTCGTCGGTCCAGACCGGGTTGGCGACCCCCAGCGGCGGCTCCTGGAGCCGCTGGCGCAGGCGCGGCACCAGATGGATTCGCTCGGCGATGCGCTCGCGGACCATCGCGCGCGTCAGGCCAGCCTCGAACACCAACAAGCCGCCGACCGCCATGTTGACCGGACCGCGCTCGGCCGCAAGCGACGAGCGGTCGGCTGGCGAGAGCTCTTCTGTCACCGCGGCCGGAGCCTACTGGCGCGCGGCCAGCGACAGCGCGAACAGCTCGTCTTCGTCGGTGTACCAGCGATCGAGCCTTAAGCCGGCGGCCCTGAAATCGGCCGCCAGCCGCGCCCGTGTGAACTTTGCGCTGATCTCGGTCCGCAGCTCCTCGCCGGATGCGAATTCGACGGTCAAGCCGAGGTCCTCGATATCGACGGTGCACGCCTCGCGAGCCCGGAGGCGCATCTCGATCCACTCGTGGCCTGGATCGAAGAACGCGACGTGCTCGAACTGATCGATCGGGAAGTTCGCCTGGAGCTCGCGGTTGATCACGTGCAGCACGTTGCGGTTGAACTCCGCGGTGATGCCATCCGCATCGTCGTAGGCCGCCTCGATCACGGTCGGATCCTTGACAAGGTCCGTGCCGAGCAGGAAGCGGTCCGCGGGTCCCAGCAGCGCGCCGACCTTGCGCAGCAGCCCTCTGCGCGTGCCGGGTGGGAAGTTGCCGATCGTCCCTCCGAGTAGCGCAACAAGCCGCGGTGCACCGTCAGCATCCGGCAGGCGGTCGAGATGGCGCTCGAAATCGCCGACCACGCCGTGCACCTCGAGGCCGTTGTAGTCATCCACAAGAGCGTCTGCGGCATCTTGGATGACCCGCTCGGACACGTCGACCGGGACGTATCGGCGCAGCGTCCCCGCGCGCGCCATCGCGTCGAGCATGACGCGTGCCTTCGTGGATGCTCCGGACCCGAGCTCGACCAGCTCGCCGGCGCCCGTGCGCGCCACGATCTGGTCGGCCTGGTCGCTCAGGATCTGGAGCTCGGTTCGCGTCTGGTAGTACTCGGGGAGCTCGCAGATCTGGTCGAACAGCTCCGAGCCGCGAGCGTCGTAGAAATGCTTGGGCGGCAGCTCCTTAAACGGTCGAGTCAGCCCGTCGAGCACGTCGTCGGCGAGTCGACGCTCGTCGGCTCGGTCGAGCACGGCGTCGATCGTGACGCGGGTCACGCGAGGTCCCTCGCGATCCGGAAGCCGGCGAAGATCTGGCGCCGCTGAGGAAAGTCCCAATTGCGAAACGTCGGTGTCGCGACGCGAGCGCGCGTCGCCCACGACCCGCCGCGCAAGACCTTGTAGTCATCGCCGAAGAAGGCCTCGGAGTACTCGCGGTATGGGTAGGCGCTGAAGCCGTCGTAGCCACGAAACGATGACGAGGTCCATTCCCACACGTCGCCGATCATCCCGACGCAGCCGTAAGGGGATGCGCCAGCCGGATGGCGCTCGGCGTCCGCCGGGCCGCGATTGACGTGGTCCACATTCGCGTGGACGCCGGGCGCGAGCTCTTCGTTCCCCCACGGGAACCTGCGCGCCGCGCCCAGTTGCTGGTCCCAGGTCGCCGCCTTCTCCCACTCGATCTCGGTCGGGAGGCGCGCGCCGTGCGCGCGGGCGAAGGCGTCGGCCTCGAACCAGGAGACGTGAACGACGGGCCTGCGCGGGTCGAGCGGCTCAAGCTTGGACAGGCGCCACTCGGCGCGCAGGTCCTCCGTCCACGCTAAGGGCTTTGTGATGTCGTACTCCTCCTTCCAAGCCCACCCCTCCTCGGACCACCACTCGCGGCGCTCGTAGCCGCCGCCCTCGGCGAAGGTCAGGTAGGTGGCGTTGGTGACCGGGGTGCGAGAAATCATGTAGGCGCGCACGTCGGTGCGGTGGCTGGGGCGTTCGTTGTCGTAGGCGAAGCCTCCGTCGGGCGCGCCGATCGTGCACTCGCCACCCGGGACCTCGATCAGCTCGAGTGCGGTCGCCGGCCTGGTGCCGTTTGACGCTTGACGGTCGTCGCCGCAAACCGGCTCGTAGCCAGTGATCCGAGCCAGCTGAATCGTCTGGAGCATCGTCTCGTTGTGCTGCTGCTCATGCCGCAGAACAAGCTCGTGGAGATCGCCCCACCCGTTGGCCTCGAGCAGCTCCAGCGCGCGCCCGCGAACCCGCTTAAGGTAGTCGCGGGCCTGTACCGGCCCGAGGAACTCGAGCTCACCGCGCTCGGCGCGCGGAGTCTCGAACGCGTCGTAGGTCGCTGCGAGGTCCTCGTGCAGTAATGGCTCTCCGCCGACGCGGTGCACCAGCCAAAGATCCTCGAACGCCGCGATGTGCCCAAGATCCCAGGCCAATGGGCTCATCAGCGTCGAGTGGACCTTGAGCAGGTCGTCGTCCGAGATAGAGGCAACCAGGGCGAGTGTTCGTTCGCGCGCCTCGGCGAGCGCCTCTACGGTCCCGATGGCCATGACGCCCATTCTGCCTCACGCGCTCCCGGTCAAAACTTCGAAGCGGAAGAAAAGCGACCCTTCCCGTTCGAAAAGCGAGTTCAGCCGCAGCGTTGCCGGCCGCGCCAATTCTGTGCCGGTCGCGATCGTGGGCGCCGTGGCGCCGCCGACGAGCTTTGGCGCGACGGTCAGGAACAGCTCGTCGACGACCTGCTCTCCGACCAGGGAGCCGAACAGGGTCGGTCCGCCCTCGCACAGCACAGAGCGGACTTCGTAGTCGCTGCGCAGGCGCCGAAGCACGCTCGCGAGGGTCATTTCGCCCGGGTCGAGAACGATCGTTTCGACGGCGTCTATCGGCTCGGGCGCGAACACGACCACACGAGCCTCCGCGAACAGCGGGATGTCGAGCGGGAGCTCGCCGCTGCGTGTGACGACGCACGCGAGCGGGTCGGGGTCGAGCCCGCGGGAAGCTCGTCGCTCCTTGGCCGCGGGGTCCTTGATGAGCTCCCCGTAGCGTTCGGTGCGCAGCGTGCCGGTTCCGACCATGATCGCGTCGACGCACTCTCGCAGCGCGTGGAAGAGCGCCCTGTCGCCGTCGTCTGAGAGCGGCGCGGAGCGCCCCTGAAACGCAGCTCGTCCGTCGGCGCTCATGACGAAGTTGGCGATTACGTGCGGTCGGTCCCCGGGGGCTTGGAAGTCGAGCGAGGCACGGAGCTCGTCGAGCTCGATCGTGCCGGGTTCAGGTGACAGGCGTGTGAACTGGATCGCCGAATGATCCCCCAAAACTCCCCGCGCGGAGGCGGCATCGCGGTCAGGACCTGTCCGCGGGCGCCCGCGCGCCACCAGCGGTTAGAGTCGCGCGGTGCTCGATTGCACCTATCGGGTTCAGATCCCGCACCGGACCGGTCAGCTGGCCCAGGTGATGGCAGCGATCGCCGAGGGCAGCGGCTTGATCGGCGATGTCGTGACGATCTCGGTGGGACGCGAGACCTCGATCCGCGAGATCACCGTTGAGGTCCGGGACTCAGAACAGGCGCAGCGGGTCGCCGACCTGATCGACTCGCTAGAGGGCATGCGCGTGCTGTGGTTCCAGGACCGCGCTCTGATCCGCCACGAGGGCGGCAAGCTCAGGATCGACGCCATCCATCCGGTCCGCTCGCTTCAGCAGATGCGCGACGTCTACACCCCGGGGGTCGCGCGCGTGTGCCTAGCGATCGCAGACAAACCCGAGCTCGCCGGCCGCTACACGATGATCGCCCACAGCGTGGCAATCTGCACGAACGGGACGAGGGTGCTCGGGCTGGGCAACATCGGCCCGGTCGCGTCGATGCCCGTGATGGAGGGCAAGGCCGTGTTCTACCGCCAGTTCGCCCATATCTCGGCGATGCCGATCCTGATCGACACGCCGGACGTCGACGAGTTCGTCGAGACCGTGGTCCGGATCGCGCCGACCTTTGGCGGGATCCACCTCGAGGACATCTCGGCGCCAGAGTGCTTCGAGATCGAGCGCCGGCTGATCGAGGCCCTTCCCCAGCCGGTCATGCACGACGACGTCCACGGGACCGCGGTCGTCTCGGTCGCGGCCGCGATCGTCGCCTGCCGGCATGCCGGGATCGAGCTGCGTGCAGCGACCGTCGGTCAGCTCGGGCTCGGCGCGGCGGGCTTCGGGATCGCGTCGCTGATGGTCGACGGCGGAGTCAAGCGGGTGCTCGCGTTCGATCCCCAGGAGGAATCGCACGCCCGGGCGCGCCAGAAGGGGATCGAGCTCACTTCGATGGACGACGTCCTGCGCGAATCCGACCTGGTGGTCGCCACCACAGGGCGCCCAGGACTGATCGAGCCCGCGATGGTGCGCAAAGGTCAGGTGATCCTCGCGCTGTCGAACCCCGACCCCGAGATCGGGCCCGAGGCGGCGGAGGCCGCCGGCGCGGCGTTCGCCGGCGACGGGCGAAGTGTCAACAACGTGCTCGGCTACCCGGGCATCTTCCGCGGCGCGCTCCAAGCGGGGGCGCGAGAGATCAACGTCGAGATGAAGCTCGCCGCCGCCCGAGCGATAGCGGACCTCGCCGCCGAAGATCAGCTCGTCCCCGATGCGCTCAACCAGCACGTCCATGAAGCGGTCGCCAAGGCGGTCTGCGAGGCCGCGGAGCGGACCGGCGTCGCGCGGCCAGAGATGGCGGCCGCGGGGCTCTAGCGCGCCGCTCGCCAACCGGTTAGGCTCCGCCCGTCGATGGACTTCACACGGCTAGACAGGGGAGAGATCATCGCCGCCGTCGGCGGCCTCCTGCTGGCCTTTTCGATCCTCCTGCCCTGGTATTCGCTCGGCAATAGCCTAACGCGCCTGAATGTGTGCGCCGGTCCCAATCACTCTTGCAGCGGCTGGCACTCACTGACGATCCTCCGCTACCTGCTGCTGGCGGCAGCTTTCGCTCCCGCGATCCTGGCCTGGATCATCGTCCGCGGTCACGCGCTGTCGTGGCCGCGCGGCGAGCTGACCGCGATCACGGCGCTGGCCGCACTGACGTTCATCATCTTCAGGGGCATCATCGACAAGCCCGGCTCACCCGCGGGTGAGATCAGCATCGACTACGGCTGGTTCGTCGCGCTGCTCGGCGGGCTCTTGATCCTCGCCGGCTCGATCTGGCGCGCGCGAGAGGGCGCCGCGCGCAAGAAACCCCCCGGCGTCCTTTGACCGAGTCCCAAGGCACCGTCCGGCCGGATCGCAACCTGGCCCTCGAACTCGTGCGCGTCACCGAGGCCGCCGCGCTGGCCGCCGCCCGGATGGTCGGTCGCGGTGACAAGGAGGGCGCTGACCAGGCCGCGGTCGATGCCATGCGAGCGGTGCTTGATTCCGTCTCGATGGACGGCATCGTGGTGATCGGCGAAGGCGAGAAGGACGAGGCCCCGATGCTCTTCAACGGCGAGCAGATCGGCGACGGTAACCCGCCACAGGTCGACGTTGCGGTCGATCCGCTCGAGGGCACACGCCTGACTGCGCTCGGGATGCCCAGCGCGATTGCAGTGATCGCGCTCGCGGAGCGCAGCACGATGTTCGATCCAGGGCCGTGCGTGTACATGGAGAAGATCGCCGGCGGCCCCGAGATCGCCGACCTGCTCGATCTCGACCGGCCGTTGCGCGACACCCTCGGCCTGATCGCCGAACGCAAGCAGGTCGACATCCGCGACGTGATGGTCGTGATGCTCGACCGCGAGCGCCACCAAGCCGCGATGCGCGAGGTGCGCGAGGCGGGTGCCCGCGTTCGCCTGATCATGGACGGCGACGTGTCGGCGGCGATGCTGGCCGTCTCGGACAACTCGCCCGTCGATTTGTTGTGGGGCATCGGTGGGACCCCTGAGGGCGTGATCTCCGCCGCCGCGATCAAATGCATCGGCGGCCAGCTTCTGGGTCGGCTCTGGCCGCGTAACGACGAAGAGCGTCAGGCGGCCCTCGACGCGGGATACGAGCTGGAGCGGGTCCTCGACTGCGACGCTCTGGTCGCCGGCGAGGACGTGTTCTTCTCGGCGACCGGCGTGACCGATGGTGACGTGCTCCAGGGCGTCCGTTACCAGGGCGACCGCGGGGCGACGACCGAATCGCTCGTGATGCGATCGCGATCGGGGACCGTGCGGCGGGTCTCTGCCAGCCATGACCGCACCAAGCTGCGCGGGCTGACCGGCCGCTACGGCTAACGCAGCGCCGACAGGACGCCGACCTTCGACTCCTTCAGCTCGAGCGTCGCCAGCGAGCGAAGGAAGGCGTGCGTCACCAGCACGTGGATGAACGCCTGCGTCACGCGGTATACCGGCATGCTGAACCCGGCCGCGATCGCGGGGTAGAAGTTCGCGACCTCGACCTCGATCCTGACCTTGTCCTGCTCCTGGCGGTTCACATCGAGCGCCAGGAACCCGCATCCCTTCCCGGAGCGGGCCACCAGCAGGCCGTCGCGGATCTGCCAGCGGACGCTTCCGTGGTCACCTTCGAGCTCGTACTCGGGCGCCTCGAAGCGGAGCAGCGTCAACGGCCGGCCTAGCAGCGCCACCGCCCGCTCGTTCTCTCCATACACGACGCGGATCAAGCCCAACGTCACTCGGCTGAGGAACGCCCAGTAGGTTCGGCCGAGATTTTCGAGGTTGGCCGGGCTCCAGAGCGCCGCCAGCCTGTCGGCCGGCATCGAGAGCTCCGCGGTCTGGACCGAGCTGACCGCGCCATCGCGCTCGATCACGGTGGAGCGCCGTGGCGAGACGATCACCGCTCGGCCCGGCAGCCGCCCGCGTCGGCGTCGGCGGGCCGCGGCGACCGCCGAGGCGCCCAGCAGAACGATTGCCAGCGCTCCAATCATGTTGTGATTCTTATCGCGGCAGCGGCTCGAGCGCGACGCGTGCGCCCGCCGGCAGCTCTCCTTCGCCCGCCGGTATGAAGGCTAGCGCGTCGGCGCCGAGCAGCGAGCTGACCAGATGCGAGCCCTGGGGTCCGTTCGGAACCGCGAGCAGCGTGCCGTTACGCCGCTCTAGGCGGACCCGCAGGGCTTGCTCGCGGCCGGGGTTTCGCTTGACCGCCACGCCCAGCTCGGCCTCGGTGCGATCCATACTCAGATCCGCGGCTGCTTGGAGCGCCATGATCGCGGGGACCACGAACAGAGTGAACGTGACCACGCTCGAGACGGGGTTCCCGGGCAAGCCGAACACCAGCTTGCCGTCACGCTCCCCGAACCACGTCGGTTTGCCGGGCTGGAGCGCGACGCCCCAGAAGAGTTCGCGCACGCCGAGCGCTCCAAGTGCCGGCTTGACGTGATCGTGGGGACCGACCGACACGCCGCCCGATACGACGAGGATGTCCGCGCGCTCCAGCGACTCTGCCAGACGCTGCTCAGTGTCAGAGAACGAGTCAGGCACGCGGATCGGGTCGAGGGGCTGCGCGCCCGAGCGGGCAGCCAGTGCGTGAAGCATCGGCGCGTTGGAGTTGTGGATCTCACCCGGGCCGAGCGATTCGCCGGGCGCGCGCAGCTCGTCGCCGGTGCACAGGATCGCGACGAGGGGCCGGCGGGCCGTCGTGAGATCGGCGGCGCCGGCGGCGACCGCGGCGCCCAGCTCGGCCGGTCCGAGGACGATTCCAGCGCGCAAGACGGTCGTGCCGGCCCGCATGTCCTCGCCCGAGTCTCGAACGTTCGCGCCTGGGGCAACGGCCGCTCTTGTGTGGATCGCGCCATCCCTCGGCTCGACGTCCTCCTGGCGGATCACGGCATCGGCGCCCGCCGGCACGGCGGCGCCTGTCGATACCCGGATCGCGTGCCCGTCGCCGACCGTGAGGTCCGTCGGCGAGCCTGCGCGCGACTCGCCAATGATGTCGAGCGTGCGTTCCCCGGGCCCCGAGAGCACCGCATAGCCGTCCATCGCCGAGCAGGCAAACGCCGGCACGTCTGCGCTCGCCGTGACGTCCTCCGAAAGCACGCGCCCAAGCGCCTCGCCGACGGGGACAGTCTCTGTCCCGAGCGGCCGCACGGCGCCCAGCACGGTCTCACGCGCGGAGGCGATGCTCATCAGCTGACGGCTCATCCGAGCCGATTGTGGCGCGCCGCGGCTAGCCGGAGACGGCCGCGGCGCCGATGGTCGACGTCTGGGTCATCCCAAGCGCCTGCGCCGTTGCCTCCGTGAGGTCCCAGTTGGC
>Ga0102924_1005967_pt1 | contig 11558 bp, 11 predicted proteins | sample PaiPotPPM11metaG_FD_80116 | JGI IMG/M metagenome (GOLD analysis project Ga0102924, IMG submission 80116) | Iron sulfur acid spring bacterial and archeal communities from Banff, Canada, to study Microbial Dark Matter (Phase II) - Paint Pots PPM... ...
AACCAGGCCTAAGTGAATCAGCCGAGCTTCCTCCAATCCGGAAATGATGTTGACGTCCCAGCCGGTGGTCGAGCGCACCCACTCGAGGAATGCGCGGGCATTGCGCGCGTCGCGCAGTGCGCTGGTGGCCACCACGCGCACGGAATCCGCGCCGGCATTCTGCACTGCGCGATGAAACCTGCGCAGAACCTTGACCGTGACGGCTATTGCTTCGGGAGAAAGGAAACTACTGCGAAATACAGATTCGCCGAGGCGAGTGACTTCGCGGTCTTCGTGAATTTTGACGAGCCGGTGTTTTGTTAGTCGCGCGATTTTCAGCCGAACAGAGTTCGATCCAATATCAACGGCGGCAAAGGTCGGCATGGCGGAAGGCAAACAGTGTACCGCCGAAAAGTGTAGAGCTGGAAGAAATGTGAAAGAGTTTAGGCGGTCCGGCTAAGCAATCGTTTTGAAGGGATTGAAAATTCGGACGCCGGAAGCTGCGAAATCCCGTTCGTTGCGCGTTGCCACTGTCAATTCGTGAACTCGCGCGGTCGCAGCGATCATCAAGTCCTCCAGTAAGGTGTCTGGCTTTCCGCACATTAGGCGTGCCAACTCTCGGAGGCACGAAGAATCCATTGCTAACACTTGATAAGACTGTTCCAAAGAGTCAATCCATAGTTGGATCTGAGCTGCCTTGTGCGAGTCATGTTTCCGAGTCTGTTCTACGCCAGCCTGCAGTTCGCCGATGGTCACGGCTGAAAGGTATATCTGATTTTCCTGTAACTCGCTTATCCAAGCGACCACTGCGCCGTGAGGTTTCGGCTTCCGAAGTTCGGAAACCACGTTGGTGTCCAGCAGGTAGCGATTCACCGGAATTCAACAATGGTACGCCGGCGAAGGCTGCGACGCTTGGGAATCAAATTCTCAAACCGGGGACCAGGCCCGACGAGCAATTGTTTAAGGCCGGGACGAGAAGAGTCCTGCAATCGCCGCCACTCCTGGATAGGAACCAAAACTGCGGTCTGGATACCGCGGCGCGTGACTATCTGAGGACCATTCTTAATGGCGGCATCCAGCAATTCGCTGAAGCGGGCCTTGGCGTCTTGAACCTGCCAGGATGACATGATGAAACTAATAATATAACTAGTCATATGACTAGTCAACTCAAGCAGGAACACTGCCAGATTGTGGCCAATCCTAGGCCGCCGCGCTTACGCCGGCCGATTCCGCGGAAGGCTTGCGGGCTGGGGCCGCAACGGCCTCAATTGCCTGAGATTTCTTGCCAAAAAGCGAAGCTCGAGTTTCAGCAACCGCATCCACGCTTTGCCGGAACTTTGCCTGGGTCACATTTCTGAGCATAGCTACGAGAGCGGAGTCGCGCACCCCGCCGAATAATTTTTCCGCTCGCTGTGTCAGTTTTAGCCAGTCATGCCAGTCGCCGATGACATCCTGCATGTGCTGGAGTTGATCTACAATGCGCTTGGCCTCGGAATCCCCGTCCGCCAATTCAGCAATATATCGTGCCCGCTTGCCGATGATCCGGTATTGGTGAAGTGTCTTTTCCGTCAGCGGGGCATGATCTGGGCTTAGCTTCGCCAGTTTGCTCAGAGTCAAAGTCAGTGGCTCGGCATCCTTCGGAATATCAAGCTCGTCGGTGGCGCGTTTCAACCGTTTTCGAACTTTGGCTGCGGTTTTCCGATCGAAAGCTTTAGCCAGCTTCTCTTCGCGTTTGGCGCGGTCCTGCACTAAAGCATCAACAAAATGTGATTTGTGTCCGTTCCCCCCGGGAATTTTCAAAGTGCGGAGCGATGCGATCTCCACATCCAGATCCCTCACCCGGCCTGCTTTTTTGCGCAAGCGAGACAACAACTTCAACAACTTCTTGTCGTTCCGGTTCAACTCGGGGACTACTTCGCTAAGCACCGCCTCGACGCGGCGGCTGTTAGTGCGAAACTTATGCACGCTCTTGGGCGCAGGTTTTCTGGTAAGCTTGGTCACCTCTCGGCCCAATTTCTGAAAAGCCATGCGGCTGCGTTTTAGATCAATTGGCATATCAGCTTAAACTCTAAGGGAACGAAAAATTACACGGGAAGCCGGCAAAATGCAATCCCCAAATGTGAAAATTCATTCCCAGGAAATGCGACTGGCAAGCTTGCCCGCAGAACAGCAAGCGGGTATTTTAACATTGCTGTAACAAGATTCTGCTAGCCTGCCAGTAAATGGCCAATCGTGCCCTAGGAGCGCCACCATTGACGGGACCGCAACCTATTGCAAAGACAGAGGTTGCGACAGATTCCGAGACGATGGCTGAGCCTTTACTTAACGCGGGCAGCAGCCGAGTGGCGGACGGCGTCTTCCGTTTGGCAATGCTGGCTTGCGGGCTCTGCGTGCTCGCACTGGTCGGGCTGATTGTGTACGAATTAATCAGCGGATCAAAATTGTCATGGCACGCCTTTGGTCTGAAGTTTTTCTTCCGCAGTGAGTGGGATCCCGTCAATGAACAATTCGGAGCATTGCCGTTTGTCTTTGGCACGCTCGTGTCATCTTTCCTCGCGCTCCTGATTGCGGTGCCTCTTGCGATCGGTGTCGCTGTGTTCATCACGGAAATGTCTCCGCCCTGGCTGCGAGGACCGCTGGCTTTTACCACGGAACTTCTCGCCGCGATTCCGAGCGTCATTTACGGACTGTGGGCAATCTTCGTGCTGGTGCCTCTGCTGCGCCAGTATGGCGAGCCTTTTTTGGCCCGCTATTTTGGTTGGACATCGGGGATCGCGCATCGTTTCGGGTTTCAAGGTCCATTCGAGGGTCCGCCCTATGGCATAGGCATGCTGGCGGCAGGAATCATTCTGGCCATTATGGTCGTGCCGATCGTTTCTTCAATTACGCGAGAAGTGATGACAGCCGTCCCTCAACAACAAAGAGAAGCCGTGCTGGCGCTGGGTGCGACTCGCTGGGAAATGATTCGCACCGGCGTGCTGCGAAATGCGCGTGCGGGAATTCTTGGCGGCGTGATCCTCGGGCTGGGCCGGGCTCTAGGCGAGACCATGGCGGTAACCATGGTGATTGGGAACCGCCCGGAAATTGCTTCATCGCTGTTCGCTCCGGGCTACACCATGGCCAGCGTTATCGCCAATGAGTTTAGCGAGGCCACTGGTAACACTTACCTCAGCGCTCTCATTGAGATTGGCTTGGCTCTATTCATCGTCACCATTATCGTAAATATTTTGGCCCAGTTTCTGGTTTGGACAGTGACACGCGGCACGGTGGCCAGAAGTCATGCCTGAAACCGCGCCTACCAATTCCGACTTTGCCGCCGCCTCAATCAGCTTGTGGCGCAGAAGTTTGGATTCGTTTGCCACATTCGCAGCCGCTGCGGCCGTAATTCTGGTCTTGCTCCCGCTGGGCGCGGTCTTCGGATATCTCGTCTACAAGGGCATTGGTTCGATCAACTGGGCGTTTCTCACGCAAACACCCAAGCCAGTCGGTGAAGCTGGCGGTGGCATGGCCAATGCTATTACCGGTTCAGCTTTCATTTTGGCTATCGCCAGCGTCCTTGGTGTCCCCATCGGAATCGGCGCCGGGATTTATCTCTCTGAGTATGGCCAGAACCGGTTCGGAAATGTAATTCGCTTCACCGCGGACGTATTAAATGGCGTGCCTTCGATCGTAGTCGGAATCGTTGCCTACGCGATCGTAGTGCTCACGCAAGGCCATTTTTCCGCATTGGCTGGCGGAGTTGCGCTGGCCATCATGATGATTCCGACCATCACCCGCACCACCGAAGAAATGCTTTTGTTGGTCCCCAATGCGGTGCGGGAAGCGGCTTACGGACTGGGCGTCTCTCGCTGGCGCACCACGCTCTCGATTACATTGCGCACCGCGACCTCAGGCGTGATCACTGGTGTTATGCTGGCTTTTGCGCGTGTGGCCGGAGAGACTGCTCCGCTACTGTTCACCGCCTTTGGCAATCAGTACTGGAACTGGAAAATCAATCAGCCGACCGCCGCACTGTCGCTGCAGATTTTTACCTATGCGATTTCTCCGTTCGATGAATGGCATCGCCAGGCTTGGGCGGGAGCATTAATTTTGATCGTACTGATCGTATTGGCAGTGAGTGCTGTGCGCATCGTGGCTGGCCGGGGAATGCTCAAGGGAGCGAACTGAACCAATGGGTGTGGGGATTAAAGTCGATAAGCTAAATGCCTGGTTCGGCAAAACTCAGGCGCTCTATGACATCACCATGGAAGCGCCAGCCAACCACGCGACGGCGATCATCGGGCCTTCCGGGTGCGGCAAATCTACCTTCGTACGCTGCCTTAATCGCATGCATGAGACCGTGCCCGACGCGCGGGCTACGGGCAGGGTTCAAATCGGCGAACTCGACGTGTACAACGGCACTTCTGCCGTCCAAGTTCGGCGCCGGATCGGCATGGTATTTCAAAAGCCTAATCCGTTTCCGACCATGTCGATTTACGACAACGTAGCTGCCGGATTAAAGCTCAACGGCTTCCACGATCGTGGACGTCTTGATGAAATTGTAGAGCGCTCGCTGAAACTCTCAGCTCTGTGGGACGAAGTGAAAGATTCTCTGCGCAAGAAGTCGGGCGCGAGTTTGTCGGGCGGACAGCAGCAGCGGCTCTGCATCGCCCGCGCGCTGGCAGTTGAGCCGCAAGTGCTGCTCATGGACGAGCCTTGTTCGGCCCTCGATCCGATATCAACCGGCAAGATCGAAGAATTGATCTTCCAGCTCAAAGAAAAGTTTACAATTGTGATAGTGACGCACAATATGCAGCAGGCCTCTCGCGTGGCCGAGTTCACCGGATTTTTTCTGTTGGGCAAGTTGATCGAACTCGATAAGACCGAAAAGATTTTCACTACTCCGTCCGACAAGCGTACGGAGGATTACATTACAGGCAGGTTTGGATAATGCGCACCCGCTTTCAGCAAGGACTGGACGATCTTCGCGCCCGTTTGCTTCGTATGGGTGGATTGGCCGAGCAGGCCGTGGATCGGGCCTGCCAGGCTTACATCGAACGCGATCTGGCCCGCTGCCATATGGTGCTCGAAGGCGAAGTTCAGATCAACGTGGCGGAGCGGGAAATCGACGAACTGGCATTTGATCTGCTTGCGCTGCAGCAGCCTATTGCCGTAGATTTGCGCTTCATCCTCGCAGTTACCAAAATCAACTCGGATCTGGAACGGGTCGGCGATCAGGCGGTCAATATTGCGGAACGCGCCATGGACCTGGTTGAGCTCCCTCACGCAGAATTGCCAGTCGACATCCCGCGTATGGCTGCAGCAGTATCGGCGATGGTGCGCCGTTCGCTCGAATCATTTATCGAAGGCAAGGCGGAACTGGCGCAAGCGGTTCTCGAGATGGACAACGTAGTCGACCGCATGAAAGACGAAGCTTTCATCACTCTGGTCAAAACCATGAATGAGCGCCCTGAGGTTACGCGGCAGGCGCTGGACGCGCTGCTGGTTGCCCGCAATCTGGAGCGCGTAGCCGACCATGCCACCAACATCGCCGAGGACGTGATTTTTTGGGTGCGGGGCGCGGACGTGCGCCACAATGTGTCTACCGAGGCTTCCGTGCATCAAGCTAGTACCGACACGCGTTAAAGTTACGAAACAAAGAACCAAAACCGGTCAGCTCGTCTGGCCGGTTTTATTTTTGGCCGGCTTTGTTTTTAATGGAGGACGGGCGTCGCCCGTCCAACCGGGCCGGTCCGCCCGGTCGCTACAACCTAGGAGAAGAGCTTTGCACAAAATCATAGGGCTGCTTGCCTTCTTATTCGCTGTCGAAGTAATCAATCCGCTTCTAGCTCAAACGACAACGGAACCGCGACATATTCCTTTGCCTACAAGCAAGAGCTTGGCCGTCCCTTCGCCGGGTATTTTGGGATCGCTGAACGGCTTCGCCGCTGCGATTGCGGCTAGTCCAGATCATCATTACGCTGCAATTCTGAATGACGGCTATGGCGCCCAGCAAAATCAGGCGCACCAATCGATCGCCATACTTGATCTGCGCACCAACCAACTCACCGACTTCCCTGAAGAACGCCTCGCCGCAGAAGCTCACCAGAGTTATTTCCTCGGACTTGCATTCAGTTCCGATGGCAAGCATCTTTACGCTTCGATCGGTTCCATCACCGATCCCACTGGTGATCAGCCCAATGACACGGGAAATGGGATTGCGGTTTATCGCTTTCACAAGGGGAAGTTGGCATGGGATCGCTTCATAAAAATTCCACCGCAGGCTGCGGCCGCGGGTAAGAAAATCGCAAAAGGAGCACGCAAGGCAAACGATGGAACCGCGATCCCATACCCTGCCGGGCTCGCAGTGATTTCTAGTCACGGCGCGAGTGACCAGCTCCTCGTCGCCAACAATCTTTCCGACAACGTCATTCTCATGGACTCAAAAAGTGGCCGCGTGGTTGAGCAGTTCGACGTAAGCACGCACGAAATGATTCCGTCTTCATTTCCCTTCAGCGTGGTTGGATCGCGCGATGGCCGTCGCGCCTGGTGCAGTTTGTGGAATGCTTCCCGAGTAGCAGAACTCAATTTGGAAAAAGGAACTGTTACTCGCTGGATTTCGCTAAGTGAGCCGAAAGATCCCATCGCCCCCGGTTCGCATCCCACCGCCATCCTGCTGAGCCCGGATGAGAACTTTCTATACGTAGCGCTCTCGAACGTAGACAGAGTAGCGGTAGTCTCCACTGGCACCGGCATACCGCAATGGCTGCTCGACACAACTATTCCCGGGCAGAAGTACGCAGGAACGTATCCCATTGCGCTGGCCCTATCCAAATCTGGAGACCGCCTGTTCGTCGCGAACGCTTCGGTGAATGCGGTCGCGGCTTTTTACACCCACGCTACGTTCTCCAATCGAGCGGCGCAACCATCCGATATTCCACTTCAACCCGCCTCCGGATTTATTCCTACCGACTGGTATCCAAGTGCCATAACCAGCGTTGGCGACGACCTACTCATCGCTACTTCTAAAGGCCAGGGAACGGGTCCAAACAATGGTAAAAACAATCTACGCTCTGAGAAGTGGCCTCGCCAGCATCCATACATTCCAACTTTGCTCTACGGCTCAATTGCACGCCTCAAAATTCCGGAAATTGAAAAGCAACTGCCCGAGCTCACGCGCGTGGTAGAAGAAAGCAACCTGGTGCACTCCAGCCCAGGCACAATCCGATTCGCGCTTCATCACGTCATCTACATCATCAAAGAGAATCGCACCTACGATCAGGTATTCGGCGATTTGAAAGCCGGCAACGGCGATCCGTCACTCGTAATGTACGGCGCCGACGTAACGCCCAATCAACACAAGCTGGCACTGCAATTCGGTTTGCTCGACAATTTCTACGACAGCGGCGAAGTCTCTGGCGACGGGCACGACTGGTCGACGGCCGCGATTACTAGCGACTACAACGAGCAGAACTGGCAGATCAATTATCGCGGCAAGGAACGGGGCTACGATTTTCAGGGCAGCGTGACCGATGAAATTCCGCTCGATGAAAATGAGCCTGACGTGAACGACCCAGGCACCGGCTACATTTGGGATAACGTGGCCAGCCACGGCATGACCTATCGCGACTACGGCGAGTTTATTTATGCGGAGTGGTGCAAGCCGACAGAAAACAAGATGGCGGTGCACGAAGGCGTCCCCGCGCCCAGTTCGAATTGCGCGAAGGATTCAGTAAGAAAAGGAGAAACATTGCCGCCGAATGTTGGCCAGCCTCACGGGGCGCCGAGTCCCTGGCCCTGGCCGGTTCCAATGGTGAAAGCGGAAAGAGCTACGAAGGCCATGCTGCGCGACCACTTCGATCCGCTCTTTCCTGATTTCAATACCGAATATCCCGACCAACTGCGGGCCGATGAATTCCTCAATGAGTTCGATGGTTTTGTGCGTGCGCACAGGGAAGGGAAAACAGCGGCTGAGTTACCTGCGTTCACTCTACTGTATTTGCCAGATGACCACACGCACGGCACCACTCCGGGAAAGCCGCGCCCAGCCGCCAGTGTCGCCGATAATGACCTCGCGGTTGGTCGCGTTGTGGAAGCGGTGTCGCACAGCCCTTACTGGGATGACTCGGCAATTTTCATTCTCGAAGACGACGCCCAGAACGGCGCCGATCACGTCGACGCGCACCGCTCGATTGCTTTGGTGATTAGCAAATATTCGCCCGGTTCCGCGGAGCATCCATTCGTGGATAATCATTTTTACACCACCGTAGGCATGATTCACACCATGGAAAGTTTGCTGGGGCTGCCGCCAATGAATCAGAATGACGCTTATGCACCAGTCTTGGCGCCGCTGTTTCTAGGCGCAGGTAATCAGCAACCATTCACTGCCGACTGGAACAATCGAGAGAATGGTCTTATTTATCAGATCAATCCATCCAAGGGACAGGGTGCTGGAGAATCCGCTGCGATGGATTTTTCCCGCCCGGATGCCGCGAATCCCGAGGTGCTAAATGCCATCCTATGGCGTGATCGCAAAGGCGACCAACCCATGCCGCCAGCGCAACACACAGTGTTTAACGCCAAGCAGGATCCGGACGGCGATTGATCTCACAATCTACGGCCACGTAGGCCCGGACGACTCGTCGGGGCAGCGAGCGCAAGCGAGCCTATCGCGCTAACAAAGCACCGCTGGCGAACGAGGGCGTTCCCCTGCGCGGACAGTACCTAGAACAGAATTAACAAAAGCTCAACGGGCTTACGTTAGAATCTTCGCGTGCCTGCCGCCATCCGATGCCGCGACCTGCGTAAGACTTACGATGGCAAGCTCGAAGCCGTGCGCGGGCTGAACCTCGAAATACAAGCTGGCGAATGCTTCGGCCTTTTGGGACCCAATGGGGCAGGGAAGACGACTACCATCGAAATCCTTGAAGGCCTGCTCGATCCCACTTCCGGTGAGGTCACGATTTTCGGGCGCGCATGGCAAAAGAATGCGCGCGAAATGCGCGAGTGGCTGGGCATTTCCCTGCAGGAAACGCGGCTGTCGGAAAAATTGACTGTCCGCGAGACCGTCGAATTGTTTGCCAGCTTTTATCGTGAGCCCCGCTCTTCCGAAGAAGTTTTGGACGATTTGCAACTCGGGGAGAAAGCCGACGCATTCGTGGGCAAACTTTCCGGCGGTCAACGCCAGCGTTTAGCCGTCGCAACCGCGCTGGTAGGAAATCCCAAAATTCTTTTTCTTGACGAGCCGACCACCGGACTCGACCCGCAAAGCCGCCGACAACTCTGGGACATCATTCGCAACTTTCAGCGAGCCGGAGGCACGGTGCTTTTGACCACGCATTACATGGACGAGGCTGAACGCCTGTGCGACCGGCTGGTGATCGTGGATCACGGACAGGTCATTGCCGAAGGCACGCCTCCCGATCTGATCGAACGACTCGGCGGGCATCACGTCGTGGAGTTCGAGGCCAGTGGAAGCGTCCTCGGCACGAAGGAGAATGCTTGGCGCGGGCTGCCAGGCGTGGAGTCGGTCCGACACGACGATAATTTGGTCAGCCTGACGGTGCGCGAACCGCATCGGACCATTCCTGCATTGCTCGATGCGGTGCAGAGCCAGGGCTCGCAACTTCTTCGCCTCACCACGCGACAAGCGAGCCTCGAAGACGTATTTGTCAACCTCACAGGCCGGCACTTGCGAGAAGAATGACGCTGACGTTTGCAATCGGAAGTAGGCCAGCATGACTACTGCTCAACAAATTCCGGCAGCGACCGCTAGATCTTCGCCGTCCAAGCCGTCGCGCAACGGCCGCTGGGCAGGCTACAGCCATTTGCTGATGGCGCGCATGAAAGAAATGTGGCGTGAGCCCGAAATACTCTTCTGGGTATTTGGTTTTCCCCTTCTGCTGGCTTTAGGCCTGGGGATTGCCTTCCGCAACAAACCGGCGGATGTTACTTCGATTGCGATTGTCGCGGGACCAGAAGCGGAGAACACTCTGGCGCTCCTGCAACGCTCACTTCAGAAATCCTTGATTCGCGCTGAAGTACTCGACGAGTCGCAAGCGCAGCGAGGATTTCGCATCGGCAAGTATGATCTCGTAATCGAGAGCGATGGCAAGGGAGGCTTGCAGTATCTATACGACCCAGCGCGCCCCGAAAGTGTGCTCTCGCGGGCCGAAGTAGATGACGCTTTGCAAGCCGCCTCGGGCCGCAAGAATCCGCTGTCCACAACTGCTGTTATTTCGAGCGCGCCGGGGTCACGCTACATCGACTTTCTAATTCCCGGGCTGATCGGCATGAACGTGATGAATGCCGCGATGTGGGGAGTTGGGTTCGCGCTGGTCGACATGCGGCAGCGTAAGCTACTCAAGCGCTTCGTGGCGACGCCCATGCGGCGCAGCGACTTTCTACTGGCTTTGGCCAGTAGCCGTTTGTTGTTCATGGTTATTGAAACCGGGGTTCTACTCGGCTTCGGTGTGCTGGTGTTCCACATGCGGGTGCTCGGTTCGGTGCTCGCGATTCTGGCGATAGGAGCGCTCGGCGCTTTGGGATTCTCCGGACTAGGTTTGCTCACCGCCAGCCGCGCCAAAAAGATTGAAAGCATCAGCGGACTAATCAACTTGATTATGATGCCGATGTGGATCTTCTCCGGCGTATTTTTCTCGTATGAGCGTTTTCCCACGGCCATCCATCCCTTCATCCACGCGCTGCCTCTCACCGCGCTTAATGACGCGCTGCGCGCTACCATCCTCGAGGGCGGATCACTTGGCAGTCAGGCCGACCGCATGTTCGTTCTCCTCCTTTGGGGAGCATGTTCTTTCGTCCTCGCCCTGCGTTGGTTTCGCTGGTCCTAGATGGCCTTTCCACGAGTCGGCTAACTTTCAGCCCATTCGCGCATCCAACCAAGCAATGGGGCGTAAACGAGGGCCGCGATGAAAACTATTATTTTTTCCCTGCTGCTTACAGCCGTAACACTACACTCGTCCGACCTGCCGTCTAATGGACGCACTGCGGTGCTGGTTGAATTGTTTACTTCGGAAGGCTGCTCAAGTTGTCCTCCCGCAGATCAGCTCCTGCAGAAATTGGATCAGCAACCTATCGCAGGAGAAGAGATGATCGTTCTCAGCGAACACGTCGACTACTGGAACCACGAGGGTTGGAAAGACCCATATTCCGCGCGCTTTTACAGTGATCGCCAGGGCGTGTATGCCAGGCGCCTTGGTCTGAGCGAACCCTACACTCCTCAAATGTCGTCGACGGAAGCAGTCAATTCGTCGGCAGCGACACGGTTCTAGCCCAGAAAGCATTCGCCAAGGCTTTAGCCGAGCCAAAGGTCGGGGTGAGGCTATCCTCGGTGTCGATAGGTTCGAACAATGGTTTGCAAGCTCATCTGGAAACCGACGCGCTGCTACCGTCTTTCAAAATGCGGGACGCGGATGTCTACGTTGCTGTCGCCCTTAATCGTGCGGAGTCGCAGGTCGCACGCGGCGAGAACGCCGGACGCAAGTTGTCACACACCGCTGTGGTGAAAACTATTGTGAAAGTGGGCTCGTTACGAAAAGAAAAAATCTTTGTCCAGGATATTCAGTTGAAACTCGATCCCG
>Ga0102924_1005971_pt1 | contig 11554 bp, 8 predicted proteins | sample PaiPotPPM11metaG_FD_80116 | JGI IMG/M metagenome (GOLD analysis project Ga0102924, IMG submission 80116) | Iron sulfur acid spring bacterial and archeal communities from Banff, Canada, to study Microbial Dark Matter (Phase II) - Paint Pots PPM... ...
CTGCTTGACCGTGCCGATTCGCTTCATGATCTCGGCCCGCTGCTGCATGAGTTGACGCAGTTCGTCGTGAGCCTGCCGGATCACTTCCTGCACGTGGCCGACGTCATACCTGTCGATCGGCCGAAACGAACCATTGGACCTTTCCGCATTTTCCATACTTCCCTCACAAAACATTGGATGCTGTCGATGTTGCCCCACGTTCGCCGCGTGGAATCTTTTTCTCGCGGAAAGGAAAAACTGCAGGGTGCTTTCGAGCGGGCATATCCCCGCCTAAAGCTCGATACGTGCCATCCTGCTGCGGCGTTCCATCGATTTCCGCATGAATCGAGGTTCACCAGAATTATGAGGATTAGACGAGGCTATTGCGAATTGGTTAACAGGAAAGGATTCCGAATGCACACATGCAAACGCTAAGCATCGTCTAATGCGATCCGCTCGCACGCCGACCGCCGCAACCGCACTAAACTCCTGCTCCGGGATTCCGATAGTAACAAGTTACGGAGCTTATTCAGTGTTTGCTGCTACCCAAACCGCCCACACCCCGCTGCGAGTTTTATTGGTCGGCGAGCGCGAAGAAGACTTCTTCCTGATCCGCGAGATCCTTGAGCGTAATCGCAAGATGCTCGCTGCCGACCTTGAGCAAGCCCGCTCCCTCGATGAGGCAAAGGTCATGCTGCAACAGAAGCCCTATAGCTTGGTTCTGTTCGAACATGAAGCGGGCGACGCCGAGGCGGTGCATCTGGTGGCGGAGTTTCTTCACGCAGGAGTATCGGTGCCCTTCATCCTTCTGACCGAAGATGCCGACGAGAAGACGGTGGCGGAAATCATCGAATCCGGCAACTGGAACTGCGTAGCCAGATCACAACTCGACGGCGCCACGCTGGTTCGTACGATCCGCAGCACTCTCGCCTTGCATTCGCTGCAACAAGAGCAAACTCAGACGGAAGTCCTGCTTCGCAAACTGTCGCGGGCCGTCGAGCAGTCAGCCGATGCCGTAATGATTACCGACCGGCTTGGGACCATCGAATACGTGAATCCTGGATTCGAAGCCCTGACAGGCTATAGCCGGGCTGACGTCTGCGGTAAAACCCCCAGCATCCTCAAATCAGGGGAGCAAGGCACAGAGACCTATCAGGAATTATGGAAGACCCTTCTCGCCGGCAATGTCTACCGCGGCATCCTTGTAAACCGAAAGAAAAATGGTGAGCTGTATTACGTCGAGGAAAGTATTTGTCCGGTACGTGATCCTGCAGGGCTCATCACTCACTTCATTTCGAATGCACGCGATCTTACGGATCGCCTCCGCCTGGAAGCGCAGCTCCTGCAAGCGCAGAAGATGGATGCGATCGGCCGTCTCGCGGGCGGTGTTGCTCACGACTTCAACAATCTGCTGACCATCATCACCAGCTACTCCGAACTGGCATTGGACTCCGTCCCGCAGAACAGCCCGCTGGAAACTAAAATCTATGAAATTTTGCTCGCAGCCCGGCGAGCCGCTGAATTAACTCGCCAACTCCTGGCTTTCAGCCGCAAACAGCCGCAAGCTCTGCGCGTCGTAGAGCTCAACCTCGTCGTTGGCAACACCGCGAAAATGCTTCCAAGGTTGATCGGTGAGGATATCGAGTTCACCTTCGTAGCCGGGGAAGGGTTAGGCCAAGTCAGAATCGATCCTTTGCAGATCGAACAGATTTTGATGAATCTCGCGGCTAATGCACGAGATGCCATGCCCCAGGGCGGTCACTTTTGGATAGAAACATCCGACATTCGTCTGGATGACGATTACGTCCACGGCAAGCCTGCTGTCATTCCCATGGGCCATTACGCGCTGATTACAGTGAGTGATGATGGCACAGGAATCCCTCGCGAATACTTGCCGCATATCTTCGAGCCGTTCTACACCACCAAACCTTCGGGCAAGGGAACCGGTCTTGGCCTTGCGACCGTCTACGGTATCGTCAAACAAAACAAAGGATTCATCTGGGTGTACAGCGAACCCGGCTCCGGCTCGGTTTTCAAAATTTATCTCCCCTGCGTCCCGGGCCAGAATCTCCCGATTGCAAGCGAGCACCACGTATCCACGGTTGTAACCGGCGGGTCGGAAACCATACTCCTTGTAGAGGACGAACAAGCCGTTCGCGAGGCAACTGCGGAGTTCCTCCGCCTGCAAGGCTACAACGTGATCGAAGCAAAAGACGGTTTGGACGCGCTTACGACCGCCAAGAACGAGTCAAACAAAATCGACCTGGTAGTCACGGATGTGGTGATGCCAAACATGAGCGGAGGAGAACTCGCAAACCAATTGGAACACTTGCGACCCCACACCAAGTTCATGTTCGTCTCTGGATATGCGGGCAAGACCGTCCTCGACCACAAAGTCGTCGATCTCGAAACGAACTTTGTGCAGAAACCCTATAGTCTCAGACAGCTGTCGGGAAAAATTCGGGCCGCCCTGAACCACCCTTCTGGCTCCGTCGGCGACCGACATCCCGCCGGTTAATCTGACCGACTTGCTCAGCCTTGCTAGGTATAATGGCTGCCGGTCCAGGATCAATGCTTCCAGGCGCAAGCTGTGCGCTCTTCCTACTTTTTTCCCCACCGCCAGAAAAAATCGCGGCAAGTATCTTATTGGCCATTCTTTTCGGGGCGATCGTTTACTCGCTCATGCAGATCTTTGCGGCCCAGCGATATCTCCAGGTCCGTCCGCCCGCAATTCAGTCGGCAGAGCCGATCAGCATTCTGAAACCTCTTTATGGTTTGGACCTTGATCTCGAATCGAATCTAAGGACGTTCTTTGAGCAGGACTACCCGGCATTCGAGATCCTCTTCGCCGTCCGAACCGAGAGTGATCCCGCGGCTCAGGTGGTAGTTCGTCTCCAGCAAGAGTATCCGCGAGTTCCGTCCCGACTTGTTTTTACCGCCGAACCGGCATATCCGAACCCGAAAGTCTCCAGCCTCGAGCGCATGCTCTCGATAGCTGCCAATGATCTTCTCGTGATGAGCGACAGCGACATCCGCGTCACTCCAGATCTTTTACGTACTATCGCGGCCGAGTTTCAGGATGAGCGAATCGGAGTCGCCACCTGCCCGTACCGCGCCATTCCCGGCGCCAGCTTCTGGTCGCGCCTTGAAGCCACGGGCATGAATACCGACTTCTGGGGCGGAGTCCTCGTAGCCCGCATGCTCGAGGGTATGCGCTTCGCCGTGGGACCGACCATCGCGGTCCGGCGTCACGTGCTGCAAGCCGTTGGCGGCTTCGCACGATTCAAAGATTATCTTGCAGAAGATTTCGTCATCGGCAAGTTCGCGGCTGACGCCGGGCATGGCGTCATTCTTTCGTCCTATATCATCGAGCACCACATCGGCCGCGCTTCTCTCTCCGAGAATATGGCTCATCGTCTGCGCTGGGCGCGCAGCACACGTCGTTCTCGCCCGGCCGGTTATGTCGGCCAGTTGTTCACCATGCCACTTCCGCTGGCACTTCTTGTTTGCGCCTTTTCGCCTTCGTGGTGGCTGGTCTTGCCTGTGACAATCATTGTGCGCTTTGCAGCCGCGTACATGGTCTCGCAGCGAGTCTTGCGAGCGCGGCTGAACTGGCTCTTGCTGCCACTCGAAGACTTGGCAGGATTCTGCTTCTGGCTGGCGGGATTCTTCGGGAATACGATTTCTTGGCGCGGACGGCGCTACCGGCTGTTTGCCGACGGACGTTTCGAACTGATTAATGATTAATCGGGAACAGACGACCGTCTCTCAGAAGAAATCGATCACCACGCCAGGACACTGTCCGGCCGAAAAAGCTCGCAGCCCAAATCCCCACAGCAACCAGGTCGCGTAGCGGCAGTAGCCATAATAGTTTCACCACCTGCCGATCCTGCAAGACCGTTACCCCTACCACGGTTGCAACCGCGAAACGCATCAGCAGCATGGCCACAAGCAAGGCCCACGACCACGTCGCTGCGCCGCTCGCAATCAAAGTAACGAGCGCCCACATCAGCCCAAACGTAGAAACCAGGCCGAGATATCCGCCCAATCGCGCATCCCGGACGCCACGGGCCCACCGCATCTGATGGGCAAGAAATCCTATGAAATCGTAAGCAGGAAGATGCGTCTCCACCACCACATCGGAAAGGACAATCTTTAGCCCGAGACCCGCAATCCGACGCCCTAGCTCGTAATCGTCGGCCAGGAAATCAACAAACGATTTAAATCCGCCAATGCGGTCCAAGTCTCGACGCCGGAATGCGAGGGTCGAGCCCAGGCCGAAGCGCACTCCTCCTTCGAGCTGACGCGCTGCCAGAACACTCGCGCAAAAATCCGTGCTGATGCCGAGCGACTCCAGTTGTGAGCCGAGCGTGGCCGCCGCGATGCCGCGGTACAAACTTGTCACCATGCCGACGTGCTCGCTCGCCAGCGGCGGGACAATGCGCTGCAGATAATCTCGCTCCACCCGTATATCGCTATCGTTGACGACAATATGCTCGTACCGGCTCGCCGCCATCATTTGCTCAAGGTTGCTCACCTTTACATTTGCTCCGAGGATGTTCGAGCAAACCACCAAACTTATCGCATGAGAGGGAAATTCGCGTTGCAGCCGCTCAACGCCCGCCACGGCCGGATCGGCAGGGTCGCTGACTCCAAAAATAATTTCATACTCCGGATAGTCCTGCAGGCAATGACTTTTGAAGCTTTCGTAAATCTCCGGATCGGTCCCCTTTAGCGGCTTGAGAATCGAAACAGGCGGCAGATCGTGTTTAACATCTGCCCTTCCACTCTCTTCATTGGCCCTAAGAAACTTCTTGGCACTCCATAGACAGAGCAGGTAGTAGAGGCAGCTGGAGACACACCCCAAAACGGCGACGACCCGAACGGTCCTGACAATGAGATGAATCATGCGAACGCGGAAGTCTACTCGTATCGCAGCGATTCGATCGGATCGAGATTCGCTGCTTTCCAGGCGGGATAAATGCCGAACACCAGTCCGACACCTGCCGCAGAACTAAATCCGAACGTCACCCAGAACATAGACAAATGAGCCGGCAGAGAGGGCCACAATTCGGGAATCACCCACACGATCAGTGCCCCCGTCAAAATGCCTACGACGCCGCCCACCGCAGTGAGCATGATCGCTTCCAGCGTGAACTGTAAAAGGATGTCCTTTTTCCGCGCGCCGATTGCCTTACGCACTCCGATCTCCCGCGTCCGCTCGGTCACGCTGACCAGCATGATATTCATTACTCCGACGCCGCCCACCACTAATCCCACGCTTGAGATCGCGAACATCCCGATAAAAAGCGCTCCCGTAAGCTGATTCCAAACGTCAGAAATGGAATCGGAAGTCATGATTGCAAAGTTATCCGGTTTATCGAACGCAACCCTCCGCCGGCGACGCAGCAGTTCCCGAATCTCGTCCATCGCCTTCGGCATATCGTCGTGCGAAGTAGCCTTAACGCTGATGATGTGTTGCTTCATCTCCGGATGCAGGGTTTTGAAAGTCATCAGCGGCATGATGACGCGATTATCATTCGGATCTTTTCCTCCGCCGAACACCGACTTGATCTTCTGCACCGTACCGACGATTTGGAACAGGCGTCCCTCGATGTTGACCTCTTTCCCCAGAGGATCCTGGTCACCGAACAATTCGTGCTGGGTCTCGTAGCAGATGACGATTACAGGAGATCGATGTTCGTCGTCGAAATCGCTGAACCAGCGGCCACTCGCCATGGGCAGATCGAACACATCCTTGGCCGAAGCCATGTCCCCTTCTATGATCGTGTTTCTGGCTTTTTTATCCTGATACTTAACCGCATAGCTGCCCACACCCAACTCCGGCCGAAAGATTCGCATCCCTGCCGAGACCGCCTTGATGTGCGGCAGATCCTGCATGGCGATCGCGTCGTCGTAGGTCAGTTCCTTGCGGGCGCGCATTTCGTCGCTCATGCGGCCAAATGTAAAGAAATCCAGGTGGAATACGAAGATGACGTTCGATCCGATACTGGCAACGAGGTCGCGCACATTATCATCGAGCCCGCGGCCAATCGACGACACCCCGATCACCACGGCCACGCCAATCACGATCCCGAGTACGGTCAAGCCCGAGCGCAGTTTGTTGCTGCGGATCGTGTCCGTCGCCATGTGTACAATTTCGCCGAATTCGGATTTGCCCACCATAATCAGGTATGAGAAATGGATTGATCTATTCGTATCGCAGCGACTCGATTGGATCGAGATTCGCCGCTTTCCAAGCCGGATAAATGCCGAAGACCAGACCGACTGCGGCGGCCGAGCTGAATCCGAAGGTCACCCAAAACATCGACATGTGGGCCGGCAAAGAGGGCCACAGCATCGGGATTAGCCAGACCACAGTCGCGCCCGCCAGAACGCCGATGATGCCTCCAACGACAGTCAGCATGATGGCTTCCAGCGTAAATTGCAGAAGGATGTCGTTGTTGCGGGCGCCGATTGCTTTGCGCACGCCAATCTCACGCGTACGCTCGGTCACACTCACCAACATAATGTTCATCACCCCCACACCACCTACGACTAATCCGACACTGGAGATTGCAAACATACCCAGAAACAAGCCGCCAGTAACCTGGTTCCATACCTCGGTAACGGAATCGATAGTAAATATCGAAAAATTGTCGGGCTTGTCGAAAGCCACCTTGCGACGGTGACGCAGCACCTCGCGGATTTCGTCCATCGCTTTTGGCATGTCATCGTGAGATGTCGCTTTGACGACGATCCAGTGTTCCTTCATCTCGGGATGAAGCATCTTAAACGTCCTCAACGGGAAGAAGACGCGATTGTTGATCGGATCCTTTCCCGCGTTGAAGAGCGACTGAATTGGGCCCAATGTGCCAATGACCTGAAACAATCTTCCTTCAATGTTGACCTCTTTGCCTAGCGGGTCTTCACTCCCGAACAGTTCTCCCGTAGTGTCACTACAAAGAACAACCACTGGGGAGCGATGCTCGTCGTCGAACTCGGTAAACCACCTTCCCGCCGCCAGCGGCAGGTCCTCGACATTGATCATGGAAGGGGTATTCCCCTCCAGAATAGTGTTCTTTGCCTTCCGGCTCTGATATTTCACAGCATACGTGCCGCTACCGACTTCGGGGCGAAACAAGCGAAGAGCGCCAGCAACCGACTGGACGTGAGGTAAGCCTTGAAGCGCCTCGGCGTCATCCCGTGTCAGCTCTTTGCGGGTCCGCATCTCCTCCGACATGCGACCGAAGATCATCGGGTCGACATGAAAGACGAAGATAACATTGGATCCGACGCTTGAGAAGCGATCGCGAACATTGTCGTCGAGCCCGCGACCAATCGAAGAGACTCCGATTACAACCGCAACCCCGATCACTATGCCGAGCACAGTCAGCCCCGACCGCATCTTGTTCGTGCGGATCGTGTCGGTGGCCATCCGGACAATCTCGCCGAATTCTGACTTGCCCATCATGTGAATTGTGCGATCGAAAGATTGGGGGAGTGAAGGACGTATGGCTTCAAGTACACAATCACTCCATTACTCCATCGTCTACATCTCAAACCGCAACGCCACAATCGGATCCAGCTTCGCCGCCTTGCGCGCAGGATACACTCCAAAAAACACTCCTACGCTGGCGGCAACCGTCAATCCCGCAAACACCGCCCAAAGCTTGATTGACGATGGCATCCCAATCAGCGCCGTCACCACTTCTGCAAGGGTCACCCCGGCGAGAACTCCCAAAGCCCCACCAAGCAGCGAAAGAGTTACCGATTCAATCAGGAACTGCAGCAGCACATCGTCGGGCCGCGCTCCCAAAGCCTTACGTATCCCAATCTCCCGAGTACGCTCCGTCACCGAAACCAGCATGATATTCATGATGACGATGCCACCTACCACCAGAGAAACGCCAGCGATGCCGATCGTCGCCATGAAAAATGTATTGCTCAGTCCCGACCAGATCCCCAGCAGGCTGGCGTTCGTCTCAATTTCAAAGCTGTCATCGGCACCGGGCCGATCGTGCCGGCGCGCCCGCAGCGCCGCCCTGGCTTCGTCGATCGCTTGATTTAGCGGCACACCGGTCGCCGAGGCCTTGCCCCAAATCGCGATGCTGTTCTTGTGAGAGCCGTACTTCTTCAGATACACCGTGATCGGAATGAGCACATAATTGTCCGCGCTTTGCCCTAACGTCTTGCCCTTCTTTTTGCCGACCCCAATCACCTGGTAATCCCAGCCGTCAATCCTGATCTCCTGTCCCAATGGATCGCTGCCCGCCAGCAGATGGTCAACAATGTCAGTGCCCACCACGGCTACCTGCGAGTGGTTGTTCAAATCCGTATCGTTGACCATGCGGCCAGAGGTCAAATCCGTATCAAGAATCGTGGCAATCGAGGGCGTGATGCCTTGAATATTGGTGTCCTCAATCGACTGCTCGTTACGCTTCACCTTGCCATTGCTCTGCATCAGCGCTCCGACGTATTCGCAGTGCTGGCAGGCGTCGGCTACGGTCTGATAATCCTCCATTTCGAGGTTCTTGCGCTTCTCGGTCTCGAGGAAATGGTCGACGTTCGTCTCTACCGCCGACATCTTCGAAATAATGAATACATCAGCCCCCAGATTGAAGATCTTTTTGGCGACGTAATCGTTAATGCCGGAGACGAATGTCACCACGGCAATGACAGCGCCAACACCAATGACCACGCCCAACAGCGTCAATACGGAGCGAAGCTTGTTCGCCCAGAGTGACTGCAGCGCTACACGGAGAGCTTCGGTGAGATGCATGGATCGGGCGTCAGAAGTCGGACCTCGATTTAGAACCTACACGCTGGGGCCGCTACGACGAGGTCGATCAGGACGCAGTATCAGTTTACAGCGAATCAGCGGGCCTCGTCGTTTAGGCTACCGCCGTTCGAGCCGGCGTGGCGGCTGAGTCCGAGATCGCGGCCCTGCGCTCCGCATCGCATATAATGATCCCGTAGGCAGCCGGACCGGACGGCCGCTTCCCGCATTTCGGTGCGTGGAGAGGAAAGTCCGAACTCCGCAGAGCAGTGTGCCGGATAACGTCCGGGACGTCAGGTTCAAGCCTGATGGACGGAAAGTGCCACAGAAAACATACCGCCTCGGCGGAAACGCCAGGGTAAGGGTGAAAAGGTGCGGTAAGAGCGCACCGCCGCGTCAGTAATGCCGCGGGCAGGGCAAACCCCACACGGAGCAAGACCAAATAGGAAGGAAGTTCCGCCGTCGCAGAGGGCTTTGAGCCGTGCATGAGCCGAGATGCAGAAAGCCTGATTCACTCATAGCTCGTGGCTCAAAGCTCTAAGCGACGGCGGCACACGTGCCGGCTCGGTGCGTCAAACCTTCGGGTAGGTCGCTAGAGCCGGGCAGCGATGCCCGGCCCAGAGGAATGGTCGTCCCGCTACAGCAATATCGCGGACAGAATTCGGCTTACAGGTCCGGCTGCCACAACTTCTAAATTCAACTCAGGAGCACTTCATGTCCGCACCCAGTCGCCGGCCGGAAATCCGGCGCCGCCGTACCCGCAAAGAGAAGATTCTGCAGCTGCGAAAACGTCTCGCCGCCGCCAAAACTGACGCCGACCGCACGCGCGTCACCGCCAAGTTGCACAAGCTCGCGATCAAATCTCCCGGCCAGGCTCTGCTGAAGTAATCCGCACTCGAACGATTCGCTGCCAAATCGCGGACCCACTGGGGGCGTCCAGCCCCCGCTTTACCCTCACGGGCGTGGCTAATCAGCGGCATTTGTCCGGGTCGGCTCGCTGCCGTCGCACCCCGTTACCTGCCGGTAGACGTCCAGCACGCGACGAACGGATATCTCCCATGAGAATTTCGTGGCTTGCTGATAGCCACGCTCTTTCATGCGTTCACGCAAGGCGTCATCCAATAAGACCCGGTGCAGCGCGCGCATGATTTCAAACACGTTCTCGGGATTGACCAGCACTGCCGCATTGCCCACCACCTCCGGCAATGACGACACATTCGACGTCACCACAGGCGTGCCGTGCGCCATCGCTTCCAGAGGAGGCAAGCCGAAGCCTTCATGCAGGGACGGGAAGACAAAGATCTTCGCCGAGTCATAAAAGATCCGCAGCACCTCAATGGGAATAAAGCCCAGGAATCGGACGTCGTTCTGCACGCCGCTACGCACTACGGTTCGCCGCAGGTCCGGATTGCCCGACAGGTCGTCTCCAATGATGATCAGTTTCAGGTCAGGATAGACTTCATCCTTTTCCAGTTCCGCCTTCAGCGCCGAGAAGGCCTCGATCATGCGCACCACGTTCTTATGCGGGCTGATGCGCCCCGCATACAGCAGGAAGGGATAGGTCACCTGATATCGCTGCGCGATTAATTCACGGTCGGCCGCGCTCGCATGCCCTCGCAGAAAACGTTCATCAATCGCGTTGTAGACGACTTCAATCCGGCTGGACGGGATCTCGAATACCTTCGCAATCTCATTACAGGTGAAATTCGAGACCGCGAAAATTCGTGCCGCGCCCCGTAAGACCTGCTTGGTCATCTGCATCTGCCAGGCTCCCCATAGGCCAGTCCGCTGCCGGGCGCTCGACATGTGATCCAGCATGTCATGCACGGTCATGACATACGGACAGGGCAGAAAACGCGGCACTGAGAAAAGATTGGGAATGTGCACCAGGTCGCAATCGAGCCCCTTCAATGCCGCACGAAACTCGCGGTATCCCTGAATGCTCTGCTCAGGCGCATTGGCGGGAATTGTCTCGAAGTTCGGCGGGAGTGGTCCGATTTCCTGAACCTTCGTCGGAGTGCCGATGAGGAAATATTGGGTCTCGTGATCGAGACGCCCGAGCGTTCGAACAATGTTGCGGATGTATGTGCCGACGCCAAACTCGGTCATCCGCCGGATGTCGATGGCGATCTTCACCGATGGCATTTAACCACACGCAAGCGATGCGAACCCAGCGGAATTATGCCCGCACCTCAGCCTGCGCTTTCGCCCGGCGCTCCGCGTAGAGTGGAAACGCCTCGCACAAATCAAGCACCTGCTTGCGCACCTTAGCCAACACGCCGGCGTCTGACCGATGCATCAGTCCTTCAGCGATCCAACGCCCGATCTGCTGCATCTCTCTTTCCTTCATGCCTCGCGTGGTCATTGCCGGAGAACCGATTCGAATCCCGCTCGGCTTCAGCGGCGGGTTCGTATCGAACGGAATGGCATTCTTGTTGACCGTAATCCCCGCCTCACCCAGCGCCTTTTCGGCCTCACTGCCCAGCATTACCTTGGAGAACACGTCGACCAGCGTCAAGTGCGTGTCGGTGCCGACGGAGATGATGCGGAATCCCTCGTCCGCCAGCGTTTGCGCCAGCACTTTCGCGTTGGCCACAACCTGCCGCGCATACTCGCGGAACTCCGGCTGCATCGCTTCCTGGAAGCACACCGCTTTAGCCGCCATGATGTGCACCAGCGGCCCGCCCTGCATCCCAGGAAAAACGACCTTGTCGATCGCCGGACCAAACTCAGCTTTGGAAAGGATCATTCCGGATCGCGGTCCGCGCAGAGTCTTGTGCGTGGTCGAGGTAACAA
>Ga0102924_1005972_pt1 | contig 11554 bp, 7 predicted proteins | sample PaiPotPPM11metaG_FD_80116 | JGI IMG/M metagenome (GOLD analysis project Ga0102924, IMG submission 80116) | Iron sulfur acid spring bacterial and archeal communities from Banff, Canada, to study Microbial Dark Matter (Phase II) - Paint Pots PPM... ...
CCAGCGCGTGATCGGGCAGCATTTGGCGGTGCAGGCCGTGGCTCGCGCCGTGCGCCGCTCGCGCACCAATCTGCGCGATGGACGGCGTCCTATCGGCTCGTTCATCTTCGTCGGCCCGACAGGCGTGGGCAAGACCGAACTGGCGCGCGCCCTGGCCGCCGCCCTCTTCGACGATGAGCGCGCCCTGATCAAACTCGACATGTCCGAGTTCATGGAAAGCCACCTGGCTTCCCGCCTCACCGGCTCGCCTCCCGGCTATATCGGCCACGAGGAAGGCGGTCAACTTACCGAGGCGGTGCGTCGCCAGCCCTACAGTGTGATTCTTTTCGATGAAATCGAGAAAGCGCATCCGCAAGTCTTCGATCTGCTGCTGCAAATTCTGGAAGATGGTCGCCTGACGGACGCGCACGGTCGCACCGTCGATTTCAGCAATACGCTGATCATCCTGACCTCAAATGCCGGCACGGCCCAGTTGGCGCGTTCAGACATCGGCTTTCTTGCCAGCCAGCCGGAGCAGACGGAGGCGGCGACGGCGCGCATCTCCACGATCGTCATGCCCGTCCTGAAAGCTCTCTTCAGGCCGGAGCTGCTCAACCGCATCGACGATATTGTGTCGTTCCATCCATTGCAGCCCGATCACCTGCGCCAGATCATCGATCTCATGATTGACCATGTGCAGCAGCGCATGACCGAGCAGCGCATGACATTGCAGGTGACAGACGCCGCGCGCGCCCTGCTGGTCAAGCGCGGCTATGATCCGGTCTACGGCGCGCGTCCCCTGCGCCGCGCCGTGCAAACCCTGCTCGAAGACCTGCTGGCCGAAGCGATCCTGCAAGGCACATTCGCCCCCGGCGATACCATCATAGCCGATGTTTCAAATGAGCAATTGACGGTGAACACGTCAAATGCGGAGACGCAATTTATTGCGTCCGCGGGACGGCGGGGCAGGAATTAGTCATACGGTTCGAGCAGATACTCGCCTATGGATAATTGTTAGGATTCTCGATGCTCAAGCCTTCCAGGCTCGCAATGCTTATGAGGTTATTGTCTGCACAAACAAAAGTGGGAGCAGATACCCCATTTGCTAAAGCTTTAGCGCGAAGCTGCAAAGAACAAGCCAGTTGCTCAGCATCGTAAGCTCGTAATCTGTGTGTGCGGCACAGATTGCTGGCCGAGGTCAGCACAGCGGAGTTAAGCCGCTGAATTCCGTAAACTTTCTGACAATGGAGTCGGAAAGTGTTTATCAACTTGTCCCTGTCCGTGATGGTAATACTGTTCTCTCGCGTTCTTCGGCATAGACTTGCCACGACTTCTACAAAAGCGATCTGAGAGATATAGAGGTAATGGCTCTGGTTTGGATCACACAAAGTCAACACGAAAGATTGTCCTGATTCAACAACATAACGCTTGACAATAGCAGAGCTGTCCAGAAAATACGTTCCCATTAGTAAGGCCCCCGATCCTCAATAATGATCTCGGACAGGGGCTTTTCATCTGCAAACAATTTGCCCAGGCGTTCTTGTTCGGCCTGTTCTTCCTCAGATGGGTAGAAGTTGTGTGGGGTAGGGAGATTGAGCAGAATGCCTTCACGATAAAGCAGTTCCATGAATTCTCGTTCTGTCAATTGGCCTTTTGTGGGTACGGAATAATGGAGAGAGCTTACCATTAAGCCAATAATATCATCGCCTTTCAGAATTATTCCTCTAAAGTCAGACTCCTTGTAAGCATGGTAAAGCAATTTTTGACTTATCCTCGTGTTTTCCTCAGTCGGGGATAACCAGCCTAAATGAGCCTGACTTGCGTAAGCTCCAATGAGGATATCTTTTTCATTGAGCATAGATGGCTTCTCCTTTTTTCTATCCACTCAAGCATTGGCAGCATCATTGGGAACAACTTGCCATGTCATGATATCTCGCCATATTCCATTATCATCTGTAATTTTTGTGATTCTCGCTCGCTTGTTGGCAGCCTCATCGACAAGAGAGACTTCTGTTATCTCTTTTACCTTCTCAATTACTCTTGTGCAGATTTGACCCATGTAAGCCTTGCCTACGATGTGATCGCATTCCCCGTATTCCTGGCCGCAAATTGAACATGTACTGTGTTCAATAATATAGCTCGGGCTAAAAAATGCAAGCGGCGGGAATAAAACGCGCTCCAAATCATGTAAATGATTGGTATAACCGTCGAGATGGGATGCTACCATATGAGCCTGCATCGCTGTTCTAGCAGCATATTGAGCGCTTACAAGCTGAGACCAGGCCGCATCGGCATCCTCGCCTTTGAGAGCAATCCACATCCTTAACTCACTTAAAAGAGCCGTGATCATTTCCTCTATACTTAGCATGGCATTTGCTGCATCTTCATCGTCCTCGCTAATCATTTGTTGCTTGAGCTTGCCTGCCTTTTCTTGTAATTCTTGGGCTGTATTACAAGCCTCAAGCTGAAACTCTTGTGACCTCGTTATAAAACAGAATTTTTGGAGATCGTTAGTAATTTCGCTGAATTCAATATAAAACTGCTTTACCCGTTCATTCATAGATCTTTAAGTTCCTTAATTACCTGGGCTAACGTTGTTAATCCCTCCGCGTTACCTTCATAGCGGATGCGCTTACTCTTCTTTTCTTCATCTTGCTCGACGACAATATCTATCATTATTTTTCGTTCCCCTATCATCCCTTTGAAAAAATCAGTGACGTAATTACTTATGATGCTAAGCGCCAGCGTAACTAAGGTTGGATTTTGGCTCAGTAAAGAAAAGCTAATAAAGACAGTGGGAAGGATCACGTCCAGTGATTTCTTTTGTTCGTATGAAATCTGCTTTCCTTCTTTTTCGATCCTTGTTTCTGCTATCCCTGCTTTTCGCCAGAGCTTTCTAAGAGTAAGAACAGAGTCTTCAAAGACAAGATCGTCATTTATTTTGGCCTCTTCAAAATTGATTGGCAGAAAAGCTAATTTTGTAGGAACATTACATCCTAATTCAACAGCTCGCTGCTGAACATCAATATACTCGGCTGTTTGGATTGACATACGCTTTCACCGTTCGTGGCATTTTGTGACAATTGTTATGGTTAGCCTTCGCTGTAGTATAGCATATTTCTCCCTATAGAACAGTTGCTCAGATTGTACTCTATGCTACCATCTTTGAAGAGACTGCGCAATGGTTTTGCTACCGGGTCATATTCTTTCTGGTTCCATAGAAGACTGGTCGGCAAGCGCTGGCTCCTTCGGTGGGAGTGGTGACTCTTTCTCGCGCGGCAGCAACACGATGATCAGCAGGCCGCCGAACACGTAGCCCGCGGTCTGGATGTTGAGAACGGTCACGACCCCCAGGCGGTCGGTGAGGAAAGCGGCTGCGACCGTTCCAATCAGGAAACAAAGCCCCGTCGTCATTCCCAACGCGCCGAAAATGCGCCCGCGATAGGCGTCAGGCGACTTCGCTTGCAGGAGCGATTGCGCCCCCGTCGAGGGACCGATGCCCACTAGACCGGCGGTGACGAACAGCCCAACCGTGAGCCAGAAGAACGGGAAGAAGGTTGGGGAGTTGAAGATGGCAAGATCAGTCAGGCCGAATGCTACCGCGAACAATCCGATAGCCCAGCGCGATATGATGCGCTTCCCCAGCCATCCCACGAGGACGCCGCCAAGCAGCCCGCCGACCGCCTGCGCGCTCATCAACTGGCCGATCTGCGGCGCTCCGCCATGGAGAATGCGATAGACGAAAACGGGGTATAGCACGCCAAAAACGCCCTCGCCCAGCATCATAATCGAGAACATTGCCAGCAGCGCCACGAGTGATCGCTGCGAACCAATCACGCGCATCCCATCGACCCACTCGTGCCAGAGACTGGCGGTCACTTTCGCTTCTGACTCCGCAAGTGGGAGCGCCGGTTCTGTCGAGGGTTTGGCTGCGGCGGTAATCAGGGCGATCAGCAGACCAGCAACCAGGAATGAGGCCGCGTCAGCCAGCACTATGCCGCCCAGACCAAACACTGCCGCGATAATGCCGCCCAGCGCCGGGCCAACCAGGCGCGCGAAATTGCTGCTCAGCGAGTTCAACGAATTGGCTTGCACCAGGTGCGCCTCATCGACCAGCGCGGGCAGCAGCGCGCTTTGCGCGGGTGTGAAGAACTGCTCCAGCGAGGCTTCCACAAAAGCTACCAGGTAAACAATCCAGACCCGGTCTGCCGTTTGCACCAGCAGCAGCGGCAGCAGCGCCAACGCGAGCAGCAGGTTCGTGATCACCATAGTACGCTTGCGATCCCAGCGATCCACAAAGACGCCCGCGATTGAACCGAGTACAATGTTGGGGACGGCTGCTGCCAGCAAGGTGATGCTCAAAGCCAGCACTGAGCGCGTCAGCAGATACACGTAAATCGGCAGGCCGATCATGAGAACCCAGTCACCCATGAGCGAGATCAAGCCCCCGGACCAGAGCAGCGCGAAGTTGCGCTGGCGCAATGTCGCTATCATGGAAAGTTTCCTTACGTGTGTTTGCAAATTATCGACATATATTTAGTAATATTATACATTATCGTGAGATAAAGTCAATGGACATAGCAAAAAACGTCAAAATATTGGCAATATTTGTTCGATTCGGCAATTAAGTTGCCTGATCGGTTTATACGACGCGCATCGCTCGTTGCGCGGAGAGCCAGAACGGGGGCAGGTAGGCCGGCATGTTGGAGAACGGTAGCACTTCCGGCTTGAGCCGGATGCCCAGAACTTCGCGCATGAAGAGGCGGCGCTGCTGGATACGTCGCCAGGCATCCGGGTACTTCTGCACGAATGCCTGGCGCAGCGTCTCGTCGGCCAACGCGATGCCGTCCTCGATGTTGGTTGTGTGATAAGGACCGTTTGTGGCCGGGATGACATCGACTTGCAGCGCCATCCCCGAACGCAGCTGTTGGGGTGAGTCGCGATAGATGGGCGAGCTGACCCATTCATCCAGGTGAATCAGGTGGCCGGGATTCAGGCTGACGCCAAAGAAGGGATCGCCCAGATGGAGGTCGATGATCTCGAACAATTCTCTTCCTGTCACGCCGATTCCAATATGCTCGTACCACTCCACAATCGCGCGAAAATAGGGCGCGACTAGCTTGTCGATGTAGTCACGAATCTCGGCAGGAAGACTCGCCGCGTCTTCCACCAGGAAACCGCCGCGCGCGTTATTGCTGCCCCAATATCCCAGTCCCGCGAATACCGGGTCGCCGATCTTCAGCACGCGGCCAGACGCGCTCGCCAGCCCCAGCGCCGTGCGCTCGCCGCTGAATAAGACGGGATGGTAACTCAATGGCAGCCCTATCGGAGCCAGCAGCGCGAACGCCTCGAACTCGGTCATGCCAGGGCGCACGTTGGACAGCATGTTGCGCATGTTCTGCGAACTGTGCGTAGCCGAAAATTCAAAGTATGCCAGTTGATCGACATCGTTGACGGCGCGCAGCCCATGCTCAGGCTCCATGAAGATGCGACCGGCATTTTGTACCGCGCAGCCCATGCCGCGCAGCGTATCGACCAGGTACGCCGGAACTTCCAGCCATTGATCGGGCGTGGGAGTCTCGGCGGGAACAAAATACTTCCAACCGGCGACGCCGACTCGTTTGCCGCCGTTTGTGCCTATTCCGGCATCACGCAGGATCGTTGCCAGTGGGGCGCTTGACGAGCGCGGCTGGCTAAGCAGGCTGAACGTCTGATAGAGAACGATCTGCAACTGTAACGGGCTGATAGCCGTGTAGGCCATGTCTTCATTGCCGACCAGCAGTATCGGAGCGCGATCCGCTGTGAGGATCAGCAGCGCCTCTTCAAAGCGTGGATCAAATCCCGTGAGATATGCCAGGTTGGCAAAGTGTTCGCGGTCCGCGTAGACGATCAGCGCGTCGTATCCAGCATCTGCCGCGCGCTGACGGGCAGCGGCGACGCGGGCTTCATAGGTGGCCGCCGGAATGGTCGGTTCCGCGCGCGGCAGGCCAAACTCCGGCAGCGCTATCTCGGCAAGCTCAACATGGACAGCAGCCATTTCTCTACTCCTTTGTTATTTGCTGGTCGTTTGATGTGGAGAGCAAGGCATGTGGCTGCGCAATTGATTGCGCCGTCACATGCCTCTCTATCTCATCAAGTTGAATGAGACGTTAGCCAATTTGTGGCTCCGGTTCCTCCGTTTCCGCCTCCACGGTGCTGATGAGCATGGCGCTGTCGCGTGCCAGCGCCTCCGGTCGCCGCGCTTCTACTATCTTCATCGCTACGAACCCGACGATCATCATGATCACGAAGACATACGGTGGGATGTTCAGCGGATAGGCAGGGATCGGCCAGACCGTCACAAACAACACAGGCAGCAGCAGCAGCGTTCCTATCGCGGGAACGATAGCATGTCGCGACAGGCTGAAGTCTGCCGGATGTTCGCGCCGGATAAAGGTAGTAAGGGCGAAGTTGGCGAGTATGTAGAGCACGATCACAGCTAACGTGGCGATGGTGCCGAGGAAGCCGAAGATCTGGCCTGCTCCGAAGAAAATGCCGACCAGCAGGAAACTCACGATCTGGAAGATCTGCTCGACGTGGATCGCCACGCTGGGCGTCTTATGCACCGGGTGGATGGTCTTCATGGCGGATGGCAGCGCACCGGCCTGAGCCATCGTATACATCACGCGGGTGGCAGCATTGGTACAGGCGATGCCTACCGCCAGCGTGCTGTTGATAATGGCGAAGAAGACGAGCCACCAGCCGACACCCCAGAGCTTTTGTGCCAGCGAGTAGTAAGGATTGGCATTGGCGGCAAATGCTGCCATGTTGCCTGTACCCCAGCCAATAGAACTGGCGTAGGCCATGAAGATGTAGAATACTCCCACGATGAGCAGCGAGGTGAAGATGGCCTGGTAGATAAAGCGGGACGGCCGTTTGGTTTCCTGGGCCAGAGGGGCAGGAGCCTCGAAACCGCTCAGCGCGAGAATCGAAAACACCATACCGCCGAGGACGCCGGTTAATCCTGTTGGCGCGGCCACGGGATTGAGCGGCGCGGCTGCCGCCGAACCTGGCCCTGGATGCACGAGGAAAGTCACACCCAACGCGAACATAATGAGCATCTCGATGCCGCCGAGGATGGCCGTCGTGCGCGTCGAGAAGCGAATGCCGAAGTAAGTCAGCGCCCACACGATCATGGCAGTGGCGATGGAGAAGATCCACCATGGGATCGTGACGCCGGTTCCGCTCTGCAAAAATCCAGACACCGCGAAGCCAAGAAAACCGACCGCTGCCGCGGGGCCGATGATGTCGTAGATCAGGTAGCTCCAGGTGGTCAGGAAGCCGAAGCGCGGACCCAGACCGCGTGAGACGAAGGTATAATATCCCCCGCTCGATGGCACGTAGCGCGCGAACTGGGCTACGGTGTTGGCAATAAAGAAACAGACGATGACTGAGAGAAGCAAGGAAAGGGGCATCGTCGCGCCCGCCTGGGCCGCGATCACGGGCAAGGTGAAGACGACATTGATAGCCGGGGCAATATGGGTGATCCCCTGAAATACCACATCGCGCAGGCCCAGCGCCCTGCGCTCAAGTTGAGCCGGTTGAGTTGCCATGAAATGGTCCCTCACTTTTTGGTGATCTTTTTTGCAAAGATCGGAGAATGGTTGCTACTATGTCAGGTTTCCCGCCATCTCAACACACTCTTTTTTCTTTTACCTCCTCTCCTTGATAGTTCCAGTGCAGGGACAAGCCCACGCTTCTGGCCTCGTAGTTCCAGGGCTGGGGCAAGCCCAGCCCCTACCCTTATGCTATATTTAACTCAAGTGTAGTCAGACGGGGCTTGCCTGTCAAGGATAACTATCACATAATTGTCCTCCATTTCTCAGATATGTTGTGGTATGCTTCATGGTTTTTCGGCCCGCTAGAAGTTATACTTCTAGCGGAAGATGGAACGTAGGAAATTTAGCGATCCAAAACAAGGAGCCAGAGCCATGAATAACGATTTCGAGCAATCGCAGTATGGGCAGCCGCAGCAATTTCCGCAGGGACAACCACAATGGGAGCAGCAGTCACAATATGGGCAGCCGCAGCAATTTCCGCAGGGACAACCACAGTGGGAGCAGCAGTCACAATATAGGCAGCCACAACAATTTCCGCAAGGCCAGACACAATGGGGGCAACAGCAATATGGGCCTGTGCCATCTTATGCTCAGGCGCAGCCAGGTGATAACTCCACTACCAACTGGCTTATGGGCTGGCTCGCGTATCGCGCGATTATTCGCATAGTCGTGCCAATTGTCATCATCCTGCTCATGCTGGGCGCGTGTGTGTTCTTTGGTCTGCTTTCCGCGGTGATGCATTAAACAAAGGGCTTACGTCCGTCACATGGGCGGGGCAAGCCCACGCCCCTACGGCATTCCCTTGAAAGATGGCGAATTTGAACAAATCGCCTCTTGATCTCTTCTTGTAGACCCTCTATACTAGGGCGCGGATAATCTTTTGAGAATTAAGGAAATTAAGAAGAGACCGATAAACCTATGAAAATCGTCGTTCGTTGGCGGCCGCTCGCTTTATTTGGTCTGGCTTTGCTGGGATTGGCCCTGCGCCTCTATGGTTTGAATTGGGATCAGGGCAATAATTTTCACCCGGATGAGCGGCAGATCATGTTTCACGTCATGGCGCTGTCCTGGCCGAAAAGCCTGGGCCAGTTTCTTGATCCCGTTAACTCGCCCCTCAATCCGCATTTCTTTGCCTATGGCACGTTTCCCATGTATCTGCTGGCGATTGTCGGCAACATCATTGCCCACTTCTATCCGGCCATCGATTCCTTGCCCAATCTCACGCTGGTCGGGCGCGTCCTCTCGGCCCTTTTCGATACCGGCACGATCCTGCTCACGGGCTGTCTGGCCTTGCGGCTTTCCAACGACACCGCGCCGGGACGCCCGCGCGCCTGGAACCTGGCCCTGCTCGCGTCGGCCCTCGTCACCTTCACGCCATTTGAGATTCAGCAGGCGCACTTCTTCACCACTGACGTTATTTTACTTTTCTTCACCGTTCTGACCGTGCTGGCCTGCGTTTCCCTCGTCGATACCGAGAAGGTGATCCGCTGGTCGCTGCTGGCTGGTCTGGGCTTTGGATTAGCAATGGCTACCAAGTTCAGCGCCGCCCCCCTGGCTGTTCCTCTGCTCGTGGCTCTGCTCTTGCGCTGGTACAGGCGCGATTTCGCCTCGTCGCTGCTCGCGCTGCTCGTAACCGCGTGCGCGACAATAGCCGCGTTTCTGATCGCCATGCCCTACGCGCTGCTCGACTATGCCAACTTCGTTTCACAGGTGGCATACCAGGGCGACCTCGCGCGCGGCCTGATCGACCTGCCCTATGTGCGCCAGTTCGCCGGAACGACGCCCTATCTCTACGAAATGCACGACCTGGTATTGTGGGGTCTCGGCCTCATGCCTGGCATTGTCGCGCTGGCCGGGCTGCTCTGGTTCCTCTGGCGCATCTGGAAGCGCACTGCTGGACCCTGGATGATCCTCGTTGCCTGGATTGTCGTCTATTTCGCCATCGTCGGCAGTTTCTACGTCAAATACATGCGCTATACTTTGCCCATCTATCCTTTCTTGATCCTGATGGGCGCGGCGCTCTTGCTGGCTTTGCTACAATTCGTCAAAGATCGCGGCTACACAAACATCATCGTGCGCGCTTTGCCTTATGCAGCTATTGTGCTGGTACTCGCCGGAACCATTTTCCAGGGACTCGCGCTCCTGAACATCTACAGCCAGCCCAGCACGCGCATCCAGGCGTCAACCTGGATCTACCAGCACATCAAACCCGGCAGCGTGCTGACCTACGAGCAATGGGACGATCCCCTGCCATTTCCCGTCGGCAATAACAGCCCATACATCTACCCGCAGGCCACGTATAAGGATTCCAACGGTCAGACTCAGACCGGACTTGACCTTTACGACGACGACACGACGCAGAAGGCGCAGACCATCGCCAGTATGCTTGCGCAAACCGACGTGATCACGATGGCGACTGATCGCCTCGATAAATCGATCCCGCGCCTGCCTGCCCGCTATCCATTGACCATCCACTACTATCAGCTGCTCTTTAGCGGCCAGTTGGGCTTTCACCTGGCTGCTGAATTCTCTGATCGTCCGCATCTGTTCGGCATCGTGCTGAATGACAGCGGCGCGGACGAAAGCTACTCTGTCTTCGATCATCCGACGGTCAAGCTGTTTGTGCGCGACAATCCTTTTCCTTACACCGCGCAGCAGTTATATCAGAAATTGATGGCTGGCGTGCAATTGCCCGCGCCCGGCGCGGGTCTTTCGGGCGCGCAGAAGCCCTTGCTGCTCTCCCCGCAGCAGATCGCCCAGGATCCGCAATCGCCGCCGTTCAGCGTGCAATTTCCTCTGAACAGCATCACCAACAAGCTGCCCATCCTCTTCTGGTGGCTCCTGCTCCTGGTTTTGGGACTGTGCGCGTACCCACTTGTCTTCCTGGCGCTGTACGGCTTCCGCGATCGCGGTTATATCTTTGCTAAGACGGTCGGTGTGCTGCTCTTCGCCTTTCTAGGCTGGCTGCTTGCTTGCCTGCACATTCTGCCGTTCAGCTTTCTCTCGCTGTTGCTTGTTCTGCTAGCTATGCTGCTTGCTGCCGCCGCCGTGGCCTTCTGGCAGCGGCAGGCGCTGCGGCAATTTGTACGCCAGCATTGGCGATTACTGTTGATCGAAGAAGGCATCTTTACCTTAGCCTTCTTGCTCTTCGTCGGCATACGCGCGTTGAATCCCGACGCCTGGAATCCCTACATCGGCGGCGAAAAGCCGATGGAACTGGCCTTCCTCAACGCCGTATTGCGCAGTCCCTACATGCCGCCGCTCGATCCCTGGTTCTCCGGCGGCTATATCAACTACTACTACTATGGCTACGTCATCTTCGGCTCGCTGATCAAGATCACCGGTATCGTGCCGACGACCGCCTTTAACTTCGCCATGCCCACGCTCTTTGCCCTGACCTTCACCGGCGCGGTCACAATCGTTTACACATTGAGCCGCAGTTTCCCTATCGCCTTGCTGGGCGGCTATTTCGCGGCGCTAATCGGCAACCTGGACGGCGTGGGACAGCTCAAAGGGCAACTGGTCGCGCTGGTCAGCCACGCGCCCATACCTGGCTACAACTACTGGCAGAGCAGCCGCGTCATACCTTTTACCATCAACGAGTTTCCCTACTGGAGCTTTCTCTTCGCAGACCTGCACCCGCATGTCATTGATATGCCTATCGAGATGCTCATGCTGGGCATTGTCGCCATGCTGCTGCTTTCCAACACGAGCAAAGAACTGGCAGTGACCGTCTATCGCAAAGAACGCTGGCTATTGTACGCGCTCGCGGCCTTCATTTTTGGCACGATAGCTGTGGTCAATCCCTGGGATATTCCGGTCTATGCCCTCTTGCTGGCGGCCGCTTTGCTGATCGGCACGATCTACCGCAAGCGTCAGGAACCTTTGCTCGAGCTGTTCATCTCACTCGGCTTCACCATCGTCGGCATCGCGCTGATCTGCGGCATCGGCTATCTCTGCTACTGGCCCTTTTATGC
>Ga0102924_1005974_pt1 | contig 11550 bp, 8 predicted proteins | sample PaiPotPPM11metaG_FD_80116 | JGI IMG/M metagenome (GOLD analysis project Ga0102924, IMG submission 80116) | Iron sulfur acid spring bacterial and archeal communities from Banff, Canada, to study Microbial Dark Matter (Phase II) - Paint Pots PPM... ...
CCCCTACCCCGCCCGTTCTGGGCAATTGCCACCCCGGCAGATGCCCTCGCGGACTCCGTCGCCCTTTGCGCCTCCCAAACCGGTAGTTCCCCAGGAAGTCCCCATCACCCGGAAGATCACCATCACGGAAGGAGTCACCATCAAGGAACTTTCGGAAAAGCTCGAAGTGCGCGCCAAGGATGTCATCAAGCGGCTGCTGGAGAAGGGGGTCTTCGCAACCATCAACCAGACGCTCGACAGCCAGACTGCCACGGAAATGGCCCGCACCTTTGGGGCGGAAACCTCCATCATCAGCTTTGAAGAGGAAGTGCTTCAGTTGGATGAGGACACCGATCGCCCCGAAGACTTGCAACCGCGGGCTCCGGTTGTGACCGTCATGGGCCACGTTGACCACGGCAAGACTTCGCTGCTGGATGCGATCCGCGAAACCAATGTCGTGGCAAAAGAAGCGGGTGGCATCACTCAGCACATCGGCGCGTACCACGTCGACGTCAATCAACGCAAGGTGGTTTTCTTAGATACTCCGGGCCACGAAGCGTTCACGTTGATGCGAGCCCGCGGGGCGAAAGTGACTGATATTGTGGTGCTGGTGGTGGCGGCGGATGATGGCGTAATGCCGCAAACCTTGGAAGCCATCAACCACGCGCGCGCCGCAAAGGTCTCGATCATCGTCGCCATTAACAAAATCGATAAACCGGATGCCAATCCCGAGCGCGTCAAGAAACAACTCGCAGACCTCAACCTGATGTCTGAGGACTGGGGCGGCGACACGGTGATGGTGGAAGTCTCCGCCAAGCTGCACAAGAACCTTGAATTGCTGCTGGAAATGATCCTCCTGGTTGCGGACCTGCAAGGACTGAAAGCCAATCCGAAGCGCCTGGCGAGCGGAACCGTTTTGGAGGCGAAGCTGGACCGGGGCCGCGGACCTGTGGCTACTGTCCTGGTGCAGAACGGCACGCTTCGCGTGGGTGATGCGTTCATCGTTGGCGCTATTTACGGCAAAGTCCGGGCGATGTTTGATGACCGGGGCCGCCCGGTGGGGAATGCGACGCCCTCAACCCCCGTCGAAGTGCTGGGGCTGGAGGATGTTCCTCAGGCCGGAGACCGCTTGCAGTCCATTGAAGATACTGCTAAGGCGCGGCAGATTGCAGTGCATCGCCAAGCAAAGATGCGGGAAGCCGCTTTGGCCAAGACCGCCCGGTTGACGCTCGAGCAGTTGCACCAGCAGCTTGCAGCGGGTGACGTGAAAGAGTTGCCGCTGATCGTCAAGGGAGACGTTCAGGGATCGGTCGAAGTGGTATCCGAGACGTTGACTAAGCTGAGCGATGACCGGGTGAAAGTGAAAGTGATCCACGCCGGGGTGGGCGCCATCACGGAAACGGATGTGCTGCTGGCCTCCGCGTCGAACGCGGTGATTGTGGGATTCAACGTGCGTCCGGAGCGCAAAGCCTCCGAGCTGGCAGCTCTCGAAAAGGTGGATATCCGGCTGCACACGATCATTTACGAACTGGCGGATGAGATCCGGAAAGCGAAAGTGGGCTTGCTGGCAATCCGGTACAAGGAAATTTCACTCGGACGTCTTGAAGTCCGCGACACCTTCCGTATCGCCAAGGTCGGCACCATCGCCGGCTGTTATGTTCTGGACGGTAAATTCAAGAGGGATTCCCGCGTACGCCTGCTTCGCGATAGTGTTGTGGTCTACGAGGGGAAGGTGCGGTCCCTGCGGCGCTTCAAGGAGGACGTTGAGGAGGTGCGGTCGGGCATGGAATGTGGCGTGGCGCTCGAGAACTTCAGCGATGTTAAAGTGGGCGACGTGATGGAAGCTTTCGTTACAGAACGCGTGACGGAGGAGGCTCTGGCGTAATAATCCTGAGCCACGAGGCCGGCCGGCATGCCTGTGGGCGTCCTGATCCTGGAAATTCATCTCCCTTATTCTCACTCCCTCAAGGACAAAAGGGCTGTCATCCGGAAGCTGCGCGACCGGCTTCGCGCCCGCTTCAACGTCGCGCTGGCGGAGATGGACCACCAGGACCTCTGGCAGCAGGCGACCCTGGGCATTGTCTCCATTTCGAGCAGTCAGCCGTTGCTTGAATCCGCGCTCCACCAGGTTCTCCGGGAGTCTGAAAGCATTCTGGGCCATGACGTAGCGCAGTACTCGATTGACTTTTTCTAACCTTGGCGCCGGCCTCGTCCTGGGTAGCCAACCTGACTTTTCTATGGTCAAAGCCGTCAGGGCAGTGCTTCAAACCTGGCGAAATTCGGACCTTAAGACAACATTCTGCTTGGCGCCGGATGGACTGCCAAGGGCTATTTCCCGCCCACGGTATGAACGCAGGCATTGTCGCGAGGTTATGGCCGGAGAGGCCGGACGAGAGGGCCGCATAATAGCGCCATCGGGTGAGATGAACCCGCCTCTACAGCCACTTTGCAACTCAAGACCCCGAGCAGAGGAACGTGGCGCTGAACCTTGCACCCCGGAATTGGATAATAGAATATTCATGGATCAGGAAATATCGGGAGTTTTGATCATTGACAAACCCGCAGGCATCACCTCCCACGATGTTGTGGCCAGGGCCCGCCGCATTCTTGGAACTCGTCGCGTGGGGCACTTTGGAACACTTGATCCGTTTGCAACCGGCGTGCTGCCCCTTTCTGTTGGGAAAGCCACAAGGCTCGCCCAGTTCTATTTGAAGTCCCGGAAGGCCTACATAGGGACGATCCGGTTTGGGTTTTCAACTGACAGTTATGACGCCACGGGCGCTCCTTCCTCAGAAGTTCACCAAAACTGGCCTAGCGAACAGACACTCGAAAAGGTTTTGCAGGAGTTCACCGGGCGGATCAAGCAAGTTCCTCCCTCCTTTTCGGCAAAACGCGTGGGCGGAGTGCGGGCGTATCAGCTCGCGAGGCAGAACAAACCAGTGATTCTGGAGCCCGCGGAAGTTGAAATTTACGCCCTAGAGCTGTTAGGGCTTGAAGACAACGGTGAACGGGTGCGATTCGCCGTGGAGTGCTCGGGCGGAACTTACGTCCGGTCTATAGCGCACGACATCGGCCAGAGGGTGGACTGCCCGGCCCATCTCGCGAGCTTGCGCCGGACGGCGGTTGCAGAATTTTCGGAGAGCCGCGCGGTGACACTGGAGAAGCTGGCGGATGCCACGCAGGAAGGCAACGCCGCCGCCCTGTTCATTCCTCTGGAAGCTCTCCTGCCGGACTGCCCTGAGCTGGTGGTGCGAGGGCGCGAAGAGGCAAGCGTCCGTCATGGACGGCAATTTGAGTTGGCACAAGCCGCCAGACCGGAACGTGGGGGCCGCCCTAGCCGGATTCCGGCTATGAGCGTGCTGAAGATCGTCAATCCAGAGCGCAGGTTAATTGCGATTGCCCGGCACGTCTCGGGAAGTGTTTATCACCCGGATTTAGTGCTGGGCTGAACGGGCTGATCCAAAAACCCTTCAGGCTTGGCCTTTGTTCAAAATCGCTTGGGCCGCGTCATGGGCGGCATCAGGCCGCGCGATGGATCGTGCCCTTTCCCTCAAGTATTCCAGATCCGGCCGGCTCGCAAAGAGCTTCTCCAAGACCGGGGCAATCTGGGCGGGGGTCTTCAACCAGATTCCGGCTTGCCACTTCTCAATCCACCGGCATGTACGCTGTTCATTTCCGGGAAGCGGGTCATGCGCCAGCATGGGCAGCCCACAAGCAGCCGCTTCCATGAGCGTCCCACCACCTGGCTTGCTCAGCAGCAAATCTGCGGCCACCATCCACTCGTGCATGTTGTCTACCCAACCCAGCACCCGGCTGTTAGGCAGATCACGGCAAAAGCGCCGGGCTTCTTTCTCCAACTTCTGGTTCTTCCCGGCGACAAAGATAACCTGAAACGGCCCACGAACTCTCTTGAGTTCCCGAACGATGACCTGCGGCTTGCCAAAGCCCGTGCCCCCGAAGAGGACCAGCAGCATAGGCAAGGATGAATCCAGTTGCAGCTTGGCGCGAACCGCCTCACGCGAAGGCAAGGTGGCGAAAGACGGGTCAATAGGCATCCCGCAGGAAAGCACCTTATCTCTTGGCGCCCCGGCATGCTCGAGTTCAAGGCCGAGGTCAGGATGGGTGGCAATAAAGAGATCGACTTCCGGCTGAATCCATGCCTGATTAAAGTCCATCAGCTCGATCCCCGCCAGAAAGAATTGCAACCCGGATTCGCGCTTGGCAAGCGCCGCCAGCTCGCACATGCCGACCTCAGCAGCCACTACGATCTCCGGGGCATATTCCCGGATGAAGGCAAAGAGCGGCCTGGCGCCCCGCCGATAAAGCCACTGCGGGCCTGTCGAAGATTGTTGATGCTGGAAGCTCTCGATCCATCCCCACAGGCCCGGCCAGAGCCGCAGCGGAATCTCATAGGAATCGTAGTAGAGCCGGAACCAGGCCGCGCAATGCTCAAGGGCATCCACCACGCGCACATCGATCCCGGGGCGAACCTCCAACATGGCCTTGCGCAAAGCGTTTGAGGCTCGCAGGTGCGAAGCGCCATGCGAGGTGCTGAGGATAAGAACCTTGGGCATGGAATGAAATCCGGTGAGATGCTGCAAGTGAGTCTGCGAGTGGCGCTATGTCTCTTGTGCATCGCGGAGGCGCGGCATAATTAGTCCCGGAGACGCTTCAGGAAACAAATTCGGAAACGGAAACAAACCGCAGCCCCGCCCTCCTGACTCCTTCAATGATGGAAGGAAGCGCCGCCACAGTGCTGGACCGGTTTACCTCCCCGGGTTGCCGCGATCCGCAACCATCGTGCATCAGAATCACAGAACCATCGCCGATGTCGCTTAGAGCCTTGTGAGCGATCTTCTCCGGAGGATTGCCCTTCACCCAATCGAAACTCGGATTGGACCACTGAATATCCTTCATCTGCCGGGCATTCAGCACGGGAAAGAGCCCAAACCACCGCACGCCGTAAGGCGGCCTGAACAGCTTCGGACGCTCGCCCGTCACCTTTTCGATTGACTCTTGGGTACGGTCGATTTCCTTCGCGATCCTGCCGCGGGTTTTGAAATAGAGGAACAAGTGGGAATAGGTGTGGTTGCCAATGGTGTGGCCCTCGGCTTGAATGCGCCGCAAAGTTTCCGGGAAGCGATCGACTTGCTTTCCATTCACAAAGAACGTCGCAGTGACTTCGCATTGGCGAAGGATGTCGAGAATCCGGTCCGTATAAGGAGGCGTGGGGCCGTCGTCAAAGGTCAAGGCCACACTGCCGCTTCCCGTAGGCCCCCGAACCAAGCCGGGACCGAATACCTGAGAATAGGGATAGGCGGATCCGTAGAAGACCACGCCCGCGGCGATGGCTGCTGAGGCTGAAACCCATGTTGTCGCTTCGAATGGAAACATGAGAAACATCGGAGCGGCGGAATCGCGTTGCGCAGAGCGCGCTCAGCCGCGCCCGGCAAAATAGGATCGGTACCACTCGACCGTCAGTTTCAAGCCGTCCTCATAGCGCACTTTTGGCTCATACCCGAGTAATTTCCGGGCCAGCGTGATGTCCGCATGCGATTCCCGGACGTCGCCTTCGCGGGGAGGACCATACTTCGGCTTCACTTCTTTGCCGAAAATCCGGTTGAGGAACTGGATGGTTTGGTTCAGCGTGAACCGCTCGCCGACTCCCACATTGATGACATTGCCCGGAGCTTCCTTGGCCGAGCAAGCCAGCAAGGTGGCGGAAACGGCGTTCCCCACATATGTGAAATCCCGCGATTGTTCCCCATCTCCAAAAATGGTGGGCGTTTGCCCTTTAAGATAGGCGGAAATAAAAAGTGAGAGAACGCCGGTGTAAGGAGAATCCGGGTTCTGGCGGGGGCCGTAGATGTTGAAATACCGTAACGGCACCGTTTCAAAACCGTAGAGTTTGTAAAAGATCTGGCAGTAATATTCGCCGGCCAGCTTGTGCAATGCATAGGGAGAGAGCGGCCGCGGCATGTGCGACTCCACGCGCGGCAATATGGGGTTGTCCCCATAAGCCGCGGAAGAAGCCGCCATGACGAGCCGCTTGACCTTGGCGTCGCGTGCCGCTACCAGCACGTTGAGCGTCCCATTAACATTGATGGCGTTCGTCGTCACGGGATCGGACACTGAGCGCGGAACAGACGGCAGGGCCGCTTCGTGAATAACGTAATCGACTCCCTGGAAATGCGGGCGGATTTTTTCAAGATCGCGGATATCGTCCTTGAACCAGGTGATCCTATCCAGTACGTGGGCGAGGTTTTCCTCCCGCCCGGTTTCAAGATTGTCAATCACCCGAACCTCGTCGCCCCGTTTCAACAACTCATCAACCAGGTGAGAGCCAATAAAACCACTGCCACCGGTGACCAAATAAAGAGCCATATTTCCTCTAATTCTGATTTATGAGGGCCGCCCGGACAGAAGGGAAGATAGCACCCTTCATTGGTCCGCCACGGGATCAAACTTCAGGACCTTCCCATCCAGTTTAGCAGAAGGACGCACATGGAGCAGATTCAATACGGTTGGCGCAATGTCCATAATGCTAGGATTCGATGTCAAGAGCTTGCGATTGGAAAAAAAAATGCCCGGCGTGTCACTGGGGTCTGAGGCGCAGTGGTCGCCGCTCCACTTCTTCATGTTGGCCACAACAATGCCATCGGGAATCGCTCCCAAGGCCGTCTGCCACGAGGTGCGGTAGCCCGGCCGGAAATTCAGTTGCAAATCCGGCGCCTCCGCCATGCGCGGGCCGTGGAAGATTTCCGTACCCAGGTAAACGTGCTCCAAGACAGGTTGGTGAGTGTCGGGATCCTGATAAGCCAACAGCTTCTGGCGAATGTCCTCAAGGAGCTGATGCTCCTCCGCTCCCGGCTCAACAATTCCGTCCTTTTCTCTGCCCTTCAGGTTCACATAGATTTGGCCGAGTCCCAGCGCATAAGCCTTGGTGTGGCCCCAATCCACATTGGGGAAGAAGCTGCCTCGCCCGAAGAGGTCCGCCAGGTTGAGCGACTTTTTATTGGCCCCGGGGTTTTTCAAAGCCATGTAACCATTTTCTACCAGCCAAGTATTGGTGTTGAAGCCCTTGCGCCAAGTATGGAAGCCATGATCCGAGACGATAATCAACGTGGCACCCGGTTTCATCTCAGTGAGCACCTTGCCCACCATCTGATCCATCCTCTCGTAAGTCCACAGGATTGCGTCACCGTACTTCTTCGCCAGCTCTGGATCGTAGCGGGGATGCTCCGGGTCGATAAGCCGGAAGAACATGTGGGAGACGCTATCCGTGGAGGTAGAGATGGAAACCATCAGGCTGGGCGGGTCTTGCTTCAGTTCGGCCAGGGTAATCTGTTGCAGCTTCCCCATGGTCTGGAACATGTCGTTCAGGAACACCCCTTCGCCGATCTTCTCCTCGTTGAGCGCCCAGGTGTCATGCCACCAGCCAATGGTCTTGAACGGACCAAACTGCTTTTCAAGTTGCGCGGTGTAGTCCTGGGGATAGGAAATGGGCACCGGCGGCGCGCTGGGATCAAAGTTCAACGGCGACATATAAAGCCGGAGGTCAGGATAGGTCTCCAACACGTAAAAGCGGCAGATGGTGTGGATAGAAAGAAAGCGCGTGATCGGAAAGGCAACGCGGAACCACGAGCTCCAGTGCCGTTCGGCGATGGTTTCCGTGCGCCCGCCCAGGTTAACGGTCACCGAATTCTGAACTGGAGCTACGGTGAACTGAACCGGAACGGCAATTCGCCGGTAAGTCTTTGACGTTGGATCGACCGGGCCGTCAATGGAAGACTTGGCTGTGTCGCCATTCAGCTCAAGGCGAACCAGCTTGCCTCCGAACTCCGAATCGCCGGTGTCCCAAGGTGTCAGGTCCGTGCTGAAGTAGAAGAAAGTTCCCCATGTGGCGCGCGCGTCGGGGACGCTCAACCCCGACCAGAGCTTGCCTCCAGGAACAGGGCTCGGAGGAAATTCCAGTGGCGCGCGCAAAATGGTGGTTTTGTATCCGGCGTTGGCTACGGTTTCGTAGAAGGGGATTCCGCTGCGCTCGTTGGTGAGCTTGGGCCGCCCCAGCGGGATCAAGCCAAACGCAAAATCAGGAGGTTTGGACTTCACTAGGGCGAGCTCGGGCAGGTAAGTTTTCGGATCCCGGGTTAGAAAATCGAAAATGCCCGTGCCGCCGGGATTCAGTCCGGTGGCAAACGTTGCCCAAGCTACGGGTGACTCCGGGGGATTGGTCGTGCCGAGCGGAACGAATGTCCCGGTGCTGGCCAGCCGGGCGAGATTGGGAAGCTTTCCTTCATCCATCCACTTCTTGGCAAGAACCGGATCCGCCCCATCAAACCCCAGGACCACCACTTGGGTTGTGACGGGTTTCGGGACGCGTCGAATCAGGCCGCAACTTAACAGGATGCTGAAGGCCGCCACCACCCCAGCCATCGCCGCCAGCTTCCACCCTCTGCAAATCCTCTGGATCTTCTGATCGCGGCGATGAAAGCGCTGATGAACTTTCTCAACCTTTGTAGTCACAAAACTTCCTTGGCTCCGGGTTTCGACGGCGATCTTGCGGCCAGATCATCAACCGAACCGGGAGAACGACCGGTCAATGGTGAGGGAAAGCGTACTGATGGCGTTTTCTGCGTAATGGGCCATGGTCTCACGATAAAAAGTCAGGCTGCGTTGGCGGACGGTTGTCTCGTCCTCCTGCGGAGAGACCAGGTGATTGATCTCGTGCAGTATGATACTCAAAATCTTCAGACGGAACTGGCGCTCGTGAAACTCCTCAAGGCGGCTCCCTTCCAGGAATTTTGCGTCGAGCGCGGAGTCCGATAACGGCAGGGGGTGCCACTTGTCAATATCCTGGTAGGCTAGATCAATCTCGCCAATCTCCGTTCCCAGAAAAGCCTCGTGCGGTTCAGCGAAGGGCGCTTCCCGCACGGCAGGATGGCGATGGCCGAGGCACTTGCAAACATTCCTCTGCCGGAGCTGAATCACAATCAGGCCGGGCGCCCGGAACAAAATCTCGTCATACGCATCCTGGCAGGATTTCGGAGTTTCGTTCCAGTCCTGCTCGATGGCCAGAGCTATTTTTCGCGCTGCCCGCCGGTCACGAAAGAAATGGGCAATCACCAGGAGCGGCCGGGAGCGTTGATGGAACCGGGTCATCAGATACTGGCGTCTTCTCACCCACTCGCGCCAGCGTATCCCGGCCGGGCGCGTTTCCAGATATTCGTGAATGGCGGCCGGACTAAGAATCCGCTCGGTGTTCATCTCGGTAAGGTTCCAGCCAAAAACATTTGAAATCTCACAATCGGAAGCCATGCCCTGACGGTGCGCCCAACGACTTAACATAGTAATACTAGCGTCCAACCGGATATCCCGCCTTCTGCCAGTCCGCCAACCCGTCCTGATAGACTTTCACATTATTCCACCTGAACCCGTTGGCCAAAAGAATTCGTCCTGCGGCACGGCTGAAAGCGCAAATGTCACCGGAGGAGGATGATCCCCGGCGTCCGCCCTGATAGAGGACGATAACGCGATCCTTGGGGAGCTTATCGATATCTTGGGCGACTTGAGCCGCCGGAATATTCATGGCGCCAGGAATGTGGCCGGCCCCAAAAGCGTCCGGCGGGCGAACATCCACGAACACCGGTTTGGGATACTGGGTGAAGAGTTGATGGACTTCCGGGGTGTGAATGAGCGCCGGTTGTTGCTGCTTGGCTTCATCTTCACTGCAGGTGATCGTCGTTTGCTGCTGGATTTGGCCGAAAACGCCCGTGCCACTGCCGCCGAAGGCTCCTGTTGACGCGCTGCCCAAACCCGGACTGGCGGAAGGCGCGGTTTGAGGTGCGGCCGCCGGGGAGTTTGCGGCAGCGCCGGCTGGCACGCTTGCCGCCGCACCGCTCTTTGCCAGTGCTTGATCGATCAGTCCGGCCAGTTCGGCGAGCGTGGGCGGACCCTGAATGACTCGTTGATTTACAAAGAAGGTGGGCGTGGCGTGCAGCCCCAGGGTGTGCGCGTCATCAATGTCGCGGCGAACCCGCGCCGCTTCCTGCCCGCTCTCCAGGCATTGATTGAACTCATCCGTATTCAACCCCAGGCTGGCCGCGTCACGTTCCAACCCTTCTTCGGTCAAGTCTTCCTGATGTTGGTAAAGGAAGGCGTAAGCCGGCCAAAACTTACCCTGGTTGCCCGCGCACAAGCTGGCTTCCGCCGCTTTTTCGGCGTTGGGATGCAGGGCCACTAATGGAAACTGGCGGAAGACGAACCGGATCATACCCTTGTACTGGGCGAGGGTTTGCTCAACGACCGGCTCCGAGTTGCCGCAGGCGGGGCATTCAAAGTCGCCGAACTCGACCACCGTCACGGGTGAAGCCAGATTACCGGTCATGTTACTATCCGGGCGAATCAAATGTTGCTGGAGCATTTGCGCGGAGCTTGCTTTCACCGGCGGAAGCTCACCCGAATGGGCGAGATGAATGAAGGCTGGAATGCCGATAATGAGAGCTACAAGAAACAGCCCAAATTGGCGGCGAATCGTAGACAGGGCGGAAAGGTTGTCCAATTCGACGGGAGGCCGCATGATGCCGCGAATGGCCAGCGCAAAGATCAGCGTGACCGTCACCGCGGAGATGAGGCACCACTCGCAATAGGCGTGAATCACCAAAGCTTCGATCCCCGTCAATCCGAGCGACACCACAAAGCCCGCGCTTGCCACCGTCAAGAGGACATAGCGAATGAACGCGTCGAGCGGCCCCGCCAAACTTTCTGCAACGGTAAGAATGGCGATCACGCCATACATCAGGACGCCAAAAAACGGCGTCGGGATTCCCCACACGTGAGCGTAGGAGCTGGCACGCACCACATCACAGCCGGTACCCATGCAGACCAACGGCCGCGATGGCGAGGTATAAACCCACCACAGGTAAATGGAGTCGAAGAGTCCCAAAAAACTCAAGGCCAGAGTCAGATGCTTACGCATGAAGATCATTCTACCCTACCCTCGGCGCTTCGGCGACCCGGGGATGATGGTTCGTCCACACGAACGACGCTGCGCGATGGGCCAGACCCGAGGTGTTCGGTTCCGGACGCACGTGGATTCCGGCTCGCCGCGTTCGCGGGAATGACGACGGGCTCGGGAACCCATGCCATCCGGTCTCCCGCTTGTGGTCTGATTTGGCTGCGATTCTGCCACCCTGTCCTCCCTACCCGCGCTTGTGGAAAACTGCCAAACCAAACCCATGCATTGTCTGGAGAACTCATAACTTATTGATTCTAATAAATTAAATGGATTTGCCCCCCCAACAATCTTTTTTCAGACGTTCCGCCTCTTCCCAGCCTCAACGATTCCTCCAAGCCCGTCTTGGCGGGCGGCGTCTTGTGGCCTGCGGCGGTGGCCGTGGGGAAAAGTAGTTTAATGTTGTTCTTCATTCAGCCCCTTGAGGGGCGACCTAACTCCGAACTGATTTCGCCCCTAGCGGGGCTTCGAAGTCTGGCGCTTCCCAATCTCCCACGGCTTTGGCCGTGGGCCACATGATGTCGCCGCATCGCGGCTCTAATAACTGAAAACTCTCA
>Ga0102924_1005978_pt1 | contig 11545 bp, 9 predicted proteins | sample PaiPotPPM11metaG_FD_80116 | JGI IMG/M metagenome (GOLD analysis project Ga0102924, IMG submission 80116) | Iron sulfur acid spring bacterial and archeal communities from Banff, Canada, to study Microbial Dark Matter (Phase II) - Paint Pots PPM... ...
ATGGATTCGGCGAACCAGGTGAAATCGTCATGGAAGGCTTGCCGTCGGCAGATGTTCTCCAGCGACGTGCCCGCGGCCTGGCAGATCGCGGCGACATTCTTGAGGATGTAGCGCATCTGGTCTCTGGCCGGCTGCCCGTAGTAGGGGAACTCCGGATTTCGCGCGAGCTCCGGTGGGACCACTCCCTTCGAATCTCGCGCAAGCTGCGCGCTGAAGAAAAGGAAGTTACCGGCCCTCACCGCTTGCGGCTCATGCCCCATGGGTTCGGGAGCATCCGACGTCTCGATCGGCTCGATCTTCAGGTTCGAGTCGTTTGCCAGGAGCTTCATGGCAACCTCGACCCGGCTTCCCATTCCCCCGAGTCCCATATAGGGGATGACGACACGCGCCGGAGGGTTCTTGGGGAACCACTGCTTCCAGACGCGGTCCATCCCGTGGAATTCACTCGGGTGACCAATGTAGACCGTTGCTTTGACGCACCGATCGAGAGAACTGCCCGCCTCCTGCGCGATCTTGTCCAGCTTTTGCAGAACGTACTCTGTCTGCGTTTCAATGGGTACCCCATACCAGTAATACGGGTTCACTCTGGCTTCCGGCGCCAGTCCGCTGGGGGCGCCCATGTTCTCGGCCCGCATGAAGTCGCCTTGCCAGTCGACCGGAATCTCGCCGGCCAGGAATACCCAGTCTCCGTAGCGGATGGCAGGCGAGTAGCCTGCGAGCGGCGAAGGTACGCCGTCGGGCACCGGGAAGCTCTGCTTTGTGATACCCGGCTGGGGCTCAACTGCGATCATGTCGACCTCAAGCTCGGTGCCGCGCACCAAGAGCTGGCGCACTCCCATCCCAGTCGACGCCGGACGGTGCTCTTGGATGAACTCATCCCGCTCACGGAGGTAAGGAGTGATAGAGATGCGGGGCCAGGTGTTCCCTTGCTCGAACTCCTCGTAGGTCGGAAACGGAGAGGTAAACCACTGGTAGATGCGCACGACATCCCGGGCGATATCCGCTCCCGCAGCTTCCACCGTCTTCGCGATGTTCCCCAGGACGTAACGGGACTGGAGCTGCATCGGATCAGACACGAACGGGTTGCCGGGATCAACGCGGGCTTCGGGTGCGAGGCCAGTCTTGAAGTCGCTCGCGAGCTGGCCTGCCACGAAGATCCAGCCGCCGGCCTTGATCGCCGGACTGTAGGGCATGAGGGGGCGGGGGATAGCTCCGGGCCAGATCGCCGTGCGGCCAGGAGTGGTCTTTGTCATTACTTCCGTCATTACTTCATCCTTCCCGTGGATTGAACTAGCTCGTCCCTGCCAGCGGAAGTGCCGGCAGGCGGGAGACCCCACCCTTTTCCACCCGGAGGGTAGAGGTCTCGCCAGATGCCGAGACCAACGATCACTAGATTGCGGTGTATCCTCCATCGACAAGTAGGGCTTGCCCATGAACCATGTCGGATGCCGGACTACTCAGGTAGACTGCAGCTCCCACCATGTCTTCGGGTTTGGCCAATCGACCGGCCGGAAATCGAGGCAGGAACCCCTCGAGGAAGGCCGGGTCATCTAGCAGATAGGCGTTTAACTCGGTTCGAGTGGCACAGGGTGCGATGGCGTTCACGTTGATGCCGTCCTTGGCCCACTCGGTGGCAAGAGCTCGCGTGAGCATAAGCACGCCGCCCTTGCTGGCGCAGTAGGCAGCGAACTGTGGGAATCCCACGAAGCTGAAGGTGGAGGCAAGATTGACGATCTTGCCTCTACCGCTGGCCAGAAAGTGTCGTGCTGCGGCTTGACAGCACAGGAAGGTACCCTTCAGGTTCGTATCGAGCACAGAGTCCCAGTCCGCCTCGGCAAAGTCGACGGTGTCACCGGTAATCTGGGCTCCTGCAGAATTCACTAGAATGTGGAGACCACCAAGCTCCGTGATCACACGCTCGATGACCCAGCTGACTTTCGCCGCCTCGGTCACATCGGCGGCAATGCTGATGCCCCGGCGACCACGGGCACGCACCGCCTCGGCAGTGGCATTGAGCGTCTCGGGGTTCCGGCCGACCGCTGCCACGTCGGCACCGGCTTCGGCGAGACCCAAAGCGATTGCCCGTCCTATGCCGCTCCCGGACCCGGTAACAAGTGCGACTCGGCCGTCTAGGTCAAACGGGCTCGTCATGGTTGATGTCCATCAATCTCTTGGCGAAGATTCAGGCCACAGATCACTTGGGAGGGGCTGGAAGCTTACTGAGCGGGTAGGTCTTTCCCTGGCCCGTTGTACCAAGGAAAGGACATCGCAGCTTCCCCGTCTTCAGCATCGCCTCCATCTTGTTGAGGCGGGCGTGCACAGAAGCGGGCACGACACTCTTCAAGTTGTAGAACGGTGAGAGGACGCCGACGTTGTGGTTCGACCCGTAGACGTAGTTCTTGTTCTTCAACGTGCCTGCGGCGCCCATCCGAATGATCTGTGCCACTGCACCGTGCAGATTGAATAGAACACTCGTCAGGGCGACCTTCGGGGCCTGAGAGTGAGTGTCGAAGTACTGCGAGATGACGTAGGTGTTGGGGTGTGCTGCCGCGGCAGCGTAGATGCCCTGCGTCGCCTGGTCTGTCGCTGAAAAGATCAGGTCGGCGCCCGACCCGATTTGTGCCGTGGCTGCTGCTCTGGCCGCCGCCACATCAGTCCAACTGTTGAGGTAGGACTCCGACGCGCTGATGCTGGGATTCACCCACCGGGCACCAAGGATGAACCCTTCCATCTCTGAGTTGAGCGCCGGGAAGCTGAAGCCACCGATGACGCCAAGCTTGTTGGTCTTGGTAATCATGCCCGCCAGCGCACCGGCCAAAAAGTCGCCGTTCTGGAACAACAGGTTCCAGGTTGCCGCGTTCTTCGGGAGGTTAGGCTGCGCCGTTGCAAGCTCAACGAACTCGGTTTTCGGGAACTGTCTTGCCAGCTTGAACAACGCGCCAGGAACCGAGTAGTTGGCCATTATCACGAGATTGTATTGTTTCTGTGCAAACGCTGCTCCCTGTTGCTGGAATTGGTCTTGCGTGTTCAGGTTATCGACGAAGACCACCTTCGTCACGTACTTTCGGGCGAGCACGGCTCCTCCCCACACATCCTGTCCCCAGGACCCGTCGTTGCTCGTGCCTGGCGACAAAATGGCAACCTTGTAGCTGGCCTTGTGCGATGTAGCCCCGATTGCACGGCCGCCAGTACCAATCATTGTCGTCGCGACTACGATGACTAACCCAAGTGCTATTCGGGCAAGACGTCCGCGGTACCGCCATTTCATGGTTCACTTACCTCCTCCGGTATGGCTTCAATCCGATGGGCGAATACTGTCATCCTCCAGCGCGACTTCGCATCACTTCCTCATACGGTCACCTCGTCTCTGGCGCAATGCAGCGTTCACGCGGCTTCCCTCCCTCGATACGGAACGCCGACAGCAGCAGGGTAACGAGAGCCCTTGGCACTCGATACGGCAACAATCGTCACAATGTATGGGACGGCCAGCCAGAGATCATGAGGAACGCCACTCAGGGATGAGACTGACTGAAGCTGAAATTGCAGAGCATCCGCCAGTCCAAACAAACCTGCTCCGGCAATTATCCAGAGCGGATTCCACCTGCAGAGGATGACGACCGCCAGCGCGATGAATCCCTGGCCGCTTGTGATGTTGGCGACGAAGCCGCCGGTCTGTATCAGCACCAGACTCGCGCCCCCGAACGCGGCAAGTGTGCACCCAACCACGACCGCACCCCATCGCAACGCTCGGACGTCCAATCCCGCTGCCTCACCCGCATCGGGTCGCTCGCCCACGATGCGGAGGTAGAGCCCGAACCAGGTATAGCGCAACAAGTAGAAGACAACGCCGGCTGTCAGGAAGGCAGCGTAGCTTGGAATGGTCTGATTGAAGAATGCAGACCCAATGATCGGGATTCGCGACACCACGGGAATCTCCACCTGATTGAACGTAAGGATCTGGCCTGCTCCCGTTAGATACTTCTCGTACAGGGCACTGGTTGTGCCAAGAGCGAGGAGATTGAAGAGAAGACCGGTAACAATCTGATCAGTACCGCGGCTCACGTAGAGGTAAGAGAGAATGCAGCCCACAAGCAGTCCGGCGGGGATCGCCATAAGTGCCGAGACGGCCAAATCTTGGGTGAAGTGGAGCCCGAGCGCTGCAGCAAATGCGCCAGACAGCATGACGCCCTCGACTCCAATGTTGAGTACCCCCGCTTCCTCACCGATGGTCTCACCCAGCGACGCCCACAACACAGGTATCATCAGCGTCACAGCACTTGTCAAGACCGTTGTAATGTTCACGATGCCCTGGGTCTTTGCAGCCGAATTACATGAAACGCGAGCAGCAGGATGATAAAGACCGCCTCGATGATCAGCGAGGTTGAGGTCGAGATGCCGGACGTCGCGGTAAGGTTGTTCCCACCTACTGTGATGGCGGCGAAGAAGATGGCAGATGGAATGATCCAGAGTGGACTGAGCCGGGCAAGCAATGCTACTGCGATGCCGATGTAGCCGTAGTTCGCCGAAAGATCCGGCACGAGCGCGTGATAAACACCCACGACCTCGATTGCCCCCGCGAGGCCAGCGCAGGCTCCAGCGGCGCCGAAAGCAACAAGCGTGATGCGGGTAATGCTGAATCCCGCCAGCCGTGCCGCCTTGGAATTGAATCCCGTAGCCCGAATAGAGAGACCAAGTGGGGTATTCCGCATCAAGACGAACGCTAGAACGGCGAATAGCAGCGCCAGGACGAGGCCAAGATTGACCGTCGTTCCCGGCCAGATGGTTGGCAGCGTGACACCTTTGGGAATGTTCCGGGTCTGAGGCGACACGTTCTGGGCCCACGGTCCCGTGATGACGTAGTCGGCCGCATCGAGGGCGATGAAGTTCAGCATGAGGGTCACGATCACTTCGTTCGCATCTACCAGAATGCGCAGCAAACCAGCAATCATGGCCCATGCCGCGCCGGCGAGGATGCCGGATATCACGGCTAGGGCGGCGAGAACTGGCGCCGGAAGGTGCACGAAGGTCAGGGCCACCAGTACGGATGCGACGGCTCCAACATAGAGCTGCCCCTCACCTCCTACGTTCCACAGCCGGGCGGAGAATGGTATGGCTGCTGCGAGACCGGTCAGCATCAGCGGAGTCGCGACCGTCAACGTCAAGCCGACGTTGTATCCGCTTCCGAGAGCGCCAGAAAGTAGGCCCTGATAGGCCTGGACTGGATTGGCACCAAGCACCCAGATCAGGAGCCCGGTTAGAAGAACCGCGGCCACCAAGGAAACAAAGCTCGTGGCGGCGGACCGCAACGGTACCTGCTTTCGAGGAGTCTCGATGGTTGCCACATGCGGTTGCAACTCGTTGGTAACGCTCATGCTAGCTCGCCACTCCCGTACCTGCCATGGCTCTGGCTACCTCAGCCGTTGTAACTTGCCCAACAGGACCACCGTAGGCTATGCACCCGCGATAGAGGACGACAACGCGATCCGAAAGGGAGAGCAGCTCTCCAAGGTCAAGGCTGAACAGTACAACGGCGCAGTTGCCCTCCCGGAGTTCAAGCAATCGCCGGTGTACGAACTCGCTCGCTGCGACATCAAGCCCTCGCGTCGGCTGAGCTACAACGAGAACACTGGGCTGCCGCGAGAGTTCCCGGGCGAGTACCATTTTCTGCTGATTCCCGCCAGATAAGGCCCCCGCAGCGAGCTGAGGCAGGGGAGGCTGAATATCGAACTCATGCAGTAGCCGTTCGGCATTCACCCTCATCTCCCGTCGCCGCAGTAGTCCCCTCTTCACATAGCCGCCGGAGGCTACTTCGCTCAATCCAAGATTCTCAGCCACTGTCAGCTCGGGGATGAGATCCCAGTTGAGGCGATCTTCGGTAATGATGCTGACGCCGTATTGGTGCAGCTCTCTGGGTGTGGCACGAGTGATGTCGCGGCCATTGAACTCGATCTTTCCCGATACCGGGTGTCTCAGCCCGGCGAGTGCTTGTGCCAGCTCGACCTGACCGTTCCCCTCCACACCGGCAATGCCCAGGATTTCACCGGACTGGACCCCAAAGGTAACGCCGTCGACCGCCGTGTGCCCCTTATCTCCTTTCACTACCAGGTCGCGGACCATCAGCCTGCATTCTCGGGTGTCTGCCTCGTGCGGTGTGGAGGTCACCTCGACAAGCGCGTGGCCGACCATAGCGGTGGCGAGGTCGTTCTTATCGAACGTCCCTCGTTCTGCTACCTTAACGACCTTTCCGTGACGGAGCACCGTCACCCGATCGGCGATGTCCATAACCTCCGAGAGCTTGTGCGTGATGATCACCACCGAGTGTCCCGAGGAGCTGAGGTCCCTAAGCGAAAGGAATAGCTGCTCGATCTCGGCGGGTCCCAGGGCAGCGGTCGGCTCGTCGAGGATGAGGGTTGTGGCGCCGCGGTAGAGAAGCTTGAGAATCTCGACGCGCTGCTGGACGTCGATGGGCAGATCCCCGACGCGCTGAACCGGATCGAGATGGATCCCAAATTGCTGAGCGGCAGCTCGGACGCTCTTCTCGATCTCAGCTGCCCGAAGCCGCGGACCCCAGAACGACTTGCTGCCAAGCACAACGTTCTCCGCGACACTGAATTGGGGGACAAGCATGAAGTGCTGATGGACCATGCCGATGCGCCTGTCGAGTGCGTCGCGCGGCGATTTAAACTCGACCGGCTCGCCATTGATAAGGATCTGCCCGGCGTCCGGCTGGACCATGCCGAAGAGGATCTTCATGAGCGTCGTCTTGCCAGCCCCGTTTTCACCGAGGAGAGCGTGGATTTCACCCGGCCGCAAATCGAAGTCCACGTCATCGTCGGCGATAACAGGACCATAGCGCTTGACGATGGAGCGCATGGCGATTTCCGGGGCCGTTACGCGCGGACCAGGTTGGATGATCTCTTCCGCCTCAGCAGGCTCAGAGGGCCACTGTGCGCTCATGCTCTCTTTCTCACACGGATGGTTGCCGCACTCAGCACCGTGGGAGTATTGTATACAGTATCCAGCACGAGTGCAAGTGAGCAGCCCGCGGTGCCGGGACGACAACTGAATGAACCAGGAGCATGTGAAGACAATGAAAGTGCAGGCCCAGCCGAATACCTACTCCGATATCGCTGAGATCACCTTCTTCGGCAAGCGCCTCAAGGTCCTTGATCTTACCCGTGAGATGTCACCCGAGATCCCAGTTTATCCCGGCCACATGAAGGTGAACTTCTGGACTCACCTCACCCACGATGAAGCGCGTCTGCGGATGGGTGATACTCCTTTCAGAGGCTATGCCGTAAAGGGGATGGTGCTCTGCGATCACGATTCCACCCACATCGACGCGATCTACCACTTCAACCCCGATAGGCCAGATCTCACGGCAGAAACCCTGCCGCTCCAACTCATCTTCACCGAAGGCATCTGGTTGAACGTCTCCGATGTGCCCCCTCGTACTCACATCACCCTGGAACGCATCCGACGTGCTATGGACGAGGCCGGTGTCGATCGCTTGCCCAGTGGCGGTAGTCTCCTCTACTACACCGGCGCAGCCAGGCTGTGGAACGATCCCCTCGCCTACGTGAGTCAGTACGCGGGCCTTGATGCTGAAGCATCACGATGGATTCTTGACCAAGGAGTAGTCAACGTTTTGACGGACGCTGTGTCCACAGACAACCCGGCGGACTCCACGTACCCTAACCACACGGCCCATGCCGAGTACCTCGTTAACCACACCGAGATCGTCAACAATATCGATCGTATCCCGATGCACCGTGGATTCAGTGTCCTCCTGGCTCCGCTGCGGCTTGTCGGCTGCACCGGGTCCCCGGTACGCGTGATGGCACTGTGGGAGGTCTAACCACAAATAGGTTTCGCTATCTTCATGCCCTCGATGTGATGTACATCGTATACAGCCCGTCATTGGTTGTTAGAGAAACACACGGATACTGTCCGGAGGAGGCGTATGACCGCGGAACTGGCCACCCAAGGTCCTACTCTTGTTCCCCCCACAGTTCTCCCGCTCAGCGAGCAGATCTATCGGACGCTCCGCCAAGCTCTGGCGCACGGAGAGTTTGCGCCGGGAACAAGGATAGTCGAGACGATCATCGCCAATCAGCTGGGAGTCAGCCGCACGCCAGTACGCGAGGCCCTCAGTCGACTCACAGTCGAAGGATGGCTCGAGTCTTGCCCCAATAGGGGGGTTGCGGTCGCGGGCATTACGCGGCAAGAAGTGGTGGAGCGGTATGTGCTGCGTGAGGTCCTTGAAGGCTACGCCGCACGTCAAGTCGCGGGCCGTATCACTGATGAGGAACTGACTCGGCTGGAGCGGATCTGCGAGGCCGCTGAGAAGGCTCTAGGCGACCAGCACGCCGCCGAATTCGCCCAGCTCGATGGGGAATTGCACGAGGGCATTCTGCGAGCCACCGGTAACGAGACACTCATCTCGATGTGGCGCCACTTTCTGCATCCCACACGGCACTCCATGTTCGCGCTCGGCACAAAGGACCACAGGCGCCGTCTAATTGAGAACCACCGCGAGATCGTGGCAGCGCTCCGGCAGCGCGACGCTGACCAGGCAGAGAAAGCTATGGTGGAGCACCTGGACTACGCTTTACACAATTACCTGCCAGACGGTGACCTGCCAGCGATCTCCTGAGTCCCGTCCGACCCGAGTCAGGCTATGGGTCATCGAGCCTAGGCCTGGTGCCGCCATGGCACGTAGACGCGCTGCGAGAGACCAGCTCGATCTATAACCTCTGCGGCCCGCTGCCTTGCCTCGTCAAGCACCTGGCGTTCCTGGTCGAATCCGACGAGCTCTCCATGGCGCAGGAGGACCTCGCCATTGATCAAGCCAGTGTCGACATCGGTGCCGTGGGCCGAGAACACCAGTGCGGCAATCGGACGGTTGCCTACCGTAGTGTGCGCTTTGTCCAGATCGAAGGCGACGATATCCGCGCGTTTTCCGACCTCAAGCGAGCCGATCATATCTTGCATACCCAGGGCCCGGGCGCAGTTGATTGTGGCCATCTCGATCACACGTTCCGCCGTCATGAAGGTCGGATCCAGGTGGGTGACATTCTGGATCAGAGCAACGAACTTCATCTGCTCCACCATATCCGGTGAGCAGTTTACGTATGTGCCGTCAGTACCCAGTCCCACGTTTACCCCGGCTGCAAACATTTGCTTGAGCGGCGCTATGCCATCACAACTGTAGGCATTACTGACAGGATTCGTGACGACGCTGGCTCCAGAACGCGCCACATGGTCGATCTCCCGATTCTTGAGCCAAAGACCATGGATGAGCACCCAGCTGTCAGTGAGAACTCCCAACCGGGCGAGGTAGTCCACGTCGCCCCCACCGGTCTCAAGCTCGAATTCCTTGATCGATAGCCAGGGCGTGCCCGCAGAACAATGGTTGGTGATCTTGAGATTCTTCCGCTGTGCCATAGCGACAGCATCTCGGATGATTTCATCGGAGGTGGCATTGTGAAGCATCCAGTTAGCCCCACTCTCAACGGCAAGTCCCATTCGAATCAGGCCACCTGCCCCTTCCCAACGGTCGATGATCTCCTCCGCCAGACCGAGTTCTTCGTCACGTGTCCTGACGTGTGGGTAGGCCGGGTAGCGGGTCGAGAATGGCGGGTCAGGCGTCTCCCGCACCTCCTTAGTCACCAGCTGGCGGACCCCAACTTCCACGGCCGGCTCGATGATGGCCGCCATCGATGCCTCGTCGTTGACGTTCACCACATGGTTGAGCGAGCAGGTGGTTCCTGTCTTGATTTGTTCTATCGCTCCCAAATAGGCGGCGATCCGCAGATCTTGGTTCGTGAGCTTGGACATCAGCGGGAGGGTCACTTGGTCGAGCCAGGGCTCCAGTAGGAGGCCCTCGCCCGTGTTCTTGAACAGGCTGCCCCAATGGTGATTGTGACCGTTTATGAAGCCAGGCAGGGTGACCATGCCATGCAGATCGATCTGCTGGTCAGCTGTCCTGTCGCCCAGGTCTTGCATCGAACCAAGTCCGGCAATGCGGTCATTTTCCACATGGATCCAGCCATCCGGAATGACGCGTCGCTCCGGGTCGACAGTGACAATGTTCCCATGGGTCAAGAGAGTCGAAGTCACTATTCCCTCCCTGCGCGCCCTGCTAGCGCCCTAACACTTTCTGATAGTACACTGTATACCGTACACCGAATACGAAGCTGGTCCCTGTCCCCACCCGTCGAGACCAGGAGGCTGTGATGACTATACATGAGACTGCTCCCGAAACTACCCCCTACGGCAAGGAACTCGATCTCTCCTTCCTCAAGAAGCCACATGAATTTGAGCCCCGTAGGGTGTTTAGCACGACCGCTACCGATTGGCAAGCCAGGGTCGACTTCGATCGTCTCCGCCGGGATCGACTGAATCGGGCCCGAATGGAGATGGAGAAGCATGACCTCGGTGCCCTCGTCTGCTTCGTCGGCGAGAACGTTCGCTACATCACTAGTGTCTATCAGGGTAATTGGAAGAACAACATCTTCATTCGGTACTGCGTACTGCCTCGCGACAGCGATCCCGTCCTCTTTGAGACCGCCGGATCGGACCTCGAATGCGCCAAGATCGATGCTCCATGGCTCAAGGACAACATTCGGCCCGCCATTACCTGGAAGTGGGCGGAAACCGCCGAGCCGATGATGGTGGACAGGATGGCCAACTCGGTCATGGAGGTCCTCCATGAGAACGGGGTGGAAAACGAGAAGATCGGGATCGATGCCTACGATCCGGCCGCTATGTTCGCCTTCCAAAACGCGGGCCTCAATATAACCAGCGCCTGGCCAACCATGTCGGCAGCACGGGTCATCAAGACACCGGACGAGATCGAGTGTCTGAAGATTTCGAGCGCCATAGGCGACACGTCCTTCTGGAAGATCCAGCACGAGTGGCTGAAACCGGGCGTCAAGGAGAGCTACATCACAGCCAAGGTCAACGAGTATCTCTACGAGCAGGGTTTTGACTTCGTCTACGACATCATCGTGGCTTCCGGCGGCAATACTAGCCCCTATCGTCGCTGGCACACGGATAAGGTCATACGGCCAGGAGATCTGGTGATCATCGATCAGAATGCGGTCGGACCGGGAGGCTACTTTGTCGACTTCGTGCGTTGCTTCATGGTGGGCGGGAAGTGGACTGCCAAAGAGAAGGATCTCTACAAGGAGTGCTATGACTCGATGTACGCCGCCATCGAGCAGATGAAGGCGGGCAACACGACGGCCGACGTGGCGGCCAAATTCCCCGTGTACGCCGATGATCAGTACGGGACCGTCACCTTGCAGCAGTTTGCCCATTCGATCGGTCTGTCCCTTTACGAAGGCATGTGGATCTCCCGTGCCTACTCCCTCGACTACCCGGTCGAGCTACAGGAGGGGATGTACTTTGCCTGCGAGACGTTTGCCGGGCACCCAGGTCTGGAACAGACCGTTCGCCTGGAAGAGAACCTCCTCGTCACCAAAGACGGACCTGTCATCTTCACCAAGTACCCACTTGAAGAGGAAGCGCTGAGCTGACC
>Ga0102924_1005979_pt1 | contig 11544 bp, 10 predicted proteins | sample PaiPotPPM11metaG_FD_80116 | JGI IMG/M metagenome (GOLD analysis project Ga0102924, IMG submission 80116) | Iron sulfur acid spring bacterial and archeal communities from Banff, Canada, to study Microbial Dark Matter (Phase II) - Paint Pots PPM... ...
GGTGGTACGTGGCGACGGCGCGCAGGAACTCCGCGGTCAGGTCCGATCGAGAGACCCCTTCGTCGTCGGTCGCCAGGCACAGCGGGACGCCGTAACGCAGGTAAATCGGCAACGGGTGGGCGGCGCCTTCCACGCCCAGAATGACCGCGTTGCTGGTCAGACAGATCTCGACCGCCACGTGCCGGGCGGCCATCTCGCGCAGCAACTGCGGCGCGTCGCTCTCGCCGGCGACATCCACCCCGTGTCCGATGCGCTCGGCGGCGGCGATCTCGACGGCTTGGCGAATATGGAAGGTCAGCCCCTCGGGGGGCACCATGCCGGGCGCCAGCTCGCCGGCGTGCAGGCTGATGTGCACCGCGGGATACAGCCGGTGGAGGTAGCCCACCATCTGCATGTGCAGCGTGTAGTCGCGCATGGCCAGGTAGCCGTCTTCGGGCATGACCAGGTTCACGCCGACCACCCGGGAGTCGACGCTGGCCAGCTCGAAGCCGGCGAGAATCTGCGCGAAGACGCGCTCCGGCGGCAGCCCGCGCCCCACCTGGTAGAGGTAGCGCACGGTCAGGCGGCAGGCCGGATCGGCCTGCGGCGTGCCGCAGTGCAACAGGAGGTGCTCCCGGCGCTCCGCGGCGTCGAGGTTGGCGCGGCCTTCCGCCACGATGCGGCGCAGCCCGGCCGCCAGCAGCGCCCGGCGGAGGGCGTCGAGATCGGGGTTCCAGCCCAGCTTTTCGCCCAGCCGCGCCGCCGCGCCGCGGTCGGGGCTGAACATGGTCTCCAGGTAGACCTCGTGCTGCCGCGCGGCGCGCCGCGCCACCTCGGCCAGCAACGCCCCCACGTCGTCGCTCGCCGCGCCGAACTTGCCGAAGGTGTCGAAGAAATGATCGTGGCCGGTCGTCTCCCCGGCGTGGAATCCCAGCATCGAGAGCGCGGCGAGCAACGAGCGATAGAGGACCGGGTCGGAGAACGCCTCGCCGGCCGGCACGCGTCCCGCGGTGCAGGGGCCTGCCACGAACGCCAGGCGCTCCCGGTCGACGCACAGCTGCTGTTGGGCGGCCAGCGCGATCAGGGTTTCGGCATAGACCGCGCCGGAGAGATGGTTGTGCAGATCGCCGCCCTTGGGCAGGGCGTCGAGAAACGTCCACAGCTGTTCCGGATGGGGGGCCAGGGCCGCGAAGCGGCGCGCCGTGGCGGCTTCCGGCGACTGCGCGGCGACCGCGCCCCACAGCAGCGCCGTGATCACCAGGAGACGCGGAATGCGGTGCGTGGCAGGCGGCATGCGTGGGGGGCGCGGCGGCGTCAGATCCGCATCGGCATCACGACGTAGCGATAGTCATACCCTTCGCCGTCCTTGGGGCGCAGCTGCCCGGCCGACTGCTCGTCCTTGAACTCGAACACCACCTCCTCGCAGCCCGCCGCGCCGAGAAACTCCAGCAGGTACTGCGAGTTGAAGCCGATCACCATGGGGTCGGCGGTGTAGCTGGCGTCCAACTCCTCGTCCGACTCCCCGGTTTCACTCGACGAGGAGGTCAGGACGACCTTGTCGTTCTCCATGCGCATGCGAATGGCGTGCGAGCGCTCGTCGGCAAACTGCGCCACCCGCCGGATGGCCGCCGCCACCTCGTCGCTGCGGACCGCGAAGTTGCGCGGGTTCTCCTTGGGCAGCACCGCCTCGTAGTTCGGGAACTGGCCGCTCAACTGCCGCACCGTGAGCTCGCGCGTGGCCGCCGTCGCGGTGGGCACGCGGAAGAAGAGATGGGTGTCGTCGCGTCCGAACTCGATCGATCCGCCCTCCGGCACCTCTTCCAGCAAGCGCTGCAACTCGGCCATCGCCTTCTTGGGCACCAGCGCCTTCAACTCGCCGGTCACGCCTTCCAGGGCGAGCTGGCTGTGGGCAATGTGCGCCAGGCGGTGACCGTCGGTGGCGATCAGCGCCAGCCCGTTGGGCTTGAGCACCATCAACGCGCCGTTCAGGGTGTACCGCGACTCTTCGTTGGAGACCGCAAAAATGGTCTTGGCGATCATCCGCGCCAGCGGCGCCGCCGGAATCGTCGCCACGCCGGCCGTCGGAAACGCCGGCAGGGCGGGGAAGTTGTCCCGCGACATGCCCACCATGCGCGTATTCGACCGCCCGCAGCGCAACTGCACCCAGTGGTTCTCCATCTGCTTGATGGAGATGTCGGCGTCGGGCAGCAGGCGAATGTAATCCAGCAGCTTGCGGGCCGGGATGGCCGCGGCCCCGGTCTTCTTGACGGTGACCGCGCAGCTGGTGTCCATGCCCAACTCGAGGTCGGTGGCCGCCATGCGCAGCCGTCCATCGGGCTTCGCTTCCACCAGCACGTTGGACAGGATGGGGATGGTTGTCTTGCGTTCCACCACCCCTTGGATGAGGAGCAGTTCCTTGAGTAGATCGCTCTTGCGAACGGTGATCTCCATACCCTTGCTCTCCGGGCGGACGTTGGAGCGCCGGCCTCGCCGGGATGGCGCCCATGAGCTGGTCCTCGTCGCTTCGGCTGCTTAGCCTACCCAACCCTGCGACCGCGGCGCAACTGCATCGGCGGTGGCGCCTTTTGCACGCTGCTTACGGCGTCCCATTGTATATGGAATTGATTCAGGAAATACCCGTCACCGTAGTAGAGGGCGCGGATCGGTGGAAAACCGGGAGGGGAGCAACGCCGGGGCGCTCATGAGCCCGGGAGGCGCGGCGGAAAGGCGGGAGCGTTTTGCACCTTCGGGAGCCTCCGGAGGGGAGGGACAGGAAATCCGCAGACGATGCACGGGCGGTCAACAGGGCATGTGCATGAATTTGTGGAAGCCGAGAGCGGGCGGGTGAATACCGCCCGGGCGACGGCCACCTGGGCGGGGGGGCGGTCCACTTGGAAGCCGGCCGCGCCGGGGTCCTTAGCGCGGCTCGATCACCTGGGCGCCGTTGAAGTGCGGCTCGAAGAGCTCCTCGGAGATGTGCGGGTTGATCTTGATCTGCGAGTAACGGAGTTGCTGGTAATCGCCCGAGGATTGCAGGAATTTCTGTTGGATCGCAATCCAAAGCTGCGTGTCGTACCACAGGTCGATGCTGGAGAGTCCGCGCTGCCCGGCCAGCGGGGTGAGCTGGAGGTGGACGGTTCCGCGCCCGGCGAGCGTCTCGGCGCCCACCAGGCGCACATGGAAGGAGCGTTCCAAGGCGTGCCCGCTGCCCCCCAAACCGAGCAGCAGAAACTGTTCCACCAGGGCGTGGTTCTTGCGCAGGTTGTATTTCTGCACTTGGGCGATGGCGGGCTGATAGATCCACGCCGTCTCATCGCGGTACAGGAAGACCTTGACGGCCGGCTTGCGGAGGGTCAGCAGCAACTGCGGGCCGCGCTTTTGCTTGCGATAGTCGAGCGTGCCGCTCTCGGTCGAGAGGTCGTCGACGACCTTGGTGTACTTCTGCGACTCGGCGGCGGCCTCCACGCCGCGCACCTGCGGGGCGGCGAGGTCGATGGCGGTCAGCACCTGGTCCAAGGTGCGGGCCGGGGCCTGGGCCCAGCCGCGCGCGGCCAGCAGGCCGCTGCCCAGCCCCAGCAACAGGGCGGCACGCAGCAGGCGAAAAATGTAGGGTCGTCCGTTCCGGACTGGTGTGGCGGGCTGGGCGCGGGAGCGGGGCACGGTTACTCGGTCCACACGTTGTAGAACTGCGGCGTGTCGGCGTTCTCGCCCACCGTCTTGATCTCGTGAATTTTCACCGCATGGCCGACATATTTCTCCAGCAGGCGTTGCAGGTCGTCGCGGCTGGCGTCGGGGCGCGCCCCCAAGATCATGTACTGATGTTGATGGGCGCTGCTGACCACCTGCACCGCGACCGGGTGTTCGCCGAGGATCTGGGGTTGGTCGCGGAAGGCGGTGCGTGGCGTGAGGAAGATGAACGCCAGGATCAACGACACCATGATGTCGTACTCCAGGCTGCCCCGCGGATAGGTCCACCACAGGAAGGAAACAATTTTGCGCCAGATCGCTTGCAGCATGAGGCGGTGCGCCTTGAGGTTGCGTTTCCATGGTAGCGTACCGCTCCGTCACTCGTTGCGTCACCGTGTTTCGTCACTGTTAAGATGCGAGCCGGGTGCGATTGCGGTACAGACGGCCGAGCGCCGTTTCCCCCGACGACAGTTCAAGGAAAGTCCGGAAACTCCCGGATAGAGGGCGAGCTCAGGTCGGGTGGTTCAAAAAAACGTCAGATGTAGTGGAAGTTCGCATACCTGATAACAGAGCAAGCAACAGAGAAGCCATGACCACTGTACCCAAACCCCCAGGCAAGGCGGATGCGCTCCCGGTTTTGAGCGTCGCGCTAACGGAAGCGCTGCCGCTTTACGGTTGCCACTTGGCCGCCGGACCGCTGGCCAAGATGGCCAGGTTTCTGCAGTTGGTGCAAGAAGTCAACCACCAGATCAGGTTGGTCGGCTCGGCAGAGCTACCTGATCTGGTGAAGAGACACACTGGAGAGTCAGTGTTTCTCGGTTCCCTGTACAGCTTTCACGACCAGCAGGTCGCAGATTTGGGCAGCGGGGCGGGCTTCCCCGGCATCGCCCTGCAGATCGCCTTCCCTGAGACTACTACTACATTTATAGAATCCGATCAACGTAAGGCGCGGTTCTTGCAGCGCGTATTGGATGAGCTCGAACTACGGGGCGAGGTGAGGGCCGAGCGGGCAGAGAAGGTGCGGCTGCAGCCGGCGCCGGCGCTGGTCACGGTGCGGGCACTGGACAAGATGCCCACGGTACCGGGGTGGCTGGGGTCCTGCTTTAGTTCCGCCAAAGAGTCCTGGAAGTTGGCCGCTTGGGTGTCACGTGATCTTGCCGCCGGGTGGCGGAAGCAGTTCCCGGAGTGGCAGTGGAGCGAGGACTATTTACTCCCGGGCGCCCATTCGCGGGTGGTGATCATGGGCCAACGACCGGCCGGGGTGCCGACCCGACCCGCCAAGTGAGCTGTTCCACGTGGAACATGGGACCCAGTTGTTCCACGTGGAACACTCCCCCGGGCTGAATTTCCGGGTGGCCCCCACCCGCCGCACTGGAATACTGGTCGTTTCCCGGCCGCTCAAGGTACACTCCATCCGGTCATGGCTTCGCGCATTCTTGCCATTACGAACCAAAAAGGCGGGGTCGGGAAGACCACCACCGCCATCAACCTCGCCGCCTCGCTCGCCGTGGCCGAGGTACCCACCCTGCTGGTGGACTGCGATCCGCAGTGCAACGCCTCGAGCGGGGTCGGCTTTGGACGCGATCCCGAACGCCCCAACCTCTACCAGGCCCTGCGCGGCGAGATCGAAGCCCGCGACGCCATCGTTCCCACCGCCCTCGAAGGCCTCTGGCTGCTGCCCGGCACCCGCGACTTGGTGGGCGTCAACTTCGACCTGCAAGCGGAAGGCGAACGCGAAACGCAGCTGCGGCGCGTCCTCGACACCTTGCGCTCCGACTTCGCCTTCATCATCGTCGACTGCCCCCCGGCCCTCGACCTGTTGACGCTCAACGCCCTGGTCGCCGCCGACGCTCTGCTTGTCCCCATGCAGTGCGAGTACTTCGCGCTCGAAGGCGTTTCCCAGCTCATGGAGACCCTCGAATCGGTCCGCGCGGTCTGGAACCCCACCCTCGACATCGAAGGCGTGCTCTTCACCCAGTACGACGAACGCACCAACCTCGGCCGCCAAGTGGCCGACAACCTGCGCGCCCACTTCGGGGACCGCGTCTTCCAGACCACCATCCCGCGCAACGTGCGCCTCGCCGAGGCCCCCAGCCACGGCAAACCGGTCCTGCTCTACGATCTGCGCTCCCGCGGCGCGGAAGCTTATCTCCAACTTGCCAAAGAGGTCATCGCCCATGAACAATCCCGGCGCGCCGCGCAAAGCCTTGGGGCGCGGGCTGGAAGCCCTGCTTAACCCCCCCGGTCCCCTCCCGCCACCCGCCCCGCGTTCCGATGCGCATGGCGTACGCATGGCGGCCATGGCCGAGATCCGCGTCAACCCCCAGCAGCCGCGGCAACACTTCGATCCCGCCGCGCTCGAAGAGCTGGCGCAGTCGATCCGCGAGCAAGGCGTGCTGCAGCCCCTCCTCGTGCGCCCGGTGGGCAACGAGCTGCAGCTCATCGCCGGGGAGCGGCGCTGGCGCGCCGCGCAACTGGCCGGCTTGACCGAGATCCCGGTCCTGGTCCGGCCGCTCAACGACGAGCGCGCTCTCGAGGTCGCCATCATCGAGAACCTGCAGCGCGAAGATCTCAACCCGCTCGAACAAGCGCGCGCCTTTCACCAGCTTGGCAGCCGTTTTGCCCTCACCCAGGAGCAGATCGCGCAGCGCACCGGCAAAGACCGCGCCTCGGTAGCCAACTTCCTCCGCCTCCTCAAGCTCGACCCCGAGGTGCAAGCCCTGCTGGAACAGGGGGTCCTCACCATGGGGCATGCCCGGGCCCTGCTCGGGCTCGAACCCGCCGCCCAACGCGCCCTCGCCGCCACCATCCAGAAGCTCGGCTTGAATGTCCGACAGGTCGAAGAACGGGTCGCAGCCGCCCAGCCCAAGCCCGCCGCCGACCCCAAGCCGACGTCGCCGCGCGACCCCAACGTACGCGCTGCCGAGGACGAGCTGCAGCACCTGCTCGGAACCAAGGTCCGCATCAAAGACCGCAAAAACCGTGGCACGATAGAGATCGACTACGTCGGGCTGGAAGAGTTCCAGCGCATCTTCGAGCGCTTGCAATCGCGCTGATGCGCGCGTGCGACGCCCGTCGTCACTTGGACTGACTATGCTGCGGCTCCCCTCGCTTCATTCCGTGTCCTGTTGCTGCTGGCTGTTGGCCTGCAGCCTGCCCCTCGGCGCCCAAACCAAGCCGGCGATGGTGCCCGCCCCCAAGGTCGAGTCCGCTGCGGGCCTGCAGCAGGAACTCCAGGACGTCATCGATCGGGCCGGCGGGGAGCCGGGCGCCGAGACGCGCGCCCTGGAGAGCTTCCTCTCCCGCCACCCCCAGCCCCCCGAGGCGGAGGAGATCTACCGCCAGCTCATCAAAGACGCCACCGCCCTCGAGGACGACCGTCGCGCCCTGCTCTACAACGAAAAACTCCAAGCCCTTCACCCCGAGGACTTGGGACAGCGCATCAAGACCCTTAACCTGCTGCTCCTCGAGCGCCAACCGGAACAGCTTCGCGAGGCGCAACGCCAAGCCGCTGCGCTCCGCGCCGTGATCGAAGAAAAAGCCAAGGAGACGCCACCCAAGGAGATGGGCAACGCGCGCTGGGAGATCGACATGGACCGACTCCGTGCCCTCGCCGAGCTCATGCAGGGAACCGCCGACCTCCATGCCGGCGATGCCGCCTCGGCTGCCAAGTGGCTCAGCGCCAGCTTGGCGCATGCGCCGACCGAGGAAGCCGCCGAACACCTGGCCGAAGCCGACCAAGCCTTGCATCAGCCGGGCGCGGCGCTCGATGCCGACGCCTTCGCCTTGGCGTTGCCCGGAACTACGATTGCGGAACGCGCCGCCCTGCGTCAAAAGGCGGGCGCCCTTTACCGCGAGCAGCATCAGGGTAGCGACGCCGGTTTCGGCGACCTCATCCTCCAAAAATTCGACGCGATTGCGGCCCGCGACGCCGCGACCCGGGCACGCCTCCACCCCCAGGACGCGTCCAACACCCGGTCCCGATCGATCGGAGACTTCAGCTTCACTGGGCTCGACGGCGCCGAGCACCAGCTCAAGTCCTATGACGGCAAGGTCGTGGTCCTGGATTTCTGGGCGACGTGGTGCGGACCCTGCCTGGTGCAGCACCCCATCATGGAAGCGGTAAAGAAAGCGTTTGCGGGGAACCCCGACGTGGTCTTTGTGGCGGTTAACACCGACGAAGACCGCTCCCGGGTCAAGCCCTTCCTCGCGGCCCACCATTGGGCGCAGGACACTTGGCTGGATGGCGGGCTGGGCGCCTACCTCGGAGTGGACTCACTTCCCACTACAATGGTGCTTGCGCCCCATGCCCGGATAGCGTTCCGCCAAGCGGGGTTTGACGAGGGGACGTTCCAGCAACAGCTGGAGACTGCGATCAAAGCAGCGCTGCAGGACGAGAAGGGTTGAGGCAGGCCTGCTGCGCCGGGGGAGCCCCGGCGCAGTTCGGGACGATTTTCGGGAACAAGTGAGGCGGTGTTAAGCGGCCTTGGTCGCGTCGCGCAGCTCCCTGACGCGATCATGGGTCATCTGCACGCGCGTGGCCTGCCGCTGCACAAGCACCCGCAGATCTTGCGGCAAAGGGTCGGCGAGGGCCTCGGTGTAGGCCCGTTTGGCGGCATCCTCGCCGGTTTCTGCGGCCGCCAAGATGGCGTGGTCGCCGCCGCCGAGTGCGGCCTTGAGATCCAGCCACGTACGGTGCAGGGCGCCGCCGATGGTGCCGGTGCGCTTGGGGTCGGGCTCCCCGAGGTGCTGGATCTCGCGCTCCAAATCGCCGGCGAACTGGGCGCGTTCCAAGCTCTGCTCGTTGAAGAACGTCCGGAGCGCCGGATCTTTGGCGTGTTCGGCGGACTCGCGGAAGCCCGCTTGGCCATCGCGACAAATCTCGACCAGGGACTCCAGAACGGCGATCGGATCTTTAGCCACTGCGGACCTCCAATAAAAATATTGTGCTGGCCTTAAGATGCCGGCGGCGCGGGTCGCGGTGGTCCCGCGGCGCGAACCGCGGCGTAAAACGGCCGCGCTGCGGATTCCGACTACCGGCCAGCACGCTGGGCGGCGAGTTCTGAATCCAACCCGGCGAGTGTCCATCTCCGCCCCCGCCTCGCTTCCCGCTCCCGTCGTGCGCCCCATCCCCGAGCCGAGCCGGGCGCTGAAACGCCCCGCCCCGCGGCTGGCGTTGCTCGTCTTCCTGGCCGGGCTCGCGATCCTCTTCAACCTGCGTCCGCTCTACAACTGGGACTTGGTCGGGTACGTCGGCGCGGTGCTGGAGTGGGAGACGCCCGGGGCGGCCGCCTTGCATGCCCGGACCTACGGACTGCTGGCGCGCGACCTGCCCCCGGCCGCCTTCCGCGAGCTGCTGCAACGTCTGCCCTACACCCGCGTGGTGGCGCGCGACCCGGAAGCCTTCGTCGAGCAACTGCCCTTCTACCGCGTTAAGGTCGGCTATGTGGCGCTGCTGGCCGGGTTGCGCGCGATCGGCATGGATCTGCACCGCGCGGTGGCGCTGGTCTCGGCGCTCAGCACCGTGGGCTGCCTCGCCATCCTGTTCCTGTGGCTGGAAGGAAGCGTGGGCAGCGGCCGCGCCGCGTGGATGGCCGCCGCGGTGGGCCTCAGCCCGCCCTTGATCGCCCTGGGGCGCTTGGCGACCCCCGACGCGCTGGCCTGCCTGCTGGTGTTCGCCGCGAGTTGGCAGTTGGGCGTGGGGCACCGCAATCTCGCCGTGGGGTTGGGTACGGCGGCGGTCACGGTGCGCCCCGATACGCTGGTCTTTATCGGGCTGCTGGCCCTCACCTGGGCCTGGCAAGCGCCCCGTGCGGGCGATCGCGGGCGCGGCGTCCTGCTCGGCGCGCTGGCGCTGGCCGCTTACTGGGGCGAGACCCACTGGGCCCACGCCTACCCGTGGACCGTGCTGTTTCATCACACCTTCACCGGCTGGCTCGACGATCCCCGCCATTTCCACGGCGGCGTGACCCCCGGCCTCTACCTGCGCGTCGTGGCCGGCGAGCTGCCGCATCTGCAGAGCAGCGTGCTGACCCTCGTCGCCGCATGGTTGGGCTTGGTGGCGGGCTTGGGAGGCCGCCTCACCCGGCAGTGGGCGCGCGGCGTCGGCAGCGCAATCCTGCCATGGTCCGGGCTGCCATCATCCGCCCTGCCATCATCCGCGCTGCCCCCGGCCGCCCTGCTGCCGGCCGCGCTGGCCGCCGTCGCCCTGCACTTCCTGTTGTTCCCCTCGCTGGCCGACCGCTTCTTCGTGCCGCAGGGTCTGCTGGTGCTGGTGGCCGTGGTTGCGATGCTAGGGGAAATAGAAACGGCGGCTGGACCATGAGAAGGGTTTTAGGGGTTATTTGAAGCGCGCGCGGCCTCAGCCTGCCGCCCGCCCCTTCAGCGTCCGCCCGCACGCTTCGGCCCTACCGTCCCACCGCCCGGTAGATCTCGTTCAGCAGCGACTGGGCGGCCGCCGGGGTTTGCGCCTCGCCGTGCAGGATGGCGCTCGGCGACGTCGCCCCGTAGTACTGATGGTTGCTGTCCTCATCCTGCTTGATCACCCCGCCCTTAAGCGTGATGCCGCCGAACAGGCCCTTGCTGCGCGAGTAGGCCAGCATCTTGGCATGCAGCAATACGTCGGTACTGGCATCCGCTTCGCGACCCACCGGACCGGCGGTGGCCGCCATGTCGCCGCCTAACTGGAACTTGTCTTTGAGCAGGTAGTTCTCGCCCTCTTCGTTCAGGATCAGCAGGACCAGGTCGGTCTGTTGCGCGCCCATCTGCAGTCCGAAGCTGCCGCCGCCGAGGGTCAAAAACAGCGGCGCACTCCAACTGCGCCGGGTGCGGCAGGTCACCACGCCGCGCCCGAAGTCGCCGCCGAAGCCCAGCCCGACGCGCTTCACGCCCGGGATGATGGCGATGCACTGCGCGCGTTTCAGCAGCGAGCGCGGCACCGCGTGGTCGGGCGTGGCCATGATCTCGTGGAAGACCTCGCCGGCCCGTAGCAGGCGTCGCGCCGCCTTCTGCGCCGACAGGGTGAGAGCCGCCGCGAGCACCAACAGCACCAAGGCAGAGCAGCGAAGCTTCATAACGATTCCCATCATCGCGCAAGTAGGGAGGGGGAACAAACGGCGGCGCCGGGCTCCCGGGGAACGGAAGTAGACCGGCGCCGGTTCAGGGTGTGAGTGGAATAGGATGCCCCCTCCTGTTTTTGCGTTGTCCGGCCCGCTTAGTGGAGCCGTTCAAGGTGCGCTCGAAACTTCTCAAAGAATCGCAGGGTTCCAATTCCAAATGGTCTCCAAGCGCGCCCGTGCCGGGAGCTCGGGGGGGGCGCCGTGCCGGGGTATACTGAACGCTCCAACCCCGCAGGAGAGGTGGCCGAGTGGCTGAAGGCGGCGGTTTGCTAAACCGTTGTACGGTCAAAAGCTGTACCGGGGGTTCGAATCCCCCCCTCTCCGCCAGAACAGAGTTCGCGTGAATCCGTCCCGGGTTCTGCAACATCGCCGCGCCCCACCGAGATCGCGACCTGGGGATTGAACAATTGCAGCTTGCGTTTCCGGCGCACGAATCGGTACTGTGAACCCGCGCCTTACATCACCCTTTGGGAATCTTCCCGCCGGGATGATGGCGGCACGTGCAGCCCCACCCGGCCACACCTTACAAGGAATCCATTGAGTCTCGCCGTCGGTCGCAAGCTGGGTCCCTACGAGATACTCTCGGCGCTCGGCGCCGGGGGCATGGGAGAGGTGTACCGGGCGCGCGATACGCGCTTGGAGCGCATCGTCGCGATCAAGATCCTGGCCTCCCACCTGGCGTCATCACCCGACCGCCGGCAGCGCTTCGAACGCGAGGCGCGCACCGTGTCGTCGCTGAACCACGCCCACATCTGCCAAC
>Ga0102924_1005981_pt1 | contig 11539 bp, 10 predicted proteins | sample PaiPotPPM11metaG_FD_80116 | JGI IMG/M metagenome (GOLD analysis project Ga0102924, IMG submission 80116) | Iron sulfur acid spring bacterial and archeal communities from Banff, Canada, to study Microbial Dark Matter (Phase II) - Paint Pots PPM... ...
ACCGTGGTGATGGTGACGCACGAGCGCCGTTTGGCGGACCGCTATGCGGGCCGCATCCTGACCTTCGCCGACGGCCGCCTGATTGCCGATCCCACCGGCGAGGTCGAGCCATGACCGGTCGTGACCTGCTGCAGCTTGCGGGCCGCAACCTGCGCGAGTCGCTGCTGCGCAACGCCCTGACCACGATGGGCATTGCGGTGGGGGTGGCCTCGCTGGTGGCGATGCTTTCGCTGGGCGTCGGACTGCAGCAACTCGCCACCAAGCGTCTTGCCAACTCGGGTCTGTTCGACAGCGTCGTGGTGTTTCCGCGCCAGACGCTGAGCGGCTTCAACCGGCGCGGGGTGGAGGCCCCGGCGCCCGCCGCCGCTCCGAACCGCGTGCTGGACGATGCGGCGCGGCGCACCATCGCCGGGCTGCCCCAGGTGCGTGAGGTCTATCCCGACATCCGCTTCGTCAGCGAGTTCCGCCTGGCCGGCGACCCTGGCGGACCGCGGCGCTACACGCTGGTGGCCGGCGTGCCGCTGTCGGCCGCCTCCCTCGAGGTGTACGCCGGGATGCAGGGTCGCTTCTTCTCCGGTGCAGAGGCCAAGGAGGCGATCCTGCAAGGCGCGCTGGCCAAGGAGTTGGCGCCGCACCCGGCCGACCTGCTGGGGCGCACGATCACGCTGCGCTATGCGGCACGACGCGGCAGCGCGGGCGCGGCGCAGGACGCCGCCAACGAGGACCCCGAGGCCGACCTCAGCGCCGCCATGGGCTACGCGGTGGCCCCGGCCGAGACCACGCTGCGGATCGTGGGCATCGTGGACGGCGAACCGGACGGCGAACTGCGCGGCGGGGGCCGCGCCCGCCTCTTCTTCCCCACCCCGCTGGCGGAGAGCCTGCAGGTGGTGCAGCCCACCAGTTACCGCGACCTGCAGCAGGCCGCCACGCTGCGCCCCAGCTACGCCAACCTGGTGGTCAAGGTCACCGACCCGGTGGCGGTGCAACCGGTCGAGGAGGCGGTCAAGCAGATGGGGTTCGGGGCCTTCTCCCTGCTGGATGCCAGCAAGAGTTTGCGGCGATTTTTTGCCGTGCTCGACCTGTTTCTCGGCATCTTCGGCAGCCTCGCGCTGGCCGTTGCCTCGCTCGGCATCGTCAACACGCTGGTGATGGCCATCCTCGAACGGCGCCGCCAAATCGGCATCATGAAAGCCATCGGCGCCGGCGACGGGGACATCCAGTGGCTGCTGTTTGCCGAGGCCGGCAGCATGGGTTTCGCGGGCGGCGTGCTGGGCGTCGGCTTGGGATGGCTGATCGGGCGCGCCATCGATATCGGCACCCGGGTCTACATGGAGCGCCAAGGGCTGCCGCCCGAGCATCTGTGGACGGTGCCGGGGTGGCTGGTGCTGGGCGCGATTCTGTTCTCCGTGCTCCTCAGCCTGGCCGCCGGCGTCTACCCCGCCCGCCGCGCCGCCCGGCTCGACCCGGTGGCCACGCTGCGTTACGAGTGAAGGCGCCCGGGGGCGCGACGTTTTGCTTTACGGCGTGGCGGGCAGGCCGCCGCTGATCTGCCGCAGCAGCGCGTCGCGAACCGACTGTTGGAGTTGGTGGGCACGGTCGAACTCGGCCTGGGCGCCGTTCCGGTCGCCTTGGTGCAGCAGGATCTGGCCGCGCAGGTAATGCAGGTTGGCACTTTCCGGGTCACGGCGCGTCGCCGCGGCCAGATGCCGCAGCGCCCCCGCGTCGTCCCCCGCCCGGCGATCGAGCTTGGCAAGCCCGAAGTGGGCTTCTTCGAGGTTGGCATCGAGGCTGAGAGCTTTTTGAAAAGCGCGCCGGGCGGCGGCCGCGCGCTGCTGGTCCGCCCATGCTTCGCCCAGCCCCGCCCAGGCATAGGGGACGTCGGGTTCCAGCGCCACGTCGGCCTGAAACTCGGCCGCGGCGCGGGGGAAGTCATGGGCGCGCTGGGCGATGACGCCAAGTAAAAAATGGACGAAGGGCAGCCGCGGCGCGGCGGCCGCGGCTTGTTCCAGCTCGCGATGCGCGGCGCTGTCCTGCTCACGGGCCAGGTAGGCTTTGCCCAGCAGCAGATGGAACTCGGGTGTGTCACGTCCGACGGCGACCAGGCGGGACATGGCCCGTTGCTGGAGCCCGGTATCGTGCGCCTGGTCGGCGGCCACGCCCAGAACGTAGAGGTAGTTCAGGTCGCCGTTCATGGCGTCCCACAGCGGGGTCAGCGTGCGCACCGCCAGGGCATACCGCGTGCTCAGGAACTGACACAGCCCGAGCAGGTAGCGGGCCTGTTGCGAGTCGGGTTGTAGAGCGAGAGCGGCAGCAAACTCCGGAACGGCCCCCGGATAGTCGCGCTGGTGGAAGCGCACCAAGCCTAGGTCGAGGCGGATGCCGGCCTGCCGCGGCGCCAGCCGGAGGGCGTGTTGGAGCGCGCGCTGCGCCGCCGTCCAGTCCTGCCGCCGCATCGCCACCACGCCGAGGTTGATCCAGGCCGGAGCGGAAGCGGGATCGCGAGCCAGCACCTGGCGGAAGTCCCGTTCCGCTTCGGCCAGATGGTTCTGCTGCAGCGCTGCCTGGCCGGCAGCAAAGCGGGCGGCGGGCGATAACACTTGCCCGGGCATCAGGGCCGCCAGCAGAAACAGAGTTGGGAGGGGCAGCGGCATGTAATGGCGGTCCGGGGGCCGACTCTGGAAGGATAACGCCCGGGGGCGTTGCAGGGGTTCGAGCCGGCGATATCTTGAGTTATGATTCTGCGGACCAACCTGCAAGGCTGGCATTCCGGTCTCCCCCAATGAACACTTCCTCCTCTCCCACTACGCCGCAACGCATTTTTGAAACCTTGGGCGGCTTCCAACGTACCGCGGCGCTGAAAGCGGCGATTGAACTGGATCTGTTTACCGCCATCGGTCGGGGCGCGACATCGGCGTTGGAGCTGGCCCGGGCCTGCGGTGTCCCGGAGCGCGGCGTCCGAGTGATCTGCGATAACCTCACCATCATCGGACTGTTATCCAAGCGCGGCGCGGCCTACAGCTTGGCGGCGGATAGTGCGCTGTTCCTGGATCGCAGCTCGCCCGCCTACCTGGGCGATTCGGTCAAGTTCCTCTGCAGCCCGACCATCATGCAGCGGTTTGGCGAGCTGACCGCCACGGTGCGCGCCGGCACCCTGAGGGACGCGGGCACGGTGGGGGAGGACGATCCCGTCTGGGTGGAGTTTGCGCGCAGCATGCGCTCGATGATGGCCGCGCCGGCCGCCGGCATCGCGCAGTTTCTGGCCGCCGAGCTACCCGCGAACCAGCCCTGCAAGGTGCTCGATATCGCCGCCGGACACGGCATCTTCGGCGTGGCGGTGGCGCAGGCCATGCCCGCCGCGCAGGTCGTTGCCCTGGACTGGGAACGGGTGTTGACGGTGGCGCATGAAACGGCGGTCGCGGCCGGGGTGGCGGCGCGGCATCGCCTACTCCCGGGAGATGCTTTCACGACGGAGTTTGGCGCCGACTACGATGTGGTGCTGGTTCCCAACTTCCTGCATCACTTCGACCCGCCCACCTGCGTGACGCTGCTGGCGAAGATCCACCGGGCATTGCGGCCGCAGGGCCGGGTGGTGGTGGTGGAGTTCGTGCCGAACCCCGACCGGGTATCCCCGCCCGATGCGGCCGCTTTCAGCCTGATCATGCTGGCCACGACACCCAAGGGTGATGCTTATACGCGCGCCGAACTGGATGGGATGCTGCGCGATGCGGGGTTCGGCGGGAGCAAGGAGTGCCCGGTTGCGCAAACGGCGGAGACGGTGTTGGTGGCGGAGCGAGCTTGAAGTTATCCTTCGGGCAACCCGCTGCCGTCGGTTGGCATCGGCCAAAATAAGTGCGGTTGTGCCTGCAACTGGCACCGGATTTATGGAGTAGGCTCATAGGCAGAAGAGATGAGTTCCCGCCGCCAGTTGATCGATTCAAGAGATCCGGCACCCGCTGCCGTCGCCAAGGACTTACCCATGAGTGCAGTTCCCCGTTCGTTCCCGACCGATTGGAGTGGACTGGAGACGGGGGCGCATGCGGTCCAGTTCTATGCTTCGGACGAGGTTCTTCAGGATCGCTTGACGGGGTTTGTCGGTGCGGCGCTCGAAGCGGGCGACGCGGCGGTCGTGATTGCCACCAAGGCGCACCGCGAGAGTCTGGGCAAGGGTCTCAAAGAACGCGGCCTCGATATTGCAGCCGCGGCGCGGAGCGGCCGGTTCATCAGCCTCGATGCCGCCGAAACCCTCACCCAGATTTTGATTGGTGGCTGGCCGAACGCGGTCCTGTTTGCCAACTGCATCGGCACCATCTTGGGGCGCGCCGCCGCAGTCGTGGCAGGCCAACGGCCGCGCGTGGTGGTGTTCGGCGAGATGGTGAGCCTGCTCTGTGAACGGGGAGACTTGGATGCCGCGTTGCAGGTCGAAAAGCTGTGGAACAACATCTCTCGCACCCACTCCTTCGCGCTCTGTTGTGCTTATGGTGTAGGCAAGCCGAATGGTCTCACCGTGGAAGCGCTCCGCGCGATTGAGGCCGAACACACGCACGTGGTTCCGGTATAGAAGTTCCGGCAAGCAACGCCAGTCCAGTCGAAGCCGCAGTTCAGCCCCGCTTTGGCTCACGCACCGGAAGTAAAACAGGATTGTTCGAGGCGAGCGCGGGACTGCGTATCGCGCTAGCTGGCGCGCGCAGCGCGCTGCGGTAAATCGAGCGGCCCTTTGCGTCCGGGCGCCTCTTCGAACGTGAGCGCCGAGGAGGCGACATAGCCGCGCCAGCGACACTTCGGACAGCTCATGAAGCGTGCGCCGCTGGAACCGGCAATCTCCGACTCGCTTACATTCGCGACATTATCGAGAAGGCACGCGGGACATTTGTAAAAAAACGAGCTCACGCCATGTCCTCCCGCTGGGTCAAAGAGCCGACAGGAACCGCTTACTACTTTGGAGGCAGGGAAGCACCCAAGTGTTGCCTGTTATCCCACTCTGAAATTATTGCCTCCGGGCGGCAAACTCTGCTTCCCGTCCTCGGCCAACCCTCCGGTTCTTGGGGTTGGGTCCAAGACGAACATCCCTTTGCGAATCCAGCGGTTAGAGCACGATTTCCAGGCTCTTCCGGATTTGGCAACAGAAATGCTTAAAAGGGGAAGCACGCACCATCCAGACCGGAGGCGATACATCCATGGCTGCCACCCCCCACCAGCTTCTTCAATCGGACGCACCAGCCGGCATTTCTGATCACGGGATCACCGAGGCAACGGCGATCGATCAGGCTCAAAAGGGCGATGGGGAGGCGTTCGAACACCTGTACCACCTCCACAAGCGGCGCGTCTATTCGCTCTGCCTGCGCATGACCGGGAACGCCGCCGACGCCGAAGACGCGACGCAAGAGGCTTTTTTGCAGCTGTTTCGCAAGGTGGGCTCGTTCCGGGGTGAGAGTGCATTTTCGACCTGGTTGCACCGCATGACCGTCAACGTGGTCCTGATGCGCTTGCGACGCAAGGCCCTGCCGCAGGTCTCGCTCGACGAACCGATGGAGAGCAACCAAGAGGACGCCTTCCGGCGCGAGATGGGACGCTTCGACGCGCGACTTCTGGGCACGCTGGACCGCGTGCGGCTGGAACGGGCGATCGAGATGCTGCCCCCCGGTTATCGCAACATCTTCATCCTGCACGACATCGAGGGGTACGAGCACAACGAGATTGCCGCGCTACTGGGCTGCTCCCTGGGCAACTCGAAGTCGCAGCTTCACAAGGCACGGCTCAAACTGCGCGACCTGCTGGCGAAAGGGACACGGGAAGACACTGCCACGCCGCTGGCCGCCTGAACGCGCGGCCTGCAGAGCTTGTCGGTCGCCAATGCGGCCGGTACCCGTGGATGAACAGGCGGTTTACCGGGTCGGCGGCGGAACAGCGTGACGATGCATCGCCTCCCCGGCCGGCGTTCCGGTGGCGGCGCCGCCACGCATCAGTTGATGAGCCTGCCGCAGGTGGGCCTGCAGGGCCGGCAACGTCTGACCGACGTAGGTTTTCAGCTCGGGGTCGGTGACGCGGGCCTCCATGTGCCGCAGTTGGCGCACCACCTTGGCGTGATCTTGCACCTCGGCGCGCAGATACTCGCGATCGCCCGCCGCCCCCGGCGTGGTGCTGAGGCGGGATTTCAACTGCATCGACTCCTGCTGCACGGCAGCGTCGGTCGCCGGCGTCAGGTTGGCCTTGTTGCTGACCTCCTTAAGGGACTCTGCGGCGCTCTGGTGATCGCTGACCAGCATCTTGGCGTAATCCTTCACCGCCTGGCTCTGGGCATGATCCTGCATCCACTTCCCTTCATCAATCTCCGCTTGGTTGACGGTGTTGAGCAGGTCGACGACGCGCTGGTCCGTGCTGCCCTTGGAGCGATTGGAGCTGGACTGGGCCCCTGAGGGCTGGACGTCACTGCTCTGGCCTCCGCTGTTCGGTTTGCCCTGGGTTTGGTAGGAGCTGTCTTGGTTGGCACGCGTTTTGTTCGCTTGGCTCTGAGCCGCGGTCTTGGGCTGGTCCATCGCCCATCCCGACACCGCGAGGCCGGCGCAGGTCAGCACACCCAGCGATCGCATCCCCACCCACCTGTTGAAATTTCCGTTCATGACTTGCCTCCTGTGTGCGCCCGGTGGCATGGGGCGCGGATATGGAGGCTAGATGATCAAAATTGTGTAGCGGGATGGCGGAGCGGTGGGGAACCGTGCGGTGCACTGGCCGGACCCCGTTGCGAGTGGAGTGGGCGCGGTTTGCGCCGAATCGCGAACCCGATTGCGATTGGCGGCGAGGTAGTCCTCACCCGGCCGGCGCGCCGCCCGCGGTACCGGCAAAGAACAGTTCGATTTCTTCCAGTGTCTTGCCCTTCGTTTCCGGCAAAAAAAACAGCGCCGTGATGAAGTAAATCGCGGTCGATCCGGCGAAGATGAAAAACATCGACGCGTAGCCGTACCGGCCCACGGTGGGCAGAAAAACGGCCGCCACCACGGTGGAGACGGCCTGGTTGATCAGCAGGGCGATGCTCATGCCGTTGGAACGAATCCGGGTCGGCATGAGTTCAGACAGCGCCAGCCAGACGACCACCCCCGGGCCCAGCGCGAAGAAGGCCATGAAAACGAAGAGACTTGCCGCCACCATCCATCCCATGCTGACGCTCGGAACCGGGGTCAGGATCGCATGGTCAATGGTGAGCCGGGCGCGGCGCGAGCGGTCAAAATCGGCGAAGGGGTTGGAGAAAAAGGCCACCACCTGGTTGGCGGGCAGGCAAGCGGCCCGGCTGACCTCGAGCGGCGGCGCGGCCGGGTCGTTCGACCGCACGACCGGGCTGGCCACGTGGAAGTCGCCGCACGAGTAGATGACGATCAGCGAGGTGGGCATCCGGAGGGGCGGGGCGTCCGGAGCGGCAACCGAGGCGGCCAGCCGGCCGGCGGTGGCAGGGTCGAAGCGCAGTCGGAGTGTCTGGTCAGGGGTGACGAGCGCCGCCAGGGCGGGCGCCACGTCGACCCGCCGCTGTTCGGTGTGGCGGAACAGCAGCGCCGTGACGAGCAGCGCGATCACAATGCCGCCCGTGCCCAAGCCCAGCAAAAATTTGCGGCCCTTGCGGTCGACCAGCATGACGGCGCCGATGGTCATGAGGAAGTTCACCGCGGTCAGGATGACGTAACCCCAGTGCGCCTGCAGATCGGAGAGGCCGCTCTGCAGGAAAATCGTCGTGCTGTAGCCAATGATGGAGTTGACGCCCGTGGCTTGCGTACAGGCCAGGATCACGCAGGCCAGGAGGAACGGCACCACGTACTTGCGGCGCAGCAGGGAATCAGCGCCGGCGTGCCGATTTGGGGCGGATGCAGCGGCCGCCGAGGACTGCATGAGCTGCAGCTCAAGGTCACTGTCGGCGGCCGTGCGGGAGCGCAGCAGGGCGAGGCGGGCCGCCTCCGAACGGCCGCGACGGAAGAGCCAGCGTGGCGACTCCGCCACCAGCAAACTGCCCACGACAAACAGGATGCCGGGCGGCAGCGAGACCCAGAATATGCTGCGCCAGGCCTGGTCCTTGAAGGCGAGGAGCCGGCTCGCGTCGCCCAAGGCGGCCACCGCGTGGACGCGCAGGCTGAAGTACATGCCAACCAGGGCGGCCGCCACGATTCCCAGCGTGAGCAGCCACTGGAAGACGGCGGTTCCCCGGCCGCGTTCCGCGGCGCCCAGGCACTCGGCCAAGTACAACGGGACGACCACGCCGATCAGTCCGCCGCTGATGCCCTGCAGCAGTCGTCCGAGCACCAGGGGAGCGTAGCCGTGCGCCAGGGCAATGATCGGAACACTGACCACAAACAGCACGCCGCTGGCGGCCATGAGCGGCTTGCGCCCCATCCAGTCGGCGAGCAGGCCGGCAAACAGGGTGGAGATCACGCTACCCAGCAGCACGGCGGCCACCACAAAGGAGAGCTGGCCGGCGTTCAAGCCGGAGGTGGCCTCCAAGTAGGGCAGGGCGCCGGCGATGATGCCGACGTCAATCCCGTAAAGGAGTCCGCCCAAACCGGCGACCAAGAGTAGAAAGCGGTTGTAGGCGCGACGGTCCATGGCGAACTTCATCACCCTCCTCCAAGCGGCGCGGTCACGACCGGGGCGGAGCATCGCGGGCTGGGTCGCGGGGCAGCAGGATCAGGGCGGCGGCGCCGATGAGCCCGGCCTCCTGCAGCTGACTGGCGACCACCGCGGTGCGCCCCAGTCGATAAATGATCGACCGCCGCCGCAGTTCCTTTAAAAGGCGGGGCGCAAACAGGGTCCAGGCCCGTACCACGCCTCCGCCCAGCACGTAGAGCGGCAGATCGTAGGCGTGGATGAGGGTGGCGAGCGCGATGCCGAGCGTGGCGCCCAGCTCGTCCCAGATTTCGAGGGCACAGGGTTCGCCGTCCTGTGCCAGGCGGGCCAGCAAGGCGGGGGTGACCCCACCGGCGGCGGTGACGGCGTCCTGAAGCATCGCGGAGTGTCCGGCCCGCAAGCGGCTTTCCGCCAGCCGAATCAGGGCGGTTGCCGAGGCATAGGTTTCCAGGCAGCCCACGCCACCACAGCCACAGGGCGCGCCCCAGGGGTTGATGCTGATATGTCCGAGTTCCAGGGGTACGTTCGCTTGGCCGCGCCAGAGCCGGCCATTGAGCAGAATGGCGCCCCCGACCCCGGTCCCCAGTGTCAGCATGCAGAAGCTGCTCTGCCCGCGTCCCGCCCCACACCAGTACTCCCCTAAGACGGCCGCCGCCCCATCATGCTCAATGCGGGTGGGCAGCGCGAGGCGCTGTTCGATCGCCGTCCGCAGCGGATAACCGGCCCAGCCGGGAAGGTTGACGCTGTAACGGATGGTTCCCGCCTCAAGGTCGACCATGCCGGGCACCGCCACCCCGATGCCCACGGGAGATTCCGCGCGCGGCAGGATCGAGGCAATGGCGGCGCACAGCCGGGTGATGGCGGCTTCCGGTCCGGCCTCCACTTCGGTGGGCAGGACGACGGACTCCAGGACCGTGGCCTCTGCGTCGAAGAGCCCCACCCGCAGGTTGGTGCCCCCCAGGTCCACGCCGATGGCAACGGGACGTTTCATGAACCCGCCGATTCTGGCCCCGAGCCGCCGGCGGGAAAAATCGTGAAGCGACTGACCACCCGGCTGATCGCCCCGTTGGGGCTGGGCGCGTCCGGCTGCAAGCCCAGGGCGAGCGAACAGAACAGGCCCAGGAACTGGCCGAACAGAACATCCAGCGGCGGACGACAATCGTCGGGCAGCGCGCCGACTTCGAGCGGTACGACCTCGGCGCCGGGAATCGCACCGGCAGCTATCGGCGCGACCACGAGCACCCGGACGGGGAGGGCCTTGCACTGAATTTCCGTGAGCAGGTCCCGTTCATAGCGCTGGCGGTGCGGGTCGCCGGCGAGGTAGGCGACCAGCAGGGTGGACGCATCCAGCGCCGACATCGGGCCATGGCGCAACCCGAGGAACGACTGCGCCATGGTGTGAATGCGGCCCGCCGTCAGCTCCAACACCTTGAGGGCCGATTCCCAGGCCACCGCATGGAGCGGTCCGCTGCCCAAGAAGCACACCTGACGCCAGCCGTGAGCGGTCGCCTGGGCCGCGGCGGCGGCGACCGGCAGGAAGCCTTGCGCGGCGGTCACCAGCCCGCGCAAGAGCGGCGCGTAGGCGTCCGGGTGCGGCAAAAACGCCAGGGCTTGGGCGGCGATCACCATGTTGGTAAACGAACTCGTCATCGCCAGCCCACGATCGTTCACCCGGTCGTTGAGCACCAAGGTGAGAACGTTGGAGTGGTTCGCAAACCGGGTGGCCATGGCGCCCTGTTGATTGCAGGTGATGGCCAGGTGATGGATCTCCGGGAAGCGCCCCAACGCCTGTTCGATCACCGCCACCGCTTCCGGGCTCTCCCCGGAGCGCGAGAAGGAGATCCAAAGATAGGGACGATCCGGCAACACCAAGTGCGCCGCCTCGGTCAACAGGTCCGTGCTGGCGACCGCCTGCACCGCACACCTCCAGCGCCGCTGCAGCAGGTGCACCAGGCTGCCGCCGACGTAGTCGGAGGTGCCGGCGCCCACGAGGAAGACCGTGGCGCGGCCGGCGGTCACCCCGCTGCGTGCCAGGAAATCAAGCAGTCGGGGGGCCTGCTGCGCTACCCGGGAAGCGGTCTCGGTCCAGCAGTCCGGTTGCTGCATGATCTCGCCGAGGGTGTGCAGGACCCCGCGCTGGCGCCGGGCTTCCTCGGGTAACTCCAGCAGGGTCGTCAGCGAATCCACCAGCGAACACTCCTTGCCAATACGTCGTGCGGCGGCGTCCATACCATAACGCAGTTGCCGTGGGACTCGGCGCCCGTGGTCTACGGCGTCTGCGGCCGGTCCGGCGACTGCCCAAGGCGGTGCAGGATCTCGGCGTGGCAGGCAAACACGCGAGTTTGCAGCTCGGACAGCGTGACCCAGCGGGGCTCACCTTCCCACGAACCGACCAGCGGGCCGGACGCTTCCTCGACGGCGAAAACCGTGATCCGGGAGGGGATGAAGTGACGATCGCGGTAACGGAACAAGAATCGGGCAGCGGTGACCTCCAGGCCGGTCTCCTCGCGGAACTCGCGGCGCAGGGTCTGCTCCTCGCGTTCCCACGGCCAGGCCATGCCGCCGGGAAAGCCCCAGCCCAGCCCGTCGCTGCGGTCCACAACCAGGACCGACTCGCCGCGCTGCAACACCCCGACCGAGCTGGGCAGGTGGCCGAACGCCGGGAAGCGCCCGTAGAGGGCGACGAACAGGCGCGAGAGCAGGTGAAAGAGGCGCGGCCCGAACCTGACCTGAGGCGGCGCCGTGATGGCGCGGAGGACCCGCCCGGTTGGCTGCTCGCGGTCGCTCATGAGTTCAGTTTGGCCTGCAGGCGTTCATTGAGCACGGCCGGGTTGGCCTGACCGCGCGAGGCTTTCATCACCTGGCCGACGAAGAAGGCCAGCAGCGCGGTTTTGGCGCCGCGGTACTGCTCCAGTTGCTTGGGGTTGGCCTTGAGGGC
>Ga0102924_1005982_pt1 | contig 11539 bp, 11 predicted proteins | sample PaiPotPPM11metaG_FD_80116 | JGI IMG/M metagenome (GOLD analysis project Ga0102924, IMG submission 80116) | Iron sulfur acid spring bacterial and archeal communities from Banff, Canada, to study Microbial Dark Matter (Phase II) - Paint Pots PPM... ...
ATCGAGCGCAACCCGCTTGTGGTCGGCGGCCTCGGAGTGCTGGCCGGGGCGGTGTTGGCAATGCTGCTGCCGGCGAGCCGCGCAGAAAACCAGTGGCTCCGCGGCATCAGCGACGGTTTCTGGCGCCGCGCCGAACAGGCCGGGCAGGAAGCCGCCGTCGCGGTGCGCAAGATCGCGATGAAGGCCGCTGACGCTGCGGCGGATACCGCCGCGGAGGTGGCGCGGAACGCCGGCGCCCATCCGGCGCAGCGCTGATCCGCCTGAGAGGCGAGCGCGACCGAACGGACCATTGGCACCGTCGCCGCGCTTCGCCTAATCTCCGCGCCGCGGGGGCGCCCGGGATGGCGGGGGATCATATGCGGATATTGGGCTCGTGGGGGTTGGGGCTGTGCCTCGCATCGGGTGTCGCGGGGACAGCTGCGGCGCAGGGGCCGCCGCTGGCACCCGCCGAAATTGCCAATTGCCTGTGTCTGCGCCACGCCGTCGACGTGCTGGGCGGCGAGATGGCGGCAAAGCAGCAGGCCCTGGCCGAACTGCGAGCGCAGCTCGACCGGGCGACGACCGAACTCGAAGCGGCGCGCACCCATACCGACGTCAACGACCCCGCGGCCGTTGCCCGCTTCCGCGAAATGCTGGCGCAGCGCGACGCGCTGTTCCGGCGCGCCAGCGGGCCGGCGGTCAGCGAATCGGCGAGCGCCGTCGAGCGCTTCAATCAGCGCAGCAACGAATATAATGCGCAGTGCGCCAACCGGCCGATGGACCCGGGCCTTGTCGAGCGGGCGCAGGCGACGCTCGCCTGCCCCGCGCCATAGCGCCTAGGGGGGATTTGCCGGGTACAGCGTCTCCGGCGCGACCTCAGGCGCCGCGATAGTCTCCCACTCGCCGCTGCGCAAACTGCGAAAAAAGCAGTTGCGCCGCCCGGTGTGGCAGGCGACCCCGGGCTGGTCGACCAAAAGCAGCAGCGTGTCGCCGTCGCAATCGAGCCGCATTTCGCGCAGGTACTGAACCTGGCCGGAGGTCTCGCCTTTGCGCCACAGCTTCTGCCGCGACCGCGACCAATAGCAGACCCGCCCCTCAGCCAGCGTCGCGCGCACCGCGTCGCGGTTCATCCAGGCGACCATCAGCACCTCGCCGGTGTCGTGCTGCTGCGCCACGGCGGCGACGAGCCCGTCGGGCGCGAAGGCGATCTCGCCGAGGGCGCGTTCGATCGGATCGGCCACTCTTTTCTCCTCGATGCGAGCCGATCGCCCTAAGGCGCGGCTTGTCAGCGCTTGCGGCCTTCGATTAGGGTGCCCGGCGCATTCGGTGCAATAGGCTGGTCAGCAAATTCAGGTAGCGTGGACGTGGACGACCTGATCCTCGAAACGCGCGGTCTGACCAAGGAATTCCGCGGCTTTACCGCGGTCCGTGGGGTCGATCTCCAGGTCCGGCGCGGCACAATCCACGCGCTGATCGGCCCGAACGGCGCCGGCAAGACCACTGTTTTCAACCTGTTGACGAAATTCCTGAAGCCGAGCGCCGGGCGCATCACCTACAATGGCCGCGACATCACCGGCGAACGCCCGGCCAATGTCGCGCGCCTCGGCATGGTGCGCTCGTTCCAGATTTCGGCCGTGTTTCCGCATCTCAGCGTCCGCGACAACGTCCGGATCGCGTTGCAGCGCCCGCTCGGCAACTCTTTCCATTTCTGGCGGTCGCAGCGCGTGCTCGACCGGCTCAACGGCCGCGCCGCCGAATTGCTCGACGCGGTCGGGCTCGCCGGGTTCGAGGACAGCCTCGCCACGGCGCTGCCTTATGGCCGCAAACGGGCGCTGGAGATCGCCACGACGCTCGCGCTGGAGCCGGAGATGATGCTGCTCGACGAGCCGATGTCGGGGCTCGGGCAGGAAGACATCGGCCGCATCTCGAACCTGATCCGGCAGGTGGCGCGCAACCGCACCGTGCTGATGGTCGAGCACAATTTGTCGGTGGTCGCGGACCTGTCGCAGGTGATCACGGTTCTGACCCGCGGCCGCGTGCTCGCCGAGGGGGATTACGACACCGTCGCCCGCAACCCGGAGGTCGTCGAAGCCTATCTCGGGACCGGCCATGCCTGAGGCGGCGAAGCCCTCCAACGGCAGCGAACTGCTCCGCATATCGGAATTGCAGGCATGGTATGGCGAATCGCACATCCTGCACGGCATGGAGTTCGCGGTCGGACGCGGCGAGCTGGTGACGCTGCTTGGCCGCAACGGCGCCGGCAAGACGACGACGCTGCGGGCGATCATGGGCATCGTCGGGCAACGTACCGGCTCCGTGACCTATGATGGCACCGAGCTGATCGGCCTGGCCTCGAACCGGATCGCCCGCCTGGGCATCGCCTACTGCCCCGAAGAACGCGGCATTTTTGCCTCGCTCGATGTCGAGGAAAACTTGCTGCTGCCGCCCGTGGTGCGGCCCGGCGGCATGAGCGTCGACGAGATTTACGCGATCTTCCCGAACCTCGGCGAGCGCCGGCGCAGCCAGGGGACAAAACTGTCGGGCGGCGAGCAGCAGATGCTGGCGATCGCGCGCATTCTGCGCACCGGCGCCGAATTGCTGCTGCTGGACGAGCCGACCGAAGGGTTGGCACCTGTCATCGTCCAGCAGATCGGCGCGGTGATCCAGACACTGAAGGCGAAGGGGTATACGATCCTGCTGGTTGAGCAGAACTTTCACTTTGCAGCCACGGTCGCCGACCGCCACTACGTCGTCGAGCATGGCCGCGTCATCGATATGATCGGGAATGCGGAAATCGACCGCCATATCGATAAGTTGCACCGTTATCTCGGAGTTTGAGGGGGAGGAGACACCAATGAGAAAACAATTTGGCGCCGCTGCGTTTGCCGCGACGTTGATGCTTTCTGCCGGAGCGCACGCACAAATCGCCAAGGACACAATCAAGGTCGGCGTGCTGACCGACATGTCGAGCCTTTACGCCGATCTCTCCGGACCCGGCGCGGTCGAGGCGGTGAAGATGGCGGTCGCCGATTTCGGCGGCACGCTCGACGGCAAGAAGATCGAAGTCGTCACCGCCGACCATCAGAACAAGCCGGACGTCGCGGCGTCGATTGCCCGGCAATGGTTCGATCAGGACGGCGTCGATATGATCACCGATCTGACGACGTCGAGCGTCGCCCTCGCCGTGCAGGAGGTGGCACGCGAGAAGAAGAAGGTAATCCTCGTCTCCGGCGCCGCCTCGTCGGATTTGACCGGCAAGGCGTGCGCCCCGACCGCCGTGCATTGGAGCTACGACACCGTCGCGCTGGCCAACGGCACCGGCGCCGCAGTCGTCAAATCGGGCGGCGACACCTGGTTCTTCATCACCGCCGATTATGCCTTCGGCCACGCGCTCGAACGCGATACCTCGGCGGTTGTGACCGCCAATGGCGGCAAGGTGGTAGGTTCGGTCAAGGTGCCGCTGAACACGGCCGATTTCTCGTCCTACCTGCTGCAGGCGCAGTCGTCGAAGGCGAAGATCGTCGGTCTCGCCAATGCCGGCGGCGACACGATCAACTCGATCAAGCAAGCCTCCGAGTTCGGCATCGTTGCCGGCGGCCAAAAGCTCGCCGGTCTGCTCGTCTTCATCAGCGACGTGCACAGCCTCGGGCTACAGACGGCGCAGGGCCTGCAGCTGACCGAATCGTTCTATTGGGACCAGAACGACCAGACGCGCGAGTGGTCGAAGAAATTCTTCGACAAGACGCATCGGGAGCCGACCATGGTGCAGGCCGGCGACTACAGCGCGACGCTGAACTATCTGAAGGCGGTGAAAGCGGCCAACAGCCTCGACAGCATGGCGGTGATGAAGCAGCTGAAGTCGACCCCGATCAACGACTTCATGACGAAGAACGGCCACATCAAGGACGACGGCAGCCTGGTGCGCGACATGTACCTGTTCGAGGTCAAGAAGCCGTCTGACTCGAAAAGCGAATGGGACGTCTACAATCAGATCCGGATGATCCCCGGCGACGAGGCGTTCAAGCGCCCGAACGGTAATGAATGCCCGGCGGTCAAAGGCTAAGCTGAGCAAAATCGAAACTGGTGACGGAGAAGAAAATGAACCGACGTTCGGTTGCCGCGTTCGGCTTTTCGGTGTTGTTGGCCGGCGCAGCGCATGCACAGGCGCTGCCGGACACGATCAAGATCGGCGTTCTCAACGACATGTCGAGCCTCTATGCCGACAATGGCGGCCCCGGCTCGGTCGTCGCGGCGCAGATGGCCGTCGAGGATTTCGGCGGCACCGTGCTCGGCAAGAAGATCGAGATCATCAACGCCGATCACCAGAACAAACCCGACCTCGGCGCCTCGATTGCCCGGCAATGGTTCGAGCGGGACGGCGTCCAGATGATCACCGACGTCCCGACATCAAGCGTCGGGCTGGCGGTGCAGGAGGTCGCGCGTGACACGAAGAAGGTGGTCATCAATGTCGGCTCCGCGACCTCGGACCTGACCGGCAAGGCCTGCGCACCGACCGGGCTGCACTGGCTCTACAATACCGTCGCACTGGCCAATGGCACCGGTGCCGCGGTGGTGAAGGCAGGCGGCGACACCTGGTTCTTCATCACCGCCGATTACGCCTTCGGCCACGCGCTGGAGCGCGACACCACGGCGGTGGTGGAAAAGAACGGCGGCAAGGTGCTGGGTTCGGTCAAGGTGCCGCTCAACAACGCCGATTTCTCGTCGTTCCTGCTGCAGGCGCAGTCGTCGAAGGCCAAGATCATCGGCCTCGCCAATGCCGGCGGCGATACCCAGAATTCGATCAAACAGGCGGCGGAATTCGGCATCGTCCAGGGTGGCCAGAAGCTGGCCGGTCTGCTGGTCTTCATCGCCGACGTCCACAGTCTCGGATTGCAGACGGCGCAGGGCCTGCAACTGACCGAATCGTTCTACTGGGACCAGGACGACCAGACGCGCGCGTGGTCGAAGAAATTCTTCGACAAGTTCCACAAGGAACCGACGATGATCCACGCCGGAGTGTATTCGGCGGTGACGCACTACCTCGAATCGGTGAAGGCGACCGGTTCCGTCGATGGACCGACGGTGGTTAAGGATCTGAAGGCGAAGCCGGTCAACGACTTCGTGATCCGCAACGGGCATTTCCAGGATGACGGCATGCTGGTCCATGACATGTACCTGTACGAGGTCAAGAAGCCGAGCGAGTCGAAAGGCGAATGGGACCTCTACAAGCTGATCGCCACGATCCCCGGCGCCGAGGCGTACAAACGCCCCAACGGCAATGAATGCCCGATGGTGAAGGGGTGATGCCGCTTCGCGTAACGGCCGCTCCCCGGCACCGAGGGCGCGGGGCATAGCGCATGTTCGGATGGTTGCACATGTCGCTGCCGCCGGCGCAGGCGATGTTCGGGCAGTTGCTGATCGGGCTGATCAACGGCTCGTTCTATGCGATGCTGAGCCTGGGCCTCGCGATCATCTTCGGCCTCCTCAACATCATCAACTTCACGCACGGTGCCCAGTACATGTTGGGCGCCTTCTGCGCCTGGTTGCTGCTGAACGCGTTCGGCATCGGCTATTGGCCCTCGCTGATCCTGGCGCCGATCCTGGTCGGCATCACCGGCATCGTCATTGAGCGGCTGTTCCTACGCCGCATCGCCGGGCTCGACCATCTGTACGGCCTGCTGCTGACCTTCGGTCTCGCGCTGATCATCGAGGGCCTCTTCCGCGAGCAGTACGGCTCGTCCGGCCAGCCTTATGTGATCCCGCCGGAGCTGCAGGGCGTGCGCAACATCGGCTTCATGTTCCTGCCCTACTACCGGGCCTGGGTCATCATCGCCTCGCTCGGGGTGTGTCTCGCGACCTGGTTCGTCATCGAGAAGACCCGGCTCGGCGCCTATCTGCGCGCCGCGACCGAGAACCCGGTGCTGGTGCAGGCCTTCGGCATCAACGTGCCGCGCCTTGTCACCTTGACCTATGGCGGCGGCGTTGCCTTGGCGGCGCTGGCCGGCGTCCTGGCGGCGCCGATCTATCAGGTGCGCCCGCAGATGGGCAGCGACATCATCGTCGTCGTGTTCGCCGTCGTCGTGATCGGCGGCATGGGCTCGATCCTCGGCGCGATCGTCAGCGGCTTCGCGCTCGGCCTGATCGAGGGCATGACCAAGGTGTTCTATCCCGAGGCGTCGAACACCGTCATCTTCGTGATCATGGCGCTGGTCCTGCTGATCAAGCCGGCCGGTCTGTTCGGCCGCGCCGCCTGACGATGCGGCAGGACCTCGTCACCCGGCTGTGGACGGCTGCGCTGCTGGCGCTGGCGATCGCCGCGCCGTTCTTCCTCTACCCCGTCTTCGTCATGAACGCGCTGTGCATGGCGCTGTTCGCCTGCGCCTTCAACCTGCTGCTCGGCTATGTCGGGCTGTTGTCGTTCGGCCATGCCGCCTATCTCGGCACCGCCGCCTATGTCACCGCACACGCGGCCAAGGTCTGGGGGCTGCCGCCGGAAGTTGCCATCCTGACCGGCGTCGCGGTCGCGGCGGCGCTCGGACTGGTATTCGGCTGGCTGGCAATCCGCCGCCTGGGCATCTATTTCGCCATGATCACGCTGGCCTTCGCCCAGATGGTCTATTTCTTCGCCTTGCAGGCGCCGTTCACCGGCGGTGAGAATGGCATCCAGGGCGTGCCGCGCGGCCGGCTCTTCGGGGTCATCGACCTCGGCGACAGCCTGACGATGTACTATTTCGTGCTGGCGATGTTCCTGATCGGCTTCGCGATCATCATGCGCACGATCCATTCGCCGTTCGGCCAGGTGCTGACGGCGATCCGGGAAAACGAGCCGCGCGCGGTGTCGCTCGGCTACCGCGCCGACCGCTACAAGCTGCTGGCCTTCGTGTTGTCGGCGGCGCTGTCCGGCCTCGCCGGGTCGCTGAAGGCGCTGGTGTTCCAGTTCGCCGCAATCAGCGACGTCTACTGGACCGCCTCGGGCGAGGTCGTGCTGATGACCCTGGTCGGCGGCCTTGGCACGATCCTCGGGCCGGTCCTCGGCGCCTTTGTCCTGGTGACGATGCAGACCTACCTGTCGCAGACGGGATCGTGGGTGACGATCATCGAGGGGATCATCTTCGTCGTCTGCGTGCTGACCTTCCGTCGCGGCATCGTCGGCATGCTCGCGCCGTACCTGACCGGCAGCCGGCAAACCACCGAACCGCTGCCGGCCCTCGCCGTGGCGACCGAGGGCCACCGCGGCGAAACCGTCCCCGCACCGGCCGGCGAACTGAGCTGACTCAGCTGCGCCAGCGCAGGATTTGCGCCTCGACCGGGTTTGCGAAATTTCGCCCCTCGGCGCGGGCACGGCCGTATTCCCGCTTCAGCCGGTAGTACCAGCGCGCCTGCGTGTCGGAATCGTCGATCAAGGCCAGCGGCGGGTCGAAGGCGAGCCCCTGCTGCTGCCGCTCCATGATGTTGCGGTCCTGGTGCAGGAAGGCCCGGACATAGGGGCGCAACAGCGGCTTCATCGCGCTGAGCCACGGTGCCGACCAGTAGATGCAGTGGTTGATCTCGCTGGTCTTGTCGTCGATCGGGGTGATCGCAGTCAGGTTGCACAGGCGATGCCGACCGGCCCAGATCGACTCGACCCGCACGCTCGGCAGGCGGAATTGGATCTCGGTCTCCGGCGTGCCGCCGAGCAGCTTGTAGGCGCGGGAATTCTTCGACGGCGCATGCCGGCTCATCGTGAAGCCCCAAGGCGACGGCTCGAACGCCTTCGCCTTCTCGTGGATCGAGCCGGCCGAACGCCACCACCAGGCGCGGTGCACGAACGGGCCGTGCGCCGGGTCCATCAGCCCGACCACGGCGTGGTCGATTGCGGCGGTAAAGCGGACCTGCTCGACGATTTGCGGCGCGGCGTCGGCGCCGAACCCGTCGAGATGCGGGATTTCCGGCGCCGTTGCCGGGTCGGCACCGAAATAGACCCAGACGTTCCCCTGAACCTCGCGTACCGGATAGGACATCGCGGCAACGCTGCGCAAGTCGAACTCCTGACCGGCGACCAGCGACGGGATCGCCGTGCAGGCGCCGGAGGTAGCAAACCGCCAGCCGTGATAGCAGCATTCGATCTCGCGCCCATCGAAGCGGCCCTGCGACAGCGGCATGCCGCGATGCGGGCAAGGGTCGCGCAGCGCGAACACGGCGCCATCGGCATCGCGGCCGAGCACCAGCGCCTCGCCGAGCATGATCCGCGCCAGCAGCTTCCCGCGCCGCAGTGCCCGCCCCGGCGCGGCGTAGTACCAGGCCTCGCGCAACGGTGCCGCAGCATCTTCGGCAGGGGCGCTCGCCAATCGCACAGGGCTTTCCTGCTTCAAAGCGGTCATTCCTGGGCCACCCATAGGGCCGAACCCGGAACCCAGGAACATGGACGGCTCCGAAACACGCAGCTGCGGTGGCGCGCCCGCCCAATCCGCTGTGTGCATGGGTCCCGGGTTCCGGCTTCGCCGGCCCCGGAATGACCGACGCGGTTGCGAGGATTGGAGAACATTACGGCCGCTCCGCCAGCAGCCGGCGCAGTTCGGTTTTCAGCACCTTGCCGTAGTTGTTTTTGGGCAGCGCCTCAACGAAGTGGTAGTCGCGCGGCCGCTTGAAGCGGGCGATGTGATCGAGGCACAGCCGGTCGAGTTCGGCGACCGCAACGCTCGCGCCCGGTCGGGCGACCAGGAAGGCGACAACCTCCTCGCCCCAATCCGGATGCGGCCGGCCGATCACCGAGGCCTCGACGAGGTCCGGGTGCCGCAGCAAGACCTCTTCGATCTCGCGCGGGTAGATGTTGCTGCCGCCCGAGATGATCATGTCCTTCGAGCGGTCGCGCAGGGTCAGGAGGCCATCCTCGTCGAGGCTGCCGAGATCGCCGGTGTGCAGCCAGCCGCCGCGAAGCGTCTCGGCATTGGCCTCTGGGTTGCGCCAATAGCCTTGCATCACGCAGTCGCTGCGGGTGACGACCTCGCCGATCGCGCCCGGCGGCAGGTCGCGGTCCGCCTCGTCGACGACGCGCACCAGGACGCCGCTTCTGGGGTAGCCGCAGGAGGCCAGCCGGTCGCGCCAGCGCGGATGGTCGCGCTCGGCGTGGAGACGCTTCGACAGGCCGGTGATCGTCATCGGCGACTCGCCCTGGCCGAACAGCTGGTAGAGCCGCGGCCCGAAAATATCGAGCGCCCGTTCGAGATCGGCCACGTACATCGGCCCGCCGCCGTAATAGATCGTCCGCAAATTGCCGAGATCGGCGGCGGCCACCTCCGGCGCATGCACCAGGCGGGTCAACATCGTCGGTGCGGCGAAGAACGAGACCCGCTGATGCCGCGCCAAAACGTCGAGGATCGTGCCGACATCGAAATGCGGTAGCACGATCTGGTGCCCTCCTTTCAGCAGGAACGGCAGCGCGTAAAGCCCGGCACCGTGCGACGCCGGCGCGGCGAGAAGGTGCGTGTCGCGCTCGTCGACGAGGTCGATGTCGGCGTAGTAGCACTGGCTCATGAACAGCAGGTTGCGATGGCTCAGCACCGCGCCTTTCGGCCGGCCGGTCGTGCCGGAGGTGTAGAACAGCCAGGCCGGGTCGGTCGGCTCACCCGCCTCGGGCGCCGGCGCCTCGCCGGACCTGAACAGCGCCTCGTATTCGGTGGTGCGCGTGGAGATCACCCGGTCGAGCGACGTCACCGAGCCGGCGAGCGGCGCCAAGGTTTCGGCCAATCCCGGCGTCGCGATCAGCAGCCGGGCGCCGGAATTGTCGGCGATGTATTCGACCTCGCGCGGATGCAGCCTTGCATTGGCCGGTACCGCGGTGAGCCCGGCCGCCCAGCAGCCGAACATCAGCTCGACGAACTCGCCGCAATTTTCCAGGCTCAGCAGCACCCGGTCGCCGGGCGCAAGACCGAGCGCGCGCAACCCGCCGGAGACGCGGGCGACCCGCGCGGCCAGTTCGCGATAGCTCAGGCTGCGGGCATCGTCGCTGACCGCCGGCCGATCCGGTAGCCGGCGCGCTACATCGAACAACAGCGCCGCGAGGTTCATCCCGTTCCTCCAGCGCGCATTCTACCCCGCGGCGGCGTGCCGAGGGGAGAGGGAGCGACCGGCGGGGGGTCTCCTGCCACATCTCGCGCCGGATCACGCGCAGCCGGCGCCGCGCCCGGCGGGCGATCCGCGCCATATCGCCAGGCGAGCACTGGCCGCGGCCGAGCGCGGCGAACACCGCGTTTATCGAGTCGCACAGCTCGGCCGGCCTGCTTGCCGCAGCCAGGGAAAGCCGCGTTGCCTCGACAGCTCGAAATGCTGCAGCCCACGACTGGACGCGCCGCCGGCGGCGCGTGGCGCGGGAAAGGGGCCCCGATACCCTAACGGAACGATGGAACCGGGAGCGCGGTTTATAACTGTCTGGTTCTCGGCCGAGGCCGGTTCCGCCGCTGCGCGCGAGCCGGCGAGGCCGTCCATTATCAAGCCGCGAGGCGCTCGAATGCGTGTTCTGCCGCAGACCGTCCTGGCGCTGGCGTTGCTCGCCGTTCCCGCCTATGCCGCCGAGGCGCCCGCCGCCGCGCCGGAAGCCCAGTCACCCGCCGGCTCGGCATCGCCCGGCCAGCCAGCCGGCACGGGGACGCCCGCAGGCAGCGCACAGATCGCGTTCGTTTCCGGCACTGCCGCGATCTATCAGCTCGGCCAGAGCGATTGGACCCGGGCGGCGGCCGACCTGCCGATCGCCAGCGGCGCCTGGCTGGCGACCGATCCGAAATCGCGCGCCGAAATTCGCCGCGGCGCCGATGCGTTGGACCTCGCGAACGGCACCGAAGTCAATTTCGCCGACCTACACGGGCAGCGCCTCCAGGTCGCGATGCAGTACGGGCGAATCGAGGTTCGCCTGCACCAGCCCGCCCAGAGCCAATCGACCCAGGGCCAATCCGCCCAGGGCCAACCCGCCCAGGGCCAACCCGCCCAGGGCCGCAGCGACGAGATCGATCTGCCGGGCGGCGCGGTCTGGCTGACCGCGCCGGGCACCTACGACATCTCGGTCGGCGCGGCCGGCCAGCCGAGCCGCATCGCGGTGTTCGATGGCAGCGCGCACTTCGCCGGCGGCGGTCTCGACCAGACGATTCCCTCCGGCAACGCCCTGGTCTTGCGGCAGGCGGGGGCAAACCTGACCGGATCGGTCGCACGCGCCACGCCCGACGAATTCGCCCGCTGGGCGCGAGCCCGCAACAACGACCGCCGGCAAGAGGTGGCGCGTGCCGAGCCGACACCGGCAGCCGCTCCAGCGACCGGCACTTCGGAACCGAACAGCGCCGCCGAGCCGCAAAATGCCGCGGCGCCGGACACCGCCGTCGAGCCGAGAGCCCGGACCGAGCACCGGGCCCGGGCGGAGCGGCACCGGCACCTCGAACGGCACCGTTATGTGCGCGTGTTTCGCCACCGGTATTACCGGTATGCGGGGCATTACGGCTATGTGGCGGCCGCCCCGGCGCTGCCGTCGCCGTTCGGGGTGATCCACTCGCTGTTGTCGATCATCCCTTAGCCGCGAGCGTCTCTCTTCCCGCCC
>Ga0102924_1005983_pt1 | contig 11539 bp, 11 predicted proteins | sample PaiPotPPM11metaG_FD_80116 | JGI IMG/M metagenome (GOLD analysis project Ga0102924, IMG submission 80116) | Iron sulfur acid spring bacterial and archeal communities from Banff, Canada, to study Microbial Dark Matter (Phase II) - Paint Pots PPM... ...
GCCGTAGCTGTTCCTGTAAGACAACGACAGCTACCTTCCTGCAATAGCGTTCATGCGTCAGAACATACAGCACGCAGAACACCAGTATGATCGCCAGCGGCAGCACGAACCAGAGGAAGGGTAGCAATATCGCATATCTATAGCTCAGATAGAAGGGTAGCAATATCGCATAGCTATAGCTCAGATACAGGAATCCGACCAGTAACCAACCAGCCATTAGACGATAACTGTCGGCTTGCAGGGCTAGATGTTGTTCATGGTTCCGACCCACACTGATCGCCACTAACTGCCGCTGATAATTCGACCAGAACCAGGCCAACAATCCTACCACCAGGCCAACTGGCACGCAGAGATACACAACGCTAACGGGTGCATTGAGCAGCATCCAGGCCGCAGAAAACTCAACGGCCCCCAGACCCACACGGAATGCGAGCGTAGACATCTTCGCAGCATGGCGTACGCCGACCTCGATCGGCTCAGGTAGGGGCGAACTTACCTGCCGACCCTGACGGCTCACAAACGGGATTGCAACATGCAGCGTCGTCCCCTTATCGGCCAGACTCCATATCTGCACATATCCATCTAGCGTACGAATACGCTCATAGACATTCTTGATCCCCATGCCGCCCGGTCCCATATGACTGTCCACACTCGCAACGTCAAAGCCCTGACCATCATCGCCAATCTCCAGCAAGAGATACTGCCCCTGCTGATAGAGGCTCACCCAAACGCTGCTCGCACGGGCATGGCGCGCAATATTTGATAGCCCTTCCTGCACGATACGGAAGAGCATCTCATGTGTCCCCGGTGGCAGCAGATCTTCAGAGGGGAGCGTATCGATATCACAGAGCACCTTCGCACCGGTCCGATACTCCAGCGCCTGACATTGCATACGCAACGACTCGATCAGACCAATATTCTCCAGAGCATCGGGTCGGAGTTGCTGCAACATCGCCTGCATCTCTACCTGAGCGCCATGTGCCACACGCTCAATATCCTCAATGATCCCGAGCACACGCTCCCGATTCGTCTCCCAGCGCGCCTTTGCAGCCGCAGCACTCATCGTAATACTAAAGATCTGCTGCTTGATCGAATCGTGTAGATCGCGCGCCAGTCGATTGCGCTCCTCCTGTGCGGTTGCCTTAATGACCTGTTGCATCAGCTGATCTTCATAGATAGCAGTCTGTTTCTGTACCAGCACATCGCCACCGCGCCGTTGATTCAACGTCAGCAGACAGCGAAAGAGCGTATGCAGCGGCCAATACCTGCGTGGAGCCGTCAGATCAACCGGCAGATCACGCACAAAGCGATCCAGCACAACGTGCAACGATAAAAGCGCCTGCGAGATATTGGCAGTCAGCAACAGGCCAAGCACACAACCGGCCAGGAGGCTGAGCGGCAGTCCCCAATTGTTCATCGTCAGCGCCACCATAACCCCAACACAGAAAAAGCTCACAAAGAGCTGTAATAGGAACAGACCTGGAATACTGTAGAGTGAGGTTCTATCGCGCTGCATCTGCATGATCTCTTTATCTCCGGTCAGGATCGTATAGCTTTCATTGATTGCCGTTGGCACAACCAGATATAAAGCAGTATAGCAAAACGGTAGCGCTTCACCATCCCCTGAGTGGGGGATTCTATGAACCTGACCAGATCTCTCCAGTCAGGCACGTGCACTCGATTGCATGATCTTAGCGTAGCTATAATAATGGGGTTGAGTCAAAAAAGCCGACATAATATATAAAGTAGAGGGAAACAGCGTTACGCTATCATTTTTACGAACTCGTTAATATGATCATCCACCCGCTGCCCATCCTGCGCTAGTGAATCACCGCCAACTTGCGCGTAAATTCCTCGCAAAACGCTGTCAGTTCTTGAGCAGCAATGGCGTGCTCTTCATCTACCGCCAGGAGTGCAAAAACGCGCGGGCCTTTGAGGTGGACAGGTAAATCGACTGACTTTGGGACGACATGGATGTGGACGTGGTGAAACCCTTCGCCCTCGGCGAAACACATGAAGTATTCTTTCTGGACTGAAGGATCAGTGTGCATCACCTGAACCAGCTTGTACTCGATCTCTGCTAATTCCTGGAATTCCTCTTTCGTAAGTTCATGCAGCGCCTCAATGTGACGTTTGGGCAAGATGACGAGCCAACCGAGATGAGTGGTGGGATAGGCGTGATCAACGGTCCAGTGAGTGCCCTCGTAGATGAATGGCCCGGGCGAGATACGTCGCTCTCTGCTCAAATTCAGACAAGTAAGACAATCCATGAAATATCCTCGTTTCTAAGATGCTAAACAGATTATGAGTTCTTGTCCCAAAGCAGTGAAAATTGAACCATTAATTTTGCTAAAGGGACTAAAGGGACTAACAAGCAATGTCACATATTTAGCCGAGTGCTACTCTTGCTGCAGGAGAAAATAGTACAGTTGCGACAAGAGCGAGAAGGACACAAGGAAGCATAAACAGGCCGATACTGGGCAGTGTGAGAATTGCAAACACGCATATCAAGTTCATCCATTTTCTCGTAAAAACTATATTTAACACGTTATATGCATCTATTATTAATGTTACAGCGTTCATTCTTTGGTAGTCAAGGTATATAAAGGGAATTCAAAAACAATGGATATAAAACAATTATCTGAGGAAGTAGAGCAAGTCTCACAGATTTATGCCGAGAAATTCCATATCGAGCGCGATGCTACCTGGTTTATCTTAAAATTACAGGAAGAGGTAGGTGAACTTGTTCAATCCTATCTGATGATGACAGGGAAAGCGCGTACCAAGGGAAAGTCTCCCGAAGAGATTCAATCTGAATATCATAAAGAGGTAGCGGACGTGTTGTGTCAGACACTTCTATTAGCCAGGTTTCATGGCATCGATCTAGACAAAGAAATTGAAGAAAAATGGTTACAGTGGAACAAGCAGTAAGACTATGGCTATCACCATAGTTCCAATTGAAAACAGCCACGTTGTCAATAAAGTTCTCTATCGCCTGTAGAGATTGTCCCCCTCTGCGAGAAAGGAAAGAGAGATACACCAGAATAATTATGAAAATAATGGAATAGCCGATTTTATCATTCATAGATGAAAGGATACCCTGCTGTTCCCAGAACAGCAACAACAGAGGGAACCATCATGATCTGTCAGCGCTCCTCTCTCTGGTAGTGAGATTCCAGGGGAGATTCACTCTATGATAAGATGAAGAGGTTCGATCAGTACTTCATGGCGAAAAAGCATCAGATTTTCCAATAGAACGTATATTTAAAAGTACATCTAACCATATATTTAAGCGTACATTTAAACGTATATTTGTCGGAAAAGTGAAGCTGAAGTAAAAGTGCAAGAACGCTTACTTATAGCAGGGGTTTATCTGGGAGACTCGCTTCTATGTCAAAAAAATCCAAACGACGTATAACCAATGAAACTAAGGGAGCCACCCTTTTACAAAAGCAGCAAGAACAACCCGGTGGCGCATCAACTGTAACACCTATGGAATTAATTGATCAGGTACAAAAAAATCTAGTACTCACGGCTGAAAGTGTAACGGAGGAAGAGCTACCAGATAGTACCGAGACCACCGAGAGTGTCGAGAGTGTCGAGAGTACTGAGAGTACTGAGGCGACTGAACGGAGCAGGAGGCGTACAACTCTCTTCAAGTCGGCTCTGCTTGTCTCGGTCGGTAACCTTGGCAGTAGTGTGTTGGGGATGGTTCGTCAGATCTTGACAGTGGTCTTGCTTGGAAAGAATATCGCAGGCTCGTTCAGTGCAGCCCTGGTACCAATCAACAATTTCTATCAACTGCTGGTCAATGGTTCCACGGACGGGGCGTTGATTCCCGTCTTCAATGACTATGCAGCTCCGGACAAACGACACGAGATGCGGCGCGTCGTCTTTACGGTCGTCAATCTTATTTTGATTATTGCAGTCATCTCTTCGATTCTTTATGCACTATTTGCGCCCTGGTTCATTAATGTACTCGTCTCAGGCTATCCCAGTGCGGATAGAACTCTGACATTGCGCTATTCGCAGATTATTTTCTTCTCGCTCGTAGCATTGGGACCTTTCGCGGTCCTGCTGGCGGCTCTCTTCGCGCTGAAAGAGTTTGGCTGGCCAGCATTTGCGACGGCATCCTACCATCTCGGGGTGATTATAGGGGCAGTGCTTGTCTATATCATCGGCTCACACACTATCGGCCTAATGGCGCTACCGCTCTGTCTGGTACTGGGTGCTGCGGGACAGATCGTGCTTTTGTTGCCGGGCATTCGCCATCAACGGCTGGGTTATATGTTTGTGCTGGACCTCAAGCATCCAGCATTTCGCCGTATCACAAAGCTCTACTGGCCGATTGCGATTAGCTTTATCTTTTCAATGGTCTTTGTCTTTCTGGATCTCCATTTGCAGTCACTGACACCACAGAGCGTTGCGGGTACAACAGCGATGACGGCTGCTACGACCTTGATCCAATTCCCGATCGGCCTGGTCGCACAGGCACTCTCTATCGCAGTATTACCGACACTCACAGAACATGCACGCGAGCAGAACACCGAACGCTTTAAAGAGACACTATTCCTCGGTTTTCGCCTGGGCTTGCTACTCATGATTCCAGCAATGACTGGTCTATTGCTCTTGCGTCTGCCGATTGTGTATTTAATCTTTGCCCATGGAAACTATAGCCCGGATCAAGCGAACCTGATCGCCGTGGCCCTCCAGAACTACGCATATCAGCTCCCATTTGTCGCGCTCGATTACCTGCTCATCGCGGCTTTTTATGCACAGAAGAATACGAAGACGCCAGTGATCGTAGGTATCGTCTGCAATATCTTTTATCTATTGGTCGCGCTCCCTTTTTATCGCACGATTGGTATTGCCGCGCTAGCTTTTGCGAATACCGTGCAGAACTCTATCCATGGCATCATTCTGCTGGTCTTGCTACGCATGGCGATAGGACCGCTCCACATACGGCGCAATTTGCCCGTGCTCCTCAAAATATGCGTGGCGGCGGTACTGATGGCCCTGACCGCCTGGGGCGTGCAGTTGCTACTCGGACATATTGAGCTCTTCTCGCTGCAGCACATTATCGGTCGAGCCCTGACACTGGTTGTCGCAGGAGGACTGGCGGTACTGGTCTATGTGGGCGCAGTCTTGCTCTTCAAGGTCGAAGAGGTCCATCTCGTCAAAACGACAGTGCTAGCAAAGTTGGGAAAAAGATAGGGTAGAGACAACCATTTCAATCCACGAGAGGCCTCTTTTTGTGATCGATCTGTGACCAAATCGTCCACTACTGTGATCGTAGTTGTGAGGGTCTTGCCTATACTTGTATGATGACGACAGGTGCCCACCAGGCAAGACGCGACAGGCGCCGCATGAACTCTGAGATATAACAGGAAAAGGCTAAGAGATCGCGACAAAGAGGTGAAACCGTTTTCAGTCGTGCATGTTTCTATGCTACACCTGAGAGGAGATGATCATCGTGCAGAACCTCACTGAAAATTGTGCTCATTTACGGCGGCTCCGTAGCCGTCTGATCGAAGAGATCCGATCACTAAAAGAAACCCTGCGAGAAGAGGAATTGGAAAGTTTCGAGAATCCCGTAGAGATGGTCCATGTGATCAGAAGCCTGCAGGAGACGTTGAATACGGTGGAGCAGAAACTGGCAAATTGTCCTGCTACAGACTAGTACATAGAAGCAACAAACGCCCCACGATACAGATGAGAGATGTGCTGCTTTGAGGAGTAGTGGGAGAGTTGGAAAGGAGAACACATCCTATGCAGCAGAAAAATCAGGATGCAGAGACTTTGACGCTGCTGTTGGTAGGCGACGTTATGCTCGGACGGCTTGTCAACGATATCCTCAAAGTCGAGCCTCCCGCTTATCCCTGGGGCAATACGCTGCCGCTCTTGCGCGGGGCAGACACGCGTATCTGTAATCTGGAATGTGCAATTGCTGACCGGGGAACACCCTGGTCAGCAACCCCAAAGGTGTTTCATTTTCGATCAGATGCCAAAAATATAGCTGTCCTCAACGCCGCTCACTTCGATGCCGTCTCGCTGGCCAACAATCATGTCCTGGATTTTAACAATGAAGGACTCTTTGATATGCTGCATCATTTAGAATGTGCTGGCATTCATTATGCAGGAGCGGGCGCAACGTTAAAGGAAGCTTCTGAACCAGCCATATGGGAAGTGCAAGGGAGAAAACTGGGACTCATCGCCTGTACGGACAACGAACCGAACTGGGCAGCATCTGAAGTGCACGCTGGTGTCTGGTATGTGCCAATTCAGGTGCAGGATGAACGAGCTCACCAGCTATTCGAGGTCGTGCGACGAACAAAGGCGGAAGTCGCATATCTTATCGTCTCTATACACTGGGGACCCAATTGGGGCTATGCTCCACCTCCAGAACACAGGCCGTTTGCGCATGCGTTGATTGAGCATGGGGCGGATCTGGTCTTTGGGCATTCTGGTCATATTGTGCGTGGCATTGAGATGTATCAGAATAAGCCCATCATCTATTGTGCTGGCGATTTTATCGATGATTATGCCGTTGATGAAGTTGAGCGCAATGATCAGAGTTTCCTATTTCTGATCGGACTGAAGGGAACGACGCTCTCACACCTGTTCCTGTATCCAACGCTGATCCATCATTTTCAGGCAAGATGTGCGAGAAAAGATGAGCGTCACGCGATTGTCCTGGGCATGCAGAGACGGTGTGCGCAATTGCAAACAGCGACGAGATGGAATGAGGAAGACGAGCGCCTTGAAGTAGATATTGGCTATATACATAACGCTGATACTCATGGGCGCATGTAATAACGGTGAATCCGTTGAGAATGGGGGTGGCTGCGACAGACTTTGCAATCTGTCGTAGCCACCCATGACTGTAGCAGCCACCCATGAGACATTCATGGCAAGATCCTGTTATGCTATACGTTTAAAACAGGTTGCTTGTCTGGCTCGTTGTGTCGCGCTGTTCAACGATGATACCCATGGCTTCAACCAGAGCGACACTCTGGCGCAGATTGAGTTGTGCGCCGCGTAGTTCTTCTACGCCAAGGTGCGCACCATCGATATCACAGGTCGTGAGATCGATACCCTTAAAGTGTGTACCAGAAAGCTCGGCTCCCCGTAGCGAGCAGTCACGCAAGGTGATCTGCGAAAGGTCAGCTTCAAGGAGGTCTGCCTCGCTGAGATCACAGTGCTCAAAACGTACAGAGCGCAGGGTAGCAAAGCGAAATTGGGCAAGGTTCAACTGGCAATCTTTGAAGAGGACATCCTCAAAGAGCGCCTCTCCAGCCAGAAAGCCGATCAGGTGGCAACCGACCACCTCGACACGATGCCACGCTGTCTTATACCAGCAGGCGGTCGCCAGGTCGCAATTCACGAGCCGTACATCGTCTAACTGCAACTCTTCAAGCTCGCTATTACTCAGTTGAACATGCTGCAAGAGTGCATCCTCAAACGCTACCTGCATCGCAACCTGGTTGCTAAGATTTGTTCCATTCAGGCCCAGCGAGTGATAGCGTTCCCGATACGTCATACAGTTACCGGGGATACCCTCCTGCTGCATACGCCGTGAGAGACGCGGAGGTCGCACCGTAACTGCATACTCTCTATTCCCTCCATTGCGCCCATTATCGACTGGTTCTCTGCGCATAGAATTACCACATTCCTTCTTCTAGTTAGAATTGCCAGGATCTAATGCACGACATCGACAGGTTGTACACCCAGTCCTGGTGCGGATGGAAGCACTAATCTGCCAGCGTCAACGGTGACGCCGCTATAGGGATCGTCGCTAACAAGCAGGTTGCCATCGAGATCGGCGTAATCTACCAGGGGTGTGAGGTGTGCGGCGGCGGTAATGGCGAGTGAGCTCTCGATCATACAGCCAAGCATGATACGCAGGTGACAGGCGCGCGCAGTATGAATCATCTTGAGCAGTGTATTGATACCGTTGCTCTTCATGAGCTTCAAGACAATACCATCTACACATTCACTGAGGCGTGGAATATCCTCTAACGCGACGCAACTCTCATCTGCGAAGACGGGGACCGCGACGTTATCGCGCACAAGTTTGAGTCCGGCAAGATCATGAGCTACAACCGGCTGCTCAACAAACTCGATCCCATAGGGGGCCAGGGCATTGATGGTCTGGATCGCCTCTTTTGGCGTCCAACCACCGTTGGCATCCACGCGAATGATGGCGTTCGAGACATCACGGATCGCCTTGATATTCTCAAGATCGTTGCGCGTCCCTACCTTAACCTTGAAGATCGGATAGGCCTGGGCCTCCTGAGCTTTCCTGGCCATCTCTGCTGGACTCGCCAGACCGATCGTAAAAGATGTCTGTGGGGTCCGCTGCGCACTGAGGCCCAATAGCGTATAGAGCGGAACATTGAGGAGCTTGCCTTGCAGATCATATAAGGCCATATCGATCGCAGCTTTGGCGGCAGGATGCAAGCGGATAACCTGTTGCAGGCGCGTCATAATCTCTTCAATTTGAAAAGGATCGTCGCCCAGTTCACTGGCAAGACCCGGCAGAACGGCCATGACGGTCTCTGTACTCTCACCATAATAGCTGCTCGGCGCGGCCTCACCCAGACCGGTCAGGCCTTGATGGGTCACGGCCACCACAATATTGGACGCACTATGCTGTACGCTACGCGAAATACGAAATGGATCAGTCAGATGGAGCTCGATAGGCCTGGCTACTAGTTGCATTACACACTCCCTATTAAATATTAAAGCGATGGTGATCGCTTACACATACGCTACATTCGTCGTTTACCACCATTATAATGGATAAAGCGGTCAAAAGGAGATCGAGTCTACGGTCCGGCTATGCTATAATGGGCAACAAATGTAGAGAAATACCAGCGACCCTTCTGTGCTACCAGCTCACATGCAAGGAAAAATTATACGCCATTTTATGTTATCAGGAGAAAAAGAAGAGGGAAAGAATGCCAACACGTAACGATGCATATATATTAATGACCGAGCACGTTAAGAATGAAAGCCTCCAGAAGCATATGCTCTCCGTTGAGGCTGTAATGCGCGCGTATGCACGAAAATATGGTGAGGATGAAGAGTTATGGGGGATCACCGGACTCCTGCACGATTGCGACTATGAGGAGTATCCTTCGCTGGAAGAACATACCCATATCGCGGCACAATGGCTGCAAGCTGACGGCTATGATGAGCGTATCATTTATGCAATCCTGGCTCATAACGATCTCAATTTAGAGGACCATCCACGCACAGATCTGCTCTCGAAGGGGCTCTACGCCTGCGATGAGATTACTGGCATGGTTACTGCGACCGCACTCGTACGTCCCAACAAGAGTATACGTGGTCTGGAGGCTTCCTCAGTCCGTAAAAAAATGAAGGCCAAAGGCTTTGCCGCCGGCGTCAATCGTGATGACCTGGTACACGGAGCCGAGATACTGGGTGTCGATCTCAATGACCATATTACCTTCGTCATTCAGGCTATGAACGCCGTCGCAGAAAGTTTAGGGCTCGATGGTGGTGTGCAGGATAGCGAAGCCAGGATCGAGCTGACACAGGAAACACGCTAAGATCAGTAGTAAATACACTCATCGATAGAAGGCTTTTCGACGTATTAGAAATAATGATGCAGCAACAACATCGCTCTAAGCAGGGAAAAGGGCCGCGCGTCTATACAACGGCCGAGATCGCGCAATTTGAGTATTGTCCCCTCGTCTGGTGGCACGAGCAGTTTGATCCGCTAGCCAACGGAGAGACAGAGGATCTCTTTGCCCAAATGGTCGAGATGGAGTATGCCCACGGTCCCCAGGCCACAGGCCTACCAGACTACCAGGTAATAGAACAGGTACTGGTCAAGCGAGGGGCATTTGAGAAGGATGGGATTGGCAGGATCGAGGGGATTGAAGGTAGTGGTGAAGTGGTCGATCAGTACGCAGAACAGATGGATGATGAAGAGGCAATCATGTTAGCGGAAGCAGAGGAAGAAGAGGGGATCAGTATCAGTCAAAAGATGCTGCGGCTACGCACCCTGGCCTTTGCAGCCCTGGGGGGTGGTGTTGTCTTGCTCTTATTGTCGGTTGCCAGCGGCTTTATTATTAGTCACTGATTCGAGATAGCATCATGGTTGAGAATATTTTATTTACCGGCGGCATCGGCCTCCTCCTGCTAGCACTCGCAGGCTTCGTACTTTTGCTAAACGAGCAGCGAGTCCAGCGCGAGCGAACACGTAACGAGCATCATCAGGCGCTCAATCTACCAGACGGCGAGCTTGTCTATGAGAATAACAATGGACAGGGAGAGTTGATCTCCTCCGACATCTATCCAATTACCGGCAAACCGACCTATGTGATGCAACTTGCCGACGGTCGCCTGGTTCCGATAGAGGTCAAACAGACCCCCTGTAAAACCATGGCCCCCCCAGCGCACGACACCCTCCAGATAGCCGCCGATTGCCTGATCCTCGAAGACTACGATGCCACCCTCCCTCCCACGCATGGCATTCTACGCTATCCCGATCGTGAGTTCATCGTCGACTATACAGCAGCACTACGCAAAAAAGTCATCAAACGACTCGAAGAGATGACCCTCTGCAGCGAACAATATCCACCCACACTCCAGAAGCAGAAAGCCACCAAATGCCGTACCTGCCTCTTCCAACCCATCTGCCCCGTTGGACAGGGCGCGGTGAAGAAGTGAATGATGCGAATTCCAAGTAAGTTTGGCGGTTTATGCCAAACTTACTTGGAAATTTATCACTGCCAAACTTATTTGGTGTAAAACTGCCTCTTCCTGCTCACAGTTGGTTAGCCCACCTCGCCGTAGGTGATGGAGCCGACACGACCATGGTATCACGAGTTGACGAAGTCGGTCCATTAGGACTTAAGGGGCGATTTCTAGTATTTAATTTGGTATCTAGAATACAAATTCGTACTTATTCATATTTCCGATTTCATCAGCTGAGATTTAATTGACTTCATTGCTCTATCTAGGCTCTTGCCGAACAGTTCGCCAGGTATCATTTGCCTCGGGTCTTGACATTATATATGAATTTGGAAGTAAAGCTCTCACACGATCATAACTTGGATTTATTCCTTGCATATGAAGCTTAAGAATCGCCTGTCTTACAGCCTCTTGCGTTTGAGCAATCCGTTGCTTTTTTCGCTCAGCACCGTATGCTCGACCACGAGCAACAAGTATAGCACACTCTTGAGGGAAATGAGTTGGTAAAGTCTTTGAGCCAAGACCCAGACGTTTCTCAATCTGGCGCATTCCAAGAAACTTCTCTCGCCCATCAAGCACTGCATAGATGAGAGAACGAGCCTTTTCATAGTTTATTCTAGGGTAAACTGGACGCTTTGGACGAGCTTGTTCCATATCTGATCTTGCCTTAATCATTTCACTAAAAAGAGGGGGAGAGCTTTTTAGTAGCTGAAATGGAGTAATATTTAGCATAAAACAAAAGGATAATAAACGCTCAAGGGATGGATAGCCATTATTTAGCCATCTTGATATCGAAGCAGTTGAACCATTAGTA
>Ga0102924_1005984_pt1 | contig 11537 bp, 9 predicted proteins | sample PaiPotPPM11metaG_FD_80116 | JGI IMG/M metagenome (GOLD analysis project Ga0102924, IMG submission 80116) | Iron sulfur acid spring bacterial and archeal communities from Banff, Canada, to study Microbial Dark Matter (Phase II) - Paint Pots PPM... ...
GACGCAGGCTGGAACCCGTGGGGCACGGGGCCGCCGGGCGGCCGGGCCCGCGGAGAGAGCACCAGCCGCCGACGGGACTTGAGGGGCCGCGACTGACGCTGCAGACGGTGCCGACGTCACGCGGGGGGCGGCCACCTGGTGCCCGGAGTGCGTCGGGCGGGTGACGAGCACGCCGATCACCAACGCCGCCGCCACCGCGACAGCGGCCGCGGGCAGAGCGACGAGAAGGCGGGGGTCGCGGCCGAAGCGCGTCGCGGTCACGTTCCCCCCTGCATACCGATTCCACGCGTCGGAAGGCGAGGACACGCTCGCGGCGTGGTCGTGGAGGGTCTGGCGGAGGCGGGATTCGAGGTCGTCGGTCATGGTTCCAACACGCTCCTGAGGTCGGCCAGCGCCCGGTGGCTCAGCGACTTGACGGTGCCCTTGCGGCAGCCAAGCGCGGCCGCGATGTCGGCCTCGGACAGGTCCAGGTAGTAGCGCAGCACGAGGGCGGCGCGGCGTCGGGGGGCGAGGCGGGCGAGGGCATCCCACATCTCGTCGTGCTCCGCCTCGCGGTCGGCGGGAACCTCGAGCGCGAGCGCCGCCTCCCGCTTGCGGCGGCGGTGGTAGGAGTAGCAGGCGTTTGTCACGGTGCGGCGCAGGTACGCCACCGGGTTGTCGAGACTGCCCCAGCGCGGCTCGATGCGAAGGAACGAATCCTGAACGAGGTCCTCGGCGACGGTACGGGACTGGGTGAGCAGGTACGCGAGGCGCAGCATCGGCTCGTGCTGTGACCGGTAGAAGTCCTCGAAGGGCGCGGGCGCGGCCCGTTCGAGGAGTCCCATACCGTTCATATTGTCCTGACGCTCGGGACCGCGGGTTGGTTCCCGCGACGAACGGTGGCGCGGAGCGGGGAAGGGGCTCGCGGCGCCGTCTACGCTCGGGCTGCGATGAGCGCCGTTGACGACTCCCTCGACACGCCCGAGCAGGCCGCGTTCAGGGCCGCAGTTCGAGAGTTCCTCGGCGCCCGGCTACGACCGGCTCCCGCGTCGGGCCGCGTGGCGATCATGGGTGCGGGCAACGACGATCTCGAGGCCGGCCGAGCGTTCCTGGGCTCCCTGGCCGAGCGCGGAATGGCGGTGCCGCGATGGCCCGAGCGTCTCGGCGGTATGGACGCGACGCCGGAGCAGGCGGAGATCGTCGCCGAGGAGCTGAGCCGGTTCGAAGCCCCCGATCTGTACCCGTTCATGGTGGGCATCGGGCTCATCGGCCCAACGCTGATGGAGCACGGGACCGACGACCAGCAAGCTCGCTGGCTGCCCGGCATCCGCAGCGGCGAGGAGATCTGGTGCCAGCTCTTCTCCGAACCCGACGCCGGGTCCGACCTCGCCAACCTCGGCGCGCGGGCCACCCCCGACGGCGACGTGTGGCACGTCACCGGATCGAAGGTGTGGAGCAGCCGCGCCCACTATTCCAAGTGGGGCTTGCTGATCGCCCGCACGGACCCGACCCTGCCGAAGCACGCCGGTCTCACCGCCTTCGCCCTCGACATGGAACAGCCGGGCGTCACGGTACGCCCGCTGCGCCAGCTCAACGGGGACGAGCACTTCAACGAGGTGTTCCTCGACAGCGCCGAGGTGCCTGAAGCGAACCGCATCGGGCCGATCGGCGCGGGATGGAAGATCACCATCACCACGCTGGCCCACGAGCGCGCGTCGATCGGGGCGGGCTGGGGCGCGATCAGCAACCAGCAACTCATCGACCACGCCCGCTCGTTCGGGGCGATCGACGACCCGATCCTGCGGGCCCGGGTAACCCAATCGGTGGTCGATCTCGAGATCAACCGAATGGCCAACCTACGGGCCAAGGTTGCGGCCCGACTCGGCGGAAAGGCAGGCCCTGAAGGGTCGGGCGCGAAGGTGCGCACCGGGCAGGTGCTCTACAAGCTCGGGAACCTCGCCGTCGACATCGAGGGCCCGGGCGGCGTGGTCGGGGGCGACGATTGGCAGACGCTGTTCCTGACCGGCCCGTCGTTCGGGATCCGGGGCGGCACCGACGAGATCCAGCGCAACATCGTCGGCGAACGAGTCCTCGGGCTTCCGCCGGAACCGCGGGTCGACAAGGACATGCCCTACAACGAGTCGCGAGGAGGGAGGAGTGGCTGACCGAGGTCCAGTGGCTGACCGAGGTCCAGTAGCTGACCGAGGTCCAGTAGCTGACCGAGGTCCAGTGGCTGACCGAGGTCCAGTAGCTGACAGTCTCGACAACCTGCGCGGCCGGCTGCCTCTGATGATCGACGCACTGGGAGCCCTCGTGTCGGCCGAGTCCCCGTCGGGATCCGCGGGCTCGTGTCCCGCCGTGATCGCCGACCTCTTCTCCGGGGTCCTGGGATCGCCGCCGGAGCTGCTCGAGATCGACGGAATCACTCACCTGCGTTGGTCGGGTGGCGGAGCGGGCCGGGTCTTCCTCGTCGGCCACTACGACACCGTCTGGCCGGCGGGCACGCTGGGCCGCTGGCCGTTCTCGGTGGACGGCGACATCGCCACCGGCCCCGGCGCGTTCGACATGAAGGCGGGCATCGTGCAGCTGGTGGAGGGGCTTGCGAGCCTCGATCACCTCGAGGGGGTCGGGGTGCTGTTGACCGGCGACGAGGAGCTCGGTTCGCAGACCTCGCGCGAGCTGATCCAGGAGATGGCGGCGTCGGCCCACGCCGCGCTCGTGCTCGAACCGAGCGCGGACGGGGCGCTCAAGGTGGGTCGCAAGGGCACCGGCATGTACACGCTGCGGGTGACGGGCAAGGCGGCCCACGCCGGGCTCGAACCGGAAAAGGGCGCCAACGCTCTCCTCGGCCTCGCCGCCGTGGTGACAGCCGCGGGTGCGTTGGGTGACCCGTCGCGGGGGACGACCGTGACCCCGACGATGGCCACCGCCGGCAGCGCGACCAACGTCGTTCCCGCGTCGGCCAGCGCCGAGCTCGACGTTCGGGTGCTCGATCCCGAGGAGGCCGGCCGGGTCGACGCCGACGTCAGGGCACTGTCCTCCCCGGTCCCGGGCACGACGTTGACGGTGGAGGGAGGGCCGAACCGACCGCCGTTGCCGACGTCGGCGTCAATGGCCCTGTTCCGTCGGGCCGTCGAGTGCGCCGCCGCGCTGCGGATGGGCGACCTCCAGGGCGTAACGGTGGGTGGAGGCAGCGACGGCAACTTCACCGCTGCCGTCGGCACGCCGACCCTCGACGGGCTGGGGGCCGTGGGTGGCGGCGCTCACGCCGAAGGGGAGTACGTCGTCGTGTCGGCCATGCCGGCGCGGGCCGCGCTCCTGGCCGCGCTGGTGCAGTCGCTGCAGACCGACCCGGTGTCGGCATTGTCGTCGCGCTGACGTGCTCGCCGGACCGCGCCAGCCGGGGTCCTGTGTGACTCGACGCGGCTCGCGGCGGGACCATTACCCGAATCACGTCTAATGATCGGACAAAAGGAACGATCAAGAAGCCATTAGACGTGATTGGGGCCATCGGAATGACGAGCAGGTCCGCCAAGGGCGAGATCCACCGCGGAGCGTGGGGAAACGGGTGACCAAGCCCGGCGAAACGGTGACCAAGCCCCACCCAACCGGCAGCCGCCCACGCCAACCGCCCACGACCACCGGCGGCGCCGGCGACCGGCGAGCCGCCGACCGGGCGCGCCCGGCGAGTCAGGCTTCGGTGACCGCGCCGCGCTCGGCCCCTTGGGCCAACCGGGCGTACTTCGCCAACACCCCCGTCGCGTACCTCGGCGCCGGGACCTTCCATCCTCCCCGTCGCCGTTCGATCTCCGGCTCGGCCACATCGAGGTCGATCGTGCGCGCCTCGACGTCGATCACGATCCGATCGCCGTCACGGACGAACGCGATCGGTCCACCATCGACCGCTTCCGGCGCGACGTGACCGATGCAGAACCCGTGGGTACCGCCGGAGAACCGCCCGTCGGTGACCAGCGCGCAATCCGCGCCCCGTCCCACTCCCTTCATCGCTCCCGTCACGGCAAGCATTTCCCGCATGCCAGGCCCCCCCTTGGGACCTTCGTATCGGATCACCACGACGGTTCCCGGTTCGATCGACCCGGCGAGGATCGCCTCCATGGCCGCGTCCTCACCGTCGAACACCCGGGCCACCCCGTCGAAACGGTCGATGTCGATGCCGGCGATCTTGACCACGCCCCCGCGAGGTGCAAGGGAGCCGGTGAGAACGGCGAGGCCGCCGCCGGTGTGGATGGGAGCGGTGAGCGGATGGATCACCGTGCCGTCGGGCCTCGGCGGGTCGAGCGCCTCGAGCTCCTCGCCGATCGTGCGTCCTGTGATCGTCAGCGCGTCTCCGTTCAGGAGTCCCGCCTCGAGCAACTCCCGCATCACCACCGGCACACCGCCGACCCGGTCGACGTCGAACATGTGGTACTTGCCGTGCGGCTTCGTATCGGCGATGTGCGGTACGCGACGGCCCACCCGGTTGAAGTCATCGAGGTCCAGATCCACTCGCGCCTCGTGCGCGATGGCCAGCAGGTGCAACACGGCGTTCGTGGATCCGCCCACGGCGTTGACCACCGCGATGGCATTCTCGAACGCGGCCTTGGTCAGGATCTGGCGCGGCCGCAGCCCGAGCTCGAGCATCCGCACCACCGTCTCGCCGCTGGCGTAGGCGATCGCGTCCCTCCGCTCGTCGACCGCCGGAGCTGACGCACTTCCGAGGAGGCTCATGCCGAGGGCTTCGCCGACCGACGCCATCGTGTTGGCCGTGAACATCCCGGCACATGAGCCGATCGTCGGGCAGGCGTTCGCCTCGATCAACGAGAGCTCCGCATCGCTCAGCGCACCGGCGGCGTGCGCGCCGACTGCCTCGAACACGCTCACGATGTCGAGCGCCTCACCCGGCTGCTCGGGGCGCCCGGGGATGTGTCCGGGCATGATGCTTCCGCCGTAGACAAAGACGCTAGGGAGGTCGAGGCGTGCTGCCGCCATCAGCATGCCGGGAAGGCTCTTGTCGCACCCGGCGAAGGTCACCATCGCGTCGAACCGCTCGGCGTGCATCATGCACTCGACCGAGTCGGCGATGAGCTCGCGGCTCACCAGTGAGGCGCGCATCCCCTCGTGGCCCATCGAGATGCCATCGCTCACGGCGATCGTCGTGAACTCCAACGGGAAGCCACCGGCGTTGCGAACCCCATCTTTGGCCCGCTTCGCCAATCGGTCGAGCGGCATGTTGCACGGGGTGACCTCGTTCCACGACGACGCCACCGCCACCTGGGGCTTGTCCCAGTCGGCGTCGGTCATCCCGACCGCGCGCAGCATTGCGCGCGCCGGTGCCCGGGTCGGGCCGTCCGTGACCTCACCACTACGGGGCTTCATCGAATTGGCCATGAGCCGAGAGGATAGAGCGGGGCTCGAGGGCACCCGTTGCCCGTTTCCGCAATCTGCCGAAGGTCAGTCCACCAGGGCCTGGTAGGCCAGCACCTTCATCTCCCGCCGCAACGGATAGGTGGCGGACGGGATCAGCTGGGTGAGAAGCAGCCCGATCAGCTCCTCGGCCGGATCGACCCAGAACATGGTGCTTGCGGCGCCACCCCAGGCGAACTCGCCCGCAGAGCCCATGACGTGGGCTCGCGCCGGGTCGAGCATGACGGAGAACCCGAGGCCGAAGCCGATGCCGTCATAGGAGGTTTCGCTGAACCGGGGCCGACCCATCGACGTGAGGTCCCCACCCGACGACAGGTGGTTGACCGTCATGTAGTCCACCGTCTTGCGGCCGAGGACCCGCGCCCCGTCCAGCTCGCCTTTGTTGAGCAGCATGGTGCAAAAGCGCAGGTAGTCCGCGGCCGTGCCGACCAAACCTCCGCCGCCGGACAAGAAGGCCGGTGGCTCCAGGTACGAGCTCGTCTCCGGATCGTCGATCCGGTGCAACCCGCGACGAGAACCGTCTACCGGGCGCCCGAGCGCCGCGCCCTGGTGGGGCAAATAACAAGCTGCGAAGCGGTCCTGCTGATCGGGCCGGACCGAGAAGCCCGTGTCAACCATCCCCAACGGCTCGAAGATGTGGGCCGCGAAGTACTCGTCGAGTCCCTCCCCGGAGAGGACCTCGACCAGGCGGCCACACACGTCGGTGGACACCGAGTAGTTCCAACGGGTGCCCGGTTCGAACAGCAGCGGCAGATCCGCCAGCGCCGTCATCATCGACGCCAGGTCGCCTCGGGCGTTCAGGTCGCCAACCCCCTTGTCCCTGTACAGGGCATCAACCTCGGTCTCGTTGAGAAAGCCGTACGTCAGACCCGAGGTGTGACTGAGCAGGTGCTGGATCGTGATCGGCCCCTCTGCCGCGACCCGGCCCCCTCCGGGGACGTGCACCCCGCAGTCCGCGAGTTCAGGGAGGTACCGACTGGCCGGGTCGTCGAGCTGGAACGCTCCCTGCTCATAGAGCTGCATGAGCGCAACCGAGGTCACCGGCTTGGTCATCGAGTACAGCCGGAACACCGTGTCGGCGGTGAGCGGTAGATCGCGCTCGACATCACGGCGGCCCGATGCGGCGAGGTGTACGAGCTGTCCCCTCCGTGCCACCGCGGTCAGGACGCCCGGGAGCCGCTCGTCCTCCACATACCGCGCCCGGAAATAGGGCTCGATCCGGTCCAGCCGGTCCGCGGCCATGCCGGCCTTCGCCGGGTCCTCCACCTGCATGATCAGCCCCCTCCCGGCTGCTCCGGAAGCAGCGGGGGAAGGATACCTACCCCCTCCAGACACCCGATGGCGCCCCGGTACGGTGTCGGACCATGACGCTGACCGAACAGGATCCGGTGGTTAAAACCGTCGTCTGGGACCTGGATCACCTGCTGCAATGGGACGGGCCAGCCGATGTCGATGCGCTCCTCGACGAGGCGATGCGCCGCGCCGTGGCCCTCGAAGACAGGCGCGGGACCGTCCCAACCTGGTCCGGTGCCGACCTCGTCAACTTCATGGACGATGTGGCCGCCCTCGACCAGCTCGCCGGCCGGGCGTTCGCGTACGCGTCGCTGCGCTACTCCGGCGACGTCACCGATGCCGAAGCGGCGGCGATGATGCAACGGATCACGGAGCGGACGAGCGAGCTGCGCACGCACCTCCTGTGGTGGGACCTCGAGTGGGCGTCCCTTGACGACGATCGCGTCGCGACGCTGCTCCAGACGCCAGGACTCGACCGGTACCGCCATCACCTGACGACGAGCCGGCAGTACCGACCGCACCTGCGCAGTGAGCCCGAGGAGCAGATCCTCACCGAGAAATCGGTCACCGGGCGGCAGGCGTGGACGCGCCTGTTCGAGACCCTCATCTCCACGATCGAGGTCCGCCTGGGTGACGAGGCACTCGGCATCGAGGCGGCACTTTCCCGCCTGGCACTCCCCGAGCGGGACCAGCGCCGGGCCGCGGCCGCCGCCATCACCGACGCGCTCGGCCCCGGCCTCGCCACGCGGGCCTTCATCTACAACACCTTGCTCCAGGACAAGGCGGTCGATGATCGGCTGCGCCACTTCGACAGCTGGGTCGCGAGCCGAAACCTGGCCAACGAGGCGAGCGACGCCAGTGTCGATGCACTCGTTGCCGCGGTCCGAAGCCGCTACGACGTCGTCCAACGGTGGTACCGACTCAAGGCCGGCTTGCTCGGCTTGGACCGGCTGGCGTACTACGACCGGATGGCTCCAGTCACCGACGCGGACGGCTCCGTGTCGTGGGTGGACGCCAAGGACCTGGTGCTCGACACGTACCGGTCGTTCAGCGGGGAGCTCGGCGAGACCGCGGCGCGATTCTTCGACGGCCGCTGGATCGACGCGCCCGTCCGTCCGGGGAAGCGGCCCGGAGCGTTTTGCTCCTACACCGTCCCCGACGTGCATCCCTACGTGATGCTCAACTGGACCGGGCGACGCCGCGACGTGATGACCCTCGCCCACGAGCTCGGCCACGGGCTCCATGCGCACCTGGCGGCAGGGCAGGGACCCTTCCAGCAGGCCACTCCGTTGACCCTGGCCGAGACGGCCAGCGTGTTCGGCGAGACCCTCGTCTTCGGCCGGATGCTCGAACACGCCGAGTCTCCGGATGCGCGGCTGGCCCTGCTCGCCGAGAGCATCGAAGGCTCGATCGCGACCGTGTTCCGTCAGACGGCGATGAACCGGTTCGAGCACGCCGCCCACACCGCCCGTCGCACTGAGGGAGAGCTCTCGACCGGGCGCCTGGGCGAGCTCTGGATCCAGACGCAGACCGAGATGATGGGATCGAGCGTCGACGTGAGCGAGGACGTGGCTTCGTGGTGGAGCTACGTCCCGCACTTCATCGCCGTGCCCGGTTACGTCTACGCCTACGCCTACGGACAGCTGCTGGCCCTGTCGGTGTACCACCAATACGAGGTGCAGGGCTCCGACTTCGTCCCGCGCTACCTGCACCTACTCGCCGCGGGGGCCTCCGCCCCCCCAGAGGATCTGGGCCGCATAGTCGGCTGCGACCTGGCCGATCCCGAGTTCTGGGACGGAGGCCTCGGGCTCATCGAAGCCCAGGTCGACACCGCAGAGCGGGCCGCGTGGGACGCGGGCCGGATCGCCACCGCCCCCTAGCGCCCAGGCACCCTCCCCGCGCGCCCGCGGAGCCGGCCACCTGCCCGGGATCGCGACCGGGCACCGACGCACGCGACGGTGCCCGGTCAACGAGAGGGAGCGCCGTCTCACGGCTGGAGGTCGGGAAGGCCCATGTGCAGGCTGGAGGCCTGCAGCCCTCCGTCCACTTCGATGACCTTGCCGGTGACATAGGACGAGGCCGGTGAGGCCAGGTACAGCGCAGCGGCAGCGATGTCCTGCGGCTGACCGAGACGGCCGAGTGGGGTGGCGTTCTCCATCTCCGTGCGCAACCGGTCCGTGAGCACCGTCTCCAGCGCTGATGTCTCGACCGACCCCACCTCGATCGCGTTGACCCGCACCCTGGGGGCCAGCTCGGCCGCGAGCTCGCGGGTGAGGTGGGACAGCGCGGCCTTGGCCGTTCCGTACGCGGCGAAGCCCCGATCCGCGACCCGTGCCGCCAGCGAGCTGATGTTGACGACGCTCCCGTCGCCCGAACGCAGCAGGCTGGGGGTGGCGAGTTTGGTCAACTCGAACGCGGTGGTGACGTTGAAGTGAAACGCCTTCTCGAAGCTGCGTGCGCTGGTGTCCAGGAACGGCCGAGGGGGCGAGCCGCCGGCGTTGTTCACGAGCACGTCGAGCCCGCCGAGCGCCGCCACGGTGTCAGCGACGAGCCCTTCGAGCAGGTCGAGCTCGCTGACGTCGGCCGGAAGGACCAGAGCGCGGCGGCCATGCTTCTCGATCCGCTCGCCCACCTCCGCGAGCTCACCCTCGGTCCGGGCGGTGATCGCCACGTCTGCACCGCACTCCGCGAGGGCGACGGCGATCGCGGCGCCGATACCCCGGCCCGCGCCCGTTACGAGCGCGACGCGACCGTCGAGGCGGAACCGGTCCAGGATCGTGGGCACGTCCGGATCGTATGACGGGCGGCCGAAAGACACGGTTGGGCACCGGTAACGTCGACTCCCGTGAGCGTCCCCGTGCCGGCCCCGCGGGAGGCTGCCGGCCGCGGCTCGAGCGACGTCGTGGTGGCCGAGCACGTCACCAAGTCGTGGGGCACCACATCGGTCCTGCGGGATGTGACCTGTGCCATCGGTCACGGCGTCACTGGCCTGCTCGGCGCCAACGGGGCAGGCAAGACCACGCTCCTGGGGATGGTGTTGGGCCTGCACCGGCCCGACGGAGGGCGGTTGACCGTGCTCGGCGGCGACCCGTGGTCGGCTGGTCCCGAGGTGAGGGTGCGTTTGGGCTACGCGCCGGAGTACGACGCGTTGCCACCCGACGTGGGTGCCAGCGACGTAGTGCGCCACATCGCCGAGCTCCACGGCCTTCCCCGCCGCGAGGCGACGGGCAGGGCCAGTGATGCACTGTGGGAGGTCGGTTTGGGCGAGGAGCGGTTCCGGCCGGTCGGCACGATGAGCACCGGTCAGCGCCAGCGCGTCAAGTTGGCCCAGGCCATCGTCCACGATCCGGCTCTGGTCCTCTTGGACGAGCCGACCAACGGTCTGGACCCGGCCCAGCGCGAGGACATGCTGGAGTTGATCCGTCACGTCGGTCACGACCTGGGGATGAACGTCATCTTGTCATCGCACCTGCTCGAAGAGGTCGAGCAGGTGAGCGACGCAGTGGTGATCCTCGACGACGGGGTGGTCGTGGCCGGCGGCTCGATGGACGAGCTCCGCGGGGGCGGCGAGGAGCTCGTGGTCGAGCTCGACGGCGGCGTGGACGCCTCATCGGAGCTCGTTGATCGGTTGGCGGCAGAGGGGGTGGCGGCGAGCGCAACCGGCTCGACGGTCATCATCGCCCTCGAGCGCCCGATCGTCATGGACCTCGTGCGCGACGTGCTGGCCGAGCACGGCTATGGGATCCGCCGGCTACAACCTCGCGTGACCAGCCTCGAGGACGTGTACCTCGGCGCAAGCCGAACCCCGGTCGAGACGCCGTGACGAGCGACGCACACGCCCACACGCTCCGTCCCGCGGGCGCCGCGGGTGAGGTCGCGCCCGAGGGCGCGGCGCGGATCCTCGAGACCGGCTACCGCAGCTACAGCGGCCAACGCCTGGGACCCCGCCACGCGGTGTGGACGCTCGCCCGCCACACGTTCGAGCGGATCATGGGTCTGCGTCGTCCGGCCCGTTACAAGGTGCTCCCGATTGCCACGTTCGGCATCGCCTACCTCCCTGCGATCACCTTCATCGGCATCACCGCGCTCCTGCCGGCGGGACGGCGCTTCGACTTCATCCCCGACCCGGGTGGCTACTTCCCGTTCGTCACCGCCGCGTTGGTGCTCTTCGCGTCGCTGGCCGCGCCAGAGGCGCTCTGCCCGGACAAGCGATCACGTTTTGTCGGCATCTACCTGGCGTCCCCGCTCACACGGACGACTTACCTGCTGGCAAAGGCCGCGGCAGTCGCCGCCGCGGTGCTGTTGGTGACGTTCGGACCGCCGTTGCTCCTGCTGGTAGGCCGGGCCCTCCAGAACGCGGGGCCTCGAGGCTTCGGCGCGTTCATGGCGACCTTCGCCCAGACCGTCGTCGCGGGCGTCGCGCTGTCGGTGATGTTCACCTGCCTCAGCCTGGTCATCCCGAGCCTCACCGACCGCCGCGCATTTGCCTCGGCCGGTTCGATTCTCCTACTGGTCGGAACCGGAGCCATCTCGGGCATCTTGGCCTTCGGGTTGCGGCTGGGCGACGGCTGGACCCTCCTGGCCCTCAACCGCCTCCCGTTCGAGCTGGTCGAACGCATCTTCGATCGCCGCGGTCTTCCCACCCCGAGTCACCACCCGTTGCCGACGTGGTCAGTGCTGCTCACATCCTTGGTCCTCACCGTCGTGGCCGGGCTCGTCACCTGGCGCCAGGTGTCGCGCACCGAAGTCAGCCGATGAGCGTCTCAACCCCGACCGTGGCCGGAGTGGCGCCGACGATCGAAGTACGGGGGCTCGGCCGTTGGTTCGGGTCGGTGGTGGCC